>Ga0307512_10006878_pt1 | contig 11389 bp, 4 predicted proteins | sample 14_EM_MG_FD_200267 | JGI IMG/M metagenome (GOLD analysis project Ga0307512, IMG submission 200267) | Populus trichocarpa ectomycorrhiza microbial communities from riparian zone in the Pacific Northwest, United States - 14_EM | ecosystem: Host-associated > Plants > Roots > Unclassified | place... | reverse complement strand
TAAATGATTACTTAATAATATTGTCACATGCCCCTTGGATCACTTTTGACGTGACAATATGGGCAATGAACTTAGCTTAGATTTGATTCAGTATCTGGCAATTACAATTGCTTGCTATCGAAGAAATTATGAGATATGGACACAAAAGCTTACTAGCTAGGCTAAATGCATCTCAGGGACCTTTACAAGCCCCAAAACATTCTGCAACCAACAATCTGCAGTTATATTGTTTGAAGATGTAATATGTGTTTGAAATTAAAGTAGTTCTTATTTTGTTATAATTTGAAAAAAATGTTTAAAAAATACTATAATTTTTTTTTGTAACCAAGATTTTAAAAGAGGAATTTCAGTAGAATTCATGCAAAATTATAATATATATTATTTAATTAATTTTAAAATTATGGTCAAGACAACCATTCAATCATTTCTAAAATCATCATATAATAAACACCAGGAGATAAATCATTAACAAAAACAATAGAATGAATTATTGTGTGTTCTAAATTTTCTTTTCCGGAAGATTTTGTCACTTTTTTTTTATTTTATCATCATTTTTTTTTCTAAGAAAGAAAACAAATTTCCCTTTTTCCAATATGAATTTACAATCTTTTTATTACTACAGAGAGTTGATTCAAATTAATTTAATATTTTTTTATTTTATTCATTAGTTTTCATCATATATTTTTTAAATTAACCAAATCAGGGATGAATTCAAGTTTTTAACAAGTTGATACCAAATTAATTTTTCTAAAATAATTAAATGAAGTATTAAAACAGCATCTATAAATAGTTTAACAGCATAATTCCAATCTCATTAATTTGCACTCCCTCCTAATCAGCATTCATAACTTTCTCATAAAAAAGGAAAACCTTTTTCATATAAAAGGAGGAGCAAATAAAAAAGAAGAGTAAATTGTATATTAACCCTTGTATTTGTGAGAAGCTAATAATGTAGTCCCTCTACTTCCCAAGAACAAATAACGGACTAAGTTATAGTAAATAGGTACATGAAACATGTTCACCTAAGAAAGATTCCAAGGTTGGTCCAGCATTATAACCAGTTCATCCATCTAGTTAAAGAGCTTGGATTTGAGTTGTGACATCATAGCTTTTTTGTCGATTAAATTCTATAAATATTTTAAATTTCAATATAAATATAAATATAAATGAGATAAAATTCTTCTAAATATATCCTATTAATGATTTAGAACAATAAAAAAAAGCTATGAAAAATAAGAATAGAGAGAGAGAAAAATGTCACTTGGTTTGTCAAATAACAAAACACAAGTTTGAATTTATCTTTTTTATTTAAGATTAGATCATATATTTGGTAGTATTATTTATAGAATTAAGTTTAATAAATTCAATTGTAGCCCATTTCCTCTAGCTTTGTGATGATGGGAATTGACCAAGGAATGAAACTTGTGGAGAAGTTAGAAAGATCGTGAAGTTTAGGTCCTGATATGTTATTGACTTTATATTATGTATACTGATTTGTAGTTATTCCAAACCCGAATAGGAAATAAAGGCAGCTCTGCTCTGTCTGATTACTTCCAAAATTTAGTCCTCGTCCTTAAAACTTCGATTCTGCAAATGGGTTTCTATCATCCATTGCTGTTTGATTTTCAAGAAGTAATGTTCTTTGAAGTGACTGAGTGAACTCATATCAATATCATGTGTGTATGCTGAGAAAGTGAAAGCTTTCACCTCCTTATTTCATACAAGCCAAGCCCAAGTGGGTCAGTCTACTTCATTTTTACTCTCCTTCAAGTTTTCATCAATGGGTTTCTTTATTACAGGATATATTTTCTGTTTGTGGTAGTGATGTATCTTTTCTTTGTTTTCTGTTTAAAGATTGAAACTTTTTTCACCTCGGGCTTGAAAGTTTTCGTCTTTAGTTGGAAGCGAAGTAGCAGTGTTTGATTTCTTGATATTTGTAGCTATGCTTAGATTATTTTTTTATATATAGTGGTTGATATGATAATGGAGCTGGAACCACTGACTATGGGGAATGAAGTTATTGAATTTGACATGATGGGTTTGGGAGACGATACTGTGGATGATATTCAGCATCAGTCTGTTGATGTTGGTGTTGATGAAGTGGAAGAAGAGGAAGGAGGAGATGGAGAAGTTGAAGGAAACCATTTCCTGCTGAATTTTTATGACCCCCAAAGTTCCCACAATTCCATTTCTGGTCAAGTCTATATCCCTCAAGGGGACACTAATCTTGAGCCTTATGAGGGTATGGAATTTGAGTCTGAGGAGGCTGCGAAGGCTTTTTACAATTCGTATGCTCGTCGTGTAGGATTTAGTACTCGTGTCAGTATGTCTCGCAGGTCTAGACGTGATGGTGCTATCATTCAGAGGTCTTTTGTTTGTGCAAAAGAGGGTTTCCGCATTGACAAGGATAAGCCTGCACGTTCTGATGTGCGTGTCAAACGCCCTCGTGCTGAAACCCGTGTTGGTTGTAAGGCCATGTTGGTTGTTAAAATCCAGGATTCTGGTAGATGGGTTGTTTCGGCATTTGTAAGGGAACATAACCACGAGCTTGTTCCACCTGACAAGGTGCATTGTCTCCGCTCTCATCGCCATGTATCCGGCTCTGCCAAATCATTGATTGATACCTTGCAGGGTGCTGGGATTGGTCCCAGTGGTATTATGTCTGCCCTCATCAAAGAATATGGTGGAATCAGTAATGTTGGTTTTACTGAGCGTGACTGTAGGAATTACATGAGGAGCAGTCGACAAAGAACTCTTGGTGGTGACACTCAGCACCTTTTGGACTACCTGCGAAACAAGCAGGCTGAGAATTCTGCGTTTTTCTATGCTGTGCAGGGTGATGAAGATCAGTGTATGAGCAATATCTTCTGGGCTGATGCAAAGGCAAGGGCTAACTACACATACTTTGGTGACACTGTTACCTTTGATACAACTTACCGGTCAAATCGCTATCGATTGCCCTTTGCACCGTTTACTGGAGTTAACCATCACGGGCAGCCTGTTTTGTTCGGTTGTGCTCTCTTGGTCAATGAATCCGAGGCTTCTTTTCTTTGGCTTTTCAAAACATGGCTTATGGCAATGTCTGAACGGCCTCCTGTTTCAATCACTACTGATCATGATAGGGTAATTTGTCTAGCCGTGAACCAGGTTTTTCCGGAAACCCGTCATCGTATCTGCAAGTGGCACATCTTTAAAGAATTCCAGGAGAAGCTGTCCCATGTGCTTTCTGAGCATCCTAATTTTGAAGCAGAGCTCCATAAATGTGTTAACCTCACAGACTCAGTTGAGGAATTTGAGTCTTGTTGGTTGTCTCTACTTAATAGATATCATCTCAGGGACCACGAGTGGCTACAAGCAGTTTATACTGATCGACGCCAATGGGTCCCAGCTTACTTGAGAGATACATTCTTTGCAGAAATGTCTATAACACAGCGCAGTGACAGCATCAACTCTTACTTTGATGGATACATCAATGCCTCAACTACCCTACAGTTGTTTGTTAAGCAGTATGAGAAGGCTTTGGAAAGCCGCTATGAGAAAGAAGTCAAAGCTGACTATGATTCGATAAATACTGCCCCAGTTCTGAAGACACCTTCACCTATGGAGAAGCAAGTGGCTGAGCTCTATTCCAGGAAATTGTTTTTAAAATTTCAAGAAGAGTTGGTTGAGACTTTAACTTTCCTGGCAACCAAAGTTGTGGATGATGGGGCAATCACCACTTATAGAGTTGCTAAGTTTGGTGAGAATCATAAAGCTTATACTGTTAGCTTTAATGTTCGTGAGATGAAAGCCTCTTGTAGTTGTCTGATGTTTGAGTTCTCCGGCCTTCTTTGCAGACACATATTGACAGTTTTTAGGGTGACAAATGTTCTTACACTGCCTTCCCATTATGTTTTGAAACGATGGACAAGGAATGCCAAGAGTGGTGTCATATTGGAGGAACACGCCAGTGATTTTCTTGGTAGTTCACGAGAATCTCTTACCTTTCGATACAGCAACCTTCGCCATGAGGCCCTTAAGTACGTTGATAATGGAATCCAAAGTTTAGAAATTTACAATGTTTCAATGGATGCTTTGCAAGAGGCAGCAAATAAAGTGGCTCTTGCAAGAAAGAATGGTGGGAAAGTTGCAATAGCAAATAGAGCTGGCAGAGAAGAGTATCCTCCTCAGGGAAGTCAAGCAAATAATAACAATCAAAATCAGCAACAGGGCTTAGAACAGCCTGCTTCTGGGGTCAGTTTTTCATTCCTTTTCTCTCACACTTCAGTTGTTTATTCATTTAATTTTTCCTTTGTCAGTGATATTTGATACTTATTTTTGCCCTTTTCTATAGATTTTTCTGTTAATGCTGCAATATAGGTTCTATTAATGGCAGAAATTGCTCTTTTAATTCCGATTAACTATTGACTTTGTCAGTTGAGATTAATTTGTTGACTTCAATGGGTCTCTTTGTAGTTTGTAGCAGAAACAAGCTGTTTAGATTCATGGTAATCATCATCGTTGTCATACCAACGTCTGATTTTGTTTCCATGAACAGCCTAAGCTCTCACTGCATCTGCTGTATTGGAACATTTGTCTTCTTTTTTTTGTGTGAATAGAATTCTTATTTTTAAGCAGAATGTTTCTTAATTTTTCTTTTTCTTTTTCCTACTCCTAATAGTTGATGATGTAGAGGCTTGGTCCTGATAGTTGCATTCTACTTTGTGGGATAGTAGAATAAAATACAGCTGGCTTGTGTTTGTTTTGTTACTTCCGCAGCTGAATGTAATTGAATATTAAATGTATCAATTTGCAGGATGACCAGGACAAGAAAATCCAGAAACTGCATCGCAAACTGGATCGTGCACGACGAAAATGTGAAGTATATAGAGCAAACTTGCTTTCAGTGCTGAAAGATATTGAGGAGCAGAAATTACAATTGTCTATTAAAGTTCAAAATATTAAGTTGGGAATGAAAGATTAACCCAAATGGCTTTGTTGGTATCAGCTTCTCCCCTCCCCCCTCTCCTTCCCTTCCTTTGGCTTTCTCTAGCTAGATGAGACGCACAAATGAGAAGTGTAATTTGTTTCTTATGATAGAAGATGAAATTACCCCTTTTTGGCTTTGAGTTATATCATCCTTCATATTTTTATAGTGTTCTAATCTCAGTTGGTGATGGTTTTCATCCTGCTTCCTGTCGTAATACCACTCAACGGAACAAGTGAGCAAGGGCAATTGCTTTCCCGTCAATTGCGTCTGATGGCTTTAGTCTATGAAACTTTTTAGACTGCACTTAGCCTTGGTGAAAATGCTATCGTCTTAAGGTAGTGCCATGGCATCTGTATGGAAACGGGAACTCTTGTGTGAAAGATGCTACCTTTTTAAATTTACTTGAACATAAATTGGTTAAGCAATGTTCGAAAAATGGCCATGGTTCTAGGAACCCCACTTTAACAGTAATAAGTAATATCTTTATATGATCAACCTTGGTTTACCAGTTTTGGTTTTAAAAATACCAAAATCACCTACAGCATCCTCCGTTGCAGTAACTGCTAGAGGTGACAAATGAAAGAAGCTGATTAGTTCAAACTGGGCTCGGATGAAAAAACATTCAAGCCTCAACTTACATTTCTAGTAAGGTCTGTACCGACATGATACAGTTGCTTTACAGAAATGTACAAGAACCAGATGTTTTGGTTTCAAAGAGTTATACAAGGTTGATTGTCCGAGAGACCTCCTGAACTTTTGATCAAATCTATATAGACTTTTGACCTTCTAATTTTATTTTTGTCCCTCAAATTTTCAGGTTAAGGCAAAATAATCTCACTTGGGCTTTCATCATTTAGGAGGGAATAGTCACACATATGCACATCATGTGCTACCTAACTGAGTTTATAGGACGGAGGTGGAGACGATGTGATGTATTGTATTGACCTGATAGTTCGATAAATAAAAAACAACGGGAAAATTAAACGAATTAGCCCATATATAATGGCATTGAACCTCACATGACATTCAAATTTCTATATAATAATTTTAGCTGTTTTTGTTTCTGGCTCACTTGTAACTCCATCACACAAGACCTCATCCCATTATCGTTTCTGCATGACAGGGACTCATGGCCGAAAACAGCACTCAATTCATTATCCTTTCTGCAGAAAACTGTTTGCATGTGCTTCTGGAACGCAAAACCCTGCTGATACTTGAATAAGTCAAACAGCTGGAACCAAAATTACTTGCAACTGTCGCTTTACAAGTCATCTTTGTGCTGTCTCCCTAAACTAAAAGAAATGTAACCAAGAACATTGGATTCCTTGAATGAATATTTATTGGCTTTTGAAAGTTTAATTTTTGACGAGTTTGATATCATGCACGATGTTATTTAAAAATATTTTTCTAGAATGATATTTTTCAGATTTTTTTTTATTATCTTCAATATTAACACATTAAAATCATTCAAAAACATTTTAAAAAACTTCAATTTAATGCTTTTTTTGACGAAAAACAATTTAAAAAACAGTTTAAAATGCAAAAACAAACACTCATTATATACAACATATAAACAAGAAAACATAGAAGAAGATAAATAAATGTAAAAAAGATACATTCTGAAACAGGTCTAAGTTGTGTAGTCAAATTATAGAATTTTCAATTCAAGATCAGCAAACCCAACCCGTGCTCTGTGCCTTTTAAAGAGATCTTCCAGTGCGGCAACAAACTGACTGTGCACTTCAGCGAGCTGCAAAATGAATCCATGTATAAGCAACAGTTGGAGATTAATATCACTCAGTCGTTAGTCTATAGATTTAGTGAAAAGAGGAATGCAGGCAGCTTTAAGTCCCACCCTAACTGGATTTCTTTTTGTACCAGTACTAGGGCCTTAAGGTTCTGAGCTTGTTAAATTATAACAGCTTTACAATCTGCTACATTTTGTACAGCGTGTAACTAGTTTGGGACTGGGAAATGCCGGCATCTTAAATTGCAAGCTATGGATTTTTACATTACAGAGCTTTGAGCTGAGTGTCAACACTTCACATTACATTATATTCTCCAGTAATCAAACAGCATGATGGGACTATGACCATCCTTGGAACCAACTTTCACTTGATGGTATGTAAGTTTTTCTTGGCCCCTCAAATGAAATTGGGAATTTGGGGTGGCTTTGCCACTGGCCAGAGCAGGAAGTATTACTAACTAATACTAGAAGAAAAAGGAATCCACAAATGAACAATAGGCTATGGTGCTCTTGCAAAAGCAAGAGGGGCGAGGTCTCTCCCTTATTAATCCTTCATTAATCCAAAACATAAAAGGAATTTATTGTACTTCACACTCAAACAAAATGGATATGTTCACCATTTCCAGTCACAACTGATTCATCAGATTGCAGATTTAAGTGGCACCATACCTCTTCCACAGTGGGCTGAAGATTTTGCTTAAGCTCAATAGGTCTACCAACCACGATATGCATCGGGCGTTGGAAGGGCAAGGGAGTCCTGAAAAGCAGCAAACAATTATAAATTGCAAATATGTTTTTGTTTAAATATACAGAGGAAATAATACAACAAACCCACTTCCCCAACAAAAAAAGGAGTCATTTTGTCTTTCCCATTAAACATTAGCAGATTTTTCAGAGAAAGCTGCACCAAGTGGCAGTGGGTATAATCACGGGCCTAAACACTTAACACAAATGGAGTTTCTCTGAACATAGTTAGTATTTCCTCAAATTTTTACTTACCCAAAAATTCCCCCAAAGACAACTGGAGTGAATTTAATTGCCCTAGAAATTTTCAAGAATAACTTTCCGCTGGGTTTCCACCATTTATACACTTTTGACTGCAGCAAGAATAAGAAAATTAACCATGTTATCAATGGAAAATGTGTAATTGTAAAAGGGAGAATTAATCTATAAGATGAAAACAATGAAAACTCAGTTCTTGAAACATTAACCTCAAGCAGTACGCAAGAGGACCAATGTCTTTACAATGGACCAATCCACATAATTCCAGCATTCACTGGCAAAGTGGAGTACATAACAAGAAAATACTATACTTTGCATTTAACCAACAGGTGACAAAATGAAAAAGAAAAGAATCAATACTTGACCAAAGCAGAAAACTGGAACCAAGGGTGCACCGTTCTCCATGGCTATCTTGATAAACCCTCTTCTTGACTTGAGGAAAGCGATCTGAAAGCAAGCAGCACCCAAGATTAACAACCAAGCTATTCTTCAGGGTGAAAAAAAAAAGAGTCTCTTTCAGTTTGGTTTGCATATGATGTCTGTCAATTTCAGGTCCCAAACCTCAAGGATTCTACGTAAAAGGGATGTAAAAGTAATAGCTTTCTATCACCATCTAAATAGGAGAAAAGGGTGGGTTAAAGAATAAGGAACAATGATAAACACACACAAACATGTAAGAACTAGATTGTAAAATATATCAACGTCCAACATATGAACCAGCAAGGATCAGGCAGGGTAGGTTGCATAAGTCCTAGATCCAAAACTTTCAAAGCCAGACAGGGGAAAAATCTACTTAGGCGCGAAAGGGAGAGAGAGAGAGAGAGCATAAAGAGAAGACCTCATTATCATGCTCCATGTAAAATGTCTCTTGTACTCCACCTGGATTTACAATGCAACTATAACCAGCTGACAGAAGGGAAGTAAAATTTTTCTTTGTCGCAGATGCAAGACCACACCATGTCCATATATGTCTCAAAAATGGCATGAGGAAAACCTGAATTTTAATTCCCACGTGTTGAGAAAGAGAAGGAAAAGCTCTAAATATTTAAAAATACAGAGAGGGGAAAATGCCTTACAGCGCTACTAGCAAGGACCTTTACTTTTGGGAGAGGCATGAAACCTGTATGATCTGCTAATGCAACGACCCCAATGGGCCAAACTGAATGTGGCTCATAACCAAAGACTGCATGAAGCACGAAAGAAGTCTCCTGTTACTTGCTCAAAAAAGCTAAAAGAAGCTATTAGAAATTTAGCACAGCTAAAAAGTTAAGATCCACAGGAAACTGTAAAATCAACTGCCTCCTGAACAACATCCTCGCAGAAAAACCCAATACCCCAGCCACTTGAATTTCAAAATCAAAAAAGTAATTTAATCTAATAAAAATCCACTCTTCTGATATCACATCTTGAATCCTATTGCCAATTTCTCAAAGATAACACAAGTCCTATTCTGACATCATTTGTTAGAGTTACAACATCCTAGTGCTATTGTCACACGTAATTCTGAAATTGGACCAAGCTGATATCAATAGGAATGAACAAGTGGGGCATCAAACCATTCAATTCTCACTTCTATTAAAAATTGGTTAATCATTAAGCTTTAGACCAGTAACCCCTGTGGATTTATTGTCTCAACGAAGTCCTTTTTCAGATTCACTTTCATTTCAAAAATAGCAACACAAAAGTCAATTGCAAACCATCATTTTCATGTTCTGCAAACGAACACTGATGAAAAAAAATCCCACAAATAAAGTATATACCATAAGCACGATCAGGATGGAAGGCATTTATATCCTCAACATGTAAAGTCACCGGAAAATAGCAGCAAGCATATCTACATATATACCTGCATTTGTTATCAAAAGCAATTAAGATGCAATCTTTATCATACAACAAAAGAAAAAAAAAATCAAAGATTCAATCTTTCTTGAACAACAAAAGCAAAAATTCATTCCTTTTCCCTTTCAAGATAGTAAAAGTACTAACGAAAGAATAAACAAAAGGAGTAAGATAGTTTCATTACCAACAAAGGCGACGGCCCAACTTGTTATCATCATCAATTGGAACGAAAACTAGCAACAAAAGCAATCCGAAAACACTAAAAGCCAGAACAAAAAAGAACCCATGTGTTGGTTTCCATGTTTGAAGAGAATCAAACGAAGAAAAGATAAAAAATTGAGGAAAGAAAAGGGCTGTTGATACTTACAGGAGACATTTGGAGAAAGAGAGAAAAAGGAGAGAAAAAATAACTAAAAGAACAACAAAATGGATTGAACCAAGCCATATTGCTACTGCTATCAAGCTGAGAATTATGTTTGATGAAAATAATTCTCTTGCTTTGAATGTTGTTAGCTCTCCCTGCTCTTGTTCTTCTTGCTTATGATTCTCCATGGTTTTACTGGTGATGATGGCTTAATGCGGGGCGGGTGCCTTCTGCTTCTCGAGCTTTCTATGCTTGATTTCTCCACCAGTTCTTTACCTGGCTTTAAATGTCATTTTCTTTTAAAAAAAAAAAATTAAAATTGTTTTGGTGCACAGGTGAAGAATTAATGACTCATAGCAGGTTATAAATATTCCTCCTCAGTTCTTTTCCAGCTTCTCTACTGCTATTTCTTCCATTATTATTATTATTATTATTCCTTGGTGAAAACTTATGACTCGATAATTTTTATTTATTTTATAATTTTTATTTTTTATTTCGTTAATGAAAAAAATCACATAGAATTTCAAGATTGTCAACATTTTTATTTCTTTAATGAAAAAAAATTGTCAGGATTTTCTTTTAATTTTGTTCTTTTCTTTCATAATTAACGATAATCTCAAGGCGACTTTCACGTAGTGAGATCAAGTCCATATTTTTATATCTGATTAGAGACAAATTATGTATACCATACCTCGAATTTAATATCTATTTTTAAAATCTAAATTATTTTAAATTTGTTATGTAATTACCTTAAAAAACACTTTCTTTTTATTCATATCTATATATCATAATCAATTTTTATAATTAAAAAAAACAGTTAATAACATTACTTTTAATTATTAAAATTAAAAAAATTAATTAACACGAAAGTTAATTTAAAAATACTATTTATTGTCAAAGAAAAATAAAAATTGAAGACAATTATGAAGTTTTTGTATTCAATCTTGATTTACTTTGACTAATGAAAAGCAACTATTAAACGCGGTGCAAACTGCATTTTATAAAAAAATTAAATTTTGTTTTATTAAAATTAATTTTTTTTGTATATTTTAGATTGATTTGATGCGTTAATCTTAAAAATAATTTTTAAAAAATAAAAAAAACATCATTTTAATGTATTTTATCATAAAAAACACTTTGAAAAACAACCACAATCAATAAAACTTGAGCAGAGCTTGATATTGATTTATCACACGTATCAATAAAACTTAAAGCATAAAAAAATAAGAAATGAAAATAAAAAGTATATTAATAAAATGGGAGATGTAGATACCGATAGGTAGGAAGATCTAGAGAGTTTGATGGAATCTAGAACTTGGTTGCTTAGCTAAATTTAAGAATTTTATTATTTTTTATTATTATTTTTTTAATTTAAGAATTTATTCCTAAGGGTGGTTGTCTTTTTCGCTGAGAGTTTGGAATTAAAGCCTCAGTTTCTCCACCACAAAGCACATGCATGCTCCACGTA
>Ga0307512_10006877_pt1 | contig 11390 bp, 5 predicted proteins | sample 14_EM_MG_FD_200267 | JGI IMG/M metagenome (GOLD analysis project Ga0307512, IMG submission 200267) | Populus trichocarpa ectomycorrhiza microbial communities from riparian zone in the Pacific Northwest, United States - 14_EM | ecosystem: Host-associated > Plants > Roots > Unclassified | place... | reverse complement strand
AGGCGAGGAAAATGGAGCTCCAGCGCTTTGCAACATTCACCCAATTCAAACCAATGGCGGAGAGGTCCGAGACCTGTTCCTGCTATTGGCTTCGAGGCACTGACCGGCCCTATGGTCCCGCAGTTCGAGTTATCTACTGTCTTCGGAGACACCCGCACGAGTATATGCCAACAGCCCTCACGCTTAAGAATTGGATCAACTCCTACACTACCGGAAGCATACCCCCTCTCGACCAGAATGCTCTGAGGCTGCCCGAGAGAGATGCAAGTTGCGCCTGAGGGCGGTATCTTACTTGGGGTACCTACACTCGAGCCACCTTGGTGCTGTTGAGCGCATTACTGGGCTAGATAAATTTGTAGCAGTAGGTAATCCACTGGCCGTGCAATGTGGTTTGTCTATCTTTTGCGAGGGTGTCGTGATGCCAGCAGCCGCACCGGGTGGCGCGGGCGTCGTGATCATGAAGTATTACTCGTTCGGGTCTTTTAGAGGGGGCATTGAGGTAATTTTAAGGGTATTGGGGCAAGTTATATAAAATGGGGAAAGAGCCGTTAATATTTTACGTTCGTGGTTCCGTATCTTCGGTGCTTGCGCTCCTGATTCCGTATCACATGACGGTGCGAGGTAGCCCCCGAATGGACTGGGGAGTATTCCACTGTTGGCATAGCTCACACGAGTTCATGGTAACCAGTCTTGATTGACGGGAAGGTTCCCGGAAGCGGAAAAGAAAGCTATGTATCAGATTTTTGCTCCCACATTTTGTTTTACCAAATACCGTGGTAACGCAGAGATCCCCAAGCAAAAGCAAGAAACCCAAAAATTTCAAACACCCAACACCGCATTCCTAGCCTGAGAATAGTCCGGCACGATACCACCAGTAAAAACCTCGAACTGCCTTACCCCCTAAAAATCATAGTCAGTATAAAGTAATTAGCGGTGAAGAAAGGAATACATACCTGCCCGGTAAGTGCCTCGAGCCCAGGAACCGTCTTCCATCCCAGCTCCTCAGCGAGTTGCATCAACGGGGTATGGTGCGGCTTGTATGCCAGCTCAGCCATGACCCTGTCGCCTCTCGTCGCCTCCTCGCCCTTCTTGAACATCTCTTTCAAGATGCCTACCAGCGCCCCGGGCACGGGACTGTCACCGGGAATGCTGCCGACAGCGGTGACGGGTCGCTGTTTGATCTCCTTTGCCTGCTCGACCGAAGTGACAGCGACGATGTTGTAGTCCTTGGGGAAGGACTCGATGATGGGCGTAATCTTCTCGGGAGAGCGGTTCACCACATAAATGGTTGAGTACCGCATGGCGTGAAGTGCGTAGATCGCTGCACGTGAGGTCCCGCCAGCGCCGATAACGAGAGCGTTGCCGGGCTCGTCAAGTTCTTTGACACCCCCACGGTAGAGAGAAGTTTGGATACCGGACCAGTCAAAGTTGTAGCCAACAAGCTTCCTGCCACCGTTGGCAGTAGGGAAGGGCGTAATGGTATTGACGGCGCCGATCAGCTGCGCTTCGGGTGAGATCTCGTCGAGCAGGGGCATCACCGCGATTTTGTGGGGAATCGTGATGGATGCACCACCAAAATCAGGGCTTTCGAGGATCTGCTTGGTAGTTTCGACACTCTCCGACTCAAACAACCGGTACTCATGCGGCAGTCCCATAGCATGGAACAGGGCGTTGTGGAGAGCTGGCGACCGTGAATGCTTGATGGGCGTGCCAAAGAGGTAGAACTTCCTTGCCGGAAGCACACCGAGAAGGGTGAGAGCCTGATGGATCTCGACCACACTGAGCTGTCCAGGTGCCGCCTTGAAGGGAAGAGCAGAGTGGGTCACGGGAGTCAGGAACGTGTTGAGGATTCTGCTCAGCTTTCCAATCTCCCCCATGTTCATTGCAATGAATGGAGCCTCACGGGTAACAGCCCACTCGCGGAACTTCTCGAGATCGTAGTTGTCCTGCATGGTCTTAGCCTGGCCGATGAGCTTGATCACATCACCATGCGCTAGGGCCTTGTTGAAGTACTGGATCCAAGATCCGTTGTTCCAGCGCAAGTTTCCAGGGAAATCGTGATGCGAGGCCACGATCTTGCTATTAGCCTTCATGGAAGTCACCTTCTCCAAAACGTGCGCCGGCCAAGTCATCTCGAGGTCGACATATTCCAGACCCATGCGGATGGCAGTGATATAAAGTTCCAAGGCTTCATCAACTGCTTCGTCGGGGAAAAGACCACCTTGGCTCCTCGTGCGGATAGTGAAGAGAAGCGGGAGTTGGGTTTGGCTTCGAATCAAAGCAAGCTGCTGACCGACGTAGTCGATAGAAGGGGCGCCTTTAGGGTTCTCGGGATCCCTAAGGAGGTCCACTCGAACCTCCACGACATCGGATCCAATGGTGACCACCTTGATTCTATCGACCGCCTCCGAAACATCCGGGAAAGAGAGGCAGACGAAGAACGACCTCGCTTTGGCAAGAATCCTCTCATGGTAGTCGCGCGTGCCGATCACGGTAGCTAGGAAGCGGGCGAAATCGGCTTGAGCGATATCCACGTTCTCAGCTGAGACTACAGGACTGAAGTACTGGTAGTTGCTGCACTCAGTGTACCAAGGCTTACGGCGGAGCCAGACACTGAGCATGTCCTCGACGTAAGCCGGACGAGTCTTGTCGATGTTCAAGAACTCCATAACCTTGCCAATATCGCGGTAAACGTGAATAACAATACCCCCCGTGGCAATGTGATTCTTCAGGATATCGCGGGCTTGTGGCGTTTCGACAATACCCCCACCACAGGCGAAGATGTGATCATTTGGCATCTCAGTGACCACCTTCTGGAGGAGCTCAACCTCAATCTTTCGGAATCCCTCCCAGCCATCCTCCCGGACTATCGAAGGAATTGGTCGCCCCTGTTCCGTCTCCATATAGGTGTCCAGATCAATAAGCGGGCGTTTCAAGATTCTGGCAGCGCGAATTCCCATGGTGGTTTTGCCTGCACCCCTCATGCCGATGAGGATGATAGAGCGCTTATTCTGTGTGGGGCCTTGGGACTTCTTGCTCTCCGGCTTCGAAAGTTCGACACCACTGAGAGAGACACTGAATCGTTGTGCAAGGACATCCCACCAGCCAGGCCAGGTCTTTTCAACACACTTCCTCTCAAGAAGCACGACAGGCTCGGGGGCGATCAACCCGAGCACGGAAAAGCTCATGGCAACACGGTGGTCATCGTAACAATGGACGCCCGCCTTAGGGCTCTGAAGAGTGGTGTAGTCCTTGCCTTCAATCCAGATACCGTCCTCGAGTTCTCCAGCAGTGACACCGAACTTGGCAAGTTCATGGACCATGGCCGCAATACGGTTGCATTCCTTGACACGCTGGTTGGCAATGCCGGTGATATTGGTTTTTCCCGGGCCGTTGGCGACAGCGGCAAGCACAGAGGCCGTTAGGAAAGCGTCAGTCATGGGCTCCATGTCGACATGCGGGATGGGCTTCAGCTGGCCTTTCGGAGGTCCAGTGACGGTCGTAGAGTAATCAGACTGCTCTACCGTGCAGCCCATTGGCCTCAGAACATCAACTGCGAAACGGGCGTCACCTTGCAGGGACTTCTTTCCGATGTTTGGGATGGTGCATGTGGTGCCGGTTATAGCCGCAACAGCCAAGGGATAAGTGGCGGAGCTGGCATCGCTCTCGATAACGTATTCTGCGGGGCACTTATAGGCTTGCTGAGGAATGTGGTAGGTGTACTCCTCAGTCTCGGACTTGACAACATCGACACCGAAAGAAGCCATCATCGCGATTGTCATATCGACGTACAACCGGGAAATCGGCTTGCCACCGACCAGTGTCAAGGTGACGGGCTCGCGCGCGTACGGTGCAGCCAACAGGATGGATGAGACGTATTGCGAGGAGATGGTAGCGGCGAGCTCAATTCTTCCACCGACAAGCCCTCCAGTTGAGGGCACACGAAGAGGGAGCCCCTTATGCCCCTCAACGTACTCAATCTCGCTTCCGTTGGAGCGTAGAGCTTCGACGAGAGGAGCAATAGGCCTCTGCTTCATTCGGGCATTTCCTGTGAGGATGACCGAATCGTGCTTGTCGGACGGCGAGATAAGCGTGGCCACCGTGGTCAAGAACCGTGCAGCGGTTCCAGCATTTCCCAAGTAAAGTTCCTTCTCACAGGCGGTGAGCTTTCCACCATTTCCGTTTACAACAAGCACATCCCCATCTTCTTCCCAAGAGTAGGTGATCCCGCCGAGCTGCTCAAGCGCCGTGAGCATGTGCTCGGTGTCATCGGAGTGCAAGAGATTCTTGATGCGACACGTGCCGTGACCAAGAGCTGCGAGAACTAGGGCGCGGTTCGAGATAGACTTGGATCCCGGGGGTGTAATCTCCAGTTCCTTGGGAGCGTTTTTCTGGGAGTTGACAACGACACTTGGCGACAGGATGACCCTGATAGAGTCATCATGTACCACGGAAGCCTTCTTTTCGTATGTCCGTCCAATGCCGGACAGCAGGACAATCTTCTTCTTGCGGCCGTCGTTCTTTTTGTCAACTCCCATGATCGACAGCGTTCTGTCGACATCGCAATGTTTTCCACCGGTGAGCTTCTTGACGCGTTTGTCTTCAAGCGATGTGGGGAGACCGTAGCTTGTAAGACATTTCGACAAACGTGCGACAGCCCCGGGCTTCAGAACGCCCAAATGGCGGGCCAACTCAGCCTCTCGGACCATTCCGATCGATACGCATTCGCCATGAAGCACCTGAGGAAAAAGAATGGCCTCGATGGCATGTCCAATGGAATGGCCGAAATTCAACAGATTTCGAAGACCACTCTCCCGCTCGTCGGCGGAAACAACATGAGCTTTGACACGAACTGAGCCGAGAACAACACTCTTGAAAACTTCCTGCACCTTGTCGATACGCTTGTGCTCTGTCTTTCGTTAGCAATTTCATCAATCGCTCTCCGGGGCCTTTCGTTAGCTTACCTCCTGCGCCATTGCCTTTCACTGTCTCTAGGATTAATCCGGCGTTCTTCTCTAGTCTAGAAAACTCCTCTTCGTCCCAGATCGCCGCGGTCTTTCGGGTTAGCAGCTGACAATTTGTCGCGACAGAATCAGCTCACCTTGATGACCTCCGCCATTCCATTGATGAACTCTCTCTCCGGCAGAGTCTCCAAGAACTGCAGATCGATATACACACGCTCGGGCTGCCAGAAAGAACCAATCAGGTTCTTTCCGGAGGGGCAATCGATAGCGGTCTTGCCGCCGATGCTTGAGTCGACCATGGCCAGCAGGGTCGTAGGGACCTGGACGAGCTTGACGCCACGCATGAAGGTCGCCGCCACGTAGCCGATCATGTCACCGATGACGCCTCCTCCGAGCGCAATCACGACCGTATCCCGAGTGCAACTTTGCGAGAGCATCCAATCCTCAACTTCAGCTTTTGTTGTTCGAGATTTGGCGTACTCTCCAGGGGAGACCAGGAACTTGAGAAGCCGCGCCTCGGAGCTTGCTCGCGCCAATTCGGCGTTGAAGGCATCTTCGAACCGAGGGACGTGGAGAGGTCCGATATTGGTATCGGTAATGAGGACATAGGTAGAAGAGGGGATGTTTTGCAGGAGATCGGCCGCGATTGTCTTGTTCAGATCATACCCGACCCGAATAGTGTCCTTGCCCAGGATCTGAACTACAGCAACGCTCGGATCGGAGGCCATTGCTTCTGTGACGTGTGTAAGAAGCGAATTCTGGCAAAGGTAGAGGAATGGAGGTGATGAGGGTAGCGGCTTTGGTGGCGAGGAACTTGTGAGTTAGCGAACGAGTTTTGACATCCTCTGAAGCAAACAGCAGTAAAAAATTTCGAGTGTCAGTCAGGGCCACAAAATACCTACTACAGGGTCTCGCACGATGTCACACAAACACCCGGCCGAGCAAACGGTTAGTTCTCGAAGTTGAAGGTCGTTCCGGTGAGAGAGACGGCAGTAGCACAGGATGAATGTATTGCCGGAAGAAAAAGTGCGATTCCGCAATCTTTCAGTGGTGATGGTTCAGCTGTGTGCTCTGTTCCGAAAACGCGGGGGAAATAAGGTGGGGTAGTTACCAGATTTAGCTTGGCGTGATTCTGCAGAGCAGATCCTACTTGTTGTAATGTAGTTGGATGCGAGTCGAAGCTGAGGCTCGACTACGTACATTTATAGCCAAGTTATTGATGCTCAAACAGAGCAGTGAAACCGGGCTTCACACAGGCCTTTGGAGATGGGAATCCTGGTTGGACGGCACTACGGGCGGGAGCTTCGACCGACATATCTGGTCACTCGGACGAGCGTCTGTCATCTTAGGCCGACCGGATCTAGTTGCGGCCGGATACACGGTTCGATACACCCGATGAGACGGAACAGCTTTACAGACAGCATCCGTTGGGCTGAGGGCTTGTCTTACTCTCCATCCGAAACCACACCGTCTGGAGGAGACCATCGATTTATTTCGCATACAGCCTAGTTAAGACTATGGTGGACGCACTACGCACTCCTTTCCCGCCTTGGTCGGTCAGAGAGATTCTGCCAACCGGTTCTATACAGCGCCACTTCCTACCAAAACAATACACACTTACAAATGCACGGTAACGACCGGTGGCACTGATTATGTAACGAGTGATACTCAGTGTAATATTGTAGTCTTCAATCTTTCTCTCAGTGATCGACGTTCATTTGATGGCTCGGAGTTAGACAGTGAGCGAAATATGATAGGAGCCCAGAGGGTGAAGGGCAGCCCGGGACGTTCCGTGAAAACACCCACGTTCAAACTCTTCCGAGCTCATCACACCTAAGCTGCATCCAGACCACACTGCCCTCCGAAAACCCATAGCCGAACGATCCTTGTTACACCCGAGCAGCGACGTACAGCCCAGAAAACCCCGTGGCGCAATGTCACCCTGAAACTTGCATTGGAAAAAAATATCAATCAAGTGAATATAGTTCAAGGGTGGGGGTAAAAAAACGTTGTCTCCCGCTGGACGCATATTGCTATCGCATCAGGACATGAGAAACACGTATTTTGACCGTGTTGATACTATATCGCTACCACTTCGTCCATGATATGATAGCAATACCACAATTTTTACTCCCCCTCGACTATAAAGTATCTAGAATTACTTATATCGGTCGTTTCTCTATCGTTGAAAATCTAAATAGTATCTAATACAGAATCCGCGAGTAATCCCAAAACTCCAACCAAAAGAACCACAAGACATAGTCATACACATATAATCATACAAACAACCCAGCCAGACTCTAGTACTCGTACAGATCCAAAACCCCCCAAAAGTCGTAGAAATCGTGATCGCGAAGACGTGAAGGAGATATAGGCTTTAAAGCCGTATATATGTTCGTTCGGGCTTGCGCACACCGACTGCAGCTGCGGCACCACAGGTGGTAAAAGGGCGACCACTGCTCACGTATGAATACCGCGCATGCTTCTCGAAGTGTTGACGGACCGCGGCTGCTCGTCTCCGTGCCCGGATACACCAGTAGACTCTGAAACCGACGATTGCAGCGAGGATGACGCCGCAGATCGAGCCGACAATGGCGAAGATAAGTGACCATTGTTCGTGGGTCAACGATTCGGACCCGCCGCTACTGCCAGCGCTACCACCGCTGGCGGCAACGGATGCGCCGCGCGCTCCACCACCGCCACCGCCACCTCCACCACCGCCCTTGCGCCTGATGATATGGGCGTTGGCGAGTCGAGTACTGGCAACGAGGAGGTAGAGGATGAGCGGGGTAGAAGTAGACATCGGATGTGAAATGTAGGTAGGGCGATGGATGGATGGATCAATGTACCGATGTGATACGGGTGTTGTACGGTGGTGTTGTATGGTGGTGTTGTATGGTGGTGTTGTATGGTGGTACCGTACGGTGATAACGTATGATGGCCAACTATGCTAGTATGCGAAGGAGGTCCATTTTATATCCATCTATATGACCAGCGGCGAACTGTTGTCAGTACGCCTGCAGATAAAACTGCGCATGACTCCATGGTGCTGCGCATAGAGTCAAGATAGTCAATTACCGGACAAAAAAGGGCTTATCGAGTCCAGTATGGCTGCGGGCGGTGCGGTCGCGAATGCGTGACATGTAGTGAGTCGATCATGAGGTTCGCTTAGGCGGCTATGGAGCGCTGAGTGCAACCTACACAGCCTTGTTCATGAGAACTGCGAACTTTCTCCTGTAGAACATGGCACATGCCTATCTCTCCCAACGGGTGGGTGCGCGGGACCTGCGCAGCTGTACAGCCGCCCTAATAACTATGAAAGGTCCGAACTAAGTGTCTTGAGGCGATTTCTATATCGCAAAATGAGGCGCGTTCGCTACTATTGGGTCTTATGACATAGGGAATGCCGCCTTGGGAGGAGCTTGAGGTCTCGGGTGCTCCAGCCTCCAGAGTCGAGCCAAACGCCTAGGCTGCTGGCGGTCATAGATATTGTCTTCTGTTCTGGTCGCGAGCGCAAACAGTGTGTTTGAGTGAGTACGGTTGTTGATCCTTACACCCAGTTAGAAAGGTGAGTCCGATCGATATCCCTCTTCCGTCATTCTTGCCATCCTTCTCCGCCCCAACACAGAGCTTGGCGATAGAGTACTACTGGCGGTGGGCGTGGAGGCGCAACCATCTGGGTGGTTGTCTTGATACATACTTACATACAAGTGGCAATGGGTGTGTGTCGATTGGTTAGTATGGTATCTATTCCACCCGAAACAGAGCAGTCGGGACCGCCATCTCGTAGGCGACCGAAAAGCACAGAGGAAAGTTGCGATGAAAATGGCGAGTGGACATCCTTCGTTGCTCGGAAGTGGGGGTCGGATGCCCGTGGAGTCATAATGGCGTTTGCCTCAACCCTGGCTAGATACATGCAGCCCTCTGGGTTTTTAGGGATGCTATATACCCGAAGAGCCGCTCATGTCATCCATCATCGATTAATTTGCTAGTTATCTCAGAAACGTCGGTGGAACTTCGGATCCACAGCCATGACGTTTCGAAAGAGGTCTGCCCCGGACCTACCAGCTGCAATCTCCTTCGTCCCTTTCTCCTCCGACAACGTTGATACCATCTCTACGCGTCGCGATCTCGAGGTGACAGTTTCCGGCACTTCACCCGCCAGGGGCAGCGATCTGGAGACCTCGACATTGTCAGGAGGGCAGCAACGGAGCCCTTACAACAAGACACGAGATGATTGCCAGTTCACTGGTCGAGCCGTCCTGGCTGGCCTGGCGGTTGGCACCGTCGTGTGTTTCTCGAACATGTATTTTGGACTTCAAAGTGGGTCTTCTTGGAGTGCGGAGCTAGCGGCGACACTAAGGGAACTATTTTTTTTTTATAGCGGGCTGGGTCTCCATGATGTCGATGCCCGCGTCATTGATTGGGTTCGCGATATTCAAGACTCTGGCCCACAGACTCGATTATCCGTTCACCCCCGTGGAGAACGTGTTGATGCAGACTGTCGCCGTCGCAGTGGGCTCTATGCCACTTAGCGCTGGCTTTGTCGGTGGGCACCTTAAGGTGGTCTTCGCGATACGGAATTTCGCTGATTTGCCATCAAGGCGTGATTCCCGCCCTTGAACGTCTCCTCAAGCCCGCAGAAGGTGGCCCGGTATTTGTCTCCACACCAAAGCTGATCTTCTGGGGCCTCGGTGTCGCCTTCTTTGGCGTCTTTTTTGCTGTTCCGCTGAGAAAGCAAGTCATCATACGGGAGAAGCTGAAATTCCCTTCCGGAACAGCTACGGCTTTGATGTAGGCTGCGCCCCCACCGTCTCACCCGGCCGCCAAGCTCACGTTCACAGGATTTCGGTCCTGCACGGTGATAAAAAGGATGTACTCCGCGCACAGTCTGCAACTCCGCTGCCGTCGCAGACCACAATTCTGATTGCGGACATTACTGAAGCGGATAACATTGATCATGGTGATACATCCGGCTGGAGGAAGCAGACCAGGATGCTTTCCTATTCTTTCGCAGTGAGCGGTGTCTACGTGAGTCAGATTGTAATGGGGACGGGTATCGAACGCTGACCGATCGCAGACCCTGTTCTCATACTTCTTTCCTGGCATCCGTGATCTGCCAATCTTTGGGTTTGCTGCGGCCAACCACTGGCTTTGGACTCTCAACCCGAGCCCAGCATATGTTGGTCAGGGGATAATCATGGGACCGCAAACGACCGCCCACATGCTGTTTGGGGCGTTTTTGGGGTGGGGAATTCTGAGCCCGTTGGCTAAGAATAGTGGATGGGCACCGGGTCCCGTTGGTGACTGGGCAACAGGCAGCAGAGGATGGCTCGTATGGGTGAGTTTGGCGATCATGCTTGCAGATAGCATCATTTCGTTATCGGGCATCCTATTCGAACCCGCGATCCGTTCCGTACTGGACAGGAAACGGTCCCGGGGCTGGCAGGGCGACTACGAGGCTCTACCAGAGGAAGAAGAAGAGGACATCCCAGCTCGGTCCTTTGGTCCTCGCCGGCGTCGGAAGCCCGACGATGATGATATCCCGGAGCAGGACGCGGATCCCTCTTTCCTGGTACCTATGTGGGTAGTAGCCTGGGGCCTGGTGGCGTCGGGAATTCTTTGCGTTGTCGCTATCAGGTTTGTGTTTGGACAGGTCCCACTGTACGCAACTGTCGTTGCGTTCTTTCTCGCCTTGGTTCTCAGTGTCATGGGCGTGCGCGCATTGGGTAGGCCACAGCGCTCCGTTTACTGCATCCTCAACATGCTAATCCTCCATCAGGTCAAACCGATCTCAACCCTGTTTCCGGCATTTCCAAGCTCACGCAACTGATCTTTGCGCTTATCGTTCCCGCCTCAAACCCCGCCGCGGTAGCGATCAACCTCGTCGTCGGCGCCGTATCGGAGGCAGGCGCACAGCAGGCCGGCGACATCATGCAGGATCTCAAGACCGGACACATAATTGGCGCTGCGCCGCGAGCACAGTTCTACGGACAATTGATCGGCAGCATCTTTGGCGCCGTGGTATCGGCATGGGCTTACAGGATCTACTCGGCGGTATATCCCATCCCCGGTGATCTATTTCAAGTGCCCACGGCGCACGTCTGGATCGATTGCTCGAGACTGGTATACGGCAAAGGACTTCCCGATGGCGCGTGGGGCTTCGCGATGGGCTTCGCGGCCATCTTTACCGTGACCACGACCCTGAGGGGCTGGGTGATGAAGGGAAATCCCTGGGTTCCAAGTGGCATCGCCGTAGCGGTGGGCATGTACAACACCCCATCGTTTACGCTTGCGAGAGCGGTGGGCGGTGGATTGCAGTGGTGGTGGAGTAAGAGATTGGGCAGTGAGGAGCGGACCGTGCCGGTGGTCCTGGCGAGCGGGTTGATCCTCGGCGAGGGGCTGGCGAGTATTGCAAATCTACTG
>Ga0307512_10006876_pt1 | contig 11390 bp, 9 predicted proteins | sample 14_EM_MG_FD_200267 | JGI IMG/M metagenome (GOLD analysis project Ga0307512, IMG submission 200267) | Populus trichocarpa ectomycorrhiza microbial communities from riparian zone in the Pacific Northwest, United States - 14_EM | ecosystem: Host-associated > Plants > Roots > Unclassified | place... | reverse complement strand
CTCATGTTTAACTATCGTCGAGCATGAATCCTTCAGCCCCTGGTTCCCCGCCTCGGGCTCAGCACTTTGGAGAAAGCCCATGGCCACGCTGCTGCACATCGACTCGTCCGTGTTCCCAGGCGAGACGTCCTCGTCCCGTTCGGTCGCGGCCGCCTTCCGCAAGGCCTGGGAGGAGCAGCACCCGGAGGGCACGGTGATCTACCGCGACCTCGCCGCCGACCCCGTCCCGCACATCACCGCCGACGCCTGGTCAGCGGGTTACGCCGCCGCGTCCGAGCGCACCCCGGAGCAGTCCGCCGCGTTCGCCGCGCGCGTGCGGCTCATCGAGGAGCTGGAGGTGGCGGACACCGTGCTGATCGGCGCTCCCATGTACAACTTCTCGATCCCGTCGACCCTCAAGGCGTGGGTGGACAGCGTGCTCCTGCTCGGCCGGACCGCGGGTGAGACCCCTTCCGCCCAGGGCACGCCGGTGGTCGTGGTCGCCAGCCGTGGCGGCTCCTACGCGCCGGGCACCCCGCGCGAGGGCTTCGAGTTCGTACAGAACTACCTGGAGGCCGTCCTCAAGGGCACCCTCGGACTGGACCTGACCTTCATCGTCCCGGAACTCACCATGGCCCCCCGCAACCCGGCCATGTCCGAACTGGTCCCCCTCTACCAGGCCTCCCGCGAGCGCGCCTTCGAGGACGCGACCACGAAGGCCAAGGAACTCGCGGAGCGAGTCGCCGCCTGATCCGCCGGCCGCGGGAGACGAAGCGCGCCCACGCGGCGGGGCACCGAAGCGCGGGCGCGCTTATCCATCACCGTCTGCGGGATGGGCAATGCGGGTCAGCAGATCCGTGAGCTTCTCGGGCTCGCCAGGCTCCAGTTCGGCAACCAGACGCTCGGCCGGCGACTCCGCCGCCGCATGGACCGCGTCGAAAAGCTCGAGCCCCTGAGGCGTGATCTCCACCGCCCGCACCCGCCGGTCCCCCGGAACCGACTTGCGTACGGCCAGCCCCTTGCGCTCCAGGTCGTCCACGACCCGCATGATTCCGGCCTTGTCCGTTCCCGTCGCCTCGGCCAGATCCCGCTGCACCGTGGGCCCGCTGTCGACCAGCACGATCAGCACGGCGAAGTGCCGCAACTCGATGCCGAACGGCCGGAGCGCCTCCCCCATCACCGCGGCCGCACGCCAGTGCGCCCTCCGCAACAACAGGCCCAGAGCGAAAGGCGATTCATCCCCGGGGCGGTCGGTCGCACGGGAGGCGGTGGTGGTGCGAGGAACGTCGGCGCTCATGGGGCCAGATTACAGCCACCCATTCATTCGAAACGGTATCACTTGATACTAAATACGGCTGCGGGCTGCGTCTTCCTCCCTGTGCTCATCCGTCCTGAGCGGTGATGTCGGGGTTGCCGGTCAGGATGTCCTCCGTGATCTGCCAGAGCCGGGGCAGAAACCGGGTGACCTCTTCGGCCCGGTGCAGCAGGTCTCGAGTGGAGCCGATGCCGAGGTCGGCGACGGCCGCCTCGAAGGCCGGGGTGAGGGCCTCGTGCCGTTCGGGACTGTCGGTGGCCAGGATGGTGTGGCAGCGGGCGAACGTCGCGATGATCCAGAAGACCGCCTCATGGTGGTCCCCGCTGTCGATGAGCGTCTGGCTGCCGTCGATCGCGATCGGCCGGGCGGCGGGGGTGATGTCGCTGCTGAAGAAGAACGGGGTCCTCGCCACCTGGGCGGTCGCGTCGAACGTCGTGGCCAGTTCGTCCAGATGGTGTTGAACGCGGTGCACCGGCACATGCGCACAGCCGAGAAGGCCGAGCAGTTCCGGATGGACGCCGAGGTGGCCGTACTCGGTGAGGACGTCGCGAGCGGCACGGTAGCGCAGGCGGATCGTGGGGTTGCGCAGGGCGGCGACCAGGAGCACGTGGCAGGTCACGCCGGTGGGAAACAGCCAGGCGCTCACCTGCTCGTGGAACGGCCTCGAGGTGTCGATCGCCGCGAGTCGGGTCTCGATCCGGCGACGGGCATCCCGGCATCGACGGCGGACATGAGGCCGGGCCGCGAACCGGGGCGCGATGTACTCGTGCAGCCGGCGCAGTCGGCCTGTGGGGTCATCGATGATCGTGTCGGTGCGGAAGCCTCCGGCCAGGTGGTAGGACGCGAGGACGTCGTCGGCGGAGGCCAGCTCGGCCCAGGGCTGGTAGGTGACTTCCAGCAGGGCGCCGTGGTGGCGGAGCTTCCCCGGCTTGACCGGCGGGTCCTCATGGGCGGTGACGACGACGATGTCGACGTCGGAGGACGGTGACAGCTCGGCATCGGGCCGCAGCCCGACGGTCGAGCCACTGAAATACGCACCCCGGAAGCCGGAATCGGCTCGCGCATGCCGGGCGACCCACTGGACCGCGGCGGAACGTGCAAGCCCGACCTTCACCGTTGAATCCCCCCAGCGACGAGTGCGAGCAGCCCATTGTTCCAGTGCCGGCCGGTGCGCTCGGTGCGCGCCGGGTGTCCCCGACGACCGACGCCCGCCCCCTTCGAGGCCGCCTGCCACGTCGAGGTGGCGCAGGGTGACGGAGCAGAGCCCCGGACGCAGGGTCACGGCGGCTCCTCCTCGGTCACCGAGGGGCCGTGGCCGTCGGGGCCGAAGTCGATGACCGTACGGGCTCCGTCGGCCCAGCGGATGGTGACGGAGAGGCCGTTCGCCTCGGCGGTGGCCTGACCGGCGAGCGGCTCCGGGTCCGGTTCGCCCGTGAGGGAGGCGAGCGCGACGAACACCGTGCCGGCGCCCGGCTCCCCTACCGTTCCGGTGAGTTGAGGGACCAGGGCCCAGGGGCCGTAGGCCGTGCCCTGGGGTGCGCGGACCGCGTTCCGCGTCTGCCAGCCGTACAGGCCGAGCAACTGACTTGTCACCTCGGGCCCGTTGAGCCGCACCTCGGCGGTCTGCTCCGCTTCGGCGGTGTGCTCGGGCGACAGGGCGACGGCCCAGCCGCTGTGCTGGATCGGCATTCCCGACGGTACGCCGACGGTGCGGTGCACGCGCACTTCGAGCCTGCCGCGGACCAGCGTCAGGCTCTCGATCCGGGCCGACGGGAGGACGGGACCGCCCTCGGGGAAGACGGGGCGGTGCCACGAGGCGAGCCAGTCGGGTCCGGCGGCGAGCGGGGTGATGCGCACGCGGGCGCTGCGGGTCCCGCGGGCCTGAAGTGCGATGTGGTTGTCGGGGACGTTGGCGGCGCTGGTCGGGCCGGTGCGGGTGGAGTAGGCGAGGCGGGAGTAGAGCGGGTTGCCGGGAGCACGCTCCGGTTCCCGGGAGTCGACTTTGTAACTGCCGTGGTTGTGCAGGCGGGTCAGGCCGTCCGCACCTGTGGTCTGGATGAGCAGGCCGGGAGCGGGGAGGGCGAGTGCGCGGTCGGGTCCCTCGGCGGGGGCGTTCTCCTCGGTGGCCGTCCACACCGGGTGCTCGGGCGGGAGCAGCAGGCCGAGGAAGCCCTTGGAGGCCCAGTACGGGGAGCCGGGTCCGGAGTAGCGCTGGAGGGTCGCCTCGTGCGGGCCGTACCAGCCGAGGCCGAGGACGCCGTCCGCGCTCAGCGCGCCGCGGTCGAGGAAGTGCCGCAGTGCCCCGCTGAGGATGCGCCGGGTGACGCCGGGGGCGAGCGGGGTCACGCCGGTGAGAGCGCCGAGGGCCACGGCGGTGACGGCGGCGAAGCGGTACGTCAGGGAGCGTCCGTGGTGGATCGGGGCGCCGTTCGCGTCGAAGAGCAGGGCGAAGCCGTCCAGGAAGTCCCGCAGCCGCGGGCCGAGTTGATCGAGCAGCGCCCGGTCCCCGGCCAGGTGGGCGTGGAGCAGTGGGTAGAAGTGCAGGGCCCAGCCGTTGTAGTGGTCGAAGGAGCGGCCGTCGCCGTCGGAGTACCAGCCCTGCCCCTGGTACCAGCCCTCCAGCAGGCCGAGACCGCGTTCGGTCGCTCGCCGTGTTTCGACGTCGCCGCGCCCCACGGATTCCAGGAAACCCGCGACGGTCAGCGGGAAGAGGTACCAGTTGTTGGGGGCGGGGGTGTGCCTCAGCGCGCCGCGCAGCCACTGTGCGACGCGGTCCTGATCGGTGGCGGGCAGGGTGTCCCAGGTCCAGGGCGCGGTCAGTCGCAGGGCCAGCGCCACGGATGCGGATTCCACCATGGGCTGGCCCTGGATGCCGTGGTGGCCGATCCCCGGCCAGGACTCGGCGTCGTCGCGGCCGGGGGTGCGGGTGCCGCGCGCCAGGCCCGCGGTATAGCGCTCCAGGAAGGCGTGCGGGTCCTTGCCGGACGCTCCGGCGGTGCGGAACGCGGCGAGCAGGAACGTCCGGGCGAATCCCTCCAGTCCGTCGGATCGCACCCCGGAATGGGACGGCGTGCCGGGCAGGTCGATCAGGGCGTGGCCGGGGGTGGCGTAGCGGAGGGCGGCGGTCAGCAACCGGTCGGCGGTGGATTCCCAGTGGGCGCGGGTGTAGCCGGTGTGCGGGCTGAGGGTGCGGTCGTAGGCAGGGAGGTCGAGTGGACGGTCGGGCATGACAGGACCACGTCTCCTGTTCGTTCCGGCGGTCTTCTGGAGCGGTTACGGCGGTGTCAGGCGAGGCGGGCCAGAGTCTCGGGCCGCACGGGGTGGGCGAAGGGCCGACCGAGGGCATACGACTCGACCTCGGCCAGCGCCAGGTCGGTGAGGCGGCGCAGCTCGCCGCCCTTGGAGCCGGCGATGTGCGGGGTGAGCAGCACGTTGGGCAGGTCGAACAGGGGTGAGTCGGAGGGCAGTACCTCCGGCTCGGTGACATCCAGGACCGCGTGGAGGCGGCCGGACACCACCTCGCGGGTGAGGGCCTGCTGGTCGATGACGGCACCGCGCGCGGTGTTGATCAGCGTGCCGCCGGTGCGCAGCCGGGCCAGCAGTTCGCGGCTGACCAGGCCCCGCGTCTCGGGCAGCAGCGGTGTGTGCACGCTGACGACGTCGCTGTCGGCGAACAGCTCCGGCAGGCCGACCGGCTCCGCCCCGAGCTCGCGTGCCTCGGTGTCCGGGACGTAGGGATCGTGCAGCAGCACGTTCAGTTCGTGGTGGCGCAGCAGGTCGATGACGCGGCGCCCGATGACCGAGGCGCTCAGGATGCCCACGGTGCGGCGGTAGTTGCCCGCGTCGGGGTGGCGTTCGTTCCAGTCGATACGGCGGCGTTCGGTGCGGTAGACGCGGGCGGTGTCGAGGACGCGTTTGTTCGCGAGCAGGATCATGGCCAGGGTGTACTCGGCGACCGGCACGGCGTTGGCCGCGGCGGCGGAGGACACCGCGAGGCCGCGCTCCCAGCACGCCGGGGTGATGTGGTGGCGTACGGTACCGGCGGTGTGGACGACCGCGCGCAGCCGCGGCGCCGCCTCCAGGACGGCCGCGTCGACGGGCGGGCAGCCCCAGCCGGTGATGAGCAGTTCGGCGTCGGCGAGCGCGCGGTGCGCGTCGGGGGTGGTGAGATCGTCCAGGACGAGCTGCGGGTCGATGTCGGTGAGGGTGGCCAGCCGGGCCCGTACGTCCGTGGTGAGGATCTGTTGCGCGGTCCGCTGCGCCATGGCGAGCACGGCGCGCGGGCGGTGTGGGGACCGGAGGTCGGGGTGGGTCACTTGACGCTCCCTGCGGTCAGACCGGACTTCCAGTAGCGCTGCAGCGTGAGGAACGCGACGATCAGCGGGACGACGGCGAGCAGCGAGCCGATGACGACGAGCGGGTAGTACTCGGGCGAGACGGTGGCGGAGCTGTTCCAGGTGTAGAGCCCGAGGCTGAGCGGATACAGGTGCTGGTCGGAGAGCATCACCATCGGCAGGAAGAAGTTGTTCCAGATGGCGGTGAGTTGGAAGAGGAAGACGGTGACGAACCCGGGGCCGAGCATGCGCAGACTGACGCGGATGTACGTCTGCAGTTCGCCCGCGCCGTCGACCCGGGACGCCTCCAGCACCTCGTTGGGTACGTAGCCGCTGCTCAACAGGCGGGCCAGGTAGACCCCGAAGGGGTTGAACAGGACCGGGATGAAGACCGCCCAGAAGGTGTTGACCAGGCCGATGCCGGAGGCCACCAGGTAGAGCGGGAGGGCCAGTACGGTCGGCGGGACCATGACGCCGGTGAGGACGAGCCCGAACAGCTTCTCCTTGTGCGGGAATTCGTACTTGTCGAAGGCGTAGCCGGCGGCGACGCTGATCAGCGAGCCGACGAACGCGCCGACCACCGCGTACAGCAGGCTGTTGAGGTACCACCGGCCGTAGACGCCGTCCTCCATGGTGAACAGGTCGCGCAGGTTGTGCCAGAGCGAGAAGTCCCCGAAGGAGAGGATGTCGCTGCCGAACAGCGCGTCGGCGTTCTTGGTGGAGGCCAGCAGCAGCCACAGACCGGGCAGCAGCGTGTAGAGAGCCGCGAGGACGATCACGGTGTTGGCGACGGCTCGGCTGGTCAGCCCGCTGTTGCCGAGGGGGCGGCCCGGCCGCCTGCCGGAGGTGCTCGCGGGTGTGGCGGTGGTCGTTGTCATCGCGCGCTCCGTTCCCTGCGGCCCGCCCAGCGCGTCACGGCGTACGACAGGGCGCAGGTGACGATGAGCAGGATGACCGAAGCCGCGGACGCCAGGCCGTAGTTGTTGCGGCGGAACGCCGCGTCGTAGATGTACATGCTCGGGGTGAAGCGGGAGTTGACCATCGGGGTGGCCTGGTTCATCAGCATGGGCTCGGTGAACAGTTGCAGCGCGCCGATCAGCGCGAACATGCACACCATCACGACGGAGCCCTTGATGATGGGCACTTTGACCAGGAGCGCGGTGCGGAGGCCGCCGGCCCCATCGATCCGCGCCGCCTCGATCACCTCGCGCGGCAGCGCCTGGAGCGCGGCGTAGAAGATCACCATGTTGTAGCCGAGGCCGCTCCACAGGGCGATGTTGACGATCGACGGGAGCACGCTGTGCAGCCCCAGGAAGTCGATGGTGATGTCGGCCTGGGCGAAGAGTCTGATGACCGGGCTGAGGCCGGGGGTGTAGAGGTACAGCCAGATGACGGCGGCGATGATGCCGGGCACGGCGTGCGGCACGTACAGCAGCATCTGGGCGGTGCGCCGCAGCCGGATCAGTCCGGAGTCGAGGAGCAGGGCGAGAGCCAGGGCGCCGATCACCACGACGGGTACGAAGATCAGGCAGTAGAGGGCGATGACGCCGAATCCGGAGACGAAGCTGGGGTCGTTCAGGACGGCGAGGTAGCTGCGCAGGCCGGTGAAGACGGTGGTGCCGCCGCCGAAGCCGAGGCCCTTGTGGTCCTCGGAGAAGAGGCTGAGACCGATGGCGTAGCCGACGGGGACGAGGAACACGGCGACGAGCAGTGCCGTGAACGGGGCCAGGAGCGTGACGCAGGCGAGCGTCTGCTGTCGGCGTCCGGCCCTGCGGGGGCGGGTCCGGCCCGCGGTCCGCGGTGTCGTCCCCGCCCGCTTGCGTGTTTTCCCTGGAGAGATCACTGTGCTCACGGGTGCACCTCAGTTGGTAGTGACCGACAGGCCGAGGCTTTTCAGATCGGGCAGCGTCCTGCGTTCCCCTTCGCGGAGTGCGCCGATGACGGTGCCGCTGCCGGCTCCGGCCTTCGCGAAGCCGTCCTCGACGGAGGTGATGGTGGAGGTCATGCGCGGTCCCCACTTCCACCGGGGGGAGATCAGCTTGGCCGACTCCTGGAAGAGGCCGAAGATGTCCTGGCCGGAGTAGTAGCCGGTGTCCATCTCCTTGCGGGCGACGGGGACGAGGGAGGGCACCGCCGGGTAGGCGCTGCTGACGCCGCTGGAGAGCTTGGCGCGCAGGGCGTCCGGGCTGGTGACCATCCAGGTGATGAAGTCCAGTGCTTCCTTCGGGTGCCCGCTGTCCTTGGTGACGACGAAGGTCGAGCCGCCCTGGGTGCCCAGCGACGGCTTCGCCGGATCCCACTGCGGCAGCGGCGCGATGGCCCACTTGCCCTTGCCGCCGGGGGTGGAGTTCATCAGCGAGCCCGCCGCCCAGGCGCCCGCCGTGTAGCCGACGGTCTCGCCGCTCTGCAGGTGCGCCCGCCACTGCTGGCTGTCCACCGGCTCGACGCGTACCAGGTCCTGGTCCACCAGGTGCTGCCAGTACGCGGCGACCTTGCGGGTCGGGGCGTCGGCCATGGAGATGCGCCAGGTGTCGTCGGAGGTCTGGTACCACTGGCCGCCGGCCTGCCAGGAGAACCCCGCCATGTGCAGGGCGCCGTTGGTGAAGAAGCTGCCGATACGTGCGCGGGGCTGCGCCTTCTTCAGCTTGCGGGCCGAACTCGCGAACTCCGCCCAGGTGGTGGGGACGGGGATGCCGTACTTCCTGAACACGTCCTTGCGGTAGAAGAACATCATCGGCTCGATGTCCACCGGCACGGCGTAGGTGTGCCCGTCGAGGGTGGTGAGGTCCAGCGCCTGCGGGAGGATCTTGCGGCGGACCGACTGGGGCAGGAGCTCGGTGAGGTCGCGGGGCACACCGTCGATGGCGAAGCCGGGCAGCTGCGGGTACTCGATGGTGGCGACGTCGGGGGCGTTGCCGGCCCGGGCGGCGTTGCTGAGCTTGGCGTAGCCGCCCTGGGCGCCGGAGGGGACCTGCTGGAAGTCGACCCTGACCTTGTGCTGGATGCGGTTGTACTCGTCGACGACCTCCTGAGTGCCGCGCAGCGCCGACCAGAAGGTGAGGTGGACCGGCCGCCCGGCCTCGGCGATGTCACTGCCGCTGGAGGCGGAGCAGGCCGTCAGCAGCATGGCGAGGATCGTGAGCAGCGCCGCTACGGCGTTGCGGGTATGTCGCATGAGCCCTCCCGCTTCCTTGCTGGGTTACGGGCATCCTGGGCGGCAAGCGAAAAAGGCGTCAAGACATCGAACAGAAGAAACTAAATCGCTCAAACGAACAAAAATTCAGGGCGCCCTGGCGGCTGCCGGACGGGGTCAGACCGCCGACGGGGCCGTGGACTCCCTGACCACCAGGTCCGGCAGCAGTTCCACATGGCGGGTGGCAGCGGGGCGCAGTCCGCCCCGCGCCGTGTCGAGCCGACGCAGCAGCAGGTCGAGCCCGGTCCGGCCGAGCTCCGCCTTGGGCGGGGCGACGGCGGTCAACGGGACCGGTCCCATGTCGGCGACGACGTCGTTGTACGCGACCACCGAACAGCCCGACGGGACGGAGATCCCGGCCGCCTGCAGCTGTCGTACGAGAACCAGCGCGTCCATGTCGCTGTGGATCAGCACCGCCGTGGCGCCGCTGTCCGCGACCGCTTCGGCGAGGTCGACCGCGCGCGGGTCGGCGACGTGCGGGTCGGGGCCGGCGGTGGGCGAGCTGAGAATCGTGCGGCACCCTTCGGCCAGTCCCCGCGCGGCGGTCTGCTCGGCGAACTCGGCACGGATGACCCGCGCGGTGGGGCTGTCGTCGCGCGCCGCCAGCACGATCCGCCGGTGCCCGAGGCCGGCCAGGTGCCCGAGGGCCAGATGGACACCGTAGGCGTGGTCCGTGCGCACACAGTCCACCTGGTAGCTCGCGCTGGTCCGTGCGGGGCGGCGCTCGACGAGAACCGCGGGAACGTCCAGGCCGGACAGCCACGGCTGGTCCGCGTCGGCCTCCTCCTGCGTGCGCCAGTGCGGCGACAGCAGCAGCCCGCGGGCCCCCGCTTCCAGGGCCTGGCGCACCGCCTCCCGCTCCGCCCCGCCGTAGCCGGCGGTGATGTGCAGGGCCAGCCGCAGACCGGCCTTCTCCGCGGCCTCGCGTGCACCCTGCACGGCCTCGGTGAGGTAGGTGTTGCTCTCGGGCACGATCATGGCGACGGCATCGCTCCCGGAGGCGGTCTCCTCGGGCATCGGCCGCAGCGAACGCGCCACCCCGTGCCCGCGCCGCACCTCCCCGCGCCGGGCGAGATCCTCGACGTCGCGGCGTACGGTCACGACGGAGACGCCGAGTTCGTCGGCGAGATCGCTGATGCGCGCGACCCCCCGGTCCCGCACCACCTCGGCGATCCGGGCCTGCCTCTTCTGCGCCGATTCCCGCATGTCCCCACCGCTCCCGTCCGCGTCGGCCGCCCGCCGGGGCGCGACCGCACGGCAGCTCGCACGATCGTTCTTCGCATCATCGTTCTTCGCACGATCGGTTTCGCGCGATGGGCTCAATGATAGCGATCAATCGATCACATGAGTGTCGTTTCCGGTGGGTGATGAGGCGACAGGCGCGGCTGAGCAAAAGCCGCGGCCACACACATCACCGTCCGGCACGCCCCCTGAACATCAACGTGCGCCGAGGCAGACGCGGGGCTGTCCGAGCCCATGTCTCATGTGCTAAGGAAAGGGATGACCGATATCGAATCCGCAAAAACAGGGAGCGATCGCCCCTTAGGGAATCGCGATCCGAACTCCGGGCCGGCCGACCTTCGCCGTATCGGAGCGAACCCGGACCACTGGTACCCCGTCGCGCTGTCCCGGAGCGTGCGCAGCGGGCGGGTGTTCGCGGCAGTGTTCGCCGGTGAGCGCATCGCGCTCTACCGCGGGGAGAGCGGTACCGTCCACGCGCTGGAGGACCGGTGCGCCCACCGCCAGGTGCCCCTGAGCATGGGCGTCGTGGAGGGTGAGACGCTCCGCTGCTGCTATCACGCGTGGGCGTACCGCGGCGACGGCCGCATCTCGCAGATTCCGTACCTCTCCAAGGGCGATGGCCGGCCGCCGCGCGGCGTGCGCGGCTACCCCGTCCGCGAGGCGTACGGCCTGGTGTTCGTCTTCCCGGGCGTCCCGGAGAAGGCGGTGGCCACCGCGTTACCCGAGCTGCCGGCCTTCGACTCGGCGAAGTACAAGACCATGGTCTTCTCCCGCACCGTGCGCTGCCACTACTCGTTCATGCACGAGAACCTCCTCGACATGAACCACCAGTTCCTCCACCGGGGCGTCGTCGGCAGGCTCCGCCCCGAGCTGCTGGGTCACCGGGCCGGTGCGCGCTCGGTGGAGGCCAGGTACCTGTTCACCCATGCCGGAGGGAAGCGGAACCGCGGCGCCAACCTGCTGGCCGCGGAGGGCATCCGGGGCAGCGACTCCAGCGACGTCATGACCATACGTACCGAATACCCGTACCAGACACTTGACTTGGTTCCGGAGGCCGCCGAGCGCCCGGCCTTCCGGCTCTGGGTCGCGTACGTGCCCGAGGACGCCGAGCAGCGCACCTGCCATGCCTACGGCCTGCTCATGATCGAGAAGCCCGGGATTCCCGGTGCTCTTCAGCTGGCCTGGCCGTTCATCAGGCGGTTCACCGAGCGCGTGTTCGCCGAGGACCGGATGGCCGTCGAAGCCGAGCAGCGGGCGTGGGAGGAACAGGGCGAGGACCGCAATCACGAGGTCTTCCCCCTGATCCTGGACGTGCGCGAGGTGCTGC
>Ga0307512_10006875_pt1 | contig 11390 bp, 14 predicted proteins | sample 14_EM_MG_FD_200267 | JGI IMG/M metagenome (GOLD analysis project Ga0307512, IMG submission 200267) | Populus trichocarpa ectomycorrhiza microbial communities from riparian zone in the Pacific Northwest, United States - 14_EM | ecosystem: Host-associated > Plants > Roots > Unclassified | place... | reverse complement strand
AAAGTAAAAAGAAGAAATAGAAACAAGACCGCATCCAACAAGCTCTCAGTAGTGCTTTCCAGGGTACCACTTTCCGTCATCGTACTTCGTAGGGTAGCCCTCGTACTTGTTCGGGCGCCAATATCCGTCGTCGCGAGCTTCCCTCTTCGCCTTCTTTCCGTACTTGCCCGGGTACCACTTTCCGTTGTCGTAGTGTGTGTTGCCGCCCTCGTACTTGCCCGGATACCACTTGCCGCTGTCGTAGCCGGTGTGGTGACCCTCGTACTTGCCCGGATACCACTTTCCGTCGTCTGATCGCTTCTCTTTCTTGGGATATTTGCCCGGGTACCAGTGTCCGTCGTCGTAGCCGGTGTAGCCGCCTTCGTATTTGCCCGGATACCACTTTCCGTCGTCTGCCCGCTTCTCTTTCTTGGGATATTTGCCCGGGTACCACTTTCCGTTGTCGTAGCCGGTGTAGCCGCCTTCGTATTTGCCTGGGTACCACTTTCCGCTATCGTAGGCGTCACGGGCGACGATCTCAGTGTCCCGTTCGTTTAACTCGGGAGTGGGATGCGCGGAGGCCGCTGCAACCAGGAGGACGAGCCCGGAGGCGAGTGAGAACTTCATCGTGCGGTGGAGGTTTGAAATAGAAATTAAGAAAAAGAGTATAAGATATCTGAACTGGTTGTAGAGGTGGGTGTGGAGGAAATGTTGGTGAGGAATGGTTGAGGAGTGCGAGTTGTGGACGGTTTATATGCTCTTCACTTCACCCCTCCTCCCCCCACTATCGCCGGCTGGGCTGTGATGTGATGGAGTTTTTTTTACTGTACTGTACTGTACTGCACTTTGATGCTCATGACATTGCTGTAGCCAATGACGATATTACTTACGATGTTGTTGCGCCTAATGTAAGCTCGCTTACACAGCGCGCTGCATGCATGATCAAGACAAGGCTGAGGGGTGGCTGCATGCGGTCATCAACCCTGACATGAAGGGCTGAAGGATATACTAAATCCATCTTACGGCACGATTCAATCATGTGGCCCCAAACCAGGAGATTTAATGTGGAGCAAGTAAAAAAAACCCCCCTGTTTACCGGTAGTGCCTTGCAGTCAGAGTGTCTTGGGCCTAAGAATACCAGCACCCAAAATCTCATCTAGATATCCGTTCAAATACCAACACTATTTTTGAGTCCTAATTTAGGTACTACGTGACTACTTAGTATACGTATAGCACCAACGCGCATGTGGGTTCACAAAAGTTTCGTGCTCCTCTACTTTAGCAATGATCATGAGAGCTATCTGATGTTATTTCTGGGCTTGGAAGAGACGATGTGGGACAAAGTTCAGAATCGATTTTCCAGGAAAAAGTCCATTGGTTGGAATAGCGGACTCCACTGCATTAAGCACTGAATATTCGGATGCGGCTATGCTACATACGCATTATTCCGATTGGCGATGGCGTTAAACTTGCCTAATAGGAATTTACGCTCGAAAATCTTTAGTTCCATGCAGCCGTATTCAGTACTTATTACCAGAGGATATGATTCAAACAACTCAGCTTTCCGTCGCTGACATTATACAGTGGTGCTTACACACTGCAGTGTGGGTGAGAAGTTTGGTCGGCATCGGGAGACCGCAGCTGAATTTAATATTGCTTTTTTTGCTGCAGTTGATCCAACTTGCAGGATCTATCGACCCCGCAGCGCGTGTCAGCCCTATGAAATCCCAAATGCGGGTATACGTGGCGGATGTATCAAACGTAAAAGCTCATGCGTAAATTTTCTTTAGTGGAATACATTCTTGTATAGTGCCCGCGCCGCAATTGTGAGCTTAGTAGGAGAGCTAGCAATCCGGTCTGAAATGCATCTGCTTTGCTGTAAGTTTGTCAATTTAACCCACGGGGCTCAGATGGTGCTGGCGGAACTGTAGCTCCTAGTATGTCTTGCTCGTATCCAGCTGAAGCATATGCGGGCAAGGTTTAAGAAACGAAAGCCTGGGTGGGTCGCTGCGGGCGCGGTCTGGTTACACGATTTTGAAGGACCATGCGCCCAGGTGTAGTTCTATCCCTTTGTGACATTTTTTCAGTGTCCTTTTTGACGGATCTGCCATTCGTCCAGGTTTTCTGCAACATGCTAATTGACCAATGTAATGTTATCTTACCTTTTGAAAGTTCAGGGTCACCCTGCAACTCTCACTGGGTCGGAACTGGTGTCTGTATCGTGGTCGTCCCACGCGAGATCTCGATATGGAACCCTAATCCACTCACTTACTGCAGAGCCGGTTCTAGGCGCTAGCGCGCTCGGAACCACAACGAACCAAAATCCTGTGACACCCCATACAAATCCTTTGGTGCAGAATTATTTTTGTATTCTTTTGGCAGCGTTAATTCAGTTACTTCGCAGATCGCCGAGGCGGGCTCAGTGACTGCGCCACTGGTCCGTGCGGTGGCTGAGCTGCTGCTTCGCCTGCCTTGGCGGACTAATAAGTGACTTCAAAGAATATGATGTGTAAATGGCTTTTTATATCTAGCGCTATATAATACGAGGATTAAAATAGAAGTGCAACATGGCTTTGTATAGTTTAACTTCGTCAGGTTGGTATTTGTGAAACGCCATATTTCAGCAGCAACATTATGGCTTCCAGAATTCTTGCGCTCGGAGGTGGATGCCTGGGGAGAAACGACAGTGCTCGCAACCAGCTTGTAGATTGCAGGACGGGTCAGACAAGTTCCATTCAGCGGAGTACCGCCCTTGGCGTTGAGTGCACTGGGTCGAACTGCAGATGGTTGGTAGAGTCAATGGCCTGTAGATTATCTTGATTGGATTTTCGAATACTTGGCAGACAACAACGAAAGCTGACTGCATAACTAACAACGAATTTTATTGTATAAAGGAAGCTGAATGTTCTGCCCGCGTTCGGCATATCCGCAGACCGGTCAGATCTGAACTGCGGACTGCCGGATCAGAATCTCACGGCCGGTTAGAGACATGGTCGCTTTATTTCACTGGAGGAGGATGCGGTAGGAGCGGTAGCGGTGACCATTTGCTGGTGGCGTCATCGCAGGGTAGTAAGCCGTGCGGGGCAATGACGAGTGTGAGTGTTGAAGGTAGTCTAAGTTTCAAGGTAAGCCCGTGGCGTAGTTGAAATTCGACATGAAGCCATGGATTAAATGTACACAATTTGCGGTATTAGAAGTCTCAGTCACCTCGCGGTTCCAGTGTCCCCTGCTGGGAAACCTAAGGTACCTGGACGAGATCTGATTCGTTTCTGGTACCATAAGCAGGACTTCTTCCTCGGATTTCAGCCTTAACATCGCATCTTGGGTTCTAGGCCTTTGTCACACGTTGCTTATCTCAAATCGGCTTGGGTAAGAATGTGCGATACTATTGGCTATGCTCACTAGTCACGTGTGTTAGCACTAATATATTCTCGCAGTACTCTCGTAAGCACTCTTGTATATAGCAGTTATTCCTCGATCGTTAGAAGAGGGCTGAGGCAATAGACACTGTACGTACAGATCGATTTTCCGGTGTTCGCTAGTAAATTTATGTCGCGTTTCTCTTGCCATGAGGTGAAAGTGATAGCGGGGTAGAGTCATTCCGCATGGGTGATAATTGATGATTCCTAAAGTGCCAGGACTCATTGATGAGAACTTACAAAGCACCTAACCCCACAATGGCTTGAGCCCTGAGATGCAGATTAAATGGCGTGATATAACTCGGAATAATGTTCACTGGGCTGCATATGCACGTTCAGCTGGAGCTGGATGTCAGCCCTGCATGCAATTGGGTTTGGGGAAGTAATAGCATGTGAAAAACGCCTGTCTGTTGTTTATATACATAACGGTGGCTTATACGGGTACTTATACACCCATGTGTGGCATAGTTCATATCTATACCACCATTATCCTATCCACCTCTTTCAGTTGAATAAAATCGAGTTTTCTGTTGCTAAGGTCGCACTTTATCAGTATTCAGGTTCTTCATTCAGATACCACTTCTCATGCCCATGTCTTCTTAGTTAACAATTGTGAGAGGGGAACTGAAAACCTGGAGCTTCACCTTCAGATCGAAGGAGACAGGAACCGCAACGTATTCTCTTCTTCAATCAGAATTATCATGAAGGTTACTGATAGGGTGTAGAGATGTTGAATTTTTCTATTGCCCTTTGGCACCCGGTGTGCTCGAAGGATTTGATCCATCCTAGCTCCCGAATCATGGTATCGCACTCGCTATTCTGACTTCCAAGGCTGTTACTTTGGATGCTTCTTTGACTTGTTGATTGACTGATCTTCTCGAGGCCAGAAGGCCCGTATATATATACAGACTTGTCTCCCATATTCACAGCCATGTTCGTCTCCATATCTATCTCCGTTGCATATCCGTTTGCACTGATACGAGCCGCACTCCTGAGGCATATCTTCATACACCAACTGCATATCAAACGGACCTGAGCTGTGAGGCTCACGATGCAGGTACACATGCAACAAAGGCTGCACACCTCTGGACTATCCGTCCGCTTATTTGTCCAAGGGAAATTATCGTGGTAGCGCGCGCCAAATATTCCCTGCCATTTCTTCCATGTCAATTTTCACAAGTTTTCACAGAACATTCATTATATCCCACGTCCCATGGGGAAGGGAGTGTGGTTAATTTCTGGGGTGACGAATACTGTGCTGGTTAAGCACGCCGGTGATTTCAAAGACCTCAATATACCTGCATTTTCATATTCAGATTCGAGGATGTGAAGTGAATAGAATTGAACATATCTATCCAGGCATCAGCTCCCTCAACAGACACTCAGAGGAAACACAATGCGCCCAAGCTCCCAGAAAACACCGGCTCCTTACTGACAATGGCACTCCCGCAGCTTGTCTAGTACTTTAGTAAACCGTCGAACTATATATATGCATCTATCTTGGACGTTGATTAATTTTTCACAAAGCGAAAAAAGCATGCAGACGCGCCCAATGGCGGCAAATGTTTTGGACAGATAGTCCAGAGGCTTGCCGCTTCCAAGGTTCCTATCGCCGCAGGTTAGGGATCCACAGAGGATATGACAGGAGCCATTCGTGGATTGAAGGAAGTATTGAGCGATGATGGAACGGAAAAGCCACATGGGTGCTGATGAAACATAACCAGCGGCAACCGGGCCTGTGTCAAGAGTGCTCGCCAGCAGGCAAAGGGACCGCAAAACGGAATGGTCAGAGAGACGTACCAACAAGTTATATATCACTGGACGGGTGACGCGTGATCCCCCGCCCGAAGAAGCAAAACGAAGAGCCCATCATAGGAGTGGGATGGGTAACTATAGTTACAGTGGAGTTGGGCTCTGACGCCTTGGTTGTGCAGGATTCTACATTGGATGGAGGCAGTCAGAGGAGACCATCTCACAGTTGAAGAATGTAAACCGCATCCCGGAGGTAGCAACAGATCGAAGCCTATTTGTGCTGCTCGAAGCTAACTATACATGGTGTTGCGAGAAAGCGGTGCGTTATTACTTACAGCTCACGATCTCCTGACTCTCGCCCTTCCTCGAATGAAATGAAAGGAACAGCTGGGTTATCAGCTCTTCTCCGTTTTTACCGCGTCTGTGTTGGCCGTATGTTGGAACGGCAGCCAGGAAAGGGTTCGCTTCATCGACCTTTATTCTGCTACATAAACTCAAGTTGCGTGAATTACTATGCCAAAACAAAAAACAATTGTGGGCACCCGGAATCGAACTGGGGTCTAAGCTGCCACAAAGCTTTGTACTGACCACTATACTATGCCCACGTGATATTTGTAACACAGAAAATCGCACTCATTTACAACTAGTAAGTAGCTAAACACAGCGCCAGTGAAACGGTACAGAGGAATAGCCGGCAGGGTTCTAGAATTCTGGGCCGACCGGTATCTTGAAACGAATGTCAAATAGCGGCTTTTATTTATTAACCAGACTAAAATAATGCATGCTACGGACGAGCGGCGAGCGAGTTGTCGGTCGATGGTATCACCGTATCAAGGTTGAAACTAGCTTAGAATGTGCCGATGAGTAGTAGTTCAGCAAACTATTACTACTAGCTGCTATTCCTCTATCAAATGGCTGCTGGTGACCTAGTTCTATGCTGCTCTTTCAACTACCTCGGCTGTGTCTTCTAGCTAATGTGCTACCAAAGATCCCCAGCTAATTAGCACATTTATATATCGCCATATCATGAGGTTTCTACCATTCGACATCAACATCGACTCACTTCTCCTCCTCCAACAAACTAACTTCCGCCCGTTTGCATGTTCAAACGTAATCAAATAATTCCTCAGTTTGGCTCACCTCAGAGTACTGTAGCGAGCGCAAACGATTCGGACTTCACTCCTCACATACTGTACCCGTCATCGAGGATAGTACACTGCCGGCCGCTGACGGATACTTTTTTTGGTACTGCGAGGTCCTGACATGTAACTTTGCCAGTACAGATATGTCAAGACATATATTACAAATAGGGTAGATGATGAGGTGACAGTTAGAGTATGTCTCAGTTAGTGGCGGGGTTTAGAGGTAGGAACAGAATGGAGAGTAGCTCAAGCGTTGTACTAGTTGAACCAAAAATAGTCCCGCTCGAAAGCTATCTGTGAATGATTAGGACATGTAAAATTGAGTCTTCCCCTGACATCTTCCGAAGTACAAGCCCGCTGTGACATTTGTTTTATCTAGTACAATGTCCACCTGACGCTGATGATGTCTGATATTTTCAAGTACGTATACCCTTCCTGACAGCTGACGTACTATCCTCGATGACGGGTACATGTACAGTAATACCATCTTGTCCGAAAACCAAAAGCTGTCTCGCAGAAACATCGTACCGTTTAAGTATATACTCCGTAGATTACAGGGGGAGTCCATCTAGTCGATTATCGCGTCAGTTTACTTTTGCTCCGCTCATACGAAAGCTGCTTTCCCTATCGCTCGTTTTCGGGAGTAACTCCTCCACTCGCTGGCAAATTACTTATTCGGACGGTAATGTTAAACCGAATCATTAGCTTAATGATTCCTTAGCGTGCTCTCGTTCCCAGAATTTTTCGTCGCTCGCAAGCTCGCACCTCAAAATAACTGAGCTTGCGAAGTCAGCTGACGGGTGGTTTTCGAGCGCATCCTTAGTGGTTCGAGTCAATTTAAGGTTTGAGGTTTTTAGCTGTCCAAACCATTGATATACCAACGAGTATGTTCTTTCGTAGCTGGTATTTTAGAAACTCTTTTAGTAAAGGTTGCACCGTGCCTATTCCGAGTAACTCCCCCGAGCTCAAAATTACCGCCAGATGCTTTTTCCCCAATCAAGATATTGCTAAGAGCCTGGTTCTCTGATGCTCTTTAGCCTATCTCAACTGTTGCTCTTAACTCACCATCAACTTGCTCGCTGCTAAATATGTACAGTAATACCCTGAATTCCCGGGAATAATGGATACGTGGGTGTGTGCTTGGCCAACCACAAGCAGGGAAACTCAGGGACCGACATGACAACCAGTGATGCAAGTACCGTGCATACCCATCGGGTTTTGGGCTGATTACAGAACCTCAAACCAGAACACTGTACGTCAAAGTTGTCTCCAAACGGTGATTGTAGTTAGTACCTTCACTCTTTCTCTGCCACTGCACATAAAAATAGATTGCATATTTTAAATTCTCATTTAAGCAACCATGCTTGTAGCAGGATCGGGCGGGAGTCGTAAATGAGATCATGAAGAGCATGTTGGTGGATGAGAACGAGATGCGAAATCTCGCAAAAAACGCAAAAAACGTAAAAAAAAAATTAGAGCCTCACGCGGGACTCGAACCCGCAACCTTGGGATTAAAAGTCACACGCTCTAGCCATTGAGCTAGCAAGGCCGAATGCTACTTTACCCAGATAATCGTATATAATGCTTATTAATATCTTGTCGATGATCATGACTGGCTGGAATAGGAAACTTCATATACATGCTGTTCTAGTCCATTCACGGAGGCGGTTCCTCCTCGGAGTACCTAGTCAGTTCACGGAGGCCCACCTTCCGTGAACGAACCGTCCATTGACGGAGTCCGTACCCCACCTCCGTGAACTGACTAGTTCATTCACGGAGTGAATGAGAAATTATCAATAAATCAATAATCTATACATCATCGTGATTCCTACAATCGGATGCCTCTTAGACGTCCTGATGCAACTACAATTACACTGTGCTCCATGTCATCGTTTGAAACTGGCTCATCTTCCTCATTGCCCTCTTCCTCTTCCTCTTCCTCTTCCTCTTCCTCCCCAGTGACCCCTTCCTCCTCGAGAACCTCCTCATCCTCAATATCCAGATCTGGCAAATCACTGCTCTCATTGGCAGTATCTTCTGCAGATGTGGGATCAGTATCTGCGCAAGCATCTCCTTGGGTATTGGCCCGACAGCTTTTTAGACTGTGACTTGGCTCCGATCAGACATGGCAGCTTGATATCCAGTAGCTGCATCAGTACATCTGCGATTCGAAAACCACCCTTGGTACCTACCGCGTACTCGACCATGCGCGGAGCCGCAAATCGCTCTGGAGTGTGTTTCAATAACGAGTTTGGAGATGCTGACACAGTTCCCGGCGACAAAGGACAAAATGCTAACGACGGTGTGGCGGGAAAATCCGTTTCTCACCACCACCGCCACTCAGCTTGGCAGAGGACTGAGCGACGGCGGGTGTGCGGAGATACAGGGATGACGGAGATGGGCTGGGCGACGGGGGCGTACGGAGATGCAGGGGTAACGGAGATGGGCTGTGCGACGGGGAGTATATATTCGGGAGACCCCGGGGTAGATAGATCCCATCTTGTACCATATCATCTTATTATACAACGAATTACACACTCTATCTTTCCCATCTTTTGATCTCACTCGCTCTTTCCGAGATTTCGTGGATCCTCACGGCCGGGTAGTATCATATCTTCTCACCCTCTTCCTACGCTCCTCGAGCCAGAACCGCTCTTTCTCACGAATTCCCTTTGGAATGCCGCGAGAGGTGCGGCGGAGTGTTGATGATGGGCTCTCTGCCTTCTAGCTCCGCCGTTTCACCACAACGGAGACTCAACAGAGGAGGATGAGAATGTGAAGGAACCCCAGAAGCGTGTCAAGCTTGATGAGCTAGAAGCGCGGTGACCGACAATTCGTTGCGGAATGATACCCTAGTTGTGGCGTTGTGGCATTCGTGATGCACGATCAGTCTGGGGCAACCATTGTAAACGTAGTGTTTTTGTTGATATGGTATGGAATCGATATCGTCGTACTCAATGTGGTGAGAACTACTGATGCATTCCCATATGTGTATAACTAGATAACGAAGGCTGAGGAAAAAGTATCACACCCGGACACTAGTGGCCACTTCCACCTCGCTGCACGAGCTAAGCGGCCAGGTTCTATCGACTGAAGTCCGGGCACGCGCCAGTAGGTACATACTTGAAACTGTTCGAGTACCAAGACGACGACAAATGCTGGTGGTGCGGCGGTGGAGGTAGAACGGTCCAGACACGGGAACACCTCTTCCGCCACTGCAGCCAATTGAAAAACCAGCAGAAGACGCTCTGGAAAGCGGCGGGGAAGGCAACAGGCTGGAAAGTGGGCAGATGCCGACACGTGCAGGTCTCTGAGCTGTTCTCGATGGAGAAGTGCGATTGAGCGGTAATGGACTTCCTGGCGGCGACTGATATCGGGAAGTTCCCACCCAAGCGACTGGAGGAGTGAGGTTCGGTAGTCTCTCTTTTGGGGTTCTGCCGTTTTCATCAATCTTTTGCTTTCTTTTGTCAGAGGGGATGATGGGTGGCAGAAGGAGAGCTTTGCCATCTAGCCGGCGTGCCCAGAGGCGGAGATGATTAGGGGTCTGTCATATTCTAAATAGACTGAATACAGTATGATTAAAACAAAAAAAACAAAAGCACGAGCTAAACAAGAACAAGTAGGTAACCGAGAGAATAGTTGCATGTATACTACAGTCCAATTCTGCTTAACTTTTTGTTTAAATATGGTTTAACTAGCGTTCAACTGTAAACTACGCATATACATACGTTTAAAGTTAAACATTATCTGACTTGTTTCACTTTAAACAGTACACAGTTGTACCATAGAGGTTTTAAACAGTGGGATAGCCCTAATCAGTGTCACACACTCCCAACACGACACCTCACCAAACACACACTCCCTATGCCATAATACCCTAATACTCACCAATCGTACATTTATACGATGGCGACGATGAATGCACTCCTCGTTTCAACCCGCGTCGTGGCGCCTCGACTGCTACCAGGAGTTTTAATTCTTCACAACTCTCCATTTCCCGCTTCTGTCAAGCTATCATTAGCAGTGCGCCACTTCCAAGCCATCAGCAAGAGGTTGAACGACAAGGTCGAAGGAAGTGGTGGAGTCGACAATGTTAACTCTGATGTCTACAAGGAGCTTAACGAAGTAAAGGCTAAACTAAAGGAACTCACTATTCACATGAAATCCACAGACCGCGTTCTTTTGGTAGTAATGAAGCACACCCACATTCCTCTTCAACTCACTATCTTGGTTCGCTACAGCTACAAGCTCCTCACAGGCAACTGCAACATTGTCCCTAGTCAAAAACGCATCTTTATTCCACATACCATCGGTCCACTCAACACTCCCGGGGACACTGAACGCGAGATTCAATCTCTCACTGCACGCATCACCACCGCACGTAAGGCTTACGGTTCGCAGCAGGAACGCCCTCACGAGATTGCAGCCAATATGCTGAACCTTCGTAAACGGTTCAACTTGTTGGGACTGGAAGGGGAGCATAATGTCGTCTGGCTTGCTGGGGAGGTATGTAAGTTACTATAACACCGTGAAGAGAGTTCTAACGCAATAATAGTATTTAAACATCAACAACGAGAGGAATAATATTGCACACACGACTGACGGCAATGCGATCGTGGTTATGTACGAATATTTGGAAAACGGAAGGTGGAAGGATTTTGTGAACAGTGTGTTTCCAATGGTGTTTGGGAGGGGCATCGCGGATTGGGAGAATGCCACAGAGGAAGAGAAAAGCAGGGAGATCACTAATTGTAGGTGTATTGTTACGGTGTTATTGGTATAGATGGCTAATGTATATGCGGTAGCGAGCAATTATGAGCTGGAACAATTGCCAGTAATGGAAGCCAAGGAGTAGGACCCCGAACCTTCCAAGAGTACCTGCGAGGAAGCAACTGTCGTTCCCAAGAGAGAGAGAACATTATCGGGTCGTAAGGACAAGAAGGAGATTGCATACATCAGCACCTAGAGCAACGGACAACTATACATTATCAGAAGGAATTGAAATCGGGGCAACTTGTAATTGACATTAGATCGAGAATTTGAATATCAGATTTCCAAATATGTTCTGAGAAGATGGGAGCGGTCAAAAATACATGAT
>Ga0307512_10006874_pt1 | contig 11392 bp, 10 predicted proteins | sample 14_EM_MG_FD_200267 | JGI IMG/M metagenome (GOLD analysis project Ga0307512, IMG submission 200267) | Populus trichocarpa ectomycorrhiza microbial communities from riparian zone in the Pacific Northwest, United States - 14_EM | ecosystem: Host-associated > Plants > Roots > Unclassified | place... | reverse complement strand
GTGACATGGCTCTCTCTATACATAGTTCACCAGACGTTCTGGGAACTTTTAGTGTAGCGCCTGATCGCATTTTAAACCCAGAACGTCTGGCTCGAGACTACAGCTTTCCTTGTCTTGTCGCTGAGCTGGACCCAACGCTACTTTTCTAAATCGACCAATGGCTGAACCGATAGTGTAAGCTGGGTTGTCCGAGCACTGGTAGCAGCCAACTTGGTTGCTGGATTCTGCACCGGAAATAAATATGATCGCGACCACGCACGTCCTCGAGTGTGCAGTGATTGTAACCCCCTTTTACGTCAGTATGTGGGCGGTTTGGAAATTTGGATGGCCTGACCAATGGACAATCTTATTTCCTGCACATTTTTTGGTGTCAATTCTTTTCTAGGTCCTGATTCTTGTGGTTTGCTGGCTGTGTCTGACACCCCAGGGAGTGAGGAGTGGGTCTGTTGTTCCATCCTGCTCCTGGATCAATATCCAACAGCGGACTTCCTCCACTGGCTCCTTACAATCATTGGACCCATGGCCTGGTGGGTGTTCAACTGTGTACTACTAGGTCAAGTGTTCAATGCAAGTCATAGTGTCACTAGCCAAATACACAGATCTGACAGGGCAAAAGCATTACACATCTGACCCACCTTGATTGAGCTACATACTGGGAAAGGCAACTGATCAATGTCCAGCTCTGCCAGAATTTCTCAAATGATGTAAGGCTGAAACAAAAGGTAGGGCAAGGAAAGGCTGTGGGAGTGGGGAGCACACTTACAAGACTATTGTGGTCTGAGATAAGTCCAAGCACATGCATATAACACCATGCTACTTGAGAAGTTAGATGCATAACACAATTTCCTTATTACTTCTCATGTGTGTTCAATGGCCAAACATAAGCTAAACATACATATATGTCATGAAGTAATATACAATACATGTCTGGGACAGGTAATAGATTTTGACTGGATGGGGTGTAACTGTGATGAAAGATGCATGGAGTTAACCACATAAGTTGACACTTATTACATTGATATCATACCTGAGGTGATGGTTAATGGAAAGGATTCCAATCAGAACTTGATAATGACAAGTTCAGATGAGTTTTTGAGCCTCAGGGTTGTAACCTTGCTGAACCACTCCATACTATTCCCAGCTATCCTCCAATGTGGATGCAACCATAACCGATGCTTCCCTTCTGGGTCCTTTATCCACCCCTCTTGTAAAGTGCTTTGTGAAACTAGCCAATCACATTCAAGGTGTTCATGATGCTTATGTAGATTGTGGTGATAGAGGTCACAATCATCTTGATGTGGGTTATAGAAGCGGTACCAGGTTTGTTTAGGATGGAGAAGAGCTTTGTCCAGTTTGAGAGTCTCTCCAGTTTCTGTGTGATAGATATGAAAGACAAATCCATTGTAATGTCTGAGAGCAGCAATTCCATCTCCAACTGAGAACTCCAGATACTTGTCACCATCTTGTTTTTCACTATGATCTCGCTGTAATAGCCTTGCCCAAAAGCTGGGATTTTTGTCCTGTGATGATTTGGCTTGAAGGGTTGTGCCCTGTGATGATATGCTCCAAATGCTGTCATCCTGGTCTGCCCTTCTATTGCCAAGAATCCCATCTACTATCCCCTCCTCTGTAAGTAGCCATGCTGCAACTACATCTGAACCCTTTACCAGAAGAACATTGCCAGTGAGGACTATTTCTGATATGTCCAAATTGGTGTCAATGAATTGGGAAGGGTAAGGGTTCTGGGAACAGAGGTTGGTAACTGTGATAGTACTTTTCCCACGGTGTGTTGTTACAATATAGTTGCCATTAGGAGAATAGGCATCCCGTGGTATACTGTGGGTAGTAACAGGAGATTCAATGGCAAGAGTTGCAGGGGAATGATCTGAATGTATTACATGGAGGAGAGTGCCAACATTGCCCAGGATTGATGATGAGGTTGGTGAGAATTGAAGTGGGGTTGGTGTTTGTTGGAATTCCCTCCACCGGGTATAATGGCTAGAAGTATATCTCCAGACAGAAAGGTGGTCTCCAGCAAAAGCTCCAAATAAGTTTGCATCAGGGGAGAAAGTAGAGTATCCATAGGAACCTGTTTCCTGTAACAAGACTCCTGAATTTTGAATGTCCAGGATTAGAAGCCCAACACTACTGTTATGGTCTTCAGGGGTGGAAACAGAAATCCTATAAGTAGCTGGAGAGAATGTCCTGAGGTTGGAATAGGATTTGAAAGGGAATGATTCAATCTTCACAAGTGTGGACCCCACTTCAAAGATATTAATCCTATAACCCTTATGATCCCATGTGGCTGTTGTTGCAATCCGAAAGGTTTTATCATGAGCCCAGACATATGGCTTGTCTCTTGACTGGAGAGTAACAGAGGACAGTATAGTACCAGCAGCAATGTCATATATATGCATGGTAAGGGTCTCTGATACCATTGGTGAAATGGTACCAATTGATTTTCCATCCAATGCCCACACAAGCTCCAATCCACCACCAGCAATCCCACATTCAATTTCTTTGACCACTCCACCTGTCTGGATATCCCATATTATAATGCCAGCATCAGAACAACCTGCAAGGGAATATCCATCTGGTGAAAAGGCAAGCCCACACCTGAACCTGGTGGCAACTTTGGTTGACTGGAGAGTAGGGAGGGGTTTAAGACTGAGTGAATCCCAAACCCTCACAGCTCCCTCAGTTACTGCAGCAATGGACTGGCCACATGGTGACCAGGTAGAGGACAGGTAATAGGAGTGGTTGGCAGAAACAGATGTCTTGGACTCCCATGAATCTGGAATTCCAATTACCACCCTTGGTGAGGGATGGGGTTGTTGATAATAGTAAAACTTTCGGAGAACTGATGACAGGGGAGATAGTTCCAGGGCAGAGTGGTAAATATGGGTGGCAGAGGTATTGATGAGCTCAGAAAAGGTGGTCACAAAATGAAAATAGTCCTTTGTGGTGTCAAGAATTTGATGATCCTGGGCCACCTAGTTCAGTGTGAGTGTCATGAGATGTGGAAACATAATAAAACAAACCTCCTGTATCCAGGGTATCAATATTTCCAATGCAATAATAGCATCTCTTGCTGCCCCAATAACACTCAACACTTCTAACCATGCCAAAAACCCCTCCTGCAAGAAGCTTTGAAGAGTGGGAATAATATCTGTAGCATCCCCCCTAACCTTAGTGAGGTGCTTGTACCAAGATCTACAGGCATACTCCAATGCAGTACTGATGCAATTGTTTATTCTTACCTGCAGATCTGCAACCTCTGAATTCAGTGCATAGTTGGGGAGTGATAGAAGGTTTTGCTCTAAACTGTTATTCATCAGTTTCAAACAGCTCAGGGCAAGGTTGAGGTGGCCAGTCCTGGGGGATATGTGGAACCTTCCATCAGAACAGCGGAGTGGATTGGTGATAAAGTCAGGGAAGGACTTGTGGAATGAAAGCACTGGAGTGTCAGGATCCTCATGGAGTTTGAGGAGGGACTGAATCAGGTGAAGAATGTTCATGACTTGTTGTTTCCCCAGGTTGACCAAGATGGCAATTGCAGAAGGTGGGAGAGGGTTTGTGGCCAAAACAACTGCACCGATAACCAAGCGAACCTTTTCATCATCTTTAGTGCTTGTCCTCTTGAAGGCGCTACGGAAACTTGAAAGGTAGAGTGAATCAAGGGTTGCGCCGAGCTGTAAGTTGGCATTTCCTTCATGGGTGGTGCTCCCTGGGGCGTCGATGATGATGTCGAGCTGCTCGTTGGGTGGGGTAAACGGATGGTCCAAAAACTTGAGAGTTGCTACAGCATACACAAAGAGACCGGCTGCTCTCTCACACAGCAGGTCAAGGTGTTTGTCTGTTGGCCAACCATCTTGCTCAATGCCTTGTCTCCTCGCAAGCTCGCATAACCCGTGTTCCAAGAAAAGCCGGATGTCCGTGTTGATGACAGAAGGCTCTACCTCGTGGAGGACAAATACACCAGTCAATGGTTTGAGAAGCCCGAGACGAAAACCGGATCGGATGCGGGGTTCTGGCCGACCAGTGATGAGGAATTTGACGTTCGGAATCCCTTCAACCAATCGGCCCATGACGGAGAGGATGGCGGACTGCGGGTCCTCATCCACGCACTCATCTAATGCGTCGATGACGATGACCGTCGAAATGTCTGATGAACTGAGGGGTCCGACGATCAGTGTGGCCATCTGGTTGTAGAGCGACTCGTGTGCAATATCCGGATTCGATTGGAGGAGAGGAACGAGGGTTGATCGAAATTTGGGGTATGTGCGAGCGAGTTGGAGGGCGAGAGTGGGGAAGATATAGCGAAGATCCCTACGGTCTTCGAAATCGCGTGAACAAAAGAACGACGCTCCTAATCTCCCGTCGGCGAAGATACGTTCGGCGATGGTCTGGGCGATCGTGGACTTTCCGGTCCCGGCGAGCCCGTTCAACCAGTAGACGGGAGACATATTGAAGTCTTTAGACCATAGTTCCACTCCATCCAGGACAGCCTCTCGAGTCCCTTTGAGGCAGCCCCGGCGATCGCCATGTCGGAACTCGACTCCTTTAGCACGACGGCAGTTATTCAGCACAGATAATTCAGCTATTGTACCATGAGTATGAGACAATGGAAAGGAAAATTATGTCTGACCGGTATCCTAAGAGGAGTGATTAAGATCTGACGTATTCTCGAAGCGTAGATACTAAGACTCACAATCAATTTACAGTTCTGCTCATAGATCGCCTTCTGCTGCGAGAACTATGAGCCGTATGAGTGAACTATCCAGTACGTGTTTTCCATAACGGTACTGACCTGGTATTCGACGATGACATCCCTGAGGTCTTCTGCAAGATCGCGTACGGCGATCATGTTTCCTTCCTTCTCCGCGTGCTCGGTGCCACTGGAGCATTCAGATATAAGCTGTAACTTGTCCTTGATCCCCTCGAGAGCTCTGAGACCAGTTTAATGCGGACGCTTGTTCACTATGGGCGGAAAATACGCACTCGTATAAGCTTTCTCGTCGCCTGAGCTCATCGGCATTCTTCGCGACATTTCCTTCCATCCCAAGTCGGTCCAACCGCGCACGGACGGACTCTATTTTGTTTTTGACCGGCGATGTCTGTAAATATGTTAATCGGCGTCTTCGGTCGTACGCATGCTCCCTTACATGATGTAGTTTCAAAAGTGCATCAAAAGATGACTTCATGCGACCGGCCACCAGCTTAGTCCCACAGTCAGAGACGAGAGGCAGAAACTCACAGTCAAATGAACGACCTGGTTGTATATTGACTGTTGTTGTGACACCTGTCCCGCGCGTCAACATTTACAACTTTGACGGTGTCTGGAACTGACCTGATAGACGAGGATAGCTCGCCTGAGTTCTTCCACGAGTTTGATGACCTCTCCCGAATCTCGCGCCTTATCGAGGACCCGGGCGACCGTTTTCTTTTCTGATAATGCTAACGATCGTTTCCCAATGTCTTCCAATGACCTATTATCAACTGTCAGCTTTGAGCGGGCGAGTATTTCAGCCACGATGCAAACTTTTCCAGCTCTGATCGTCTCTCGACCTCATCGCGATCGTCGTTGGGGTTCACCTTCGCTAAGGTTACCAGCAATTTCTCCAGCCACGGGACGAGATCATCAAGTTTGTCTTTCACATCCTTATATTCCTGGGTGGTATTAGTTTGTGAAGTTGAAAGGTCGTCTAACGAAACCTACATCGTAGTGCTTGATCAGTGCGTTGATGCCTCCTAAACATGACTTGAGAGGTGGAAAAGCATCGGAAGATTCCTTCGAAATGTCCAATAGCATCTTGACGGCATCGACGAACCGTTGTTTCTTGGCTGCGGGTTATCAGCGAATTTGAAAAGGTGCAGTCACAGTCGCTATATCTTACAGGAACTTGGCTCGGTTGGCGTCCCACCGCTTGATGGGGGTCGTTTTCGAAGAATGGTGGACATGTTTTTGGTGTCGTTCACGGGATAGGACAGTATGGGAGAGAAGGTGGTTCGTCGTCTTGTCCAAAACGCGCAGACGTGAGGCTGTCGTCTACCGTTGGACTGCCGTCACGGCGCCAGCATGTCAGCGTCTGCAGGTGTTTTGATATTGTTTTGACCAAGGACCCACAGCCGACTGGAACTCAGCCAGGGAACGTCTAACTCAGTTTAAGGGGTTCAACCCTCCCTGAAATCAAGCTGGAGTTATGTCAAAACAAACTCCACTTTCAAGCTTGGACACCACGTCAAATCGTGCGACTTACGTCTTCAAAGGCTTTGCTCCCAGGGTTAATCGTGGCACCCTGTCACCAAGAAAGCATCTGAGAACCAGGCTATCGCCGATGTGGGGAGGGCTCGGTATCAGCTCCATTTCAACCGTTGACTGTTTTAGACTTAGAACGCAGCAGACCGGTCGAGGAGTTAGGTGCAAGAACGAGTCTGAGGGACACCATCACGGTCTGGTGCACTCCTGTTTTATCACGACCTGACGGGCGCTTTGATGTGCAGTGCACTGGTTGTCTGAGGTCCTTTCGCTGATTCTTCCCCAACAGATGGGAGTGATGTCTACTTTCATAAGGAGATCAAGATTCACATTCGAGAACGCTACACAAAAAACGGAGAGAGAGAACAATTAGCGAGGGAGAATTTCGTGAACAGCTTCACATATCCTAGCCGAGGTACCCTAGCTTTTTTACCCTAGTCATGGTAAGCCTAACCTTAACACAGCAAAGATAAATCGTATTGAAGCAACGTGGTGGTTCGGTGGTGACCGGTGAAGCCGTAAACTCCAGCAGCATCAACGAATATTTCTACTTCCCTCTGAACTTGAGGCTGGATCCAGCCTAGGATGTTCCCGTCCCGTCTCAAGGAAGTTACGTATCCAGGGGTGGTCTAAATCGGCGGTTAGCCCTTCCATTTCCTTCCGTTCACTGATTCATTGCTCTTCACGCTTTGTCGTTCTTGTCGACTGTTCCACATGTTCCCGTCTCTGCCACCATCCCACTCGCGGGAGACATTTCACAGCACAAGCAGCCATTGGGTGAACAGGAGGACGGAACGAAGGAAAGGTGGAACAGAAATAGCCACTACCGAATCAGGTTCACGGTGGAAGACACCAAGGGCCCTTGCCAAATATTCCGTTGATCCTGGCCGCCTCGATTCCGGATCACGGGAGGCCCTAAACCCCGTACAAGAGCAGATTGCAGTTCTTAATTTCACGACCACGGGTCCTCATGTTGAAGAAAACTACCCTAGTCCAAGGAAAAGTGCAACCGCAGTCGAGTGTGTAATTTTACATTTACCGTAAAAGAGTGTTGGTATAGTGAGAAAGCAATGAACGGAACGGTTACAAGCGCTGAATTAGTAGATGCGGGTATTCTAGTTTCTCCTGAATGATTTGATTGGTGGCCGGAAAACCGGGGAACGCTCACAAGCCGTTGTTGAGCAGCTTATTGACGGTACCGGAGGCTACAGGTAACACCGAGTTCAGCGTTCAGAGGTAAAGAGTGTAACATGAGTGAAAAAGCTCACGGATCTGGGTGAGAGCACCGGAAAGAGCTCCGCTATCAATAGATGAGGCAACATCATCTGGGCTCAAAGAGCTGTCGAGACCAAGGAGGTAGGCGGCGTAGCCTGCAACATGAGGAGTGGCCATGGAAGTTCCAGAGATAGTGTTGGTATTTCCATCGTTCCAGGTAGAAGTGATGTCCACGCCAGGGGCGAATACATCGACGAGGGAACCAAAGTTGGAGAAGTCTGCCATTGTATCATCGAAAGCAGAAGCGCCGACAGTGATGGCTTCCTTGACACGGGCAGGGGATGAGTTGCCAGCATCCTGAGCGTCGTTTCCGGCAGCCACGACGGTGGTAACACCTGCCGCGTGGAGCTAAAGATTAAATCACCCATCAGTGGTGCTGCCGTCGTGTACCATTCACCCAGCACTCACTGCTCTGACGGCACTATCGATGGAGTCAGAAGCACCACCACCAAAGCTCATAGAAGCAACGGTGGGTTTACCGGAGTTCTTTACTTCCGATGCAACCCAATCAATGCCAGAGATACTGTAATTTTGTGACGCGGGTGTCAGTCACCATCGAACGAGGATGGAAGAAGGCTTACATATCGGAGTTCTGGCCAGAACCATCGTCGTCCAAAACTTTTACAGCGATGACGTTGGCAGACTTGGCAACACCGAACGGTCCGGAAACAGCGGTTCCAGCACAATGTGTACCGTGGCCGTTTCCATCCTGGTCCGGGTATCCACCGAAGGTCGTTCCCCATGAGGCGCGTCCATCAAATGCGGGGTGATCGACGAAGATACCAGTATCTGTTGGCCACAGTAAGTAGAGGTACGTTAGATCGCGAGGGCTAGGGCGAACCGATGACATAGACGGTTGCGCCGCTTCCAGCGCTGCTATCATACGTGTACTCGAAGTTCAAGGCGGTGTCACTGGATCCGCTCAACTTCGTTTGAGATGAGATCCTAGCAAGACCCCAGGGAGCATCATTCCTGTGAAAAGTCGATTATAATTCAATCAGATTCCTCGGGTAAAAGGGGAGGTAGACATACTGAGTCTCGGTGGTGGAAGTATGAGAAATGCCGTCCTCTTCGATCGATGCGATATCCGGATGGGCACGCAACTCGTTCAAGTTGTCAGGAGAAAATTCTCCAGCATACCCGTTGATGATGCTGAACTCGTGGGTAACCGTGCTTGGGGTGGATGCAATTTTGCTTTGGATGGAGCTAAGGTGGGAAGCACGAGAGACACCCTCCTTGAGAGTAATGATATACCTGCCGGGTGTAGCATTCGCAACCTTAGAAACAGTGAGAAGGGGGGAGGGCACGGCAAGGGCAGGGAGAAGGAGAGTAGTAAGAGCAAAGAATTGCTTGGAGAACATGCTGAAAGCTCGTGTGGTCCAGATGAGGAGTTCTGGGAAAGGAGTGAAGCTGAAGTTGAGAACAGAAACGAAGGAGAGAACTGGGTCGCTGGACGTTGGACTGATTGTGTCCCATATTTATGAGTTTTCCGCCGCATGGCGACTGTCGGTGTGTTCGGGGAGGAAGTCGATCGCCCCAAACGACTAAGCATGAGGAGAAGCTATAGTGGTGATGGTAGTCGGTTTATGCACGCGAAGGAGGTGTAATAAACGCGGCCGAAATTGAAGCTAACCAGGAGACACGGAGTACCACTTATGTTTCCGCTCGGGTTGCAATCGAGAGAATCGGGTACCCCATCAGGATCCACAGAGATAGGGCGTTTGAGACAGGCAACCGCATGGAGGGCGGTAGCGACGAGCGCATCCGGATGAGATGTCGGCCGTATATTTTTGTCTAGCTCCATATGGGGTTGGGAATAACGCGGGTTGGACGCCCTCAGTCACGGAGCGTTTGAGTGTCGTTGGTGTCGATGATTGTAGGACTGTAAACTTTCAAGGGTTGCAGAGTTTTAGATGATCTCTACCCGATCCAAGATAGCCTCAGACCAGGATATCTCCAGCGATGGTGGTGTATCGGTGCCAACTGTTTCTTCCCTATGGGCGCTAAATTTGCTGGATATTCGGCCCGGATTTTTCCGATTCGATCAAGGCGCATGGGACTCCAGCGTGATATGTCGTCCCGGACTATAATTTATGCCGAGCAATAATGAGGTGACACGGGCCATGTGGTCTCACTGATACCTGCGGTAGAATCTTCCTTGCACATGCATGTTCGCTGACGATAGTTGAGGCTGCGGTGAAACCCGTAGAGGGGCAGGGTATTTCTTGTCTGTTTCTTCGGTTGGGCGGGGGGCTAAAGAAAGCCCACTGTCAAGTGACAGATTGATATCCTTGCGCTGCGATATTGCTCAACCTCTCGAAACGTCGTCAACTTGGACATTCTTGTTCACCAGTTATCTGCCGACCACCGAGAGACCCTTGCGATCCCTGCAGATGAGCTTGAAGGACAACGTGCGTGGTTTTGTTTGACGGGCCGGTGATCTGCCCCAGCGGTGCGACATCTCTCCTCCCACCTTGTCCAATGAACATTCTCCGCCAGCTGGCTGCTTTGCAACCACAACATTTAATAACATCGAGGGATCACCTTCATCCTTGTGGCCGATATGTCCGAACCGAAAGATGAGATCGATGTTGAGAGCAGAAGCATTCCTACGAAGCCTTAATTGCTGTGTTAGCTTCCACCTGGCGGAATGGCTATTCATGTGTTTCCAGCGGCAGAAGCCTAGACTCGGATAGGGGAACTATCCGCGATTGCCTGGTCCACGACAATACAGATTCCGTCCGTTTCTTCGTCCAAAACTCGCTCCCATAGGATCTTAACGTTGTAGTTTCCACATTTAGAGTGTTGGGCATAGAAGAGGGCGAAGAGGACGCCTACAATTTCTTCGTCTCTGACCACCATGTCGACCTCGAGCGGGATTCCACCACCCAAGGATCTCATTCGGTACGTTTCCAACCAGACAAGCCGATCACCGAGTTCTTCCCACCTTTTGAGTTTTGACCCGGCCTCCGCACCTTGAATAAACCCCGGCGGAACAGACAAGTTATGTCGGCTCGAACATCATGCATCAACCTTGGTCACACATCCACCGTGTCCACAAAATTGTCTCTAGACGAGGCGTCCACGTCACCGACTATGGTCATTGGTCAGTCGCATTCCTACCAGGCCACGAGACATCTTCCGACATCCACCAACTCTAAGGCGAACCCGGACCGGGGAATACAGCGCTCACCGATACCCAGTTCTCCACAGAACTTGCCGGGCTAAAGGATTACAGCCGTCAAGATCTCAAGCAGCTCGAAACGTTCACAGAAGTCGAGATCATCGAGGCAGGGGTGGAGGAGAAATAGTTCAAGGTCCAGTTATCGGTCATGACCGATACGAATCATATATGCGACAGGAGCAACAATGAAAGAGGACAAACAAGACGGACCTCAGGATGCATGCTTGCCTGTACTTCATCCGTCATATTGGTCATACGTTTGTCCTTCCTCCCCTGAGTCCCCCCATACTTGCCCTTCCTTTCTTCTGCAGCCTCAAACCACTAGACATAGAACCCATGAAGCTCCTTGGAACACACGTAAATCGCGTTCCCGTTATTGCCAAGGCCGATACCCTACCCTAGAAAGAGCCTCACGGATTGAAGGAACGAGCAAGAGGTCACGTATTTTGGTGGTAATACGATTTTAGCCACTTCCTCTCCAAAGTTTCGCGAAGTGGTTGTCACTCAGGACATCCGCGTTTACCAACCCCCAATCGATAAAGATGATGAAACGGTCGTTGCGAACACTCGGATGATCCCCGACGCAATACCCTTCTCTGTTGTCGGCTCCACGAACGATTCGACAGCAGTAAGTGGACGTGTTGCAGAGGGTCACGAATATTTCCGGGAATCGC
>Ga0307512_10006873_pt1 | contig 11395 bp, 14 predicted proteins | sample 14_EM_MG_FD_200267 | JGI IMG/M metagenome (GOLD analysis project Ga0307512, IMG submission 200267) | Populus trichocarpa ectomycorrhiza microbial communities from riparian zone in the Pacific Northwest, United States - 14_EM | ecosystem: Host-associated > Plants > Roots > Unclassified | place... | reverse complement strand
CTCTGAAGGCCGGCAGGAATGCCCTCCTAGGGTCTGATACTCCTGAAATTGACGCATCTAAGTTTACACTCCACATCCTCTCAGACCAGTGACTAAAATACATTTTGCTGATGCTATGCAACGCGACGGGTAGCGTGTAATTCTCCGTCAGAGGGTACGGGGTTCCGTCAGAGCCGTCAGAGCCGTCCAGAACACCCGGGTGTTTCTGACGGAAACTAGAGTTGTTGCTGATGTTCGAGCCTTCGTTCTTGTCTTGTCTTGATTTCACTGATATCACATTATTGTTTGGAATATCACCTATGTCCAACCCTGCCCGTTAGAATAACCCATATCAGTATATCATAAGGATTGAGCTAGAGCCTGATTCGAGGCCAAGCCTGATTTGAGGCCAATGGCACACGGTGCTAGTGGGGATGAGACTAAATCACATTACAATGAATGACTAAGCAACAACAATTTTCCGTCTGGGCTCGAGTCAATCCTACCTACTCGCCTAGTATTCAAAGCAGCCTACGCCCTAATAATGAAGGTCCTATTGACATAGGAGAAGTGTTAAGGAAGTTACAACACGCCATCTGGGACCTGGTGAAACGGCTATGGTAGCTGCCCAACTTCTTCCGTCTCCACCCTCACTCACTGCTCAGAAACTCCTGTTTGCAGTACAGATTCTGGAAGTACGAACCATGGGCTTTCATACTCTCCTCATCGGGCCCGAAGAACTTGATGCATATGTCGGTGGCGTCATAAGTTCACCATCTTTACTCTTACATCGGCTAATTTCAATGTCTTATTGAGAGGCATGAAAGAATCGTTAGTGTTTGCTATAATACGACGGTGTCGAGCCTGTCCGTGTCTTCGACGATATATTCACCCCGTATAGGCTTCTATTCCAATCCAAGGGCAGTGGAATTTATCTCTTCAAATTCATTGTCTGTGGGAATACGAGCGCTATATCTACTCTCTAGATTCTCCCTGTTTAGGATGGGAGTAGAAGGGATCTGGGACTTTTATGGTACATACTAGCTGACCCGATCTAACAGGAACTGCTACTATTGCTATGAAAGTACAATCGCGGCCACTGGCTTGCTAATAGACTACATAGCTTCTAGCTTCCTGCAGGTCGAGTCATAGGACATCACCCACAAAACGATGCATGTTCCGAGACCGGTATAAAAATATCTCGGGATCCCATAGGCAACACTATCGAGACCTTACCTCACTGAGGACTAGGGCTAGCAGGTACAAAAACTTCAGGGGCTACATAAGACTCCCGCTTTTGGTCTCTGGTCTGGAGCCGGGACCGCAAACCCGGGAAGCGCAATGTCAGCAGCCCTATATGAGGGAATCGGTAGTGTTCGATGTGCGATGAGATTAGACAATACGAGTTCTCAGTTCGCCCTACAGTGCTTTTCATCTTGTGGCCTCGGGATTTGGAGGATAGTCTCGGCGGTAGTCCCGGACAACTCGTACATAATCATTGAATAAAACACATTTACTCATTCTGCTCAGACATTCCATCAACTACCTCGTCAACTAACTCTCTCACCACATGCTAATTACGGAGACTTGGGAGGTTCGAGTCCAGCAAAGATTACCCGGGATAACTCGTCCCGTGGCTATAAAGTATATCTCGTCCTGAGACCAAGTCCCTAGACTTCCCAGGATATTTCATCTCATGCCGAATACGAGGGCAGCGTATCACCAGTGACCGAGGAGGTATCGGGACAAGGATAATATTGCAAGCTCTGTAGGATTTCACTCATCTACAGGCGCATGTCTTACGGATGGGTATTCCGCCCTATGGATCCTAATGAGCTGGATGAAGGTATCGGCGTTGCCCTTGAGTTTTAAGATCGCATTCTTGTGTGTTCTACGGATGAAGCTCCTATATCCTCTTTCTTATGAATACTTGCATATAAGGTTTTCAAAAAGTGGTACCGACCTCCAATAAGTTGTTAATAGCATATCTCCACAAGACTTCAGTGCTCGGGGTTAGTCGGCCGCTGTACGACCTTCGGTTCTCGCATTTTTACTGCCTCGTCATGTTTATGTACTTTATCTAGGGTGTGTGGTGATATATGGGAAGATAGCCATTTTTCATGATCATCGGAGGTTTAGCTATTCTTAGTAAGCTGAATATGTACTAATCGGGTTTATTCCAGGCTTCAAAAACCCCGCGAATATCTAAACACATAACTTAGGTGGTGCTACCTACTAGGTAGAAGTATGATTGTATTGTATAGTACTTTGAATACGTAAGTGTCCTACCAGGGAGGAAGAAAGGATCTACCTAGAGTAGAAGTACGATTCGGCATGGCCGCAGAGTGGTTTCCGGTGTTTTCGTACGTCGGAGTCGCCGCCTCACAAGGATTTGTCCCTCACAGCACTCCATTATGAGCTCTTTACTAGCCCTTATCTATGACGGTGTAGTTAGGTCGAGTCTTGGAATCGGCGAGGAGATCGGCAACCGTCTGTTGAAAGGTCGAATTTTGTCGGCGAGAAAGACGAGTATTATTTTGCGGTTCACCGCGGTTAATGATTATATCGCGCTTGCGGCAAGTAGTTGCAAGTGCCAACGGAGTTTGTGGAATGCTTCTCTCTGATTTTGGTCCATATATTGGTAGGTGTGGTGTGATGGGGAATCTAACGAACCACCGGCGATGACCGTACTTTTATGCTCGCTATTATGTTCCCCTTTGAGCGGGTGAGACACAATATGCTGAAGCTCTCTAGTATTACGGCTAACTACATCACCAGCTTCATCAGTTCCATTAGACGATGGTTTTAATTCAAGCACTTGATTTATTAACCTGCAGATTGGTTAGTTGGCATTCGATCTCCAACGGATTTTCCAAGTTTATCTCATGTAATAACCCAAATAAGAAATGTAGGAGCCAAAAAAATGCACCTATGTACGCTACTTCAACCGGCTTTTATACCGTTTTGGTAGAAGCATAGACAGATTTTGTGAGCGGTTTTTTTGGTTCAATTCTGTTTGGGTGCACCGGTGGTGCCTGGACAGGTATTCATTATATAGTCTGATCAGGCGGTCACCTACCTAAGTACAACGTCCCTCAAACAACCAACTTCACAGCCAACCACCATGGTCAACTTCTCCAACGGCGTTAAGCCAAGCCCATTCACCGTCTGTGTATTCTGCGGCGCAAGCCCAGGTACTTCCCAAGAGTACATGGAAGCTGCTCAGTCAGTTGCATCACTCTTGCACAAGAACAACTGGAATCTTGTTTACGGCGGTGGTACAGTTGGGTTGATGGGCGCAGTCGCCCGGACACTGGTTTCACTATCCAGACCTAACAGCGTTCACGGCATCATTCCCCGTGCACTGATAAGGTTCGAGCAGCAGGGCTCTGTCCCGCCCGTCAATGAATATGGAAAGACGATCATTGTCGACGATATGCATACGCGGAAGGCCATGATGGGCAAGATGTCGAATGCATTCGTGGCCCTACCTGGTGGCTTTGGGACCATGGAAGAACTGTAATTGAATTTCCCTCCTTGACGTGTAGGTGTTCCCTGCTGACTTTGAGCCCTCTGTAGGTTCGAGACCGTGACCTGGAATCAACTTGGGATCCATGACTGTCCTGTAGTTGTGTTGAATGTTGGGGGCTTTTATGATGGGTTGCTGGGGTGGGTTAAGAGTGCGATTAAGGCAGGGTTCATTCGGGATGATATGGAGGGGATTCTGGTGGAGGCGAAGACGGTGGAGGGGATTGAAGATGCAATTCGGAGGTATAAACCTGCAATAGGGAGGTACGATCTAAACTGGAAGTGTGAGGGGAAGGACTAAAGGTTTTTATGATTTGACACTGGCGAGGCTGGGTTTACTGGGTTAGACATTAGATTATTATGGTGTATTTTAGGTCTCTAGGGACGGGATGGGGTGTTGATGTTCAATGGGTAGCTTTTGTGCCTAAGTATGTCTTTCCCACATAATCATTGTCACCGCTATAACATCACACTTTGGAATCCGAGAAATATTACCTATATACCCGAGCAATTCGTTTTCGCCTGAGGATATCTACGGCTCGTCTCCAATTTACGCATCCACATCCATCGAGTCTCCGCCGGCGGCAGCAGAGCTGCTACCTTCGCCTCCTGGTGCAGGTGCTGCCGGTGCAGCAGTTCCCCTGGATCCACGGCTACTCTGCGTGTTTCCTAGCTTCTCCAACCATTCCGCGACCTCCTCTCCATCATAGAGCTTGAACTTCTCATCCTTACCCACAATCGCCAGCGAGACGTTGGCAGTCGTAAGCTCTTTATCTTGCGCTAAACTGTCCCTCAAAGCCCTCAGTCCATGCAACACCAACTCCTCCCTGCTCGCATCATCAAAACCCTCGTAATTCCTCTCCAAATATGTTCTGGCACTCTGAGATCTTGCACCAATTGCCGCACCGCGGTACTCCAGCACCATTCCGGAAGGTTGGAACTCCCAGAGATGAGGGCCAGTCTCATCAACACCTGCTACTAGGAGACCCACACCATAGGGTCGACGGCCGTAGTGTTGTGTGTTGACTTGGGCTTTGTCCGCAATGGCGTTGACAACCCGGTTGATGGGAACAGGACGGTTGTAGAGAAGGCGGGAAGACATTGACTGCTGACGCATAAAGTTCGAGAGGACACGGGCATCAGGAGCGAGACCGGCTAGCGCAACGCCGAAATGTGCGTCGATACCGATGATCTTCTTCTGATAGGAGCCGAGCTCTTCTGCGTTTCTCTAGATAGATGTCAGCACTACCGAAGGAGGATGAAGTTCCATCGATTCAACGGAGGGTAGAAGGTGTCTAGGTACTTTAAGAGCTACTAGCACAGCATGAGTCTTGCTGACCAGTCCGACGGCGGCGGATCCTTGTTTGATGGCTTCTAGAGCATATTCGACCTGGAAGATACGGCCTTGAGGAGAGCTTTACATTGCGTTCGAATCAGTTCTCTGTAGGATCCAAAAGTATTGAAATGGGGAGGGATACAAGGTAACGGAATCGTTATCGTAGTTATTCCGAAACATGGCGGGGGATGATTAGGCAGATGTTTGGATGAATTAAAGGTGATGGAGTTGCTGCTGGTAGTCTGGTGGGGACAGAGCTTAAAGTTGCGGCTCAGCACAAGGAAGGCTATTAGGGATGGTAAATGCGTGCAAGCATGCACAATCCAGCACTAATATTTCGGGCTGCTCCAAACTTGAACGCTGGTAAGCCTTTTCCTTTTTGCCTGGATTCAACATTTACGGTATCAAACAGTTGAAACTGTCTCCCTGGGCTCAACATAAGCGTTTATTTGGTAAAGTTGAAGACGAAACGCCGTCGTCGCCTGTACCAAATTCTGCTGCATCCGTTCCAGAGCCTCGTCACCACGATCGCCGAACCGCAACTCATCTCCAAAGGGCCCGCCAACTGCTAATCTCATTCACCAAACAGCGAACTAACCTACCACATCTTTGTATCCTTCATCCACCACTTTCCGCCATGGCCGGTCTAAAAACAATAATCGCCCTCTCCTTCGTACGTTGCCTCCTCGGCATCCCCTTACCCCCCATCCGCCAACTACACCCCGCTGACCGCCTTCTCTTAGATCCTGGCAATCGGCTTTCTACTCGTAATCCTCTCATCAGCCCTTTTTGGTCCGAACTACTTCCCTCTACTCGTGGTCGCGACCTATGTGCTTGCGCCGCTACCGAACGCGATTTGTTCGCGGTGCACAAACCCGGATGACTTCGATGACAGCAACGGTTTCATCGACCTGGGCAGGTTCTTGACGGGTTTCTTTGTGATTATGGGGATCGGTGAGCACCTCAAACAGTTCCTCCTGTGGTTTCAGCTGTATCGTTCTTTGTATCGTACACAACGTTGGCAGGCACTTGCAGGCCACGCTGTGGCGAGACATGACCAGAGAATAACGCCGCTGGATGTTCTTCCAGTGAGAATACCAAGTCTATGCTAACTTCTCCCATAGCACTTCCGGCAATGCTAGCACATTGTGAGATCATTCAAGTACCGGCCATGATCATGAGCATTATCGGCGGCCTCTTGATCTATGGCACCATCATTTCGTTCACCATGTTCTTCCAGGAGGCGGAGGACTTCTAAGCTGGGCATCAGGGTCAGTGGGAGTGCACAAATGATCTTTGGTAGTGGGGTTTGTTTTTGTTTTGGCATGGGTGTTTTCTTTTTTGCTGCTGTATACTACCTGTGGGTACGAGCTGGGGTGACAGAATGGCTTGGTTGAACAGTTGGGAATATTGGTCTTTTTCTTCTATTGTTTGAACTCGTGTTTTTAGCGGTAATGGAGTTGATTCTTTGGATTTGACGGTGTCTGCCTAGATTGTTGTACTCGATCAACGGGCGACCTGTTCTATGTCTCGACTGCGAGGATGATACTTACCTGTAATCCTCTAGCCTTGGGAAAGTACGTTATCCTTTATGTCTAGAACCGGAGAGGCTAGGTGAGCATTTTGAAATTTGAGATATTCGCCGATGAGTGACAGATTATGATCACAATTCGTCTGCTATTTCCACATCCATGGCTTAGTAGGTTATATTCAGATATAGTCTCCGTTGGCTGCGGAGGCAACGAGTTGCGGAATTCCGATACTAAACAACGTGTCATCGCTGATGAAACCAGCAAAAGCAAGAAAAATGTCCGGTGCGAGGATCGAACTCGCGATCTTCGGATTGCTCTCACTAAGTGAGAGTCATATTGAAGTATGAGACCGACGCTCTACCAACTGAGCCAACCAGACTGTTCAATGCTGGGATTTCCATTTGATATTTTTTATGGCTTTTGACATTACTTAATTTCGATAGATTGCAGGATGCGTGGAAATATATATCTATATGAAGCTTGATAGATCGATTGACTATTGTTTTTGCTGTACGCATATTGGGGTAAGGTAAAAGGTGCTTCTGCATGCTCATTGGACTTGGCTTGCATCTTTCAAAGTGTGGCTTTGTAGGATCCCATTCATAGCTTATTTTCCTCCCGCAGCTGTCTCAGTGATGATCTCAATCCATGTGGCGATCGATCACTAAATATCCAATTCACTTGCGCACAGCCGTTAAACTAGCAACCCACTCTATCCTATTTCCTATTTAGCGGCAACCACCAACACCAGCGAGCGGCCCCTCACTCCTTCGTCACCTCCATCTAAAACGTGCTTCAATCACGACATGGCCAACAAGAATCCACTGCCCTACAAACCCATAGCAACCGAATTTCTGGGCGAGCAGAAGGTGATGCTTCAATTCCTAGACTCTGGACTTTGTCGCTGACGGTGCATCTCTAGATGTAAAACTCCCTAGCTTTTAGCTATCCCAGAACACAAACAACCAATTCCGAACTCTGGAGCTGACCGTAAATCTAGCGAGCTACCAGACTGTTCGTACTGGCGCAACAATCTGGTGATATCTACGCGCCCGCTCGTAATTACTATAGGGGTTCTAACGCCTCCAGGCTGCCGCGTCGAAATATCATAATTACCTGTTTATAGCTGTGCGCTCTCACATCACGGTTCACATTCCAACTTTCCCCTACCAAACCATTCCTGAGACCCCATACGCTGTCTTAAATTCAGAGCCTCTTGTTCCATCCCGCGGTCATATCGACCAACAGCACCCCCACGCTATCAATAGTCTCACCATCGGTGAGCTTGGATCAGAGGAGGTTCTTGTATCTGCTCACGATGATGGCGATGTTTGTGTTTGGTATACGCGAAATATTAAACGCATGGCGTTGCGGCTGAGTGTGGGACAAAGTGCATGGGGGGTAGCACTGCACAAAGAGAGGCGGTTGTTGGCCGTGAGTGCGAATTCACATCTCATAACGGTATTCGAGTTAGCTGTTGGGAAGGAAGAGCAAGCTGCGAGGGATGAGCGGGACCGGAGAGGGGAACAGAGTGATGAGGATGAGGATGAGGAAGTTATCACGACCCGGACTGAGGGGCATCTTTCCTTCGACAGTGTCCAGAGGCGGAAGAAGAAGCGACCATCTGTGAGAGAGTGCGATGATGGAGAAGACGGATGGAAACTCGGCTGCGAAGAGTGTGGACGGCTAGCACCGACAAAGAATGGGAGGAAGCGGAGAAAGGAAAAACCGGAAGTCAAGGACAAGTCAATCAAAACGCTGCTTGGACACGATAACAATATTCCTAGTATATCATTTTTGGATGATAGCTCAGGGAGATGGCTGGTAGGAACCGACATTGACGGAGTTGTAATCCTGTGGGATGTTCATACTCAAAGAATGGTTGAAAAGTGCAAGCTCGGGTTCTCAAAGTATTAATCATAGCCATTTAGTCTCAGAAACCTGCGCTAACGCCGCGCAGTAGAGGCTGGTCCGTCGCGTTTCTAACGCCCCAGTCATTTAAACCTACAAATAACATATACGAAGCGCTCAACAAATCCCCGAATTTACCACCTCGTCGGAGCCAGCGTCACTTCTCGCAAGAAGACTTGCACGAAGGCCTTCCGCCCCGTGTGTATGTTTCCGGTGTACGCTCTACCCCTACAGGCTACTACGATACACCCGCAGCAAATCAAACTCGTACAAATGAAGCAAGAGCTTGGGATATTAGCCCAGTTACATCAAGAACCGGTCGCATAGTGACCCAAGGTCATCCTAACACTTACGACAGCGACGACGAGCGCTTAATTCGTGTCACCGGAAATATCCAAGTTCTGGAAGCCCTGCAAGCCCACTATACACAAGAAGACGAGTCATCGGGAGAAGAATATACATTAAATGATGCAGATGCATATTTTTTCGGTGAATCGTCTCCTATGGCACCACTGTCTCCATTGCCGATTCCAACGGTTCCTACACCACCCTCAGGAGACGGCCCGGACGATTATCAGGGCGACGGAGGAAGCGAAAGTAGCAGTAGCCTTTACCATTTTGATGGGGAATCATCGTCACCGTGGCAGTCAGACTCGGAGGACCAACTGGGTGAGGATGGAGGTGAAGACAGTGATGGTCAAGACGAAAGGGATGAAGGGGGAGCTCTAGCTAGCATCCCTATCACTGTTCTCACCCAGACCAGACAGCATTCAGAGCCCCCCATATCTATCGTAGCTGCACGAGCTCGCAAGAACTATCACTACAGCCATCACCACCATCACCGAGAAGAGAATGATGAAGAGGAACCAGAGCCAGCGCAACCCCCCATGAGCTTCATCTTCAGCACAACAGAGTTCAATGCTTACCTCTTCCCCACAGCCTTTCTATCTCCTACCGTCGTCTGCTCATCCTTCCTTCAACAGCCCTTCCCACCTGCCCTGCAATACCTACGCCAAGTCGATCGGCTGAACATGGCTCTTCCCATTCCAGAGCTGTCACTTGTCATTGTCGCTTCTCAGCAAGGCCGTGTCGCCGTCTTTCGTCTTACCCGCTCTGGCGACAATTTCGGGATGCGTTTGGACACGGTGCTACCACGGGAGCGTGGGGAAGTTGAAATGGATCTTGAAACGCGCCCCGCCGTTGCTTTATTGGGGATCGCAGTGAGTCCAGTACAAGGGAAAGAGATGGGTAAAAGCAGAGCCGGGAGTGATAGCGGTTATGGAGTTCGGAAACGTAAGGAACGACAGAGAGGTGGTGGATGGCGGGGCGTTGAGGGGAGGCGGCGATGGAGATTGATGATGGTGTATATGGACGGGAGCGTGTTGAGCTATGAGCTGGGAAGGGAGACGGAGGAAGAAGGACCAGGGGGGTTGGGTGATCTATTGGGACTGGACGGGTTTGTTATGGTGTAGTTTGGATATTTGGGGGATTTAGCTTGGGATGGAGTTTTGTGCGTTTTTTTCTATTTATTATCGGGAAATGTCGGATTTTTTTGTTGCATTGGAAATTTTCCTTGCAGCTACTATTTCAGGAGCGGCTTGCCGTACCATGTTGGGTGTTGCGTTATTTCATTGCTGCTCATGGGAGGCCGCAGATGTGGGCTACACAATTGAACCAAGGCCCCGGTTTTCACCCCTCGTATAATATTGCATTTGTTTGTAGCTTTAACGGACAAATTGATTTGATATTTTCAGATGTCTTCAGCACTAGTACTGCTAATAGTTAGTGAATTTTAGACGGGTTGGCAAACCCGAACCAGAATCGACCAGTCCACGCGGTCATCGAGTGCAAAACCATGTAAAACCCACCACGTGATAGGGTAAACGCCACAATCCGCGTCAATGTCGCAACCCTTCTCCACCACACAGCATCACCACCTCAACCTCCCACCCGCCCCCCGTCATTCCCACACAAGCCATCAACCTAACCGCCCGCCCCTCCCAACATGCCACCGATCCGGCACACGCGCGGCTCCAAAAAGCCGCCTCCAGACGGCTTCGACGAGATCGAAGACACACTACTAGACTTTGCCAACAAGATGAAAGATGCCGAGTCGGCGCCGCACGAGGGGAAGAAAAAGAACGAAGCCACGTGGGATATTTTCCGGATATCGCATCAACGTCTGTTCCCGCCCTCTCCCCCCTTTCTTCCCGGGCGCGGCTAAACGTGCGGAAATAGGGTCACGGTATATCTACGAGCTGTACTACAAGAAGGAAGCGATCTCGAAGCCGCTCTACGACTGGCTGCTCAAGAATGGGTACGGGGATCCGAACCTAATTGCGAAATGGTATGTTATATGCGGGGGTAAGGGGCGGGTGGTAAGGGGGGATGCTGACGATTGGGATAGGAAGAAACAAGGCTACGAGAAACTATGCTGCATGCGCTGTATCCAGGCTAAGGAACACAATTTCAACACGACGTGTATTTGCCGCGTGCCGAGGGCGAGGCTGAATGAGGAGAGCTCGGGGATACAGTGTACACACTGCGGATGTAGAGGGTGTGCTAGCAGCGATTAAACGCGGTGAGGAAGGAAGAAGCGCCGGCGGGAGATGAGGGGGAGGTTAATTTGATTCACGATACGACATGAGAGAGACTGTTGGGTTGTAAAATAAATTTTCACGTCATTGTTTGGTTTCTGGGCTGTGGGCATTGTTATCAGGTTACCCTTTTTTTTATATTCATTTATTTTTATTACACTGGAATTTTCGTTTTCATTTTTCATTTTTGGGATTGGAGGTTTTCTAGAAGCAAGTGTGCCCGGAATGATTACCTGAATCACACCGCTCCTACATGTCAATCTTGTCAAGTTACTTTCCGATCGCTCCATCGCATCATCACCAATCGTCACGTCTGCCTTCAACCAAGCACACCACCCCCCGGCCCCACATCCGAATCCGATTCCCGTGACGCACCAATCCCAATCCAAATCCAAAACAATAAAAATAAAATAAAAATAAAAAACAAGTGACCTCATCCCCTCCATCGTCACCCCCCGCATCCATCAATCCCTCGCATCCCTCCCCCCGCCACCCCAACCACCCCAATTTAC
>Ga0307512_10006872_pt1 | contig 11396 bp, 5 predicted proteins | sample 14_EM_MG_FD_200267 | JGI IMG/M metagenome (GOLD analysis project Ga0307512, IMG submission 200267) | Populus trichocarpa ectomycorrhiza microbial communities from riparian zone in the Pacific Northwest, United States - 14_EM | ecosystem: Host-associated > Plants > Roots > Unclassified | place... | reverse complement strand
CCTTGCCTCCTCCGAAGCCACCACCAGCACCACCTCCTCCTCCAACACCTCCTCCACCACCACCTAGACCAGCACCACCTCCTCCTCCAACACCTCCTCCACCACCACCTAGACCAGCACCACCACCAAAGCCTCCACCTCCCCCAGCACCATCTCCAAAGCCATCTTTCTCTATTTTTCTACATTCTGCTAAACCTAGCACTAAAACAAATATCACAGCTAAAACGCCAACATACTTGCTTGAAAATTTCCCCATCTCTCTTTATCTATAGGAAGAGGATAGCTGTGAGAAGATCACCAGTAGGTGAGCTTATTTATAGCGATGGTCCTAAAATCCTACTACTAAAGCATTAATGATGAAGTTTGATCAAGTCAAATTCATTTCTTTCTTTCTTCCTATATATGCATTGTGGACTGGCAAAGTTGTTTTGAATGAAATGGTGCAAAAAATCAACTCTCTTTTAGTATGGTACGTGGGCTCATTAAGATGCTGTCCTAATTAATATGTAGAGGGAAAGCAAATGCACAATGTGTGTTGAAATAGCAGCGACGGTGAGAGTTAGAGAGAGGTGTCAACTTCCTCCTGGTTAACACGGTAATTAATGCAAGGGTTTGGATTCATACATTAATTACAATTAATCCCCAGATTACTCTGATCACGTACGATCATATATCTTCAAAAGCCGGACCCGCGCTGATTAATTTACATGTGAAATTAAAGACCATCGATGAGTTGTGTATTCGATTATATGCATGGTTTCAGCAACGTTTTCTTTGGAACTTTTAGGGCAAATTAACACGTCCTTTCTACCTTCTCCTTTAGGTTTCATCAATGCCAAGATCTGATCATAAGGATGCATTCTCTTAGGTCCGAGCTTCGATGGCCTGTCTCTTTGACATGACCGTGCCCAGACATCTACTTTTTAATCTGGCTATGCACAAACTGATCTAGGAATAAACACATAATATTACTCGTTGGTCAGTTGAGTTGTGATGGGTAGTTCTCTGCTTTTGCTTTTGTTCTTGAATGGTTTTTAAAAATATTTTAAATTTGAGAGATTATTAAATTAATATTTTTTTATCATTTTATGATTATTTTCACATATTTTCAAATAAAAAATTAAGGAGATAAAATCTTGTGCCCGGATGACAGTCAATAGCCATGGCTTCAATGAGGTTTTTTATATCCATCCACATTCCACAATCTATTTGTTGCTCATCATATAAAAAATTTAAAAATTTATAATTTATCTAACCATGAGATTTTGAATATTTATTTTAGGAGTATTCATATTTGTCGGCCACCAATCAGATCAGTAGATTTCATTTTAGTTAGCAGTTGAGTCAAGCTGGTTGTGCGCTTCTCCGAGATTTACTTGATTAGCATCTAAATTCCTTGAGGAAAAAAAAGAGGAAAAACTAGTCTAAAAATATATATTATATGACAGTCAAATAAAATATATCAAAAAATATTTTCCCAAGAGGAAAAAACATATGCACGTAAGTAATCTTCTCAGTATTTATGGCACAGATGACTTTTTGCTTAAAATGTTCAGATAGTAGCGGCAAATAGGCTGGCAAGCGTCAATTTCTTGCTCGTTTAGGCTCAGCAAACATTTCGGCCACAGTTTTCCAAACTTTAATAACAGCATGCACACAGCTGGGCTGGGTCTACAGGTAGCCCCTCCCCTACTTGTACCCTCGTCCCGGATTATTATCTTTTCCCGGCTTGTCTCTTCTTAGTAACTACTAGATATCTATACATGTCCCTAGCTACGGTTTTAATTTATTTCTACGTTAACAAAATGATATTCAGATAATTCGAGATAATTCAAATTAAATTATTTAAACATATAATCTATATATTAATTATAACTAAAATTAATCATTGTTTTATTGTAGTGCTGGCTACTGTACATTGTAAGTGAATTCATTATAAATTGTACTATTTTGTACTGTAGCGTATATACTGTAGACTGTGAGTGTTTTTTCACTGTAGACTGCACTGTTTGGTGGGGGCATGTGGTGAGGCTACATCTTGCAGGATCCAAGCGCCAGGTTGGAGGCGCGCCCACTGGGCTACGAATACCTGATGCTTGGCTGTCATGCCTGTGTGCTGGGCAAACCCCAGCACATATGTGGCGCTTGGGCTGCTGCCTGTGTGCTCAGCACACCCCAGCGCACATATAGCGTTTAGGTTGTCTAACTCTATGCTTAAAAGAAGAAGAGGGATGAGATTGCAAGAAAAAAATTCAAGAAAAGTATAAGACACATAAATAGAGTAATTAAAAGTAGAGGGATCAAACCGGATAAAAAAAATCAAATTGAATAAAATGGCCAGTGATGAAATTGAAAAAAATCCAAACTTAAAAAAGGTTTAAAAGCCAAATAATCAGTAATTAAAAGAAAAGGAACCAAAATCGATAAGATTAAAAATCAGATGACATAATTGTGTTTTTTGGAAGTTCACGCATGTGTTTTCTAGGGAACAGGAGAGAAAAGAGTGAGGAAAGAAAAAAGTTCAATAGAACGTTCTCCGTAAACACGCATCATGCCGCTAAAAAGAGGACGACGCATCACTCCCAACGCTACAAAGAAAGCAAGATTTTCTCAGTTGTACTGGTTCTCAAACGCAACTTAAATGGCGCATAGGCCATCGCATAAGACTATATTATGAACTTTATTAAATTTAATAATTTTATTTTTTAAAATTATTAATTAAAAGAAAAAAAAACAGTTAAAGGGTGAAATTAAAAGGTAAAAAAATTGACAAAATAAGATAAAAGAAAAAAAAACTACTTAAAACGTGGCCATTAAAAAAGTAAAAAGAGAATGTTGTTGCTATCTGAACCTGCTATGTCAAGGCTTAATTATGGCAGAGTAAGTATTGTTTGTCTGTCTAGAATCTAGTCATCGTAGATTCGTAGTAGTGAGTGAAAAAACAAAAAAGATGATATTTGGACTCTAAAATTAGTTTTCAATAATTTTTTATTTAAAAATACATATAAACACCATGGAGAATGAATAACCATAAATGTGACCTAAAATAACCCAAGAATCAGTGTAAAAACCAAAGCTCAACCTAAACTCCAAAAACTTTCCAAGGTTATGTCTTTTTTAAAAGCAATGCAAAGGCTAAAAAACCACCATAATGAAACATTCCCCCGTAAGAAAAAAACTATTTAAAACAATATATTATTTTTATTATTGAAATCTAGTCCAAAAAAAGAGCTTATCTTAACCAAAAAAGAACTCATGATTCTCAAATAAAATAAAATAAAATTCAGGAGTCAAGTCTAGTTTAATCCAAAATTCAAGATAATTTTATATCATTTGGTCATGCGTGAAAACCTGCAACTAGTTTTGATAAGCACGCGCCTTTTGTCATGACAGGCAAATTACTTTAAGGGACAGCAACAAGAGCGATAAAACATAGCATTCACCGGGGATTTTAATTCTTGGTAGAGACCATACAGGGATAAGTAGGGTAATTGGGATCCCTACTGTTATCCGAGGACGTTGTGTCTTCGAGGACGAGTGCCCCTTCATATTTTACTCCAGATTTTGTGAGAGGTTAAAAAAAAACTGAAAAATTGATTAAATTAAAAAAATTAAAAAAAATAACTTAAAAAACCAAATATTGAAAAAAAAACCAATTAAACCGATTAGAATTTAAAAAATCAACCGGTTTGGTTTTATAAGTCTGAAACCGAAAAAACCGAATCGAGCCGAAATCGAAAAAAACACGAGCCAAACAGAACCAAACCGGTTTGAACCGATTTTTGCTCTAAAATAACCGAATTGGTTGGTTTGAACCGGATTCAGTTCAATTTTGGTTTTTTTTTTGAAAAAATCAATTTAATTATTATATATTTTTTTGATAAAAATCAAATTAAATTGAAAATAATCACCTTATTTTTTGTTTTTTGGTATTGGATGGAGACAAGGTGAGCGTTATTTGCACGTCCTCGGTTCTCTAAAAGGCACTTAATACGGATTTGAGTCAGCGCCTCCATTCCCATTGGGCTGAATTAGTAGGATTGAGTCGGGATCCCTTTCTAGTGGGCTTGAGACATATTTTATATGTCAAAGCCCATGTGGAAGTATATATGTAGACTTGCACCAGACCAGTCCCCACCGAATCTACCGGGTCGGGTCAAATGAAGGTTACTCCAGTCCTTTCACACTTTATTCCCGATTCGAGAATAGAAAAACAGATAGCCCAGGGGGAGGGGTGAAGCAATTTAGGGTTTTAGTAGCCGAAACCAAAAGAAGAAGCAGAAGCTTCAAAATTTATTCTACTGAAGCCTGCAACTCCAAAACTGAAACTGAAATTGAAAAAATGGAAGGTGGAGACGGAGAAGGAATAGACAGAGTAGTAGATTCGAAAGATTTACAGCAACAAAGCAAAGCACTTGATAAACTCACCGACCGTGTAGAAGATCGCCAACTCGATTCTACTCGTGTTCAAGAAGCTATGGCTTCTATTTCCGCTTCTGCTGAAGCTGATGCTAACGCTATGAGATTGAGGTACCAATCATTTTCAAGATTTTTTTAAAAGATATCTTATTAATTAATGGTATTATTAAAAGATCTTGCTTGTGTGTGGAACATTTATTTTCTTGATTAAGAATAGGGTAATAATCTGAAGCTCGAATTCCACTTCTTGGGGTTTTTGCCTAAATAATTTAGATTTTTTTTTTAAATATTACAATGTTCTGGAATTAGTTAAAAAAATGGATATGTTTTACTAGTAAATGTGGTATGATTTATGAAATTTTGCAGAACAATACAAACGTTTTATTTTAGCTGTGTCGGGTTTCTTAATGATGTTCAGCCTTGGTTTAATTTTACTTTGGTGAATGCGATAAGTCGATGCCTTGTTTTGTTGTTTAAACGAGAGTTTAAACTAAACAAATGGATAGGGGATGGAGAATTCTTAGGTATGACAATCTTTAATACCAGTACTTATCAAAAATTTAGAAGACTTTTTTTTTCCCCCTCTGAATACCATTAAAAAGGATAGGTGATCTTAAAAGAGTGAAACTTCAATGAGTTCATCATGGTTTGATGACTTTGGAGACGATCCTGTTACATATTGGTTTGTGGATTACATTGAACATTTGTTGACGAAAATAAATTTATATATATGTGTGTGTGTGTGTGTGTGTGCATCTTTTTTCTCCATCTGAGCTGGTATTTCAGATCTTGATGTAGAATCACAGAATTCTGTGACTTGATCTGAATTTTAATCATGCACTATTCTGTATGCAAACCAAAAGGCACTGCAGCATGATTTTTTTCATGGAAATTTGTCCCTCATCTTTTGGTATATTTTGATTCTTCTTTGGCTGATACCTGTTGAATGTCTTCCCTTTATCAACTAAACATTACACTTGTGCTGCTTTACAGGGAGAAAGAATTGGCTGCTGTGAAGATCAACGCAGCTGATGTTGACATAATTGCAAATGAATTAGAGGTTACTTTCCTAGTATCTTTCCATTTGCATTAACGAATTTCTATTTGCATCTGCCAGTGGTTTATAGCATTTTACTTTGATGTTGATGCCAGTTGGACAAGAAGGTAGCAGAGAGAACCTTACGCGAGCACAAGGGCGATGCTGTCGCTGCTATCCGCCATCTTCTTCACTAGAAATTCTTTGGGGATGTTGGGGTTCAAAATTTTTCATAGAACGAGCTACATGAAGAATTTCTTTTGGAATTGATGATCTATGTAAACATGCTTGCTATGCTTTTCCAAAAGCTGCATCTAGCATCCCCATTAGCGATGCCCCACTATATTTTATTTCCGTGCCTCCATTTTTTTTTATTTCTCTGTGATCAGTAATCCACCACATATTAATAGGCCAAATCGAAGTTGGCCGCAGAAATCATTTCCCAAAATCCCTTCTGTTCCGAATTTATTGTGTTTCTTGACTTCTTGTCGTGAAATAGTGAACGTGTGGGCCTGGATCTGCTTAGCTCATACAAAGCCTTTATCGTTAGTGGATGTTTCTTGAGCTTTATCGGCATATCAAATATTGATCACACCAACGGGGGGAGCTTCGATGGAAAACTGTTTCTCATCACATGTGGTAACAGTGCAATGCACTCCCAGACCTGTCGTTTGGCGGTATCAGCTAGTCAACCATCTCAGTATACGGTTTCACCGTTGGAGGCTTGGTAAAGCTGTGTATTTGTGGTCTAGGGACGATTCGGGCAAAGCAAAGCTTTATTTCGGATTTGAATCATAGTTACTTAACCCATTTCGGCTTTGAGGTTAGTCTCCTCAAAGCTTGACCTGAATTAGGTTTTGCTTTGAATTGTTTTGAATATTAACCTGATTAAACTTGTGACTTGATAGAGTGACTTAGTAGATTGATCCGTGAGGAGGTTGACTTACAAATTCAAGTAAGACTTGGATAGGTTAATTCTAAGAATTTTTTTTTTTAAATGACATCATTCTGGACAATGATTTATAGGTTGATTTTGCGATTTATGGGTTGCTTCGTGACATGGTGACTCGGGCTCTATGATTTATGGTAATTTAGTCAGAAGGTTGTTTGGTGGGTGGGGGTTAAAAATTACTCAATTTTAATCTTTGGGAGAGAGGTAAAAAAATTTTAAGGGAAAAGGGAGGTGTATTTTCCGTCTTAAATTTAACCTACCCTCCCTTTTTTACCTGCATCTTATTATGAAAACCTCTAATATGCAAGGTTCGATATTTGATTTAAAATCATGTCTAGTTGGTTCTCTTGCACATTTCGGTGTTTAGCCTCCTGACAAACGATTTCTAAAATCAACTTTACACTCTTACTTACACCTTTTTAAATCACTCATATAATATATTATTTTTTTAAAAAAATCACTCAATGTAATAATTATTTCCGTCATAATTCCACCTGTTTTTATAACATTTCTACTAAATGCAAGGTACAGTTAGAACTTAGAACCAGAAAATGGTACTTTCTTTTTTTCTTAAACTGAATGTCTGGGATCATCTACTAGATTATGCTCATGCTGCCCCTCGAGGGGGAGAGATAGCTGATCAATCTTCATCTCTCCTCCAAGATAAGTCAAACTACGAGATGCCAAAACCTGCTCTCATCCCATATAATTGAACCTCTACCAGAAGAGTATCAAAGGGTATACATTATAAGCCAACTTAGATTATTACATCATAGAAAAGATATAGAGAAACATTCGATTAATTCATGCGAGCTGAGTGCTTCATTCTGACTTTTAAAATTGCCCCAAGTGGGTGATATGGAAGCGCAACAATTAGGGCAACGCATCCGTTTCTTTTAAACAAACAATAAAAAATAACAGACTAAAGACATTTATCTATCTGATTCTCCTATTTGATCAATTGAAAACTGTGTTCTGTACAACTTTTCTAAGTGGTCCTAAACATCTCTCAACATAGAAATCACTAATGGGTTTACATGAATCCAACCAACATAATTCCAATCACACAGCACCACTGTCGGATGTCAAAAGATTTTAATAATGTTAGTAAATAAACAAACGTCCACAACCAACCAACCCCAACAAACACCATTAAAGATTAGGCAGCTCACATGGATGCCAACGACTTTCATTTTCTTTTCCTTTTCTTTGTCTATCTGGTGCGAGCTTTTCCATGCCAATGCCAAAAGCCTTTGGTGGCAACCCGAGGGCTATCCTAGCACTTGGGTAGACGAGCCTTTTGAAAAGTAAGGTCATTGCTCTTGGGCCATGCTAATGAGACAACAAACACATGAATCTGGTCTAGGACTACGGTTCCTTCTGTGTGTTGTCTCCAGTTGCAGAACGGGCTGCCTGGACTTGAATGGCACATTGTCTTTGAAGATCTCTAAGCTTTTCCAGCAATTCCTGGAACGTTGGACGGCACCTTGGATCACTGGTTTTGACAAAGTTACGAATTCAGCCACTAGGAAGTTCTAAAAAGTGGGAATATAAATAATTGAGAACTGCAAAAAGGTGTGGCAAGAAAAACAAATGATTTCACTTTCCAGTACGTCTTAATCAATACCTAAGACCAAACCTATTTATTCTTTAATATATTTACCACCAAAATGAAATCCACAAGATCAACATCAGATATCTACCAACAATAATTGAAATATCTCCACAGCCTGCCAGAGTCAAACAAAGCCAACGATCTGAATCTCTTTTTAACGAACATTTCATACCCAACATTTAGTAACATGAATCCTATTTCGCTCTACCCAGGACAATAGTTCAAATTTTATGAGTGTCTACATTTATGATTATGTGTTGTCTAGAAAAATAAAAAATATATTTATAATGATATAGGAAAAACATAACATAACATTGTCGGCCAAAATATGGAAGCAGAAATTTAAAAGGATTAAGGCTCATCAATTAGCATCAAAACATGGAACCCTCAATATTTTATAACCAGAAAGTCTTGAGAATTTGCATGTCGAATACTTTAAAGCAGTGGAAGTCTAATAAGCACCCTAACCAACCATAGAAGCACTTTCAACAAGGGTAAATTGCTTAACACTTGAAGCACATCTTTTGGAATCAAGTAGAAGAAAATAAGCACCTGTGCCAGCAACTCTCAATTATAGAAGCCCACTGTGGATCCACATCTTTTGGGATCTCTAGCCGTTGGTTCATAAACCCTACAGCTCCAATCACCTGCAAGTATACTAAACAGACTATTGTTCATATGTGCATTGCCATTTTAGCATTATTTATTATTTGCAGAATTGCAAAATTGAAAAAGTTCTGAATTATACATTCAGTACAGGTGCTGCCAGCAATGTTTTCTGTTGTTTAAGCAATCAAAGACTGTATACTATTTGCATATGCAACAGTTTGGTATTTGCTTTCCTAAGAATAATACCCTCACAAATTTTCAAGTGAAAACTATACCTGCATTGAGTTGAGATTATCCCAAGGGATCTTTTCAGTGGAAAGCTCCCAAAGTATTACTCCATAGCTGTAAATATCAGACCTAAACGAAACGAAATAGGGGGGGAAAAGAAAAGAAAAGAGAGAAATTATTTCCAAGCTTAGGGCAGAAGACACTTCAATCAGAACTTGAAAAGTTTAATGTTTTCCCAGCCCAAAGGGTAGAACATACTTCTCATCAGAGGGTTCATTACGGAGAACTTCGGGTGCCATCCATTGAGGCTACAACAGCAAAATATGGGAAGTAGAGTGAGAATCTGACCCTAATTTTTTTTTGCAACCTAATGAAAAAACAATTACAGAATGACTAGTTTGATGGGATGAAATAACAAAAGTTGCAGTACCGTTCCCTTCCCGGTCTTTGTTGTCAAATAAGTTTCATGCTTTAGACGTGATAGACCAAAATCTCCAACCTGGTTATATATAATCTGGTTACTTTTTCACCTTAATGGGGAAAAACAAAGATGCAAGATATCTCAAATTGAAGAAGTCAAATAGACAACAAACAATCAAATAAAAGAAAATACTCATAATTAATGACAGACCTTTACAGTCCAATTCTTGTCAACTAAGAGATTTGAAGACTTCAGATCACGATGAATGATAGGCGGGTTGCAATGATGAAGATAGTTCATACCTCGAGCCTGTAGAAGATTCAAACAATAAAATAAAGGATGAGTAAGTCTTCATTACTAAATATCAATCAGAACACCTCATAAACCCCAACAAATGCAAAAACCATAGAGATTCTCAACAAGAAAACAACAAAATCATCACAACCAAAATGGGTTTCTAGAAAGGAAAAATTCAGAGACATCATTACTCTTCAGAATTTTTTACGTAAAGTAGATGTTCTCGTAACCCCTGTGGTTACAAGCCTAAGGGTTTTACCACTTTACCAAACAGTAATTTTCCTACCAGGGAAATAGAGCATATTTCTGTAAATAAATTCGATACTCACTATATCCAATGCCATGTGAACACGCCGTCTCCAATCTAGTTTGGTTGTGTTCCTCTGCAGTAAGCGAAACAAACTTCCACTGCATTAACGGAAAAATAGAACAGTTACTGACAAGTACATGTAATCTTTTCAAGTTTTTACAGGTTAATTTCAGTCATATGATACCCTACAAAAAATAAATGTCATTTCTTAGTAAGCAATAGTAAAATTAATAAAACTGACAGCTCATCATTCATAGTTGTTGAAAAGGACTTCAGAATTACCGTGGGAGGAACTCTGTAACAATGCAGAGACGCTGAGGTGAAGTCACAGCACCCATGAAGAGCAAAACATTTGGATGCCGGAGTCTCTTCATAAGAGATACCTTCATGAATGAAAAGAATAATGCCATTAATGCTATATTATAGCGGGAGAAGGGGGATCCTTCATTATATAACAATGCAAGAAATGATAGATTCCAAATCTGAATCCCAAAAATAACTCAATTCTTCATGCAAGATCCAGCATTGTTACACTATTTTCATTCAAGATTTGACAATACCAGTAATCATAATACAGCTTTAAGCATCAACTTAAGAAAATCTAGTGTTGCACGTCTATCTCCAACTAAGGCCATTATAGTTCAGTCTACTAGCATTTCAATTCTTACAATCTTAATTTACATGTTTACTGACTTCAAAGCCTTCAACTAAATGGTATTACTTGTCTACACCAACATAAGCATCGATATTCATTGTAGACAATGTGACATTCTAAAGAAACGACCTTTCATTAAAAAGTTAATATGACACTGATTGCGAGATAATACAAAGCATGTACATATATATGGACCAGTTAGTAGCAGATAAGAAAAAGAATTAGATAAAACGGAGCTTGCGTAGCAAGAGACCTGACGATTCTAAAAACATCCCAATTGAAATGCATTTAAATGGCAAGAAACTGTAAATAAGATTCTCTTAAGCTAACAAGAAACTGTAACTAAGATTTTCTTGAGGTAACTGGAAATCCCACCTCTTGTCGAAATGCAAGTATAATATCATCTGAATATTCTTGCTTGGAGAATACCTTGACAGCAACATCCTGAAATAAAATGCATATTGCTCAACCAAAGACAAAAAATATCATCATCACAATTTTTTTTTTGTTATTCTTTACCTCAATTCATTCAATGCAAAAAAACAATTAAAGCTTCATAAAGATCCTAGCTCACAAGGCAGCATCTTATTTTTGTAAGAATAAGAAAGCAAAGTCACATATGCACTAATTGCACAAAACATCACATTTAAGAGATTTATAACACTTATCAATGTCATGCACATACATGCTTACAGAGTTCAGACAGTCACTTTGGATTTCAATTTGCTTCTGTTCAAATTACCCATAATTAACATAAATGAAAGCCTTAGATTTGGACAGAGCAGGGACAGTACTATATCTTGTCTCAAAAATCTGAATTCATATACATTTGTGATTATGCATCATTGAGAATT
>Ga0307512_10006871_pt1 | contig 11396 bp, 10 predicted proteins | sample 14_EM_MG_FD_200267 | JGI IMG/M metagenome (GOLD analysis project Ga0307512, IMG submission 200267) | Populus trichocarpa ectomycorrhiza microbial communities from riparian zone in the Pacific Northwest, United States - 14_EM | ecosystem: Host-associated > Plants > Roots > Unclassified | place... | reverse complement strand
GGTGGGCGCGGCATTAAGTTCTCGGTCGAGCGCGCGTTGTGCTAACTCGGGTGCAGACAGCCCGCCATCCCGCTCGTCATTAGGCGCCACTTTTAATTCGTCCACCTGCACAAACGCGGTGTGAATTGCCCGACAAACGGCATGCAAAGCATCGTGCGTACCTTGAGCGCGAGGTCCTGCTTCAGCTCGCCGAGCTCTTTAATCTCGGCTTCGATCTGCGCCTGACTCCGGTTCTGGACTAGCTCTTCCGGAGCGAGCACGGCTTGCGTAGCCTTGGCCTTACCCTTACCCTTTCCTTTATCTTTATCTTCGTCCTTCGTGTCGGAGGGTTCGGGTAACGGCGGTAACGTGCCCGCGAGGCCGGCCTGCAACTCGACAAGGCGCGCCTCAATGCTCTCCAGGGCACGCTGGGCATGATGAATGGCATCCGCGAGCCGACCGGCCGTGAGATCGAGCGCAATGCTGAGCTTGTAATGCGCCTCCGCGAGCTGGCGCGACGACAGCGGGAGCAGCTCCGTTTTAAGCGCGAGGCCAGAGCTGTAATCCGTGATAGCCTGGTCGAACTTCTCTGCGCGCGTAGTCGTCATCAATAAGATTTGCGTATGGGGGAAAAGCAGAAGAAAAGCGCACCTGTCTCGAGCGAGATGTCGCCCAGAGCGATGAACGTGTCCGCCACCTTGAGCCGCACCTCGTCGTCTCCCTCCATATTCTTCTCGTATATCGAGCGCGCGAGATCGAGCACCTCCCACGCGGCATTGAAATCGTCTTCAGGCTCTGCCTCGTCCTCACCATCACCATCGCCCTCGCCCTCGCCATCGCCGTCCTCCTCTCCGCCCTCCGCATCCGGCTTAGACGCCTCGGCAAAGAGATCTACCGCGGGATCATCTTCCTCTTCCGCGTCGCCCGAGAACGACAAGATCTTGTTTCCATTCGGCGCAGGCTCTGCATGCGCCTGATGAGGGGGCCTCGCAAAGTGCAAACTGGTGTGGTGGTCACTGACCTTCCTCAGCCGCCGCCCCGCCCTCCCGATCCTTGCCAAGGACGGAATTCTGCACGATGGCATTCTCGAGAAGCGCCTTCCCGTACGCGAAATAGATTTCTGCCATCTCTGGCGCGTCTTCCGCGTGCGTCTTTGATCTGTATGGGTAGGGACGTAAGCACATCAGTCAGTTGGCACTGACGAATGAGTGGGAAGAAGAGCAAGAGGCACGAACAAGAGTTCGAGAGCGGTCGCGTAGTGCTCGACCGCTTGTTCGTACTTGCGCAACGCGAATGCCCGCTTCGCGTGATCGAGCGCGTCGCTGACGGTCGCGGGTGGATTGGTGTTTGGTTGAGCTTGCTGTTGGCTGCAGAGGGAAACCTCAATGAATACTTTCAGAACGAAAGTACGATGGAAGACCTACGTGGACATGACGACGTTCGTGGTGGTGTTGGTAGAAAAAGGTGAAAGTGGCCCGCGAAAGTGCCAGTCGCGTCCTCTCGCGTTGCGCGCCTCGAAGTCCGCACAATCAACGTAATCAACAAAAAGTAAAATGTTCCCGCGCCGCCAAATGGGAAAGGTCATCACGGTATATTCACTCGTGGTAGAATATACCATAAGTCCACTTTACTACTCTCAAAGCTAAGGAGCGTAACGGCCGAGAAGGTCACAGCAAAAAAGCACGTTTCGAATTACAGCGTTGTAAGGAAAAAGGAAAGCGTCCCGGGTGACAAGAGAATGGAGGGAGAAACAGCACATGCGCACTGTCGCGTGGCATCATCAAACAATCATCAAGTAAGGGCTACAGAGTAAAGGGAAAAAGAAATAAAATGAACGCGAGAAAATGAGTGAAGGGAAGGAATGCTTATATCAACTGCGCAGCCCCGTTCTGCTGCTTCGACGCTTCCGTCTGCGCTCCCATGAACAGACTCTGCCCAAACGATGGCGGTGCACCCGTAGGCTGCAAAAACAAGCCCGTGCCTGCGCTGGCATTGGTAGTGTTGAATGCAGGGAATGCTCCGGCCCCAGCCCCAGCCCCAACTCCACCTCCAACGCCAGGTGTCAGCATGGACGCACGGAACGGGTTCGCCGCGCCAAGACCGAGACCGGTCGCTTGTGGGCGCAGCCCAACGCCGAGCGAAGAGCCCCCGCCGAATGCCGTGGTGGGCCCACCCGTTCCGGTTCCCATTCCCGCGCCGGTAGGACTAAAACCAGTCGGCTGCGTGGCAAGACCCAAACCACCGAGACCTGCCCCACTTGTTCCTGACCCCAAACCAATCGTCGGCGATGACGCACCACTGAGGCCCGTGCCGAATCCCGCTCCCGCCGGCGCTCCAAAGCTAGTGGTCCCAATAGTGCCAACAGGTGGTAACGTTGTAGCTGTCGAAGCTGAGTCGAGTGCGGGGGTCGACGGTTCGGACTGTGGAATTGGAGGCAGCGCCTCGAGTAGCGATGCGCCGAACGATGATGTCGGCTTGAATGTCTTGACGCCTGCAGTAAAGCCTGTCGTCTGTGGGCGCAACGGTGCGCCAGTCGGCTGGCTTGACAGAAAGGTGCTGCCAGTGGGCTGCCCGCCGAGCGAACTGAAAAGTGGATTAGAGGAAGTAGAACCCGTTGACGTAGTCGCTGTAAGGCTGGTGGGCGTCGAAGTGTCCATACTTGGTGAGCCCAAGGAACTTATCAGCGGCGAGGTCGTAACCTGAGGAGCCTGTGTGCCGCCAGAACCACCGGTAATGAATGAGGACGCAACACTCGTGAACGTGGTCGTCGGCAGGCCTGTCGCTTGGGGCTTGACCTGCACTGGGCTTTGCGACTGCTGTGGTTGGTGGGGCTGGCCAATGTTGTTCGCCAGCTCGAAGAGGGTTGGGGCGCGGGGAAGGGGTGGAGGTGATGGAGCCTTGGGCACGCCAAAGGGGTTGCGTGAGCCCGTTTGGTGCGATTTGACGGGCATTGGAGGCGGCGAGGAGGGTTTCGTTTGGGCCAGAGGTGTCGATGCTGGGCGAGTGGGCACTGAAACCGGGGCTGGTGGGGTAAACGGAGACGTGAAGTGGGACATCGATGTATTGGGGATGTCCGTGGAAGTGGGCTGATTGGGATAAGCGAGGGAAAATGGCTGAGAGAGGGTCTGTGACCTTGTCGGGAATGGGTTCGAACTCGCAGACGAGAACGGGTTTGGACCAGCCGCATTTGAGGCTAAATTGTTCGTCTGTGCTGTGAACGGATTTACGTTTCCAACAACGGGGAATGGGTTCGTTGAATGTGCGTTAATGGGGAACAGAGGTGTACCCGAATTCATCGCTGTCGTTGCGTAGGGATCCGTTCCAAGGAAGCCATTTTGCGACGAAAAGGGGTTGGCGCCTGTCGGCGCCGAGAGCATTGGGTTCGTCGGGGCAAATGGTGAAAGCCCGGTGGGTTGCATGGGCAGGGTGCTCGAGCGGAAAGGATTCACGCCTGTCATTTGTGTTTGAAGGGGAACAGGGGACGTCGTTTGAAGCCCCGGGAAGGGGTTCGTTGGCTGCTGAGCGACTCCGGGTACAGCTGTGAACTGAGGCTGCAGGAAGCTAGTTGGTTGAGTCTGGGTTTGTATCTGCGGGAAGGGATTTGTTGAGGGACCGGGGGCACCGGCGGCATGGAAAGGGTTGAATGTTGCAGGTTGGAATGGACTAGATACCATACTGGTGACAGAGCTGGTGAGACTCGAGAGAGTTGATTTATGAAAAGTGCACACCTTCCGGCTTGCGGATTAAAGATAGTGGTCTGTTCACTCTCAATCGCTTCGAAAAAGTCCGCCAAAGCCTTGGTCGTTTCAGCCTTTGGTGTCTCCTTTTCCTTCGAAGAAGAACCCTCTGCATTTGTCGGTGCAGAGGTAGATGACGCTTACACAGGTGGCACCTATGTGAGCACATTACCTTCAGATAGACAGAGCTGAGGTGCTTACGTTTTTCTTCCTTCTTCTTCGCAACGGTCCGACCATTCTTCGGCTTCCTATCCGCAGCATCTTTGGCTGCCTTGTACTCGATCCTGTTCTGCTCGAAATTTGGATCGTTCAAATATTCCTCCAGGGACCCCACGAGAGTAACCGGAGCCTGCGGACAAACTGTTGGTGAGATTATGGAGACGGAAGGGGGGTACATTACGTGTTTTAAATTCAAATCCGGGATGGGTACGTCGAGAATATTTTGAAGTTTCTTTGCCACACCTAAGAACTCAACTGCGTGTTCCGCCTGTTTGCCAAAGTGTCGATAGATAGCGAGGGACGTTTCGGCATCAACATGCGACATCTCGAAATAGTGCTCTGAGTAAGGTAGAGTATCAACAAGCGCTCCTGAGATGCTTGACCGCGGTCCTCACCTAGAACATTAATAACACCTTCATTAACGGCCTGAAAAAGGATGAGAAGGTCCTTGACTAGCATCCGGAGCGCAGTGACGGTTAGTTGATCCTCCAAGTCATCCAGGTAGAACTAAGTGGAACTGCATAAGCTTCGAGAAGAGGGACCCATAATAGGGGAGTGGTCAGGACTTACTCTGCATTCTACCAGAGAGTCCATCATCCTTTGAACCACTTTTGTCTCTCTCAGCAGACCTTTCTCTACCGTCATCACACGAAGTTTACGACCCAGGATTGTCCTTCTCTTCGCCGAGTCGCTAGAAGACCGAAGACCGTCGTCTCCGGGGGTATATTTACGGTTCTGTCGTGCATCGTCCTCGATTGACATGGACAAACGCAGATCACGATTTGTTTCGGACTGGACGCGGATAGCATCGTGTTTCAGGTCCCGGTATGCACGTATGCGGGTGTCAAGATACAGAGCGTAATGTTGGAGGTTTTTGGGTGCATTGTAGCCTGAAAGGAAGGTGTGAGCTCGCTCGAGCCGAGAGAAGGGGGTATTGGATTGGGAACAAGGGCATAGCTCGCACCGTCCCATTGACCGCCGACAACGTTCTTCAACCGTAGAACTTCAGAAGAAGACAAATATTGAAGCACATTGTCTGTTGCTCCATTCCGAATCATGGTATGGAGAACGATGAGCGCCTTGAAGACCACCTGAAGATGTGTCAGCCCACATTTGACTGCTCACGGAATGAAAGGAGTAGACTGACGATAGAATTTGGCTCTCGGAAACGGGGAGAAAGGGCTTTGCAGACGTCATGGATGGCACCATCCTCAGACCAAGTTGCAGCGATGATGGGGTCGATGTACTGTTTTGTCCGGGAAAATTAAGGGCGGAGACGAAGGGCGGGGAAAACGAGGGAGCTCACCTTCGACTTTGGAGGGGCAGCTTTTGGTTTGCAAGCGTTCTTGACGACCTTTTCAAATGAAGACATTTGTGAGCGGCCAAGCTTTCTTTACTTGGATATGCTCTCTCACTCCAGACGACGGACGACTGACGACTGTCACTCGCTCGGTCTGGGTCATTTGGGCACCTGCCTCCCCGGAATAACTTTCCTTTTATGGACATGCTTCCTCAGAAACGCCTAGCGGCCGGCCTCGGCTCGGGAGCAGGGACCTTACGTACACAATCTAGCCGAGGTAAGTTAGTGTTATTACAGTAGTGTTAGTGGTGGCACTGTAACCATTCGAATGCTCTTTGTGAGGGAAAAACAACAGACTCCTACTCAAAGGCCGGTACAAGTTGATGAATTGAAGTGGTGCTACTCATACGGGTCTCTTAAGTTATACAAAGATGCGAACGTGCTGCCTCCTTGGTCATGCATCACCTGAGTTCGGGTCAGAGTGTGGGACACCACACTGGTCATCAAAGCTCCGAAAAGTTACATAGCATGACGCAATAACAATGCTCCGTATTAAATCGTCTAATCATCGTTCGTAATTTACCACGTATGAGCGCATCAGGGAGGTGGGTTTGGCGGCCTTTGGTCCGGGACACCCGGAATAACCCGGTACTTGGCACCAGATTTCTCCAAGGAACACCCTAGATCTGCTTTCTCTGGTTCAGATTTTCAGGTCTACTGTGGTAAACGGGGGTTGCATAGCTGGCCTTGCTGAGGAATGAGAGGTGAGACGACATCAGAAGCGCTCCTTGTTCGCGGTATTTTCCGTGCGGGGTTCGAGCAGACATTGGTCACCGGTGCATCAGAATGTGACAGGATGATCAGGTTTTCGGCGGCGTACACTCGGGCGAACGGGGTCAACCTTGATACCTTGTTCTTGTTCAACTGAATAAGTTGGCCTGAGCAAGGGCGGCAGATACCGAAAGTCGGGGTCTGATTGAGTCACGAGGATCGATTGATTTTGATTTTCCTCATCTGGCTGAATTGAAGAATTTTCTCAAATTATCTGCCCAAAAGGTGCAAGGCGGACAGGATTAGACCATGGGATTGATGGCCACGCACGTTTGAATATTCGGACAGAGTTAAGATGGTTTAGTAGCCGTTGGACGTAAGATGGACCTTGTTTCCATGCTGCCTCAATGTTTTCCAGGCAGTCCATCAGGGCCAACGTACAAAAAAAGTCCCTTGTGACTACGGAAAGGTCGCATGTCTGATCTGCAATCGAGGGCCTGGATTGCCTTGGCCCTCAGCATAATTCAATTATTAGCAAACGGCCGACTTCCACTCTGATCGCCTCGCCCCCATATGGGACCGGATGGTGACTGGGACCGGGAAGTTACCCAAGGAGGCGACTCGCCGACCGATTGATGGAATTCACGACCCAGTGTGAACCGTTACATTCTCTGCCCATGGCCAGATCATCTCAACCATGGTTCGAGTTCTCTCTCGACATCCATCATGTCCCGGACAGCTGCGTCTCCTACCTCCAGCCCCCCACTTTCCCCGCCTCTTAGCGGGCCATCTAGCCCTATCCTGTCCCGCCGCGTCCTGCATCGCAGGGGGTCCACCAGCGCGGCTGACCCCTGGGGAAATCACCTCGATCTCAACCTGAACCCCGGTCGAACGACGTCCTGTAAACTGACGATTGTACGCGTCAACCCGACGCCTACGATCCAGCTCGACGAGCAGCCGCCGTCCCCTCAGCACCGTCGACCCTTCGGCCACGGTGGCCACGCCCAGAATCCGCACAGGCGCCTCGGAAGCCACGGCCACACAGGGAAGAGCGAGAACACGCGCATGAGCTTCGCCTCGGCCTCCTTTGCTCCGCCAGGATCATCCTCGGCATCCGGGGCGCGACCGGGAAGTCCCACTCACGGTCTGCATCGACATACCTCGATAGCAAAGCCACGCCTTTCTGCGGATCAACTCGTGTCGCTTGCTCAGCAGTCGTGCAACCCGCAGTCTGCGCCCAACTCTCCTCGCACCCCTGGAGGTTCACTCACGGCAGCTGCCGGACCGGCCCCCGCTTCGTTCACCGCAATTCCGGATGACGTATTCCTTCCCTTTGTAGATCGTGCCGAGGAAGTCAAGGCCCTGTTCACCTCTCCGCAACCAGGCGCAAGGCTATTCGCTCTCCTCGCCCAGACATTCCCTCCCCAGTCTGCACCTGAATCTCCCGTGACAGATGAATCGGTCTTCGGGACTGACCCTAGACAATGGTCGTCTGCCCAACTCGAGTATTGGGTGAAACAAGTCGATCGTGACGTGGCCCCAGATGAAGTCTGGGTTGGCCTCATCCGTCGCTGCATCCTCTATCACAGCGAGCTCATCTGGGAGCGAATTAAGGGCGCACTTGGAGCTCCACCGGAACTTGATCCTAACGACTTCGAGGAAGACCCGTATACCGTCGACAGCCCTGTGATATTCAATACCCTAAAGGAGGAGCTTTTGTCGGATCCCGCAGCGCCACATAATGAGAGTCCACCTCCCAACCTTGATAACAAGCCACAACCGACGCCAGACCACGTATCAGAGTCCAATTCGTCGGCTTCCGCCGGTGAACCTCTTATCATCTCTTCGTTATCTATCGAACCTGTGCTCATGACCACATCACCTGTGGCCGAACATGACCGTCCACCAACCCGCCCGGGTGGTCATCGCATGCATGACATTTCCGAGGACGTCCGGGAGGAATCTAGCGAGAATGAAGACGAGGAACCCGAGGAGTCCGCTCCTTCCTCGCCTCGGCACGAGATCATACAGGGTCTGTGCATTTCGACCGGCCCTGCCCCGACAGGGCTTTTCGCGACAGGGCCTAATCAGGCCCCTACATCAATGCGTGCCTTCTCGATGTCCTCCGTGCCTCAACAGCAGCAATCGCCTCAAGTCCCTGGTGAAGTCCCTTCGCCACTGATGAGGACTGGTTCGATGGGCAGCATGCACATGCAAAGGAGGTGGAGTTATGCGGCGTCGAACGCGAGCAGCGAGCCATACGACGTCGTCGGCGAACGCGGGCCAGGCAACCCGCTCTTCCCGACCAACTTTGCTAGGCTCGCACTGGGGCCTACACTCACCGCCAAGTACGAGTCTCTTGAGTTATCTTTTTTTGTTTTGTTTCAAGGCCGTCCGCGATGGGCGGCCGTGCTGATGACATTACTTCTTTTAGTAATCCCGCATTACGTTCGCGCGAGCACCCTCCTGCGTCGGTGTTTTCTAACGCGCACGACATCCGCATGGGCGTCGTGCGCGGGCGGCGCGGTAAGCCGAGTTGGGCGGACGGCTGGGATCCGATGAAACATGAGTACGCGGTGACGGCGAGCGAGGGTAGCGTGGGTGGTCACTGAGTTCATTCCCGAAACCTGGTCCCGTCTTTCTGTGCGGAACGGGCTTAGAAAAATCCTCGGACTTTGGGACATCTTTCTACACACGAGACCAAAATGTGAGTGTGCCCTATTGTATGTACCTCGTGCTCCATTCCCCTCCCCAACTCACCACCGCCGGGCGGCTCTCGCCAAGTCATTGATGTAACTCGGAACTACTCATGGGTTCTTTCCGATCCTGTCATGTCCTTGTTATACTTTGTCTTTCTGTTGTTTTTCCATTTGGGGCGCATCTGCGATATTGAATCAATTCATCCGTTTCATTTGTCTGAACTGGTAGCATGTGATGACGCCTTTCAAGGAAGAAATCCGAGCCGGAAGCTTTAGGTTCCCCCAGCCTCCACGTTCCGCTGCCTCCTCCCATACCGGCGGCAGATGGGATACGATTTGAAGCGAGTAAGGTGCGCCAGTGAATGCCTGCCCTCTCAGGTATGGGTGGACTGAAATATCTCTGCCACCATTTCTGGGATCTCATGATTCTCATTGCCCCGAGGCCTAAGAAAGAATCTTTCCCGGCATTCATTGTCCATCATCATCGACTTTGCCTGCACATGTGGACAATATCAGTCCGTCACAGTGAAGCCTTGTTTGTTTCCTCTCTTCTTGCTCCCCATCTATAGTAGTAGAAAGGAAATAAAATGCCTGGTTGGTCTTGCCCTTTCATCGTGCTTCCTGGAAACTACCTGGGACCACCACTGGCACATGACTTGGGAAGGCTTATGGTGCTGATTTGGGAATGATAAAGACATCCACTGACATTACACATTCAACTTTACAGCCTGAGGTTTGTGGATCTGATACATTCCCCTATGGTCCCGACCTCACAGGATTAGGGCTTGCCCATCCATCACTGACTTGACATGGGTGTGGATATTGGCCTCAGCTGGTACTTTATAAGCTGATGCCCACAATGTATAGCAAACAACGAAGTTGAAAGAGTGCAGCTGGAAGCGAGTGTGGGAGCAAGCGCGAGAGATTGCAACGGCTATGCAGACACAGATCTCAGTATTGTTGTACACAGGATTGCACAAGACTTTGTATATTCACCTCAAGGTTGAGTCGGGCCCTTGCATCGTTTTTCCTGGAAACTACCCGAGGCCACTCACCATTTTGGAGGGCTTATGGTGCTGAGTAAGGAACGACAAAGACTCTCGTACTTCCTGTGGTGAGTCGGGGCCTCTCTTATTAATCATTACCGTGATTGTGAACGATATGAGTAAAACCCACATGTTATCGACACAGCACGCAAAGCGACGCAGTCTCATATAATTATTCTAAACAATAGCATGTGCAAGGTGCTCAAGAAGGACGAGGGTAACTTTCCGACACGACGCCATGTCCAACGGAGTCTGCCCGTCGTTGGCCTTGGTTGTGGCATCTGCCCCGCGCTTGAGAAGTAGGCGCACGAATTCTACCTGGCCCTTGTATGCCGCGCGATGCAGTGGCGTCCTTCCATCAGTATCCTTGGCTGTCGCATCTGCTCCGTACTCGAAGAGTATGCGCGCAACTTCCACCTGGGCTTCATATGCTGCATGATGCAATGGTGTCCCTCCACCAGTATCCTTGGCTGTTGTATCTGCCCCGTACTCGAAGAGTAGGCGCGTAGCTTCCACCTGGCCTTTGTATGCTGCGTGATGCAGTGGTGTCCTTCCGTCAGTGTCCTTGGCTGTCGCATCTGCTCTGTACTCGAAGAGTAGGCGCGCAACTTCCACCTGGCCTTTGTATGCTGCGTGATGCAGTGGTGTCCCTCCACCAGTATCCTTGGCTGTTGTATCTGCCCCGTACTCGAAGAGTAGGCGCGCAGCTTCCACCTGGCCTGTGTATGCTGCATGATGCAGTGGTGTCCTTCCGTCAGTGTCCTTGGCTGTTACATCTGCCCCGTGCTCGAAGAGTAGGCGCGCGACTTCCACCTGGCCTTTGTATGCTGCATGATGCAGTGGTGTCCTTCCATCAGTACCCTTGGCTGTCGCATCTGCCCCGTGCTCGAAGAGTACCCGCGCAACATCCAAGTCGCCGCTGTGTGCTGAGTAATGCAGTGGTGTCCATCCACTAGTATCCTTGGCTGTCGCATCTGCCCCGTGCTCGAAGAGTAGCCGCGCAACATCCACCTCGCCGCTGTATGCTGAGTGATGCAGGGGTGTCCATCCATCAGCATCCTTGGCTGTCGCATCTGCCCCGTGCTCGAAGAGTAGGTGCGTGACTTCCACCTGTCCATTTCGTGCTGTGTAATGCAGTGGAGTCCGCCCTTTGAAGTCCTTGGCTAGAGCGTCCACACCGTGCTCAAGAAGGAGGCCCGCAACATCCATATGACTTCCCTGAGACGCCATATGTAGTGAAGTGCGCCCCAAATTATCCTGGGCCGCGGTATCCGTACCGTGTTCGAGGAGCACGCGTACTACTTCTACCTGTCCTGCAATCGACGCGACATGTGATAGAGTACACCCATCGCTGTCCTTGGCTGTCACGTCTAGGCCGTACTCAAGAAGGAGTCGGATGGCTTTTGCACTTCTCCCTAATAAGGCTGCATTGGAAGCGGCAAACAAAATACCGGACCGGCCCGTTAAACCTGCGTCGCGCTCGAGAAGAATTCGACTAAGTTCAATATTTCCCTCAAACAACGCTCGATGCAGGGGGGTCCAGGACATGCCACCTTTGGCCACATCCACACCGAACTCCAGGAGAACCATTGGGACCTCCATATGCCCCGCTTGGATCGCCAGCTGAGATGGAGTACATTTATGC
>Ga0307512_10006870_pt1 | contig 11398 bp, 10 predicted proteins | sample 14_EM_MG_FD_200267 | JGI IMG/M metagenome (GOLD analysis project Ga0307512, IMG submission 200267) | Populus trichocarpa ectomycorrhiza microbial communities from riparian zone in the Pacific Northwest, United States - 14_EM | ecosystem: Host-associated > Plants > Roots > Unclassified | place... | reverse complement strand
AGCGACACCGCATCTTTATTTTTTTTTAAGACGCCTTTATTTTCCATTACCGATGGGTTTGGAGTTACAAATAACTAGAGGCTACGATTAGCCGGTTAAGATGGAAATTTTTATATTTTATACAAAAAACATTATGAACAAAAACAAATTAAAGGGGCTAAGCTCCAATAGTACAAAATTTAGGGCGCAAGCCCATTCCACCCATCCCCTTCTCTGCTCGCGTGCCCCAGTCGGGGGAGCCCACCCGCGGGTGGGGACCCCGACTAAAAATATGTATTTCATGAATAATTGTCACAAACCGCTATCCCCAAATTTCGTTACAGGGTTAGTAGATGCTGAGGGTAGTTTCATAATTTCAATCTATATAAATAGAAAACTAAAAACTGGTTGACGGGTTATACCTATTTTTCAAATCGGTTTACATAATAAGGATCGAGCTTTCTTAGAACAAATAAAATCGTCATTAGGAGTAGGCCAAATCTATAAACAAGGAAAGGATATGAATCAGTTACGAGTCTTTTCTATGAATGAATTAGGTCAAATAATTGATCATTTCGAGAACTATCCATTAATTACTCAAAAATGAGCCGACTATGAACTCTTTAAACAAGCCGTAGAGATGATAAATCGTAAAGAGCATCTAACTGAGGAAGGTTTAAAAAAAATAGTTGCAATCAAAGCATCAATGAATAATGGACTGTCTTCTGGATTTAAATCTGCTTTTCCTTCTATAATTCCAGTTCCAAGACCTGTAGTTGAGGGTCAAGAAATCAAAGATCCTCATTGACTTGCTGGGTTCACTACGGGTGAGGGTTGTTTTAACATTAATATAACAAAATCTTCAACTAATAAAGCAGGATTTCAAGTCCAATTAAAATTTCAAATAACTCAGCATATTCGAGATGCTGAGCTACTGAAAAGTTTAGTGTCTTACTTAAGTTGTGGATATTATTATGCATCAAAAGGGCGAGATTGTGGAGATTTTTTGGCTATAAGATTTCCTGATCAAGTAAGATCATCCCATTCTTCAAGGAATACCCTCTACAAGGTGTTAAAGCAAATGATTTCGCTGACTTCTGTAAAGTTGCCGAATTAATGAGATCAGAAGCTCATTTAACTAAGGATGGGTTAGAAGAAATTAAACAAATCAAGAGTGGTATGAATAAAGGGAGATCTACGGATCAACCTTTCTAACAGACATACTCTCCGCCTCGAACAAAATAGAGACCCTGCCGGGACAGAAGAACCCCCAAAATACGCTCTCAAGCTCTAAATAAGCTGTTCGGTACAATTCGATTTTTATATTATAAAAATCGCGATATTGCGGCTTCATGTTACACAAGAAGCCGCCATCTCGCGATCGAGGTCATCAGTACGTATTTATATTTCTTCTAAATCCCCTGCTTCTCCGAAGGGAGGGGGTTACAGGGCGGTCGGGGACGGCTGCTTCGCGTAAGCGAGCAGGCATCTTTATCCTCTTTTTTTTTTGTAGGAGGTGCAGACGCCTTTATTTTCCATTACCGATAGGTTTGGAGTGACAAATAACTAGAGGCTACTTAGCCGGTTAAGATGGAAATTTTTATATTTTATACAAAAACAAAAATGTTATTATCATTATTATTAATACCTTTAGTGGGTATATTTATTATCTCTATTCGTTCGTCTTTCATAGGTCCCGATTCAAACAACGAAGAAAAAACTCTAGGTTTAACAACATTAGTCGTAAATTTAATAGTCTCCTTAGTGATATTTATTTTATTTGATTTTAGTCAAAACCAATTCCAATTTGTTCAAGAGGGCCACGAATGAAACCAATATTCATTTTATTTGGGAGTAGATGGGTTATCTATTTATTTCGTTTTATTAACTACAATGATAATGCCTATAGCATTACTATCTAATTGGCGTTCGATTAAAGAAAATCAAATATCTTATGTTATTATAATACTACTGTTAGAGACATTACTATTAGGTGTATTCTTAGTATTAGATATATTCTTATTTTATGTATTCTTTGAGAGTACATTGATGCCTTTATTTTTATTAATTGGATTATTTGGATCTGATAATAAAGTAAGAGCTAGTTTATATTTATTTTTATATACATTAAAATGAGAGTAGGCTACTCATGATTGTGTAAAAGAGCCAAACTCCGGGGAAGCCCTAAAGCTCTGGTAACCAAAGTCGTCAAGGAAACTTGGTGACCGGCCCCATTAATGACTGGGGGTAAGGTAATATCACTAGAGATAGACGAAAGAAAAATGGGTGATCGCGGATCTAAATCACCTGACCCTTCACCCTCGCATACGTTACCCCCCCCTCATCCTCGTTAAGAGAGATGGGGGGTAGATAAACATGCAGTGGGTCGTTTATCGTACCCCCAAGATAAACAGGGGCCGGGTGTAAAAGAGCAACGAGTAGACGGTTCTTCAGCATCTGTTTATCTCCCTGCAGGGACGCTGTAAGGTGTACTCTAGTCGCCGGTAAACCGGTTCTTGAGAGAAAAGTCGATTTCCTTACCTAGAATCGCCAGCATACTCGGACATTCCCCCTAAAATTCAACACCGATTACATATAGCTTGCATAAGCATGCGGTAAAAACCTTTCTACCCCAGTCAAAAACCACTTCCCCTTGGGTTTTTATTTTGATTTTTAAATTTATTGAAAAATAAAAATAAAAATAAAAATAGATAAACAACAGGGTCAGCTCGCCTGTTTATCTCCTCCCCTGGGCTGTTGATCTCCAAGGGAGATAAACAGTAGGGGGATTTATCACATTTGGGTGAAGGTTTCCGGGGTTTTTTTTTCGGTACTACCCGAATCGTCCCGGGGCGGCTCCGTATACTTAAGCCCCGGGGATGGTTTGCTCCTCTAATTTTCTATAAGTAACGGTAGTATTATACTTTGTAATGTAATCAAATTAAGAAGCAGTCCTTCAAAAACAATAAAAAATCAAATTTTCAATGACTAATTTAAATCTACATGATATACTAGGGGCAGATCTTTGGCTTGGTGTTGCATGTCCTTTAATTTTATGATATGCTTACGGAGCTGCGGGGTTATCTGTGCTTATGTATTATCTTCTCGCTTTTGTATATTTAACTGCGGCGCACAGCGCGGCTTCTCTTCTTCTTATTCCGGTGTGTACCCATAGTAATGGATCAAATTTAGTTTCACTGAATCCCTACTTCGTGACAGGCTTTTCAGATGCGGAATCTTGTTTTTTTTTTATTGGACTTTACCCCAGTAATCCAACAGGTTATCAAGTTCAAGCTATTTTCCAGATTAGTTTATATAATAATGATTCTGCATTATTATCTCAAATTCAAAGTTACTTTGGACCCTCCAGCAGGAAAAATCTGTAAACATGGGAAGAATTCTGTTTACCTTCGTGTCACATCTTCCAAGGATTTAAGAGTTATAATTTCTCATTTTGATAAGTATCCTTTGAGCTCTCAGAAACGAGCCGATTATGAACTTTTCAAACGTTTGAATTAATTCAAAACAAAAAGCATTTAACGGCTGATGGACTAAAAGAGATTGTTAGCATCAAAGCTTCTATGAATTTAGGTTTATCAGAATCATTAAAAGCAGTCTTCCCAAATGTAATTCCAGTTTCAAGACCTTTAGCTATATCTCAAAAGATTCAGGACCCTAGTTGATTAGCCGGATTTACTGCTGGCTCTTCCAACCCCCAGCCCACACATGTGTGGGGTGGGGGGTGGAAAAGAGGGGTGTTTCTTCTAGAAGCGGAGGTAACTAATTAGTAGGATTTGTAGAGGGTGAGCCGAAAAAGAGAAACTAACAAGTATACATTCGTGGTAAGGTTCAGTATTCAGATTTATTATAAGGTGGCAGGGCAATTCAACGAGCTTCGGCTCTTTAAGTAGGCGCATAATAATCAGAGGGGAGATCTAACGATTTCTTTCTGATGAAATAATCTCAGATCTTAGTCCCGTGGGAGGTCGGCGTAATTTTTAACCGCCTCTAGCCACCGGCCACAGGAGGGCCCGAAAGTTAGCCTAGTAAAAATGAGTATATAGATAAACAAAATTAAAATGAAAAATCCTAATATTAAATGTGTTGTAACATATCCGGATGTTGAGCTACATAAGACTCAGATTCTGGTAGAAAATAAATACAAATCCGGTGGTATACCGTTGGATTAATTTAGATAACAATAAGAGTTATGTAGGAAGTGGAGTGGATCTTTCCAAGAGACTTTCTGATTATTATTCCAACCAAAACATAGAGACTCAATTAAAAAAAAGCAAGAGTGCTATTTATAGTGCAATATTAAAATATGGACGTAATAATTTTAAACTTGAAATACTCGAGTATTGTGAATCAGCCATTGTTCTTAAAAGAGAACAATATTATATAAATCTTCTCGCACCAGAGTATAATATTTTACCAACAGCTGGCTCCTTAATGGGCTATAAACTCTCGGACAAAACCAAGAACAAAATGAGTGTAGCTCAAAAAGGTAATAAAAATCGTTTAGGTAAAAATCATTCTAAAGAAGCTATAATTAAAATGAGTGAAGCTCATATAGGTAAAATTTTGTCAGATAAAACAAGAGCCAAATTGAGTATTGTAAAAACAGGTAAAAATAATTCTATGTTCGGGGTGACTCATTCGGAGGAAACAAAAGCCAAAATGAGCGCAGCTAATGGAACACCGATCGTCGTGTTAAATACAGAAACAGGAGAGACATCATCATATACCTCGGGTAGAGCGGCTGCGGTAGCTCTATCCTCTAATATTACAACTGTGTCTAGATACCTAAAAAGTGGTAAGCTTTTCAAGGGGATTTACAAAATAACCAAAAATGAATCAGGAAACTAATGAGAAATCGGAGTATATTAGTTTCTCAGAGTTAGGTTAAGCTGGTAATATTAAAATTCCAAATTGCTCAGCACAGCCGGGATGTTATACTCATGGAAAGTTTATTAACTATCCTCCCGGGATGTGGAAGGATTGAAGCGTATTCTCAAGGCCCAGCTGGTTAATCTTGTAGTAAAAAAATTTGCTGATATTACTGACAAGATCATTCCGTTCTTCGACAAATATCCTCTTTTCCTTTATGGAAGCTACGCTTCCATAAAGGGCCCCCACCCCCCACCCCACACATGTGTGGGGTGGGGGTTGGGGGAAGGGGCGAAAGCATTAGAATTTTCAGACTTCAAGAGAGTCGCTAATCTAATGCAAAATAAAGCTCATTTAACTGAAGAAGGATTAGCTCAAATTCGTTCTATAAAATCAGGAATGAATTTTTCAAGGAATTCATAATTAATACTTATTGTTTGTGAAACTTAATAGAGTTCTGTTCAGGCTAGACTAAAGTAAACAATTAGTCGCGTAATAGGTGAACTAAGCTCAATTAAGACTAATACAAAGCTTGATTTTATCGAAGCTAAAGTGCCTCGGGTTGTGTATACACGGGGGGGGGGTTGGTGTGTGTGTGGGCAGGTAGGAACTCCTTATAGAGGGAGAGAAAGTAACTCAAGATTAAAGATATCACAATACGCCTTGTCCGTACAATTATTAATCCATAATTAGGACAAAGTTGTGTTCGTATTTATTAGAATTAAATTCATCAAGGAAAGATACTTCTAGGAAGTTTGACCTGGTTAATATTTCGAGTCCTAGCCCCAGCCCTTCATCCCGCTGCAATTACATATAATCCACATGATAATAAAAATAAACCTACTAACCTTGCAAAATCTTGCCAGTTAACAAAAAAGCTAAATCCTTGATTTATTACTGGATTTATAGATGCCGAGGGTTGTTTTGCTATAGGAATGTATAAAAAATAATAGATACAAAACAGGTTATCAAATTCAATTGATTTTCAAGATTAGCTTACACAATAAAGATTTAGAATTATTGTCTCAAATTCAAGATTATTTTGGACCCTCCAGTAGGGAATATCAAAAAACATGGGGATACTACTATGGAATATTGCGTTAAATCTTCTAAAGATTTAAGTAAAATAATTTCACATTTTGATAAGTATCCTTTACTAACTCAAAAACAGGCAGACTTTGAACTTTTTAAAAAAGCGTTTAAATTATTTAAAAACAAAGAACATTTAACAGGGGATGGATTTAAAGAGATTCTTAGCATCAGAGCTACTATGAATTTAGGTTTACCAGAAGAATTAAAAATAGCTTTTCCAAACATTATACCTGCTTTAAGACCAGTTGTAATTGCAAAAAATATTAAGGATCCAAATTGGGTAGCTGGATTCGTATCGGCCGATGGAACTTTTATAATTAGTATTTACAATCGTGATATTAAGACTAGGTCTGCTGTCAGATTAATGTTTAAAATAACTCAACACTCTCGTGATGAGGCATTACTGAAAAGTTTAGTGAATTATTTAGGCTGTGGGAGGTATTATGCTGCCTCGTCGAGTTATAATCATGGAGAATTTGTTGTTTCAAATTTGTCAGACGTGACTGGGAAAATAATTCCGTTTTTTGATAAATATCCAATCCCCCCACCCCCCACCCCACACATGTGTGGGGTGGGGGTTGGGGAAGGTGGTGCGAAAGCCCTAGATTTTTCAGATTTTAAGAGAGTTGCTGAATTAATGGAGAATAAAGCTCATTTAACAGAGCAAGGATTATCTCAAATTCGCTCTATAAAATCAAAAATGAATCATCTAAGGGATTTTGATTAATGTTTATGGATTGTGTAGCCCCAAAGGTGATTTTCGCTTACAAAATATACCGAAAAAAATGGAAATTGTAGGATAGGTGGTTAGAAGTAACTCAAGATTAAAGATAATACAACAAGCCCGTTCCTCGGGGGGGAGGCGCAAGCTTCCCTCAAGGACAAAATTGTATCCGTATTCGGTTCGTTATTCTTATTATTAGCTATATTAACAATGTCTTCTTTAATGGGTACTACTGATTTTGATGCCTTATTTAAAGTCAATTTTAATTATTCAACCCAAATGGTTTTATTTGCAGGAATCTTTCTTGCTTTTGCAGTAAAAACTCCGATAATTTTCTTAAACAACTGACTTTTAAAAGCTCATGTTGAATCTCCTTTGTCTGGTTCAATAGTCTTAGCTGCGATCGTTTTAAAATTAAGTCTATATGGCTGTTGCAGACTAATTTTGCCAATAATACCTCAAGCTAGTCTAGTGTTTACTCCTTTCGTATTTATGATCTCCGTAATTACAATTATTTATGCTAGTCTTAGTACTTTACGTGCCATCGACATTAAAGAATTAATTGCTTATTCCTCAGTATGTCATGCGGCTGTGTACTTAATGGGTGTATTCAGTAATTCTGTTAATGGTATTGAAGGTTCTATTGTGCTAGGTATAGCCCACGGTTTTGTTTCTTCAGCTCTTTTCATCTGTGTGGGTGGTGTTTTGTATGATCGTGCTCATTCTAGGTTAATTACTTACTATAGAGGAATTGCTTCTATAATGCCATTGTTTGCATTACTTTTCTTCGTATTTTGCTTAGGAAATTCCGGAGCACCTTTAACTTTAAACTTTGTAGGTGAATTCTTATCTTTATATGGAGCTTTCGAAAGACTACCCATCTTAGGTGTTTTAGCTTGTTCTAGTATTATTTTCTCAGCGGCGTATACTATATATTTGTACAATAGAATTGTCTTTGGAGGTTCTCTTTCTGCTCACTTTTCTGTTAATATACCAGACTTAAATAAAAGAGAGTTTGTTGTGTTATTAGCATTGGTTATCCCTACTGTTCTTCTCGGAATCTACCCTAGTCCTATCTTAGATGGTTTACACTATTCTGTTTCTACTTTAATTTATTCCTTCAACGAGGTTGACTTTCAACCTTTATCCCCAACTGTGTTTCTTGGCCTGTCTCTGGTATCAGAATATAAGAGCGGCATTAAAGATTTATACCCTGAGCTTGAAGATCTAGATCCTGAGTTTATAACAGGTTTCATTGATGCCGAAGGCTGTTTTGAACTTTCAATTCTGAAGGATAATCGTAATCCTAAAGAAACTAGATACGGTTATAGTCTCTGTTTTACAATAGGTCTTCATGAACGGGATAAAGCGTTACTGATGCGCATACAAAAATATTTTACGGGGGTTGGAACTATTACAAAACTAGGTAAAAATGCAGTACGATATAGAATATCTTCCCTTAAGAGTTTAGCATTAGTAATTGCTCATTTCGATAAATACCCCTTAATTACTCAAAAACAAGCTGACTATCTTCTTTTCAAAGCTGCCTATGACTTAATATGTAGCGGAGCACACCTAACTGAAACAGGATTTGTTAGTCTCCTAGCTCTAAAAGCTTCAATTAATAAAGGATTTCCCGACAAATTAAATAAAGTCTACTCCAACATAGTCCCAGCTGATAGACCTTTAGTACAGGCTGGAATAAGATCTCCCCAATGAATTGCAGGCTTTACAACTGGTGAAGGTTGTTTCATTGTAAATATTTATAAAGGTACTACTGTTACTGGTTATAAAGTAATGCTGAGATTTAAAATCGCTCAATCAATCCGTGATGCGGAATTAATGAAGAGCTTAAGCACTTATTTAGATTGTGGAGGTTGACAACCTGAGGAAAAGAGAAATGAAGGTCAGTTTGTCGTTTCAAAGTTCTCAGACAACTTTGAAAAAATCATACCGCTTTTCAATAAATACCCTATTCAAGGAGTGAAGGGTTTAGACTTTGCTGATTGATGTAGAGCGGCTCTTATAATAAAAGAAGGTCGTCACTTAACTGAAGAAGGATTAGAAGAGATTCGTGAAATCAAAGCTGGTATGATGGCTAAACGTGAGCATTTAACTGAAAAAGGCTTAGCAAAAATTCAAAGAATTAAAACAGGAATGAATAAAAGTAGAAAAAATTAAGGCCGCTCACTGATATTTTTTTTTATGGTTACGATATTCCTACCAGGATAGTCTCTGAGTCCTATATCCGTTGTCTGCCCACCCGGACCTCCAGAAGAGAGGTATATTTAGATTAATCTTACCTATATTGCCTCAAGCCTCATTAGTATTAACACCCTTAGTCTTTATGATTTGTGTAATTACTGTGGTATACGCATCCTTGAGTACTCTACGTACTATAGACATTAAAGAAATAATCGCTTACTCTTCAGTAGCCCATGCAGCTGTATATCTGCTGGGTGTATTCAGTAATACGACCCAGGGTATTGAAGGAGGAATTATTTTAGGTCTAGCTCACGGGCTTGTATCCTCAGGGTTATTTATGTGCCGCAGGTGGAGTTCTCTATGACCGTGTTCATACTAGATTAATTACTTACTATAGAGGTGTAACTCAAATCATGCCTTTATTCTCATTACTTTTCTTTATTCTATGTTTAGGGAACATGGGGTACTCCTCTTACAATTAATTTTGTAGGAGAGTTCTTGAGCCTATACGGTGCGTTTGAAAGACTACCTATCCTTGGTGCTCTTGCGTGTTTTTCAATAGTATCATCCGCTGCCTTCACTATCTACTTATATAACAGAATTGCTTTCGGAGGAGCTTTATCTTCTCACTTTGCAGTTAATGTTCCAGATTTAACCAAACGAGAGTTTGTTATATTAATCTCATTAGTTGTCCCTACAATATTCTACGGTATATACCCAGGACCAATATTAGATGGTCTACATTACTCTGTATCAACTCTAATTTATGCTAGTGATGAATATACTGATCTTTCTATGTCTTTTATTTCTTTGGCTTTCACAACTAAAAGGTTTTTATCGAAGAATACGAATAAACCTTTATCCTCAGAAACTACAAACCTACATCCTCAATTTATTACAGGATTTGTCGATGCAGAGGGCTGTTTCTATCTAGGTGTTCGTGAAACTTCGGATCGAAAAATAGGGTGACGTGTGAGCCCTCAATTTACAATAGAATTACACAAGAGGGATTTGCCTTTGTTAAAAAGTATACAAATGTATTTTAAAGGCGCAGGTAATATAACTGTGCGTACTACTAGAGATCAATCTGTTATTTACCAGTGTAACCAAACTAGGAGAGATTATTGATGTAGTAATACCCCATTTTGACAAATATCCGTTATTAACTAAAAAAAGAGCGGATTATTTATTGTTTAAACAAGCTAGTCTTTTAGTTAAAGAAAAAGAACATCTAACAGTAGAAGGTCTCCGTAAGATTTTAAGTTTAAAGGGCTCTTTGAATAACGGTTTATCTACAAAATTAAAAGTTGCTTTTCCCAATATAGAAATAGTAGAACGCCCTTATATTGATGCACCCCAAGGCTTTGATCCAAATTGATTAGCTGGTTTTACTGATGGTGAAGGTTGTTTTAGTATAGATATTTCCCCAAGTGCAACAACCAGAACAGGATTTGGAGTTGGTTTTAGATTTAGTTTAATCCAACATAGCCGTGATACTGAGCTATTAAAAACCTTAGTAGAATTCTTAGCTTGTGGCCGTTATGTTCAATATTCTAATAAAGAAACAGGTGAATATCGTGTAACCAAATATAAAGATATTCAAGAAATAATTATTCCATTTTTCAATAATTATCCATTAGTAGGTGTGAAGTTAAAAGATTTGTAACATTTTAAGCGGGCAGTTGAGGTAGTTATAGACAAAGGTCATTTAACTCCTGAAGGGTTAGAGGAAATTCGTTTGATCAAAGCAGGAATGAACAGAGGAAGAGAAAATTAGAAACCTAGGCCGATATTAAGTGGTCTTCATTACTCGGTTTCAACATTGATCTATGCTACTTCTAATGATGTTGGCGGGGATATATTGGCTGTTATTCCTTGTCTAACTTCTATCCCTAAAAGGTTATATTCTTCCCAGAATAAACCTTTATCTTCCGATAGTGATATAACCTTGAGCACTTCTCAGCAGATTAACCAAAGAATTGAACCCTTGAGACGGTTACTGGTTTTATTGATGCTGAGGGCTCTTTTATTGTGTCAATTAGTAAAAATTCAAACCATAAACAAGGCTATCGGATTTCTCTCTGGTTTACTATACGGTGTCCATAAAAAAGATCTAGGTTTATTAATGTCGGTTAAAAATTACTTTCATGGAGTTGGATTTATTGGAAAACTATCTGAGGGGAATAGAAGGTGGAATACAGATTAGGTCATGGTTTCGTTTCCTCAGGTTTATTCTTCTGTGTAGGTGCCGTTCTTTATGACCGTACCCACACTAGATTAATATCATACTATACGAGGCTTAGCACAGATAATGCCTCTGTTCTCACTGTTGTTATTAAGACTTTGTGTAGGTAATTCCGGATTCCCTCTTACAATTAATTTTGTAGGAGAGTTCTTGAGCCTATATGGTGCTTTTGAAAGACTACCTTTACTTGGAGTCTTAGCTTATTCATCTATCAAAGGATTTAGTTTTCCTTTCCCACCCCCCCCCCCCGCAATTCAACGGGG
>Ga0307512_10006869_pt1 | contig 11399 bp, 10 predicted proteins | sample 14_EM_MG_FD_200267 | JGI IMG/M metagenome (GOLD analysis project Ga0307512, IMG submission 200267) | Populus trichocarpa ectomycorrhiza microbial communities from riparian zone in the Pacific Northwest, United States - 14_EM | ecosystem: Host-associated > Plants > Roots > Unclassified | place... | reverse complement strand
TCCCCCCTGACAGCAACCCCCCCGGCGGAATCACAACCAATATATATCGCTCAGTGATGCCAACACCAGGGCAGCTACTGGCAAACTCTCGTCGCGCCAGGTTCACCGAAGATTCAACGTGTTCCAACATATTCCCTGTATCGTGAGTGACCTCCCGAAGCCCTACCTCCTCCATACAATGCAGCGAGGCATGCTTGATCACCTCCATAACTGGATTTCCCACTTGATGGAGACACACCAACGGCTTGACAAGTACAAAGCAATATCATTTTCCGTGCCTGCATAGCACGACCTCAAACCAAAAACTAAGTCATGTGAGGAAGTTTCTCAATCTAATGGGAAGGAGATGAAGGAAATGAGCCGGTACCTGCTTGGAGTTGTAGCCCAGTCTCGACGAGGAAGAAGCCCTGCTCAGCGTCGCATACTCAATCGCACAATTGAGTGCGCACGGGAATTGTTAGAATTCAATATGTATGCTCGATATAAATCTCACAATGAGGCAACATTGAGCTACATGGAAGACGCCTTGTGTCATTTTCACACCTTCAAAGATGTTTTCTTACCCAGGCTAGCCGGCAAAAATGCCAAGGCCAAAGACAATGCCCTGTCAACGGAGCTCGTAAGGAACTGAATGGTAGATGCAGAAACGAATGCTGAAACCTGGACCCCGTCGAAGAGGCGGCGTGAAATGAAAGCCTGGCGTGATTATATCACCCACGAGATACATGTTTCCAAGGAGTTACATGCCGAATTCACCTTTCAGAAGATCCACTTGATGTCTGACTGGGTCAAACAGATTCGTCCATACGGAGCCTTGCAATAGTATTCTGCAGAGACTCATGACCAATCACATGAAACAAATCTCAAGGACGGTTGGAACACCTCCAATCAGAATCTCAACTACCTGCCGCAAGTAATCACCTTTCAGCGTCGCATTCTCTGCATCGAAATCAGATAGCACCATATCCAAACCCTCCCTCAGCTTCGAGAATACAGCGCTGCCACTGGCAAAGTCCTCCATCAGCACAAAACATGTCCGTCCGGGCGGAATGGCTCTGTCACAGTGCACGCGCTCCTTCAGAGCAGTCAGAGACACCCCAGTGGCGGATAACTCCCCGCCCGGCGTCAATACCACGCGTCGCGTTTCACATCGCCCTCCGATCGCAGTTTCGCCGTTTCTTCCTCAGATTCTGCACGAGCATTCTCAGACGCTCCAGAAAGCACCTGCAGTCATGGAGGTGCATTCAGGACGCTACGAGATTTGACTATTAGGATAGTCAAATTTGGGAGCAGCTGAGACCGCTGCACAGCTCTGCGGGAGACTTGGTGCCGTAATCTCGAAGCAGTGGTTCTTAGGGTTCCATAAGCACAAGGCATTTCTTATATCATATTCGTCTTTGTTACAGTCACAAGATTCGCTACCTTATAATATAGCATGCATTATTTAAGTATCTCTAAAGATATACATACGGTCAATCTGGCCACGACGGAATACGTGAGAAAGTACCGTTCAAGCTCGAGGAGCCTAGGCAGAAAGTGAGAAGATATGATACTTCCCGGCCGTGAGAATCCACGCAATTGCGTGGATCCAGATCAGATGAAAATGAGATGAAAATGAGATGATGTGTAGCAACACCGGGGTCTCCCGAATATGTACTCCCCGTCGCTCAGTCCACCTCCGTGTCCCCTGTATCTCCGTACACCCGCCATCGCTCATTATCAATGTACTTGGAGGCCGTGATCAAGCGAGTTGAGAGATGCACTTGGAGGCCGTGATCGAGCGAGTTTGGAGATGCACTTTGAGGCCGTGATCGTGAACTCAGAGGTGCACTGGGAGGCTGTGATTGAGCGAGTTTGGAGATGCACTTGCAGGTTGTGATCGAGCGAGATTGGAGGAGTACTTGGAAGCGGTCGATTTGGAGGGAGGCGCGACAGCAGCTGAGCCTCTATTCATTGGGTAATATGAAATTGTGGAAAGGTAGAGTGTTGAATACAACAACATCCGCCGAGAGATGAGAAACTGGCTGGGAGCGGGAGACTGTCAATCTTGGGATGATGCTGTACTCGATGTATGCTGTACTCGGTGGTAAGTCATGATCATGGCATGGAGAGATAGAGAGGGATGACTTAACTTCGTGTTCTTAGATGATGGTAGAGTTGAGCACAAGAAAGAGAGAGATCAGAGGAGATGGGGGAAATCATCATGAGAAACTGGGACGTAAGAGAATATCGTGTGCGAGTCAATTGACCATCCCCGATACGGCAGGTACGAGTCCCGATCTGGCGTGTAATTACACCGATACGAGGTCTTCTAAACCCAATCAGGCAAGTCGTACTCATTCTTTCTCATAGCCGCTCGTATCCTCCATATCGTTCTCATCTTCATCCCCCATCTCTCTCTTTCTCGTCCACAACTCGACCATCATCGCAGAACACAAAGTTAATTCATCCCTCTCTATCTCTCCATGCCATGATCATGAGTTAACAGTGAGTGCAGCATACACCGAGGATTGTCTGTCATCCCTTCATTCACACGATTTCGAGTTGACCCCTGAATGTAGCTTCAGCTTCCGGCCTACCTCCCTACCGATCGACCGCCACCAGCCAGTTCTCCATAAGAGCTTCAAAGGTAAAGTCACCTTGTCACATTCCCATGGTTGCAAGTTAACTAACTGATGAATTGAGTTCCGGCGCGCCGTCCATCGGCCGCTTTCAAGTACTCATCCAATCTCGCTCGATCACGGCCTCCAAGTTTATCTCCAAACTGGCTCGAACGCGGCCTCCAGGTGTATCTCCAGACTTGCTCGATTACGGCCTGCAAGTTCGCATGAACATAGCCTCCAAGTGCATCTCCAAACTCGCTCGATCCCGGCCTCCAAGTGGATCTCTGAGTTCACTCGATCTCAGTCTCCAAGTGCATCTCTGAGTTCACTCAATCTCCGTCTCCAAGTGCATCTCAAACGTGCTCGATCTGGTATATCTTCCAGGGGCGATCGCGGTTGTATGGAGATACAGGGGTAACGGAGGGGGACAGGGTGACGGGGAGTATATATTCGGCAGACCGCAGCCAGCCCAGATATAGCTTGTGTAGATGGGTAGCTATATAGATACATACATACATAGATACATAGATGAGAATACACACTGAATACATGACTGTGATTCGAGGTGCTCCCAGGCTTGTTGTCGATCGCCAGGCGTTTTGTAAACGGCTTCAGCATAGCTGCAGCCCCTGCGAAGAGTGTAACACACGTGTCATTCTGACGATGCATATACGTCACCACAAAGTAAAGGAGGTACGTATGCAACGTGACCCGTCGCCTGGGCGACGGGTAGCGTGTAATTCTCGGTCACAGTGTATGAGGTTCCATCAGAGCCGTCAGAGCCGTCCAGAACTCCCTGGTGTTTCAGTCGGAAATTCGGGTCGTTGCTGATGTCCCTTCCTGCGCTGATATGGCTGCCCGCTGAGCTCCCAGATATAAGCGAAGGCCGAATTGATGGGACCCCAAAACCACCATGATGGACAGCATGCTGATGATGGGATCAATGACTTCACAGTGTTACTCGACAATAGGCAAGACGCGATGCACCGCGTGACAATATACAATGGCATGCAGGCGTGTCCCAAGCATAAGAGTCGTAACAGGACGGATATATCGGATGAACAACTGCAATCAAAGGAGTGCTGTATATTCCATAGTATTGAGATTCATGTTGAGGGTTTAGAAGGTGAACGCATATCTAAGGTTCAGCAATGGACAGGAAGCCAGAGGTGGCGCTGAGGGGACCGACGGAATGACTGGGGGTGGGTAAAGCAATGCCCAGGGCGATGTTATGGTGCCCAGAATGGTCGTGACCCGTGGCCACAGCAAGGACTATTGAAAATCGAGCTCCTGAACAAGGATGGAGCTTTCGTTGAGTACTGGTTAGCCCTGTTGCTCACCATAATACCTGAAAACTCGGGTAACTTGGATCCCGTCTCAAAATTTGTACAAGTGAGGATAGCACACGCAGCAGTTGCTTTGCAAGTTTTCAGCATGGGAAACATCGTCGGCTGCACGCACGTAATTGCAGAGATAGCTACTAGTAGTAAGACAGGAGTCAGACGCAATGAGTGATGGATTGTCAATAGCCATATAGGTCTGGCGACAGGGGATAATATGTATAATTAGTGCAGAGTGATATACATTTCGCGGGCAGGTAGAAGGAACGCGATGAGAGGTTTTCGCAGCGTCACCCATCTCATTGCAATCCCGTTTCAAGCGGATGCCCAACGATCCCATTCGGATGAATGGTCATATTTAGCCTTCAACACCAGATTGTTCGTTTGAAATAGTGGATCGACAGAGCAAGAAGAAATGGTTAATCTGCGATGGAAGGGCGATATTCAACGCAACGTGTGCTATTAAGATCGGGTGCGCAGTTACCGGCCACTGGGATGTCTCTGACAGCTCTGATGTACCGTTTCCACTCTGACAGACACATTCCGCCCAGACGGAATGATGTTTTGCTGATATGTGAGGGTACTGACGGATAGCAATTCCGGTTGGTCGAAGGAGCTCGTCAGCGCAAGAGTTGAAAACGTGGATCCAACGATGGTTCGGTGCTAGGTAAACCCAAGAGGAAACCGAGCAAGGTTCGGAACAATACTTACACCTGTTGGAGAGATCTACTCACATTCAATATCAGGTACGGTGCGGTAGGACTCGTTCTAGTTTAACGGGCATGGTCGGACTTAGGTGATATTGGTAGCAATAATGCGACATCAGAAAACGGAACCAGAGGCTCGATATTCGTTTCGAGAACCTCAGGACTGAGCCACAGTCGAAGCTGTTTCAAAGTTGTAACTTACTTACCTATACATGACAAATAGTACGGAGAGAAGAAAAGGAAATGCTTCAACGCCAACGACACTCTCTTTATATTCACTTCGTCTGCCACCCTCAAACCATTCCTCATGATCTGATGTACCCTCCATATTTCATCCGAAGATCTTACACACCATTCAAATAACTTCTTATCTATATAATCACACCTCATCGTCCGACGTCGCAACACCCCAGCCCACTTCCATATCATCCCAAATTATCCTGCTACTATCTCACAGCATCCTCCGCGTCTTCCAATGTCTCCGCCTTTCCATACCACAACTCCTTCCACACCATCCCAATATTCCCATCATATTCATTAGTACCTTTGTACTTCTTCAAACCGTGGCAGTGAGATTGAGTCATCAACTGAGAAGGCTAACAGCAAACCACGATATGTGCTCCAAGTCAAGTGATGGCAAGCACCCTTACAGATGAATCAGCAAGGACACCCAGCGAGTGCACCCCGCAAGCTGAGACAATAAGCTCACCTAGCATACGACAGGCATCCAATATACCTGCAACGATGCTGGAGAAAAGATGATACGCTAAACGTGCCGGATACTTGGCAAACAAGTGCAAATACGGATACCGAAGGAGTGTTGAAGGAGATTCCGAAAGACATCAATAATGATATTTAATAAGTTCCAGATGAGATTCCGACCAACTGCAATATGACTACTGCATTGGTCCCGACCGAGATAGACTATGACAACCAGACGCACTGAACTGCCAACAGCATGGCATCACGGGAGACAGTCAAGATAACTACAAAGAGGTGATCACCACGATCTCACAGTGGCGGATAGCACTGCCGCAAGACTTCACTTTGAGATAGATGGACTATGTGGATGTATGCAGTGAAAGATATGGCAACTCTTGAACTGCACCTTCCAAGGTATCCAGAGGGAATTCGTGAGGAGTGGCGGTTCTGCCTCGAGGAGAGTTAGAAGACAGTGAAAGCAAATGACAGAGTACCCGGCCATGAGGAACCACAAAAATTGGGTGGATCCACAAAATCTCGGAAAGAGTGAGTGACACCAAGCGCTGGGAAAGTTAGAGAATTCAAGTAGTAAATTCTCAATACCTACATCAAAACAAAGCTGGTTAATAGATTCATCCAGCGATCATGGCCTGTTCCAGCGCCGATCACATATGTCAAGAACAACGTCGGCCCACTACCGCTGTATGTCCTACAGAGCTGTGAATGAACCTATCTCCCACTAATCCCGGAGATATTCGACAGGAACTCAGTAGTACCTATCACCTCGTCCAAATCAGGGAAGGCGAGGTGAACCAGACTGCACTGTCCCTCCCGGTATGGGTGGTCGAATCACGAGTCATGCCCTTTCGGCTTTCAAACACAAAAGCTACATCACCGTTTGGACGAGATGAGTCATTGGCTGAGGAATGACCATTACAGAGGGGGATGAACCTACAAGAGGTGCTGGAATGAAGGACCACAGTGCACTTGACAACCGAGAAGTCCAGCCGGCACTGGGAAAGCGGGGATCAGCATACCAGCACAATCAACATATGTACCTAGTATCCAGAAGTCAAAAGCCCACCATTGAGAGACAACGATAAGAGACCAGACGAAGTCCGAGAAGGTGAACAGCAAGGCGAAACAGGAAGAACCTCAACAGTGACAGCGAGTCAAAGAAACGACGAAGTACATGGAAAAATGAGACGACGCAGGCTGTAACGCCGCGCAGTTAGGGTTGCCGCAAGTGGCGCGTGACGTGTCCAGGGCCGGGTAACGGCTATTCTATCTAGTCGGCCCGGCACCAGTCTTAGATATCTAGCGATAATCTTACCTTACACATATACATAGATTATCACTCGAGTCCACATTTGCAACCATATTCACCTAATCACCGTCTATATCGGTACGCAGCTGCACGCTGGTGTACGCGCCCTTACACTGGTGTCGCTTTTTCAGTAAACGGATGCGTTTCGCTCACGGGATTCACTGATGACACTTTTACTCCTTTTCCGAAGTGTCGCTACAACTCGACAATCGGACGATGAGAGTCAACTACACATACGTTCAGAGATCTACCAATCATAACGATGATCATATGGACGAGTCTACCCCAAATTGAGTCAATTGACGAAAGCAGAGATGACTTGGGAAGCCACATCGCCAGTGACACGCGTAAGTAGTCCAGTTGACCTTTTCCCACTGACCAAAAGTCAAAACCCATTGAACGAGAGATATCGTATAAAATCGAACAAGGAGTCAACTTGGTTACATATTCTACAACCAAGTTGACTTACGATTGCATTCCTCACGCCAACAGAAGGGACAAGAGCGCACTTACGGAGGAGAGCCAGCCCAGTCGAAGCTCATATCCGGCGGAGAATCATTTCACGATTAAAGGGCACCTACAGTGGAACCATACACGATGCGGAAGACCGACTACAATTACGACTACTACAAAGATTATATCCATTGTGAACGATCAGATCGGGTCACCATTTTGACGAATACCGCGTACAGCAGCACACGAATTAGATGATCAATTCCGATGATCAATTCCGACCTATTCGGATGACCGAGACGCATGACACCAAATACCCTATCGGCAGAGGAGAAGTTATACCTTCATTCCGCTGTACAAAAGTCAATCGAGCTTTGTACCGGCAGATACCAAAATACCGAATTTCATATAACCAGACAGACGATCACGCGATCGGCAACTGAGCATGATGTCATTCGACCTCGGACAAGAGTCCACCCTAGGACAAGTGTCCACCCTCCACAGTTTGTGCCTTACGCACCCGGAGTTTTTATCGATCCAGCTTATCTCGGCCGAGCATCTGAGATCGATGGCTTTATGCCTCATGGATCGTCTGGCCAACGCGTTCCTGATATATATACTATTACAACTCGTCACATCCCGTTGCGGATGGACAGACCTGAGACCCCAAGTAGGTGGCTGGATGGCCCGGAGGAACCTACGCGGAAGAGGGACGATTATCTTATCAGTCCTGTTGTGGGCATCGACAGGCTCTCAGAAAACCGGGATAGGGAAGGAGCAACTCCGGAGGCAGATCTCATTAGTACTCTGCAGTCAGAATTAGAATTTTATCAAAAGCTCTGAAGGCAGTTCCCATTCGTACTCTGCAGTTGGAGAGTAACGCGGTAAGGACTGAAGAGTTTCCAAGGTACTATACCAGGAGCACCGCAGATATGAAGACCTTTCCTGCAGGCTGGGCGTCATGGCACTCGCCGTTTGACTGGGAGTTTGCACTAGGATTGCTGAGGGCTACGGGAGAGCGGTCTGACAAAGTTGAATACAGTCGTACGCTGGACGAGCGAGCAAGAGCAGCGGCAGTGGTTGCTGCAGAAGAGTTACACATTGACGGTGCTTGAATGAGTGCTACCGGCTCGCCAAGTCACGAAGAGAGTGTTTGGACAGGGGGGCTTGGCCCTATTGTGGCGAACTGTTCAGATCTGGCCTTCTGGATTTACCCTTAACCGCTTCCATTCTCTTCTGCATTACCAATTGAGCTAACACAAGTAGATGGAGCTGGAAATTGCGATGGCACCGATGGCGCTACAGGAGGCCTTACCAATCAGAGACCACCCAGTTATCGCGAGAATGGAGTACAGACAACTGAAGATACCGCTGACAGAATCTTGGCAGCAAGACGCGCCTGGGGCGTTGCAGAGGCTTTGCAAAGGCACCGCGGCACGGAGACTGTAGCAAATGCATTCATGCCACCGATGATATCGGTCATGCAATAGGCGATCATTATCAAACTACTAAGAGCTATGTCGGAGGCCACAAAATACGAGTACAAATTGCATGTCCCAGAAATGACCGACATAAATGACATCAGTCTACTGCGTGAGGGCGATACATGAGGTTATGTGGAGTTCTACCCTTCTCATGATCCCGTTCGTTAGATGACAAGTTACAAGGCTAGCAATTGAGTGCAGAAGATATACAGAGACACAGATACGTGATGTACCGGTGGTATAACTCCACCGAGTACACTCCCGAGCACTATGTGCAGATACATATCTACAAAGCCGAATGCTCAATACGACCCTGACTATGATTCAGAGATGCCCAGTTAGTGAGCTACGGAATCACGAGTTACAAGTCTATATGGCACCCAATGAAGCAGTATGAGATTCGTCGTCAGCGGGCAACGACCTTTAAAAGGGAGGGATGACCGTACCGGAATCAATCTCAACCTCTACTGCAGGCAATTACAGTACCGGAAGTACGGTAAGGAACCAAGGCGAAGCTATAAGCAAGTAGCTCACTTAGAGAGTGGGGACAAGTAAATCGACAGAAAACAGCAGCGCGAGTTTTGACAAAAAAAAACGGAGTATTACGTCAACTACGACGACAGTAATCGGAAAGCGGACAGCAGCGATTGATTTGTAACATCGAATTGACCGTGCAACGAGACTCCAAGCACAGCTGGACCGTCGGAGGAGAGGCGGCGGGTCAGCAACAAAGAACGCGCACAGAAAGCCACGCAATTGAGTGGATTTGCGAACAGTCTTGGCAAACATCAAAAAACGGAAACTTCAAAATTACTCTGCAACATCGACAGAGAGCAACATAGGACATTGGCATTCGATTTCTAGCATCGAACTGACCCCAGAACGACCCATCAGGCGCCCCTGGACGATCGAATGCCGGCGAACGCGAACGCGATCGATGCGACGCGACGACAAGCAAACTTGCGACGATGGCCACCCAAGAGGGTAATAGCCCTATTGGAGGAATGATCGGAAAAACACCAAGCGAGAGAGACATGGACATGGCGGAAGCATGAGAGGCTAGCGGTGCGGCTGGCGCAATGTCGGGAAAGACAACACGTGTGTTCTGCATGGCTGCAAGCGAGCAGAGGGAGCGTATCAAGAATGGGAAAAGACTGACGAGCGAGACCTCGGAGTCAGCGAGCGCACAGAGCGCCCACCGCAGGAGTTCCTTAAGAGTATACCGAAGCAGTTGCGGAAGAGTATACCAAAGGAGTTGCCGAAGAGCATACTGAACGAGTTGCCCAAGAGCATACTGAACGAGTTGCCCAAGAGCATACTGAGCGAGTTGCCAGAGAGCCTACCTAATGAGTTACCGGAGATCCTACCTAACGGACTACCGAGTTGTCTACTGAGTTGTCGACCGAGAAGTCGACCGGAGAGTCACCAAAGTTTTCTTCCGAAAGGTCACTACCAAGAAGCGGTCTATGTGATGATTACGGAGTCAAGATGCTCCAAAATTCAGTACAACGCGGCTTTCCGAGAGCGACAGTGCGCCAAATTACACCTAGTAAGTATGTGCATATCAGAGAAGCTTACGTGATTGATATCACCAATGATATACCGTCAACGCCCGATGCGATTGGCGTCAATTCTGCCACCCCCAAGGGGTCCCCGCGAGTGCTAAATGCAAATCACAGTTACAATTCCGGGAGCGGAAGATCACATCATTGTCCAAAGTCAAGATGAGATCTGTGTGATGATCGACTGTTTCACCAACGTTACCCTGGCCAATTCCTATGAAGAGATTTTACGATTACAACCCTGAATCACGATTACACTGCTACCGAGCCGCGATGGCAATCGACAATCAATATGACGGAGAACTCGTCGACAGAGCCACGAATTTTCAAAAACAGGGAGATAGCTGTGTCAGACCAGCCAAGTCCTACAGACAAGTCAAAAGCGCATGTGGAGGCAGTCTACCGAAACACGCACCATGAAGTCGACCGCGAAGTCTACTGAGAAGTCGACCAGTCAAGTCCTACCCACAAGCCAAAAGCCCACCGGGAGGCAGTCTACCCAGACACGCACCAAGTAGTTAACCGAGAAGTCGACTGGCTAGTCTGCCAAGTCGACCAAGATTCTACTTAAGCCGCCTATCGAAAGCGCAACAATGAAGTCGACCAGGCGGTCACCGAAGCGGACTTTGAATGATAAGTCAATGCCGAGTACCGATGACCACCGGCCGCAACATATATTCTCCTCAGCATGCGGAAGCACTGCACAGAGCTCAGACAGCGCCAGTACGCTTGAACTTGGTAAGTATAACCATTTTAGAGAAACTTACGTGTTAGATATCAACAAATAAGACACGATTGACATATATCATTGACGGCTATGACCGATCCCGGCAGCGGAAGCTCCCATCGATGACAAGTCATGAGCGCAACCTCTACCAACCCGATGATTCCAACGATGGCCTACGCCAAGATACAATCTACGGAAATGATGGTCATCAGAGTATGGTTCGGAAGTGGACATATGGATGACAGGATGACTTTTGGATGGTTTCTTGTTCATCTCTTGTATTCTTCTGTTCATTGGATCTCGGCCCGGTACAAATGGCGTCGGCAGGGGTTTCACTACCTCCCAATGGAGGTGGAGTTTCCCCGTGCGCCGGATCTGCCGAGAGGTTGCCCTGCGCGTAGTGTTAGCAACGGTTCCGGGTTACCCGGCTGCGGTCCGGGTTTGGAACCGGACCGGATGGTCCAGTTCGGGTTGTTACCCGGAAAACAGGGGTA
>Ga0307512_10006868_pt1 | contig 11402 bp, 13 predicted proteins | sample 14_EM_MG_FD_200267 | JGI IMG/M metagenome (GOLD analysis project Ga0307512, IMG submission 200267) | Populus trichocarpa ectomycorrhiza microbial communities from riparian zone in the Pacific Northwest, United States - 14_EM | ecosystem: Host-associated > Plants > Roots > Unclassified | place... | reverse complement strand
CAAGATGGACCCTTCCAAGGTGGAAACGGTGAAGGTGTGGCCCCCACCCGAAAATGTACGAGACGTACGATCCTTCCTCGGGTTAGCAAATTTTTACCGCAGATTCATCAAGGGATATTCAAAGGTAGTTGAACCCCTGACACGGTTAACCAGGAAAGGCCAGCCATTCCGTTGGGAAACTGAGCACCAAGTATCGTTTGACGGCTTGAAAACCCACTTTACAATGTCCCCCATACTGCGTCGCTTCGACCATGACCGCGATATCGTAGTGGATACCAATGTCTCCGACTTTGTTTCTGCCATGATCCTATTGCAATATGACGATGATGGAATCCTACACCCTGTGGCATTTCTCTCGAAGAAACATTCCCCTGCCGAATGTAATTATGAGATTTATGACAAGGAACTAATGGCAATTGTCCGGGCATTTGAGGAATGGCATGCTGAGTTGCAATCGGTGGAGAATCCGATATCGGTTTTAACGGACCATAAGAATTTGGAATATTTTACAACCACCAAGCTGCTTAACCGCCAGCAAGCACGGTGGGCACAATTCCTATCCCAATTCAACTTCCAGATAGTTTACAGGCCAGGAAAATCGGGAGCGAAACCGGATTCCCTAACACGCAGATCGGGTGATCTGCCAAAGGAAGGGGATGAACGCCTGACCGAAAATTTCCATGCTGTCATAAAACCACACCAAATACTGCACCTGGACACCGGACCCGGAGTCGACAAGGAACACGGCGCCGGACTCGACGAGGAACTCGATGCCGGACTCAGACTTGGACTCAAGGAGCGCGGCGCCGGACTTGGACTCGGATGCGAGGAACGGGGCGCCGGACTCGACGAGGAACGCGGCGCCAGACTCGGACTCGGACTTGAGGAATCAGGCACCGGACTTGGACTTGGATGCGAGGAACGCAGCACCGGATTCGACGAGGAACGCGGCGTCAGACTCGGACTCGGACTCGAGGAACACGGCGCCAGACGCAGACTTGGACGTGAGGAGCACGGTGCCAGACTTGGACTCGCCAACACCAAGATCACAGTGCTATTCGCGGAAGCCTACAACTGGGACCCGTTCCCGAAACAGGTATTGGAAATACTACAAGGACGAGTCCGCGATTGCAAGAACATCACACTAGCTGAATGTACTGAGGATTCTGGAAGGTTACTATACCGAGGGATGTTTTACGTCCCAGCCCACGGCCCCCTGAGACTGTATCTGATTCAAACGCACCACGAAGCACCGGCAGTGGGTCACCCAGGATGGTTAAAGACCCTCGAACTGCTCTCAAGGAAATATTATTGGCCAAAAATGCATCACAATGTGGAGAGGTTTGTAAGGAACTGCCACACCTACCAGCGATCCAAAACAAGTCATCACGCGCCCTTTGGAACACTGCGACCACTTCCGATTCCACAACAGCCATGGCAGGATATCTCGATGGACTTCGTCACTGGGCTGCCTTGGCCAAAGGGTCACGATGCCATTTGGGTGGTTGTGAACCGACTCACGAAATAACGGCATTTGGTCCCCTGCCGCACGACCGTGGACGCTCGAGACCTAGCAGATTTGTTCTTACAGAATGTCTTCCGGTTACATGGCCTTCCATTGATGATTACCTCTGATCGAGGACCACAGTTTGCCTCGGCATTTTGGCACCGCCTCTGCATGTGTTTGGCACTGGAACCTCGGCTCTCCACCGCCTTCCACCTGCAGATGGACGGACAAACCGAACAAATGAACGCGCTAATGGAACAGTACCTGCGGGCTTATGTGAACTACCTCCAGGATGACTGGTCCGAATGGTTACCTCTTGCTGAGTTAGCATCGAATAACCATACGTCGGAAACTACTGCGACATCACCGTTTTTCGCCAACCTTGGATACGACCCCCGCTGGCAATTCGACCTCACCTCCGTGGCGTCCCATCAACCAGATGACCAGCATGCCTGTTCTGCTGTAGAAGCATTGTCCGCAATTCACAACCACCTGAGGGCTGAAATGCACTGGGTCCAACTACGTCACCAGGAAAATTCCGACAAGCATCACCGACTGGCCCCGGACTATCAGGTAGGAGACCTCGTGTGTCTTGATGCTCGGAATTGGAAAACACGACAACCATTGGCAAAACTGGAACACTGACATCATGGGCCCTTCCGAATAGAAAGAAAGATTTCTCCACACGCTTACCGATTGGAACTTCACGGTTCAATGCAAGTACACCTGGTCTTCCACATCTCGTTGCTTGAACCTGCCGCGGAAGACCCCCTCCCTGGACAACAACAACCAGCGCTGCCTCCGGTAGAGATCGATGGTGAGCAAGAATGGTTTGTGGACTGCATCCTCAACTCCCGAATGTACCGACGACGACTGCAGTACCTTGTTAAATGGACCGGCTTTGATCAACCCGACTGGGAGCCGGCAGAAAATGTCAACGAACTGGAAGCGGTCACCCTATTCCACGAGCAATACCCGGACAAGCCCGGGCCCCTGGACTTCGCGGGAGCTCAGCGGTAGGCAGGGGATACTGTCACGGCTCGCCCGACGACAGCATTGCATGAGAGAAGTACACGGCCTAACTCTCGGTTCCGGCGTTGCGGGTTGCGTGGGGATATGATGTGGGCGTAGCATATGATTCGCGCAGAAGTGTGACATGTGAGTTACGTGTGGGTTTCATGTGAGTTGCATGTGAGTTATATGTGAGTTGCATGTGAGTTGCATGTGAGTTACATGAGAGTTGCGTGTGAGTTGCGTGGGAGTTGTGCTGGAGCCCGATGTGTGAATTACGTGGGTATGAGTACGGGGGTGAATACGCATGTATATAAGGAGGGCTCTTCGGCGTGTTGTCTGCTCTTCTTCTTTTCTCTCTCATGCAACCTCTTGTTATCTTACCTTGTATATCATTTTCGGTCAATAAACCTCCGTGCCGTTTCCCACATTTCCTCCGTTTCCTCCGTTTTCTCTGATTTCTCTGATTTCTCTGATTCTTCCGTTTTCTCCTGCAACCGGCGGCGCGCACCCAGCGTCACTCGTCCTGTTCGGCACTCGTCCCGTCGACCTCTGCTCGTCCTGTTCGGCACTCGTCCCGTCGACGTCTGCTTGCCCTGTCCGGTACTCGTCCCGTCAACACATACTCGTCCTGTCCCCGTTCCCACTCCCGCTCCCGTTTTCCGCTCCCGTTCCCGCTCCCACTCCCATTCCCCACTCCTACTCCCGTTCCCGTTTCCATCCTCGAACCCATCCGAGTACCTTAGATACTGCCCGCCGCTGTTACAGCAGATTCTCTCACCAGATTCTCTTACCGGATTCGCTCTCCAGTTTCACTCACTGGTTCTCTCGTTGATTCTCTTGTCCATTCTCTCACTGATTCGCTCAATGCATTCACTCGCAGATTCTCTTGCAAATTCTCTCGCAGATTTTCTCACCAATTCTCTTGCCGGATTCACCACTAGATTCACTCGCTGGATTCGCTAGCTGGATTCGCTTGGGGGATTCTCTCACTGCATTCGCTTGCAGGATTCTTGGGTCAGTGTTTCATTCTCGATCTTGTCGCCGAATGCTGTCTTTGCTCACAATTCATTTCTCACTTGTTGCAAATTTCAAATGTATTCTTTGCATGCTGTCACTTGATGGTGTTATGTCGTTTTGTGTGTGAAGTTTGTTGTTCCTGAATTGTGTAAACAGATATATTTCACCCTGTATGGTGAACCTGAGACTTCATGAATAGTACATGCCATACCATTTGTAGCATCTGTACAGAAAATGCAAACACACTCTGCCTGAATAGTTGACACCTCGCCTGTTACACCTGAATATCTCGAGTACATAGCTGGCTAGAGAAAGGGGGTACGTAAGAATGACGGAGCGCACTCAAAGAGCCTAGGAGGGAGATAAGATCTGAAGTTTAGCTTACGGCCAAGATGGGCATAAGACACATATCGCTGGAGATGAGGGAAAGATTAGCAAAACGAGCAGTGCTGTCAGACTTGGGCCGATTCCCCGAAAGATGAGGCCACGTCACCCGCGAACGGTGCACAGAAGAGAGTCTGGTTGTAAGCACCCCGCTCACTTGCATGAAACCTCATCTCTCCTTATCTACACCCTGCCAGGACCAATGAGTTGACCACGGGGTCCATGCACCTCGGGGGAATCCAAGTCCGAGTCACCACTTCTCACAACGGCTCCTCTCAGATAAAAAGAAGGATTTCTTTGCCTCGATGAGAGGAATCAGCACGATCACCCTCACCGACACTACCACCAAACCCACACACAAGTTCTAAGATTATTCCGTTGTGAATTATCGAAAGTAGCCTGATTACCTTTGATTCTCCTGACACTCTGGTTACAAGACAACCCCAGTGTCACATTATAATCTTCAATCCAAAATCACCCTACTTTCACGCATGCCCTCATTCGAGTAAGATCACTTCTTCCTACTCGAACTGGCAAGTATCACTGAACCTCAGTCATGCTACCACTTTGACTACACCTACTCGGCAATCGACCAAATCGCTGACTTGAGTTATAGGGATGAATTCATCGATGGACCAATCCCGACTGAAGAGACAATTGACTGCACGCCCCAAACCTGGTATACGCAGTACTGGTATTCCTGCGCAGCCAATAACCTCACTGCCGATCTTGACAGATACGAGTTCCGGGAAGTCTGTGACTATACATTCTACGATGACAAAACAATTTACACTGGACACTTTCTGGACCTCTACTAAAAATGTCGATGTCCTCTGACTTCAACATGCTCCAGCTAAAGGCCCCCTGGGATCTCCTCCAATCACCGACGGAACACCTAGGCCACAACAAGCTGTAGAATTAGCCAACCCAGCAGTCTGGGTTCGAACTATGGCCAAACAGCAACAACAAGGGGAGAACGACCTAAGGCAGCTCACCGAGCTGTGTGGAAATACCATCGACCGAATGGATTAGCGAATGCAGCGGATCAAGGAGGCGTATCACACGCTGGCAGAAGGCACTTGGTATGTATATGACTAGGTAAATGCAAATGAGGAAATTGCAGAATCCTGGGTCCGGAGCGAGCTAGCCGCTGTGGCAAACGCCTACCAGACCCTGACACAGAATGTCTGGCAGGCAATCATAGAACAGACCACCGAAGATGACTAGCGACAGATGTGCTAGGCCACCCAACTCGCCCGAGTCAACGCTGCACTGGCCTTTCTGGGGGAGGCAAACGCCGCTAGGTCATAACACCTAGCTACCTTTCAAGGAAATGTGGAATTATGGGCTGCCAACCACCAAAGAAAGTTGGCAAACGTTGAGACAGAGCTACGACGAGCCCGAGACAAAATCCGAAGAATAGCGACTCGGATACCCTTGTCAACTTCACCAAGGCCAGCACCACAAAAAACCCCAGAACCTCTCCAGCTTTGGCGCAGCCTGGTCTGACCTTCTAGCACCACTGCTCCGACTGTCACAAGCAGGCCTCCCCAGCTCCCAGAATGACCAATGCTACAAAGTCCCATCCAGCTGCCCCTTTCCCCACAGACAAGAAGACAGCGGCGGCGGGCCATCCTGCCAATCCCGCCAAATCAAGCCACGCCCCCTCCATGGAGAAACCCGTATGGAGCAGGAGCAGGAGGGCCACTCTCGAGCCCACCATCGGAACCCCCATTCCCACCATTGCTACCAACGCCATCGCCCGCACAGTACCCAGAAAAAAACCTGTGACCCATATTTACACCGCAGCAACTGGTGCAACTAGTGGCGGAAGGGATAGCCCGAGCTCAGCAGTATCCAGCGGCCCGACCAGAACAAGTTCGGACGTCTCGGCTAACAATGGAAAATCCGGAGAAGTTCGATGGAAAAAGTACAACAGCCTTCAACCAATGGTGGGAAGCAGTCACCATCTACCTTGGGTTCTACCCAGAAACTGTGGACCGCCAAAAAATCGCTTGGGTCAGAATACTCTTAATGGACACGGCTTTGGTCTGGCACCTACATCGGTACCGAGAGCTGTGGGACAACGACATCTGGGTCAACTATTCTGCGGCCATCAGGGCAGAATACCAGAATGAACGAGAAGCAGCCAACGCTCAGCTGAAGCTAGGACAGCTCCGATACCAAGGGTCTATTCGAACCTACCTAACGGAGTTCTAGCCCCTCAACATCTTCACTCAAGCAACAGGGGAAGCTTTGAGGGAAAAAGTCGATCTCACCATGACATCTGAGATCTTACGAATGCGTTTCGCCCACTACCTGGGTGATTTCGCGAACGACGAAGGATACCTACAGGCCACCTACCAAGCTGGACTACAGGTCGAGAGGTTGAAAACGTTGGAAAAAGTTCGGGAACTGACCCGAATAACGAAACCAGATCACGAGAAAAAGGATGGTCAAAATAAAAAAGGCTCTGACAGCATCCGGGAAGGCAGGGAGACCGACAAAAGACCCCCCAAAATAGAACGGAGCGACCAGCAGAAAAACCCTGGGCCTTGTGGCGAGGAAAGAACCATTGGGACTCAAAAGAGGAAGCCTTGAAAGGAGTTCCAGCAAAGGAACAAGAAGAGTATGGCCAGAGTCGGGAGGACTGCTGGAGATGCGGACGAAACAGATACAGAACCTACGAATGTTTCTCCTTTAACACAAAGAAGGGAACAATCCTACCCTGTGCTCGGTGGAAAGCAGTGGCTGTATCAGAAGGAAAACGAAAGCGGTCGGAAGAACTGGAAGACTGATCCCTGGCAAAGCAGCAAAAGGTGGTGGCAGTAGAAACAATGGACACCAACGCTGTTGCCTCGCCATGGGAAGATTCGGATTCGGATTTTTAGAGGGCTGGACCAAGCTGCGATCCAAGACCCCTATAACTATTTGCGGAATATCCCGGAAATGAAAAAATGAGGAACCAAGTGCTAGAACCTCGCTCAAGAAAACCCAGACATCTGCTAGCAGCACGAGGCTGGTGATTACAATGCTACTCCACCAAGGCCAAAAAACCCACCAAATCCAAGTGCTACTGGACACCGGCTACTCCATAGCACTAATAAATGAACGGACCATCGAGAAGCTCCGCATAGAGATGCAGGAGCACAAGCAAGCGTACAACATAGAAAGCTATACCAGAGAAAGCGTCCCAGGAGCAGGCCAATTTTATACAAAGCCTATGCTCCTCCAGCACCAGAAGCACTACTCCATGGAAAAATTCGAAGTTTCACCCATGGATGCAGAAATCGATGTCTTTCTCCCCTTGGAATCGATATCGGCGCATCCGCCCCAGGGCACCTGGACGAACCAGGAAGTTCAGTTTAACAGCGCCCGATGTCTAACGAACTGCACCCGGTTCGAAACCGGCCAGTTCTCACTGACGTGGGATGATATGGTTGCCACTGACCCGACCACCTACCTCATAGGATGCACCTTGGCGGTGTCAGAGGAAGAACCGCTAAAAACAGTCCTGCTGGAATTCCACCAATACCTGGGGATTATGGGACAAGAAGCAGCAGATGCCCTCCCCAAACACCACAACTATGACTGCAAAATCGAACTCCAAGAAGGAAGCACGGCACCGTGGGGTTCCATATACCCCCTCTCCGAGGAGGAACTCCAGACCCTCCATGAATGGCTGAAGGAAATGGAGTGAACAGGCAAAATCCAACATTCCACGCCACCAGCAGGATCGCCAATCCTCTTCGTGCTGAAACCACATGGATGGGGACTACGCCTGGGTGTGGACTATCGAGCCCTCAACCGCATCACGATCCCAAACCGATACCCGCTGCCATTAATCCAGGTACTTCAGGATTGCATCTGAGGAGTGAAATGGTTCACCAAGATGGATCTTAAAAACGGGTTCCACCTTATCCGAGTCAAGGAAGGGGACGAACAGAAAACCGCGTTCTGGATGCGCTACAGACTGTTCAAATTCCAGGTCATGCCGTTTGGACTAACCAACGTCCCGTCTACCTTTCAAGATATGATGAATCACATCTTTTCAGACATGCTAGACGTCGGGGTGATAGGCTATATGGACGACATACTGGTTTATGCCGACATGGAGGAAAGGTACGATGACACTGTTAGGGAAGCCCTCAGGTGACTGCAGAACAACGGCCTGGCAGTCTCACTGGAGAAGTGCGTCTGGAAGGCTCAAGAAGTTGAATTCTTGGGTTACATCATCGGACAGGATGGCATCAAAATGTCCACAGGAAAAGTTGATGCCGTGCTAGAATGGAAGACACCCCAAAACCTAACGGAAGTCCAATCCTTTTTTGGGTTCACCAACTTCTACAGACGCTTCATCAAAGACTACTCACGGGTAGCAAGACCCCTCACAGAACTAACGAAAAAACAAGAAAAAGAGTGGGTCAGGAATCGAGATGCGGAAGCAGCTTTCCTAGAACTAAAAAGGCAATTTACGATGGCACCGATCCTAGCACACTTTGATTCAATTAAACCCATTATCATCGAAACCGACACTTTGGACGTTGCAATAGGAGCAGTCCTCTCACAACGTGACGACGAAAACCATCTGCACCCAGTAGCGTTCTACTCCAGAAAATTCCAGCCGGTGGAAATCAACTATGAAATTCACGACAAGGAACTTCTGGTGGTGGTCGACGCATTCAAACACTGGAGACGGTACTGCGAAGGAGTAACCCACCAAGTCAAAGTCTGGTCAGATCACCAAAATCTGGAGTACTTTACTACGACTAAAGTACTAAACCGATGACAGGCATGATGGGCGCAGGAGCTAGCCGGTATCAACTTCAAAATCTATTACCGACCAGGCGCTCAGAGCGGGAAGCCAGATGCACTATCAAGGCGGTCTGAGTACTGCCCTGAAAAGGGGGGGAAAGAGAACCATCCGATAACGACGGTTTTGGGAAAAACCCACTTTGAAGAATGACTGGAGCACTCCTTCATCTGCTCGTCAGCCAGAATAACGTCGTTCCAGGAAAGGAAATGGAAGGAGGAATTCCTGGCAAAGGTCAGGGAAAACAGAAAGAAGGATGAAGCCTACCAGAAGGTGAAAAAGGAAGAGGCATCGGAAGAACTGGCGCCGAAGGACTGAAAGGTTGAGGAAAAAGAAGGGTTACTGTGCCGGAAAAACCTGCTCTGGGTACCAGAAGGAACAGTGCAGCAGATCCTGGAATCGGAACACATCACCAAGGTCGCAGGTTACATGGGGCAAGACAAGACGATCGAACTCATCTGATGAAACTTCTGGTGGCCAAAGATGAACGAATGAATCTTTGACTTCGTCAGAAGCTGCCCTGAGTGTCAGCAGAACAAGGCATCACGGTACCAACCATACGGACTGTTGTCAACCCTGGAACTCCCATATGCTGCCTTGCAATCAATAGCCATGGACTTCATCACGGAGCTCCCAGTCTCGGATAACCGCGACAAGCTATGGGTAGTTATTGACCGATTCACAAAGATGGCACACTTCCTCCCACTGGAAAAGGAGGGAAAGACGGCAGCAGACCTGGCAGTTATTTTCACCCGAGAAATATGGAAACACCATGGCCTTCCCACTGACATCGTGTCAGACCGAGACTCCAGATTTACTTCGGAAGTTTGGAAGGAATTTCTACAACTCTCGGGCATCCAATCCAGAATGTCAACGGTGTTCCATCCCCAAACCGACGGACAAACAGAACGGCTCAACTAGACGATTGAAGCCTACCTCCGGACATTCATTGGCAAGGAATAGGACGACAGGGTACATCTGCTACCAATGACCGAGTTCGCCTACAACAACTCAGTCACGATGGGAGACGGTATGTCTCCGTTCTACGCTAACTATGACTTCCACCTGGCAGCTATGGGCCCAGTGTCCACGGAACCCCTCCACCCAACAAGCAAGATATACACCCGCTGGATGCACATGGTGTATGACGAATTCTGAATGGGGTTGGAAGAAGTACAGGAGCGGATGCACCGCTACACCGACCCGGTAAGAAAGGAACCCCTGGCATACCAAGTGGGAGACCTCATCAGCAAAAAATTTGAGAATTCCAAGGGAGCTCCCATAGCTCCCGTAGCTCCCGTAAGCATCGGTAACTCCGGTAAGAGAAGAAGTTATATTTTACTCCCGTAAGGATTTGAAAGAAAATATGTGGTTTATTTTTACCTGAAACCTTGAGAAATATTAGTTCAAATTTATGTCTCACCTGTAAAAAAAGTGTAACGGAGCAGGGTCAGGTTAGGCTACTGGCAGTGGACTGGACGAGGGCGGCACGCAGAGAGAGGTCGACGCGCAATGAGGACAGGACAAGGGCGGCACGCAGCCAGGGCAGGACAAGGGCGGTGGCAAGCTGACGGTGCACAGCAAGGACAGGACAAGAACAGTAGTGAGCTGACGGCGCACAGCAAGGACAGGACAAGGACGGCAGCGGGCGGAACGGCGTGTAGCGGGTAAGGCAAGACAGGAGGGTTGTGGAGAAAAAGGTGTGGTTCTTTATTCAGGGAAACAAGGAAACAAGTTGTTGTGTGAGGAACGAAAAAGAAAGGAAAGAAGTTGGCGACGGCTCCTTTTAAGGATATCCGTCGCCCGTTCGGCGTCACTCCACATTCCATCCTCCCACTCAGCGTCACTCCACATTCCATCCTCCCGCACGGTGTCACTCCACATTCCTTCCTCCCGCATTCCAGACGGCGTCAAGGGTCGAGGCCTAGCTGGCACGCGCCGTGACAGTAGCCCCCCCTCAGGTCCGAGTTCCCATAAGGGCAGCCTGTATAGGTGCCGGCTGCTCTGGGTAGCGTCCGTGGTAAATGTCCACCGCTTCCACCTCGGTAAGGTTTTCCTCAGGTTCCCATGTTGGATCCGTAAACCCCCTCCACTTAACCAAATACTGCAACCGTCCTCTTGTCCTCCGACTGTTCAGAATCTCTTCTACCTCCCACTCCTCTTCACCCTCAACAATTACTGGTAGGGGTGGTGGAACCACCTGCCCCGGGAGCGGGTCGTCAGCGGCAGCATGTAGGAGTGATACAGAGAAAGTTCGGTGTTTTTGTATGGTTGCCGGTATGTCCAACTCGTAGGCATACGTTCCGATGGTGCGGGCAACATGGTAGGGTCCATGGTGCTTGTTTTCCAGCTGTCGACTTGGGCGTGCTGTTCTCCAGTTCCGGCCGTCCACCCACATGAGGTCACCGGGTCGGAAGGCTGGTGCATGAGTCCTGTGGGCATCTGCCCCCTCTGTCTGTTGTAGTTGGGCGTATCGCATCTCAGCTCGGGCTACTTTGTAAATAAGTTCCAGTCATTCTGCTGCGGTTTGTGCTTCCCCTACTTCCACAGCATCTACTCGAATGTCCAGTTCGAAATCATAACAGGGGTGGAAACCGCAATTGGCAAAGAACGGTGACATGGTCGTGGTGTCTGATACTTGGTTGTTGCCCACAAACTCTGCCAGAA
>Ga0307512_10006867_pt1 | contig 11402 bp, 17 predicted proteins | sample 14_EM_MG_FD_200267 | JGI IMG/M metagenome (GOLD analysis project Ga0307512, IMG submission 200267) | Populus trichocarpa ectomycorrhiza microbial communities from riparian zone in the Pacific Northwest, United States - 14_EM | ecosystem: Host-associated > Plants > Roots > Unclassified | place... | reverse complement strand
ACCACCGTTAACACCAAGGCATTAATTAGATAACCCGGCGGATCTGTTGTGATACTTGCAATAGCGTCGATGTTGAGTTCGTGTGAAACTCGGGGGTCTATCATGGTTAATCACTCATACTGGTATTTTTACTGCTATTGCCTCTATTTGGGCCTGCACTTACAACCAAGGACGTCCCGTGAAAATATCTTTCTTCGTCGATGTATGTGGGTCCCAGGCGGCCCGATAATAAAGACCTAGGCGGTTGTGGACAGAACTCGGTTGGAGACAGAAGGCTATTTACAACAAAATTCAACGCCGTTACAGCGCAGCGTTATCAATGCCTCTTCCTGCCACCTAAAACTGTAACCTTTGATCATCGTCGGTAAGCCAATACGAGGTACAGGCGACTCCGCGATACGACCACGCGTGGCTCCCCGCCCATCATTCGTAGTGTAGACGAGAATTGCATGATCCGAGTGGTTGGCAAGCTGGCCATCGACTCTCAATTAGCCTTCAAAATAGTCGCTGGTTGACAGAAGTATATCTAACCTCATCACTCCATGAATGGAATTGAACCCAAATTCATATAAGCTGGGGTTTGTGTGGATAAGTAATTCATTCTAAAGAGTGCACTATAGCACTACACTACAGTCCCAAGGTTAGTGGTCTAATGTTTTCTCGCAGGAAGTCTCATCTATTACTCAAAGCTCTCAGACAAGAATGAATCATTCTAAATCAAATTTCATAAGACAAGCACTGCTTAGGTAAAGTCAATTCATTCAAAATGACATAAAGTCTAATCAAAACCAACAAACACTGTGGCATACACCGTAGCCACATCCAAGTATGAAGTACAGCACTCTTCGAACACACAAACATTACATCAGCACCAAGTTTAGGCGCATTAAACATAACACCACTATCCCAAAAACTCGCGTCTGTCAAAGACCGGGCCCGAACTAAGCGGGTTGCAAATCATCAGGCAAATCAGCAGGGACCGACGCAGGACGTTCAGACATACCCTCCTCATGCATGATACACTTCGGTACGGGGCACTGGCATCCAGCCTCCGTGGCTTCACACCACCTTATAATCACACAAACCTTATTATGAAGCGTCATAGTTTCATGTATGTCCCAATCCTGTAATATCAATACTCTACACACCTTACATCTCCATGCAATCCGGCCATTCTCATCGGACCCAACTTCAAACATCCCCGTCCTGCGGCAATATCCGATGACCTCAGGACGTGGGAATGGCTGCCAGACACCGGTAAGTCTCCAGCCTTCCAATTTCCTCCAAACCGATAGAAAGAGCTCTCCATGCTCCGCTTCGTACGGGTAAAAGTCGACCTCTTCCCAGCTATCCGGATCCCTTGCCTTTACACGCTGGATTGGTCTGGGAAACATTGCATGCGCTTCATACGTTGGGTGATATACTGGGTGTGTAGTGCTGTTGCTCCCGTTGTCGGATGATAGCGCTCCACTACGGACGCGACCCGCCTGGAGCTGCCGGTCAAATGTCCCGCGCCCTTCTGTAGAGATTTCATGGTCCTTCCCTAAACAATCTTGAAGATGTTCGAGCAAATGCACCGTTTCCCATTCATGGTAACTCAACATTTGGTGGCACCACTGGCAGATCCACCACGGAATTCCCGAGCTATCCGCCCCAAGATGGAAATCCCTCTCAAACAGACAATTATCAAAAACGATACTAGGATCCATTGTCCAGGGGGTCTTTAAGGATGTACAGCCCCATCTGTGACAATTGATGCCCCGAATAGTACAGCAAGAATTCCGACCGGTGGCGAGAGGCGTATACTGCCACCATAGCCGGAAGTAATTCATGTAGCTTTCTTCTTCCCACCAAACCCAAAGGGCGATGCAATAGCCGCTGGTGTTTCCTGGGAGGTACCCTTGGTAAAGATATAAGTCCCGGAAGAAGTACGAACGGATTGGATGATGAGGAGGTATTTCACAAGGCAGATAGACATTTTGGTCCTGGTAGAGATTGAAGGGATTGATGGCAGGATAATAGTCAGCGAGATGTTGCGGCCGAACGAAAGGTCCCAAGATGAGCCGAGGACGTCGGTAGATAGATTGAGCTTCTGCCGAAGCGATCGGGGCGTCGACGATACGGACCGATTTCTGTCTCTTTCGAGGGGGAGAAGAATCCGTAGCCATGATAAGCAAAATATAAAGCAATTATTCGGGGATGCAACAGATTTTCAAGCAAATTGTTGTCGGAAAATTCGAGGTGGTGGGAATGAAGAGCAATAACTTGTGCATGAGACTGGCAGGTCACACGGGTTTGATGACAAACCCGTGCGAATGTGTGCCAGCGATGAATCAACCATCGCACACTGTCGGCAATCTAGCCACGTCCGAGAGCCACACACGTCGATTAGGATATGGGCGTTATGGTGGTGTGGGCTACAGCAAATCTTCTAGCCTTCGACTAACGTTTCCTACCGTGTATGCTTGAGTAGGCTGGGCACACAAAAGTAAAGCCTCCAAGATCCGAGCTGAAAACATGCTCCTCTCTCATAGATTTATGGCGTTGCCAACTACGTTGTTGTGCACTGCCAAAATTGCTGTTCGTTTAACTGACCGCCGCCCTCGCCCTAACATCTGCATCATATGGAACTCAAATTTAGAACTACCAGGTGATCAGTCCTAAGTCGAGCTCAAGATGGAAGGACGTGATAGTTTCGACGGGTCTTTGGCGAATTCCTCGGGCTGCGACTCTGACTCGTCTAGTTTGACTATCCGCACTACACAAGATAGTAACGTCGACAGTCCTGTTCAATTCCGACGTATTCCATCGACGCCCGGAATGTCGGTCAATAGAATTGTTCCTGAGGTCGGTAAGTGTATGGCGAACATGACCGATGACGAGTTTGAAACGTATGCTATACTGATTCCTCCCTTCATGCCACGACTGACGTCCATAGAATCGATTTTGATGATCGTCGCCGCCAGATGACTCTCAATATTCTCGCTAGGACCCGCCATCTTCAGCTGATTCCGCCCGATCCCAAACTCGGATCTTCACCTAGGTCTCCGTCCTCGTTCTCGTCCGATTCTCCGAAGGACAAAGCCAAAAATAAGGCTCGCAAGAAAAATGATAAGGCTAATTCAGGCCCAATTCCATCTCTCCGCAAGGCTTCAACGGAGTTGCAACCTCAATCTCCCAGGCCGTTGCTGCAAAAGAGTTTGAGTGAACTTCGTGGTACTGCTCCTACTTTACCGGCACAAATCACATTCAACAAAGTGCGCAGACCTGCGCCGCTAAGCCTCAGCAATATTCAGTCAGTTCAGCTCTCAGCTGCTGCTGCTACAAGAAATCGCATAGTGACCGATCCATTGCCTGGACCTCTCACCGATTATCTGGTCTCTGCTCTTCCGACGGTGCCGAACTCCCCACAACTCATGAGCCCGGCTATGCGTGCCTTGGTTGATCCAATTTTATTGCCTATCCAGTCACTAGCCAAGCTGTCTCAGCCACGTTTCAGTCTTGACGCCAGGGAACGTCCCGAGGACTTTGCCGAGCATCCCGTTTTCCAAACTGAAGGGGACATTGACATTCGCGGCCACCATCACAACAAGGTCTCTACACTGCTTGGGGAAATTAGCAAGTTGAATATTGTCACCCAGGCGTCCCAAGCTCCAGTCAAGAATGAGGAATATGACCCGCTCGAGAAGTACAGTGAGAAGAATAGGCAAAAGAGAATTAATCACGGTAAACATCCCGCATGGTATTAACGATGTGTTAGTTGCTGAAGAGCTGTAGTTTTGGGAAATATGGTTTCTTTCTCTTTGAAGAATGTAAGCGAATTCTCTCCACTCAGCACACCGACTATCCTACCACACCCCATACCTCTCCAAGGTAATACCTGCACCAAGCCTGCAGCGCCCGGGATTGCCAAGACCTTAAGAGATATCAAGATGATCGATGTCAAGAGAGATGAAGGTGTTGATGATCCCGAGGATACGGTACTTGCCGGAAGCGCTAGAAAGCAGAGCTGGGTCACCGGCATCCAAACAGCCGGCCCGAACGCTCTTAGGGACTCCGAACATCACGGTTATTCCGCACATTGGGGTCATAAGGATAATGGTAGTATTCTTCCTTATGTTGGTTACTTCGCTAATTATTACTAGCAAATCTTCCTCTGAGCGTAAGTTTCAGGAAGAAACTCGAGACATCCTGCGCTTTCTTGAACGTCTCCCAGCACGGTTTAAGCGACCATGGCATCTCTAGCGATAATAGATCGAGCATGAGCACTATTGACGAAACTTTGGAAATTATGAAACGTTTGCCCGGTGGGGATTATGTTCGCCGCGCTGCAGTTTTAAAGTCTGTTAAAAAAGATGTTGGTGGTCCTATTGACGTTGATGCTTTGGTAAAAATGACCAAAATTCATGAGAGGCGCAAATCCATCATGATGGAGAGGTCCGGAAGTCTCACTCATATTCCTACAGCCAATATGGGCAAGGAGAACAACAGGGTCTCTTCCATAGACAGCGACAAAGCCAATACTGAAATTTCGGAGGAATTTGGCGAGTCAATTGAAATAGACACTGCTGAAGGAATCTTTGAGGCTAAGTAAGAGCGCATTATGCACCCTCGCAGTTGTGGTATGTCTCGATTCTGGAGATTGTATCGAATACTCTAAACGTGGGAAATGGTCCAACTGGATATTTAGAAACTGTTTACGTCATAGCACTTATCAGGTTTAGGCACAATAGTTTATATGGGTATCAATCAATTTCTTTTCACCTCGTCAAAAAACTTGAGTTAGATGAGATAACTCCACCACCAAAATGCACTGAAAGTGTACTGTAAAAAAGCCAAGCTTTCCGTCGCGAGATACTGTAGGTTTGAAAAGAGATGTGAAACTATCACAGTACGGGTGGGTGGTGGTTGTGCAACCCGAGTTTCGTAGGTCTCGTCCCTTACCTTTAGGTTTTAAGTTTCTCCTCGGAAACAATCTGCATCGATTTAAATATCAGAAAAAAGGTCTCATTGGCGATAACGTGAGTGCTCCCTACTGTACCCTACATACCAGCCTCTAACCATGGTTGTGCTTAACGAAGCATTCGTTGATGCCGCCAATTTTGAAACTTCCGGCAGAAATTATCACCTACACCTCTACTTTCTTGGATGGACATGAGGTCGACCAATGGGCACATACTGATTTCCACAACTTTCTTGAAGCAATGCTATGCACGTCAGGAGTCTGTGAGACACCTCCGACACCAACTACCGCATTTTGGCACACTCAACTACCAACAATTCAGAATCTTGTTCCGGAAGCCATTCGGCGCAGAGTAGGAACTCGCCTGTTGAGACTTGCAGCCGTTTCCGATACTAACCTGTGGCTCACTCAAATTCTTGTCCCCGTTTACAGGATTCTAACCCCCCAGCTGTCTTTTTGTGTGGAACACTGGACGTTGCAATTTTGAGACGACGCTTTGTCGTTGACTGATCAGGAACCTTCCTCGGTGATCCTAAGCGTCTCTCCTGGGTTACTAACCCTATCACCGTATGCATCGCTAATAATGCATCGGGTACACTCCAATTTATCTTAGATATATTACAGAGCGAAGGGAGCAACCTTCCATGGACCTCAGTTAAATGTGACCTTGGTGAGCACAGACCACAGACGCACAGCGGCGCAAATTGTAATGCCGGGAGGAACCACGTGTGCCGCCCGCACGATCTGATCACTAGGTATGTGGAGGCTTGTCAACCGTACACTCCACTTCATATCGCCGCTAGTTATAGTCGTCCAGAAGCACTCGAAATTCTCATCGAGCATATCATTCATCATAATAGGAATGGTGATGAATGCTATTGTCTGGCTTGCAGGAACCCAAAAATGTTTTGTTTCAATTGCACCACCGCTCCAAGATCGCCGATTCATTGCGACTCCCAGGGATATATGCCAATTCACTTTGCAGTGGCATCCACTCCGAGTCCGAGAGTCTCTGCTACAGATATCGATCGCATAATCCGCATGTTACTGCACTTTGGAGGGTCTCTTCCGGACTATCTGCGAGTAGCCAGAACGGCTTCGCCGATGTATGTATTAATTTTCCACGGTTTCCGAAGCCATACCGACACTGAAAAGGCCTTGCCCATGTTTCTGGCAGGGTCTAATCCGAATCATTTCTGGCGGTCCTTGCTGCATTACCTCCTGATTATATGAGGGATGAATTGGCACACTTGGTGCAAGCTTGGCCGAATGTAACTCGCTGTCGCGCGGTGTTAGAGATGCTCAAAGAAGGAGATATTGAAAATGTTATATCTCAATTAGGCCCAGTTCAGTTTGATAGCCATGTAGCTAAAGCTTTTAGGAATCGATCAGTTATGCTGACCTGACCATGTCCTCAGGTTAAACTGGTGGAGGTTGGGTGGAATGAGTTAAAATGACCTGGATGGGAAAGCGGATCGGCGCTTTTGTATTTTCTTGACAGGAGACGAATTAATCATATCTATAGTTGGTCACAAAATGGTTGGGTGGCATGTCAGGTTCTTCACAAGGAAATCAATATGCTATTAGATTCTGCGTTAATTATAGCTCTGTTTCTGACACCCTACACAAGTTAATTGTAATTCTCCAAAGTGAACATGATGTATTGACAGCTGTCCGACGTCGTCAAGATTCAGGCGAGAGTAAAAAGCTGCGCACTAACCGAATATAGGGTTTGCGAGTTTCTTGTTACAGTAGGTCATGTACTGAGTACCACCAATGGCAGTCCTTTGGGTGGATGCACGGTGCTATTGTGCGGTAAGTGGTCAAAATACCATTTCAACGATGTCGTGTATGAAATTAATGGAATTGAGTAACTTCATGCACACAAACACCCAATTTCAGTAGTTATATACACCATATCAGCTTAGCACCACAACATCGTGGTACAACTTTGTGACATCATGTACCAACTAGCAGAAGGAATTTTGGAACTTAATGTACATCAGATACTAAATTTTGCAAATTATTTTTGATGTATGATTTAGGAAATTCAGTATTTAATGTGCATCAGGTTCCAAAAGTCCTTATTCATGTGCACCAGCACCAAATTCCACAAGTTCATGCATGACATTGTCAGCTATATGACACCATACTACAATATCATCAGATTCACAATGTCATGCATGGAATTGGCAGAATTGGGTGTGAGTGCACATGAATTTACTCAATTCCACTAATTCCATGTACGACGTCGTGAAATGGTATTTAGCCACTTTACACCGCCATATAGCGTGACCGTTACACCTCGGCCCGAACCATGGATTAAGGTTCAGACAATGAATTGTCAACGACAACGATGTTGAACGGTTCCCCTCCAGACTATCTACTCTCTATCCCTCCAACAGTTATCCGCGCGACAAAAATAATTGCCCGACTGAAGATTACAAAGAAGCGTGGCCTGTGTATTAAATTCCCCGCGCCAGGAGAGTAGTATTTCGACATCTTCATCATCATCCTGAACCTTATCCTCGTTCTCATCTGGAACTGCTCCTTCAACTTCCCTTGCAGGCCCCCAACTTGAGTTATATTTCTCCGCCCACTTATTATATTGGGTATCAAGCTTACAAAGATCAATTGCAGTATCCTGTGAGTTGACATCAGCATCTACTGGTATACCAGCCACTATCCTAAACCAGCCACGCCGCGCCTCCCGAGATTTGCCAAACCTGGAGTTCCCCTGTTCTGATATCTCTGCTTTGTCTTCCATACTTACTTAGTATAGATAAATTCGGCACCAGACTCTACATCTGTACGGTTATCTGTGTTCCTTGAACCATCTAGGGTCCTTATACCATTGCTCTATTGGATAGGACCCAAGCATCCCAGGAGCGATTGAGGGGAGAATATCTGCAGCCAAAGATCATGATCTCTTTCACTCGGACCTCAATTTTGGCTCGTTCTGTAGTGTTTGGTAGGCGCATTGTGCGGACTATGGTACTGCGCTTCAGCACGGATAACTATCTTGGAGGGATAGAGAGTGGGATAGTCCGGAGGGAATCCGGTTGTAGAACACACCTCATAAAGATCTACCATTGGAAGATAAATAAGACTACCTTACAATGTTGTAAGCTGCAAATGTTTATTACTTCCTCCTCATCGCCACCCCTTTTTCTCTTGTTGCACCTTAGTCTGCACGTGTTGTTGGTCGCATTTCTGCTGCTCTCCACTTCTCTCAACCTGGGCCACCTAACGCATACTCATCCCACTCCCCCGCCCTTGCCCTCCATTCACCATGACCAGTACCTTATACGTTCCTCCTGTAGCGCCTTCTGCACTTCCATCCCGGCCCGCTGTAAGTCTACCGTTCCAGCCCCTTGACCACAGAATATCCTATGAACAGCCCATTCCGCAGCCATTCCAAAACTTTCCCCCATCAATTCTCTGTACCAAACGACACGGCTCTCCGCACTCCCGCCGGGGCGGTTCTCTAGTTCTTTGCCATTAGAGTTTTCCCATTCTTCTTCGAGGTCACAGATATACTGCCACTGTCGTGCCAAAAACGATCTTCTTTCGGCGCCGCGGACATTAACAATTTATTTTTCAAGTCATTATTCATACTAGCATCGGTGGCGGCTTTGCCGCCCCCAGGATTCGAAACGTTGAGCATGGTGGGACTTGTTGCAATATCAGGCAGATCACCTAGACTTCTGCTGTGTGTTCACCACTGTGTATCTTGATTTGGTGCTGCTGTATATCTGCCGCTGTGTATCTGCCGCTGTGTATCTGCCGCTGTGTATCTGCCGCTGTGTCTACTGTGTTGTATATCTGCTATTGTATCTGCTACTGTATATCAGCCACTGTGTCTGCTGTGTTGTATATCCGCTGCTGTATCTGCCGCTGTGTACCCACTGCTGTTTATCCGACGCTGCTATCCGCTGCTATCCGCTGCTGTTTATCCGACACTAGTATCCGCTGCTGTGTATCTGCCGCTGTGTATCCACCGCTGTGGATCTGCTGCTGTTTATCTGCCACTGTGTATCTGCCACTGTATCTACTGTGTTGTATATCTGCCATTGTATCTGCTACTGTATATCAGCCACATGTCTACTGTGTTGTATATCCACTACTGTATCTGCCGCTGTATATCCACCGCTGTATATTTACCTCTGTATATCCACCATTTTGTATCTGCCACTGTGTTTGCTGTGTTTGCTGTGTTGTATATCTGCCATTGGTTTTGCCACTGTATATCTACGGCTGTGTATCTGCCCCTGTGTATCTGCCCTTGTGAATGTGTATCTTGATCCGATATTGTATATCTGCCACTGTATCCGCCACTGTGCATCTGCCACTGTATATATATCTGCTACTGTATATCCTCCACTGTACATCTGCCACTATGTCTGCTGTATTGTTGAGAGTGATCGAGTACAAAGAGAGAGATTGAATTATTTATCGTACAAAAGCTATTATCTACCAAACCATCTAATGGTAGAATCCATGCTTTTATACACCTGAGAAATTTGAAGTTTGCTGGAGATGGTATAGTGGCGCCAGCAGTGGCGAATGGCTGGTGGCGAGTGAAAATTTGTGAATGAGTCTACACAAATAACTCAGTGCATTCTCCAATCATTTCTAGCAGCTTCGATGGCGTTCTAACAACTTGTAGGTCTTCGGGATAAATCCTGAGTCAACATATGGATATCCACCACTGTACCTGCCACTGTATCCACCGGTAAAAATGACCTTACGCGACGCGTAACTCATAGAGAAGCTGTTTTCGGGACGGTAATTCATAGCATATTTGACGCGTGGCACTATGAGGTCCTATGGACCAAGCATTGACAAGATTACTATGATATGCATGCGATTTTGTGCGCTGGATACTATACATCACACTGCATACAACAAACTTGAAAGCAAGCTGCCAGATGTACTTCATTGCATGCTCCCAAGTACGCTCTGAAGTACACTCCTGATTGCACTCGATTGCACACTCCCAGCATGCTTGACTGTACGCTCCCAATTGCTCTCGATGGCACACTCCCAGCCTGCTTGACTGTACGCTCCCAAGTAAGCTCTGAAGATGCTCTCAAGCATACTCCCGAGCACGCTCTCGAATACACTCCCCATTACACTCGATGACACACTCCCAGCCTGCTTGACTATACGCTCCCAAGTAAGCTCTCAAGACGCTCCCAAGTACACTCCAATTATGCTCCCAAGTACACCTCCGAGTACGTTCTCAAGTACACTCCCAGGCATGCTCTCCTGGACGCTCCCAATTGCACTCGATGGCACACTCCCCGCCTGCTTGACTGTACGCTGCCAAGTAAGCTCTCAAGACACTCCCAAGTACACTCTCAAGAGGGGAGACACTCCCAATCTGACTTGACTATATGCCCCCATGTATGCTCCTGCATGCTCGATCCAGAGACTTGCTGAGTTGCAGACGCCAGGCACCGGGAGGCGTGAGGCTGGTGGCGTATGGAGGGCAGTGTTTGGCGGGCGGCATGTGGCGTGTGGCGTGTGGCAGGTGGCAGGCGGCGTATGTTGGCCGAAATCATGACGTTGATCGATATGGTAGTCTGAACCTTATCTTTAGCGCGTCTACCATGACAAGATCTCACGATGCCTCAAGGTCATGGTGTTGACAATTGCAGCCTTAAATACTGCAGCAAAGGTAGACAATTGGATCTCGGGGAGAGCAGATCTCCGACTCAGATTTTACAGCGGCATCTGCTGCCCGCTTCCCACCGATTGTAGGCGTATGTGTGCGCATTCGGTCCGGGGCTGATGGTGATGATGGCGATGGTGATGGCGATGGCGATGGCGATGGGGATGGTGTTGGTGATGGTGATCATAGTACCAGAAGTGCTTAGACAAGTAGGTTGGCTACGTCAACATCAGCGTCAAAGCTTTTACAGACTTAGAGCCTTCTATTAGCCAAAGCTTCCACAAACTCAGAGTTTTCCATCGGCCAAAAGCTTCCCCTGGAAAACTCTACTCCTCCCGAAGCACGGCTCTCTCAAGCACGGCCCTCTCAAGCAGGCTATCAAGCGGGCTATCAAGCAGGCAATCAAGCAGGCAATCAAGCAGGCTTTCAAGCAGGCTCTCAAGCAGGGTCCCCAGCGACGACTGTAGGCAGTAAAGACAGGTATAGGTCCATCTCCGGCCGCCAGCCGTATATAGTTCCATAGGCACACGCGCACATCTCTATGAATCGACTATAGATGACTATAGACTGCGCGTCGCGCAGGGGTCCACGGGAAGCTTGCTATGAGCTGCGCGTAGCGCAGCCTATAGTCGATTTGCACTTTTGCCGATGTCTGACATGCGCCATGTGGCAAGTTCACCCAACCAATGAGAATGCTTCAAGCAGACAAACCAAGTGTATAACTATTAGACTAGGTATGGTGGCGGCTTCGCCGCCCCCTTC
>Ga0307512_10006865_pt1 | contig 11405 bp, 1 predicted proteins | sample 14_EM_MG_FD_200267 | JGI IMG/M metagenome (GOLD analysis project Ga0307512, IMG submission 200267) | Populus trichocarpa ectomycorrhiza microbial communities from riparian zone in the Pacific Northwest, United States - 14_EM | ecosystem: Host-associated > Plants > Roots > Unclassified | place... | reverse complement strand
GCCCGGGCGTTCAAGGACATCGGCTTCGACTCGCTGACGTCCGTCGAGCTGCGCAACCGGCTCAACACCGCCACCGGGCTGCGGCTCAATGCCACCCTGGTGTTCGATTACCCAACGCCACAAGCCTTGGCCGCGTACCTCGGGCAGGAGTTGCTGGGTAAGCAGCCCGACGTCACGCACGCCGCACCGGCTACCACCCCAGCCGACGACGACCGGATCGCGATCGTCGCGATGACATGCCGCTTTCCGGGCGGCGTGACGTCGGCGGAGGAATTCTGGAAGCTCGTCATGGACGGCGCCGACACCCGTACGGAGCTGCCCGCCGATCGTGGCTGGGACGTCGCCGAACTGTACGACCCGGTGCCCGGCACACCCGGCAAGTCGTACGTCGCCACCGGCGCGTTCGTGCGCGATGCCGCCGATTTCGATCCGGCGTTCTTTGGGATCAGCCCGCGTGAGGCGCTTGCCATGGATCCGCAGCAGCGGTTGTTGCTGGAGGTGTCGTGGGAGGCGTTCGAGCGGGCCGGCCTGGATCCGGGATCGCTGCGCGGTAGCCGCACCGGCGTGTTCGTCGGCTGTAGCGGCCAGGACTACACCGATCTCGTCCAGGCGTCCGCCGAACGGACCGAGGGCTTTCTCATCACCGGCAACGCGGGCAGCGTGGTGTCCGGGCGGATCTCATACTCGTTCGGGTTGGAGGGTCCGGCGGTCACGGTTGATACGGCGTGTTCGTCGTCGTTGGTGGCGTTGCATTTGGCGGCTCAGTCGTTGCGGCAGGGCGAGTGTGATCTCGCGTTGGCCGGCGGTGTGACGATCATGGCGACGCCGAATCTGTTTGTGGAGTTCAGTCGTCAGCGGGGTCTGGCGCCGGATGGGCGGTGTAAGTCGTTCGCGGGTGCGGCCGATGGCACGGGTTGGGGTGAGGGTGTCGGGCTGTTGTTGGTGGAGCGGTTGTCGGACGCGCGGCGTAACGGGCATCCCGTTCTCGCCGTGCTCAGCGGTAGCGCGGTCAATCAGGACGGTGCGTCGAACGGGTTGACGGCGCCGAATGGTCCGTCGCAGGAGCGGGTGATTCGGCAGGCGTTGGTGAATGCCCGGTTGTCGACATCGGATGTGGATGTGGTGGAGGGGCATGGCACGGGTACGAGGTTGGGTGATCCGATCGAGGCGCAGGCGTTGCTGGCGACGTATGGCCGGGGTCGGGATCGTCCGTTGTTTCTGGGTTCGGTGAAGTCGAACATCGGTCATACGCAGGCTGCTGCGGGGGTGGCGGGTGTGATCAAGATGGTGATGGCGTTGCGGCATGGGGTGTTGCCGGCGACGTTGCACGTGGATGAGCCGTCACCGCAGGTGGACTGGTCGGTGGGTGCGGTGTCGTTGCTGACCTCGCCGGTGCCGTGGCCGCGCACGGATCGGGTGCGGCGGGCGGGTGTGTCGTCGTTCGGGATCAGCGGTACGAACGCGCACGTGATCATCGAGCAGGCACCCGAAACCCCGCTGCCGCCGCTGCCGCCGCTGCCGCCGCTGCCGCCGCTGCCGCCGCTGCCGCCGCTGCCGCCGCTGCCGCCGGTGTCGGGGGTGTCGGGGGTGTCGGGTGGGTTGGTGCCGTGGGTGGTGTCGGCGCGTTCGGTTACGGCGTTGAGGGCGCAGGTCGAGCGTTTACGCGGGTTCGGCTCGGACGTCGATGCGGGGGTGGGGTTGGGGTTGGTGCGGGGTAGGGCGTTGTTCGATCATCGTGCGGTGTTGCTGGGTGGTGAGCAGCTTGCGGGTGGTGTGGTGGTGCCCGGTGGTGGGCTGGCGGTGATGTTCACCGGTCAGGGCGCGCAGCGGCGGGGGATGGGTGCTGAGTTGTATGAGCGGTTCCCGGTGTTCGCGGCGGCGTTCGATGAGGTGTGTGCGCATTTCGATGCGGTGTTACCGGAGCCGGTCGCGGCGGTGATCGATAGGGGTGATCTGCTGGATCAGACGGTGTATGCCCAGGCCGGACTGTTCGCGGTCGAGGTGGCCCTGTACCGGTTGGTGTCGTCCTGGGCAGTGATACCTGATCGGGTGGGTGGTCACTCGTTGGGTGAGATCGTGGCCGCGTATGTGTCCGGGGTTCTGGACCTGGCGGACGCGTGTGTGCTGGTCGCGGCGCGGGGCCGGTTGATGCAGGCGCTGCCCGCGGGTGGGGCGATGGCCGCGATCGAGGTCTCGGAGCAGCAACTGGGCCGGCGGTGGCTGGCAGCGGTGAACGGACCCACCTCGTGTGTGGTCTCCGGCCCGGAACACGAGGTCACGAAGATCGTCGAGCAGTGCTCGGGGCGGCGGGTGAAACGGTTGCGGGTCAGTCACGCGTTCCACTCGGAGTTGATGGAACCGATGCTCGCCGAATTCGCCGCCGTGCTGCAAGGGTTGACGTTTCACCGGCCGCGGATCCCGATCCTCGCCGCTAGCGCGGACCCGGACGCCGATCACAGCGATCCCGGTTTCTGGGTCCGGCATGTACGCGAACCGGTACGGCTGCTCGACGCCGTGCGTCGTGGTGAGGCGGCCGGGATAACCCGCTGGCTGGAACTGGGCCCGGACGCGGTACTAGCCGCGATGATCCCGGACTGCCTGACCGTTCCCGCGGTCAGCGTGACAGCCGTGTCACGCCGCGACCACCAGGAAATACCCACCCTGCTACGCGCGATAGGCCAGCTGTTCGTGACCGGCACACCCGTGAACTGGCAACCATTGTTCGACGGTATACACACACCACCGGTAGACCTACCCACGTACGCCTTCGACCACGAACGGTACTGGCTGACACCCACGCCCGGCGGCGGTGATGTCACCACGGCCGGGTTGCAGGCGGTAGAGCATCCGATGCTCGCCGCGGCGCTGCCCGTCGGTGACCAACACGTGTTCACCGGCCGGTTGTCCGTCCAGACACAACCCTGGCTAGCCGACCACGTCGTCGCGGGCACGGCGATACTGCCCGGTACCGGCTTCGTCGAGCTAGCAATCAGAGCCGGCGACGAGGTCGGCACCAGCACGCTTCGAGAGTTGACACTACACACACCCTTGACACTCCCGGCCGACATTCAAGTCCGGATAGCACAACCCGACCCGGACGGCACCCGCGAGGTGACCATCACCTGCGCCGGTATCCAACACGCCACCGGGACCCTGGCCTGCGACCCCGTCGACACCGGTGCGGAACTGACCACCTGGCCACCACCCGGCGCTGCCCCGGTCACCGTCACCGACCTCTACGAACGCCTCACCCAAGCCGGATTCACCTACGGCCCGGCATTCCAAGGCGTCCACACCGCCTGGATCCACGGCGACGACATCTACGCCGAAGTCGCACTGCCCGAGCACTGCCAGCAGGACGCTGCCCGTTACGGTCTGCACCCGGCCCTGCTCGACGCCGCGCTGCACGGTCTGCTACTGGGCGAACCCACAGACGACGTCGCCCGCGTGCCATTCGCGTTCAACGAGGTGCAGCTGCATGCCTCCGGTGCCGCCGCACTGCGGGTGCATCTGCAACGGCTCGGCAACGACCTGGTGAAGGTGCGCGTGGCCGATTCGCACGGCGTGCCGGTCGCTTCCATCGGCGCGCTGATACTGCGCCCTGCCGACCTCACCGGCATGCGATCGATCGGTGGCGGCCGGCGCTATGCGGTCGAATGGACCCCGGCCCCGCCCGGCGACTACGACACGACGAACGACCTTGTCGTACCGATCCCCGAAGGTGACCCGCATGAGGTGACCGTCGCAGCCCTGACATCGATTCAGGAATTCCTGGCCGATGCGGACCCGGAGGCCCGGCTGGTCCTGGTCACCCGCGGCGCGGTCAGCGCGGTCGAGGGCGAACCGATCGCCGACCTGGCTCAGGCCGCGGTGTGGGGCCTGGCACGTTCGGCCCAGTCCGAGCATCCGGGCCGGATCGTCATCGTCGACGGCGATGCGCAGGCGGGGGCCCGCAGCGGCGAACCCCAGGCCGCCGTCCGCGACGGCCAGGTGCTCGTGCCGCGACTCGCCCCGGTGCCGGACGAACTGGCCGCGCCGTTCGCCTGGGACGGCACGGTCCTCATCACGGGTGGCACCGGCGCGCTGGGCACGCTTGTGGCCCGGCACCTCGTGCAGCGGCACGGCGTTCGCAGCCTGATCCTGGCGGGCCGCCGCGGGGTCGCGACCGGGCTGGGCGACCTGGATGCCACCGTGCGGGTCGTCGCCGGCGACCTCTCCGACCGGCGGGCCGTGGACGACCTGCTCGCCCACGTGCCCGAGGATCAACCGCTGACCGCTGTCATCCACGCCGCCGGGGTACTCGACGACGCGACCGTGGAACAGCTCACCGCAGACCGGCTGGGCCCGGTGTTGCGCACCAAGGCCGACGCCGCAGTCCATCTGCACGAGGCGACGCTGGACCGCGGCGTACGGGCTTTCGTGATGTTCTCCTCCATCGCTGGTGTCCTCGGCAGTCCCGGACAGGCGAACTATGCCGCCGCCAACGCGTTCCTCGACGCTCTGGCTCAATCGCGGCGGGCAGCCGGGCTTCCCGCGACGTCCCTGGCCTGGGGTTTGTGGCAGCAGCCCAGCGGCATGACGAGCGGGCTCGGCACCGATCGGCTGCGCCGGATGACCACGTCCGGCGTACGAGCTATGTCCTCCGACACTGCGCTCGCCCTACTAGACGCCGGTGTGGCCGGTGGCCCGGCCGCCGTGGTCGCCGCCGATCTCGATCTCACCGTCTGGCGGAACGCGGACCGGTCCTCCGTACCCGTGCTGCTGCGGGGTTTGATCTCCGCAACGGCCCGACCCGCAGCCGGCGCGCCGGTCGCCGCCGCCGACGCGGCCCGGTGGGCGGCCCGACTCGCCGGCTTGCCGCCGGCGGAGCAGGGACGGGCCGCCCTGGATCTGGTACGCGAATCGGTCGCCCGCATTCTCGGATACGCCACAGTGGAGGCTGTCGACGTCGACCGGGGTTTCCTTGACATGGGCTTCGACTCGCTGACCGCCCTCGAACTGCGCAACCTGTTGGGTGCAAGCACCGGCACCCGGCTCCCTGCGACGGTGATCTTCGACTACCCGACCCCGGATGCCCTCGCCCGCCGACTGTGCCCCGACCCGGCCGACGCGAATCTGGCCCTGGTCACTCCGGTGCTCACCGAACTCGACCGACTGGCGTCGACGTTGCCAAGCATCGCCGACGACGACCGGGCCCGGGCGGTGCTCACCGACCGGCTCCAGGACGTTCTGGACCGGCTCGTCGGAGCGCGGAGCGCCCCGCAGATCCGCCGCGAGCTGACGTCGGACGAGGAGATGTTCGCGTTCATCGACGACGACCTCCGCTCGTCCGATCTGGCCAACTGACACCGCCGACGACGACCGCGAGGGTGACCATGGCGACCGAGGACAAACTCCGCGACTACCTGCGGCGGGCCACAAACGAACTGCAGGAGGCCCGCGAGCAGCTCAATGATGTCCGGGCGAAGGCCCGCGAGCCGATTGCGATCGTGGGGATGGCCTGCCGCTATCCCGGCGGTGTGCGATCGCCGGAGGATCTGTGGGAACTCGTGCGGACCGGCGGCGATGGCATCTCCGGCTTCCCCGAGGACCGCGGCTGGGACGTGACGGCGTTCGGATCCACGACCGATGGCGGTTTTCTCTACGACGGCGACCGGTTCGATCCGGCGTTCTTCGGGATCAGCCCGCGCGAGGCCCTCGCCATGGACCCGCAGCAGCGGTTGTTGCTGGAGGTGACGTGGGAGACGTTCGAGCGGGCCGGTATCGACCCGGCTGCGGTGCGCGGGAGCCGGACCGGGGTCTTCGCGGGCCTGATGTACGCCGACTACGGCGCCCGCCTGCGCGAGGTTCCACCGGAGATTGAGGGCTACCTCGGCAACGGCAACATCGGCAGCGTCGCGTCCGGTCGGGTGGCGTACACGTTCGGCTTGCAGGGTCCGGCGGTCACGGTTGATACGGCGTGTTCGTCGTCGTTGGTGGCGTTGCATTTAGCGGCTCAGTCGTTGCGGCAGGGCGAAAGCGACCTCGCGCTGGCCGGTGGCGTCACGATGATGTCGTCGCCGCGCGTCTTCGCCGACTTCAGCCGTCAGGGCGGCCTGGCGGGCGACGGCCGGTGCAAGTCGTACGCGGCCGCCGCCGACGGGACCGGCTGGGGCGAGGGCATCGGGTTGCTCCTGTTGGAAAAGCTCTCGGATGCGCGGCGCAACAACCATCACATCCTTGCCCTGGTACGCGGCAGCGCGGTCAATCAGGACGGTGCCAGCAGCCGACTCACCGCGCCGAATGGTCCGTCGCAGGAGCGGGTGATTCGGCAGGCGTTGGTGAATGCCCGGTTGTCGACATCGGATGTGGATGTGGTGGAGGGGCATGGCACGGGTACGAGGTTGGGTGATCCGATCGAGGCGCAGGCGTTGCTGGCGACGTATGGCCGGGGTCGGGATCGTCCGTTGTTTCTGGGTTCGGTGAAGTCGAACATCGGTCATACGCAGGCTGCTGCGGGGGTGGCGGGTGTGATCAAGATGGTGATGGCGTTGCGGCATGGGGTGTTGCCGGCGACGTTGCACGTGGATGAGCCGTCACCGCAGGTGGACTGGTCGGTGGGTGCGGTGTCGTTGCTGACCTCGCCGGTGCCGTGGCCGCGCACGGATCGGGTGCGGCGGGCGGGTGTGTCGTCGTTCGGGATCAGCGGTACGAACGCGCACGTGATCATCGAGCAGGCACCCGAAACCCCGCTGCCGCCGCTGCCGCCGCTGCCGCCGCTGCCGCCGCTGCCGCCGCTGCCGCCGCTGCCGCCGCTGCCGCCGGTGTCGGGGGTGTCGGGGGTGTCGGGTGGGTTGGTGCCGTGGGTGGTGTCGGCGCGTTCGGTTACGGCGTTGAGGGCGCAGGTCGAGCGTTTACGCGGGTTCGGCTCGGACGTCGATGCGGGGGTGGGGTTGGGGTTGGTGCGGGGTAGGGCGTTGTTCGATCATCGTGCGGTGTTGCTGGGTGGTGAGCAGCTTGCGGGTGGTGTGGTGGTGCCCGGTGGTGGGCTGGCGGTGATGTTCACCGGTCAGGGCGCGCAGCGGCGGGGGATGGGTGCTGAGTTGTATGAGCGGTTCCCGGTGTTCGCGGCGGCGTTCGATGAGGTGTGTGCGCATTTCGATGCGGTGTTACCGGAGCCGGTCGCGGCGGTGATCGATAGGGGTGATCTGCTGGATCAGACGGTGTATGCCCAGGCCGGACTGTTCGCGGTCGAGGTGGCCCTGTACCGGTTGGTGTCGTCCTGGGCAGTGATACCTGATCGGGTGGGTGGTCACTCGTTGGGTGAGATCGTGGCCGCGTATGTGTCCGGGGTTCTGGACCTGGCGGACGCGTGTGTGCTGGTCGCGGCGCGGGGCCGGTTGATGCAGGCGCTGCCCGCGGGTGGGGCGATGGCCGCGATCGAGGTCTCGGAGCAGCAACTGGGCCGGCGGTGGCTGGCAGCGGTGAACGGACCCACCTCGTGTGTGGTCTCCGGCCCGGAACACGAGGTCACGAAGATCGTCGAGCAGTGCTCGGGGCGGCGGGTGAAACGGTTGCGGGTCAGTCACGCGTTCCACTCGGAGTTGATGGAACCGATGCTCGCCGAATTCGCCGCCGTGCTGCAAGGGTTGACGTTTCACCGGCCGCGGATCCCGATCCTCGCCGCTAGCGCGGACCCGGACGCCGATCACAGCGATCCCGGTTTCTGGGTCCGGCATGTACGCGAACCGGTACGGCTGCTCGACGCCGTGCGTCGTGGTGAGGCGGCCGGGATAACCCGCTGGCTGGAACTGGGCCCGGACGCGGTACTAGCCGCGATGATCCCGGACTGCCTGACCGTTCCCGCGGTCAGCGTGACAGCCGTGTCACGCCGCGACCACCAGGAAATACCCACCCTGCTACGCGCGATAGGCCAGCTGTTCGTGACCGGCACACCCGTGAACTGGCAACCATTGTTCGACGGTATACACACACCACCGGTAGACCTACCCACGTACGCCTTCGACCACGAACGGTACTGGATCGACGCTCCGGTTCGGACCGGGCCTGCCGACACGGCGCTGGACGGCGAGTTCTGGGCCGCCGTCGAGCGCGGCGACCTCACCGATGTCCTGGGTGCCGAGGCCCCGGCGGTAGAAGCGGCCCTGCCGGCGCTGTCTCGCTGGCGTGAGGGCAAACGCGAACAGTCCCGGACCGACGCGTGGCGTTACCGGGTCCACTGGGCGCCGCTGCCGGACCGCCCCGGCACCCGCCTGCCCGGAACGTGGCTCGTGGTCCGTCCGGCGGCCAACCCGATCGGCACGGACTCCTGGGCGGAACACGTCATCGAGTTGACCGTCGACGACGCTACCGTGGACCGCGAGACACTCACCCGGCTGTTGGCCGACGTCCTGGCGCGGGGCGAGGCCCCCGCCGGAGTGATCTCGCTGCTGGCGCTGGACGACACAGCGCACCCCCGCCACCCGCACGTCGCGGCCGGGCTGGCGGCCACGCTCGCCGTGATCCAAGCCCTCGGCGACGCCGACATCAATGCACCCTTGTGGTGTCTGACCCAGAGCGCCGTGTCCACCGGCGAATCCGATCGGCTTGGCAACCCGGGGCAGGCCGGCGTTTGGGGCTTGGGGCGGGTCGCCGCGTTGGAACACCCCGAACGCTGGGGCGGCGTTGTCGACGTGCCGGGCGAGTTCGACGGGCGTACCGTCGACCGGCTCTTGGCCGCGATCGGAGCCGGCGGCGAGGACCAGCTCGCCGTCCGGGATTCCGGCACCTACGTACGACGGCTCGGGCGAATCGCGCCCGGCGCCCCCGTCGCACCATGGCGCCCACACGGCACTGTGCTCGTCACCGGCGGCACCGGAGCGCTCGGCGGCCGGGTGGCCCGCTGGCTGGCGGCCAACGGCGCCGATCATCTGGTACTCACCAGCCGGCGGGGGACCGCGGCACCCGGTGCGGCCGCCCTCGAAGTGGAATTGACCGGCCTGGGCGTGACGGTCACGGTCGCCGCATGCGATGTCGCGGACCGGACGGCGCTCGCTGACCTGCTTGATGAGCATCCACCGACAGCCGTGGTGCATACGGCGGGAATCGGCCGGTACACGCCGCTGCCGGAGACTTCGCTGGACGACTTCGCGGAGGTCGTCGGCGGCAAGGTGTGCGGCGCCGGACACCTCGACGAACTCCTCGCCGACCGGGAGGTCGAGGCGTTCGTTCTGTTCTCGTCCGTGGCCGGGGTATGGGGCAGCGGCGGGCAGGGCGCGTACGCAGCGGCCAACGCGTACCTGGACGCGTTGGCCGACCAGCGCCGGGCCGACGGCCGGGCGGCGACCTCGATCGGCTGGGGGCCGTGGCAGGGCGGCGGCATGGCCGAGGGCTCCACCGGCGATCAGCTGCGCCGCCAGGGGCTGCGCCCGATGCCGGCCGAAACAGCGATCGATGCGATGGCCCGTGCCGTCGCGGAGGGAACACCGGCGCTGGCCGTGGCGGACGTCGACTGGGTGCGATTCGCGCCCACGTTTGCCCTGCGGCGCACCAGCCCGCTGCTCGGCGAACTGCCCGAGGTCGTTGCTCTAGCCGGGGCGCCCGAGGCCGACGCGTCCGGGGACTCGCCATTCATAGCGCGGTTCACCGCGGCCTCCGAGTCCGACCGCGACCGGATGCTGACGCAGCTCGTGCGGGTAGAGGTCGCGGCCGTGCTCGGGCACAACTCCGCCGACGCGATCGCGGACGGGCAAGCGTTCCGCGAGCTCGGCTTCGACTCGCTCACCGCGGTCGAGCTGCGCACCCGGCTCGGCACGGCGATCGGCCTGCAACTGCCCGCCACGGTCGTCTTCGACCACCCGACGCCGCGCGACCTGGCCGGCTATCTGCGCGGGTTGCTGCCCGGCGGCGAGACCGCCGGCGAACGGGCGTACGGGGAACTGGAGCGCCTGGCCGCAGTCCTGGCCGACGCCGACCCGGACAACGTGACCCGGGCCCGGATCACGATGCGCCTGCAGTCGATGCTCGCCACCTGGACGGGCACGGCGGCCGAGCCGGCGGCGGCGCCCGCGGGCGGGATCGAGCTCGGGACCGACGAGGACATTTTCAACTTCATCAACAACGAGTTGGGCCGCTCCTGACCCGCGGGTGGGACGTCGCACTTGACCCGCGGGTGGGACGTCGCACTTACCCGCGGGTGGGACGCCGCTCCTGGCCCGCGGGTGGGACGAGAACCTGGCCGGTCCCGCGACTGCGGGCCGGCCCGGTGGTCCGTCACTGGCGGATCAGTCGGCGACCAGGTTCGGCTGGAGGCCGAGCGGCAGGTCGCTGCGGCGGCTCACGTTGAGCTTGCGGTAGCTGCGGGTCAGGTGCTGCTCGACCGTGCTGATCGTGATGTGCAGCTTCCGGGCGATCTGCCGGTTCGTGTGACCCTGCACCGCGAGCGAGGCAACCCGGCGCTCGGCATCGCTCAGCGACGACGCCGCGTCGTCAACCGCCGGTGCCCGCACGGCCGTGGAGCCGGCGGTCTGCAACGCCGAGCTCAGCGGGACCGCGTGGCACTGGTCCGCCAGCCGCAGCGCCCGCCGCACCGCGAGTCGACCGCGGCTCATGTCACCCAGCGCATAGTGAGCCTTGCCGAGGTCGGCGAGCGTGTACGCAAGCTCGAGCTGATCGCCGGAGGCCTGCAGGGTGTCCGCGGCCTCGCTGAGCAGCCGCTGCCGGCGCCACAACTCGCTCGTCATCGCGAGCACCCGCAGCGCCGCGCCCCGCGTACGGTGGCAGCCCTTGCCCGCAGCGTGCAACTGCTTGCGCGTGAGTTCCGCCGCCATGAGCGGCTTGCCCAGCAACAGCAGCGCCCGCGCCGCCCCGGTGCGCCAGGGCACGATGGTCGGTGAGGTGACGTTCCACCGCGCCATCAGCTCGCCGCACGTCTCGAAGTCGCTGAGGGCCGAACGCGGCAGGTCGACGGCGAGCGCGTACCGGCCTCGTGCGTTGAGGTACAGCAGGCCGAACGTGCTCTGCAGCATGGCGTCGGGAAACGGGTGGCCAAGCTGGCGGGCGGCTCCCTGATATTCGCCCATGGCCGTCGCCGCCTCGAGCAGGATCGACAGCGGCAGACCGATCGCGACACCCCAGCCGCCCAGCGGTATCCGGTCCACGGCCGTCCGGGCCAGGCGCTCGGCCGTGGGCAGGTCACCTTGCCGCAGCGCCGCCTCGGCCCGGACGGCCGACAGGATCGCCCGCCAGGTCGGGGCGAGCCGTGCCTCGTCGGTCTCCGGGACGCCGGCGAACCAGAGCGTCGCCTGCTCCGGGCGATCCGCGTAGATCAGGGCCAGCAGCGCCACGACGGCGGCCTCAACGGAGTCGTCGTCGAGCCGGAATCGGCGCGGGCCTGACGCCGGTGGGGGCTCGGCCGGATAGGACTT
>Ga0307512_10006864_pt1 | contig 11408 bp, 7 predicted proteins | sample 14_EM_MG_FD_200267 | JGI IMG/M metagenome (GOLD analysis project Ga0307512, IMG submission 200267) | Populus trichocarpa ectomycorrhiza microbial communities from riparian zone in the Pacific Northwest, United States - 14_EM | ecosystem: Host-associated > Plants > Roots > Unclassified | place... | reverse complement strand
TTATCTAGTTCTTAAGGCTGTCATGAATTAAATTACTAGTGCGGACACTGTGGTTGTTTGATGGTTAGGGCTAGTTATACGGCGGATCCGTTAACTAACCAATGTTAAGAAGAGATAAATATTCAGAATATAAATTGATGTTTCATTTCCATGATCAGTTCTGATTTCTGTAGGTGGATGTGTGCTTGTGACCAAGGTTTGTTCTCTTGATAATTTTCTGATTTTATTAAATTTCGTTTGATAGTTTTCTGTTTTCTTTTGCTTTAGCTTAGATAACATCCAAACCCCCCCAAAATTGCATATCATCTAGCATAAAAATCTGACTTGAATCTTCCTCGTGGGATCGACCCCTTGCTTGCTCTATACTATTTTGTGTGTTGTGTTTGAAGCTAGGGTAATTAATTTGTGTGACCGCGACATTGCAACATTCCCCAAGGATTCCACTCTTTCTATGTTGCAATGAACCCCTATAAATTCACCCAACTTCTAAACCCAATATGCAACCTATAGCTATAAAAATAAGACCATAATTTTGGTAATTAACATCATCTTATATCAAAGTCTTTTCGGTCAATCCCAAAGGCAAAAAATCCTTAACCTACCAAAACACATTAGCAAATAAAATTCCATCATCAAATCCACGTAACATGATTCTCCATAAGTTATTATCATACCTAAGACACTTCATCACACCCATAAGATTTCATTGGCAACAACCTTGTTATTTGAACCCTTGTCGCATGTTTCAGCCTTCGAAAATCAACAACATGATAACCTAACAAAGGCACTCTATTTGTTTCCATCACCTCGAACATTCCATTGTCAAGATACACATGATAGACACATATTCTCTTATGCCTCATTATAAAAGAAACCCACAAAGCCAACTCTTCATCAATAAGTTTAGCTTCTCAATCAAACCTCAAACTCACCTGTCAAATTCTTTACACTAAATAATGCATTATTAAGAAGTAAAAAACTTATAATTTTGTCCCACCTAAAGGAGCATGGCTTAGCCACATCTCTTATCAATTATATTGACCCCTTGACGACTGAATTTTTGACTCAACCATCAAGTATACACATAATATTTATATATGTCATTTCCTTAACACTTTTCTCCATCGAATCAATATTGAGTTGTCCTTTTTTGGTCAATCCCTCACAAAGTGATTCTTTTCATGCAAAAACTCGACTTTGAACCCTTAGCTTTCATTTTTTGTTTTGTCTTTTCGTTACCAGCATTATGCTTAGGTTTATCCCTACTAAATTTCTTCCTTTTTCTTTGTCACTTCCATGTCTTTAGACTTTAATGAAACTTTAGAAGCACTAGCATTATCCTCATTAGCCCCTATATTAAAATCTATAAATCCGTTAGTGATAATGATAACAAAAGACAAATTTGAAATCTGCCTCCTCAACTCCATTTACACCTATGGCTAAAATCTTGATAAAAAAATTGAATAATCTATCCTCCTTGTACATATTGTCTATATCTAAAATCAAAGAGCTTAATTTCTTCACAAACTCTTGCACCAACCCATCATGCCTCAACTTTTCAAGTCTTCTCTCGTAATCTAGGATATGTTTTTTGGGTGGAGATTGTTCTTTCAATTTCTGTTTCAAACGTTTCTATATCTCAACTTTGAGACATATATGATTCAAATCCTCTTTGGACCTTGTTCGCTCGCATAACTTTATGCGTCCAAATTGATTTTAACCACATTGAAATAATGTTCCAAGTTCCACATAAAGTTTTTCAACTCTTTAAAACTCATAGCCCCACTGAATGGTTTCAATTCTTGAACTTTAGGCTTGGAAAAGCCAACAATGCCCATAATGTTTGTTACTGCCCTCTTTAAGAAAGCCACCTCTTCCTCGATAGCCTATAAATTTTAGCTTATATCTGTCATAAGTTTGACATATTGTCCAATAGAATTTTTAGTGATATCCATAGCCAACTCTAATAAGTCATTTAATGAAAAATCCTTATGTTGAGGAATTGGCTTTATTAAACCCTCTAGGTGCACCAATATTTCTTGAATTGCCTTTATACTTGATGTATGTGAAGTCAAGCCACTAGATTCATAAACTATCCCATAATGGCTTCCACAGGCTTGTCCAAATTATAACCATGCTCTAATACCACTTGTCACAGGAACATAGTTTTTTCTCAAAATTCTAGCCCCTATGTAGCAACCTTATCCTGCTAAACTCAACATTTCCTTACATTTTCACTCATGTGATGCTTATAACTAAGTGCTTCCTAGGGGTGAGCAAAAAAATCAAAAAACCGAGAAAACCGAGAAAATAAAAAAAAAAATAACTGAAAAAACCGAACCGTGAAAAAAAAACCGATTAAACCGATTAAAATTTTGAAAAAACTAGCCGGTTCGGTTCGATTTCGGTTTTATAAGTCTAAAATCAAAAAAATCGAACCGAAAAAAACCAAGCAAAACCAACAAAAAACTGAGCCAAAACGAAAAAACCGAGCCAAACCAGTTTGAACTGGGTTTTGTCCTAAAAAACCAAACAAAAACCGGTCGGTTTGAACATGTTCTAGTTTTTTTTGAAAAAACAATTTCAGTTTGGTTACTTTTTTTGATAAAAACCGAACCAAATCGAAAAATGATTACCCCTAGTGCTTCCCATATCTAAGAGGTTTTTCCCACTCTCATAAGTCATAAGCAAGCAGAAACACATAAGTAAAAAAGAAGAAAGTACACAACATGATTTACAAGAACTCTTTCCAAACCTTTTATTAATTCTTAACAAACGAATATAAAAGAATCTGTATGTGTGTGATATGCACAAAACTTGCATCAAGCTTGCATACTACACAAAAGAACATTAATTATAACATATTTATAAAGCTATTACATAGAAGTTACAAAGGAAACCTTTCCCCTTTCTAACATTACTTAGGCAGTTTGCCCCGATATTCTCTGTTAACATAGTGGTATTCTCTTCCAGCAAGTTAGTGGTAGTTTGCTCCCATGTTCCTATGAACTTAGTGACATAAAAAATATTCCTAACTATGACCCATGTTAGTCTACCCTTGTTACCATGATTTGGCCATGTTTTCCCATAACTAGTCATGCTCAAAACTATCATAATCACCAATTATTCTATTATAACTATCACCAACAATACTATTGTGTAACTATCAAACCCATGATGTCAAAATTGCTATGTTTTATGCCTAACTTGGACAACCCATCATCCATGCACATTCATGCTAACATGAACCCGTTGTTGCATGAACTGATACACAAACTACCATCTTAAATATTTTTTATTAATCCAACGTTCGTTAAACAAAAAAGAAAAGAAAACAAGTTTGGTTTCTTTATTGAGTGCTTAAAATTTTATTGCTTAAATTGCAAAAAACAAACAAATATGTTTAGCTTAACTATTTCCTTATTAAGAAAGTTATCGCAGAACAAAATTCATCGCATACTTATTGATTTTTTTGGGTTTTTAAATATACAATTATTTACTATATATAATTTTTATTTGATTGGTCTATGTATTCCTATTTTTTTTCTTTTAATAATAAATCCATGTATGATACTCGTTATATTCCATGATAATAGAATTAGCATATCAAGAATTTCATTTATGTCATAAATATATATAATTATTAAAAATTTCTTTGCCTAATTAATTTTTCCTTAAGAGAATTTTATGAAAATTCTAATCGGTATAGTCAATGAAATTAAAGATTGTGCAATCAATTATATTATTTGACATATGTACAAAGTCCACACACACGTGCATATATAATTGTTAAGAAAAAAGTTTCTTCACCTAACTATTTTGTTTTTAAAAGAAAACATATAGTGAAAATTCTATGCTGAAAACTCTAACAATATCAAAAGTTTTACAATCAATTATATTATATTATTAATACTTAATTCATTCCATTTTTATAGTCCATTATTGTTAGTGTATATGCCTTGTTGCCAATCGGTTGGTTACACGTGGCATTGACTTTGTTTATGTAAATACATTTAATTTATTAATAAAGGCTTATTTATCTTTAATATTCATTAAGTATTTTATTATTAAATTTAATATTTGATTAATGAATATAGAGTAAAGATAAAATCCATGGAACAAAAATGCTTTGCAAAGAAAATTATAAAGTTGTTATAATTATGAGATTTATATTGCATCAAAACATTGTTTTTAAATGTTTATGGTTAATACTCTATTAAAACTGAACATTAATTAGAGTTATTAAGATTGATACATATTATGTTATTTTCTTTATGAAAAGAAGCAGTTGTTCTCATAAGCTGAGGTATGAGGGATATCTGAAACTAATATGTAGGTTCTTGTCAGATGACATGTACACTAATCTGACCCGTATCAAAATTTCATATAGAGAGATCGTTGTGTCTATGGAAAGACTCACGTGATGGTTGTGTAAGTGATCCTTAAACTTAAGATCACTAAGTTATCTTATATAGGGAGTGTAATGTTTTGATTTTGCTATATGTTGTCCTAATCAAAGGTAACAAATGGACAAATATTGGATATAACATGAATTATATGAAGGTATTTAAGTAATCAAAAGAGGGGATTCATCACCCTAGATGAATTAGGAAAAAATGTTACATGTGTTCTCAAATAGTATTGATTATGAAATCCTTGGTCAAGGTAGAATGAGTTTTGAAAAGAGTTTCAAAATCTTATTTAAAGAATCAATAACTATAATGTTGAGAACTAACATGATTTAACAAAGCAGATATACTCCATGCTATATTGTTTAAATCAGCACATTCTTGATGAATGGATATTAATTACATTGACAAACTAGTCACTAAAAAGTTTAGTCAAATCACTTATGACTTTCATAATATTTTGGGGATCATGACAGATTGTTAGACATTGTATTTGATCTTCAAATATAAATCAATCAATTATTGAATTGATAATAAATTAATTATTTAATTATTTTTATTTAGGATAGTGATTTATATTTAGGTCAACTTATTAAGAAATCTAATAAGTCACATGCATAAGAACCATTGGTTAGAAATTAAAATGGGATGATTAATCAAGTGTGACTTGATTGTAAATAAATTTTAGAAATTGAGGACTATAATGTAAGTAATATAAGATATTACAATTCTAGACCTATAAATAATCAAGTAAGGACTTGATTGAATAAATTTCTAAAAGTAACTTAAAATAATACATGTCATATTATTTAAGGGGAAAATTGATACTTTACCATTTATAGGTTTTTAAATTTCTCTATAAATAGAATGTTATGCCTTTTATTTCTTATGATGTGAAAGGTATTACAATTTTAGACCTATAAATAATCAAGTAAGGACTTGATTGAATAAATTTCTAAAAGTAGCTTAAAATAATATATGTGATATTATTTAAGGGGAAAATTGATACTTTGCCATTTATAGGGTTTTTAGGTTTCTCTATAAATAGAATGTTATGCCTCTTATTTCCTATGATGTGAATGGTGAGTAAAGTACAATACGTAAACACCTAAAACATAAAAGAAAAAAAGTTAGCACTCTAAAGTATAACAATCTCTCTTTCCTAAAAGAGTTTAAGAGATTTCTCATTGGTGATTTGTGTGGATTATCGTTAGAGGCCGGATATTTGGATGATTTGTGGTTTGCGACAACTCAGCCTTGAAACAAGTTTTCAAAGCTGAAAAGAACATCTAATCTTTAAGTAATTTTCGCATATACCATAAACAACTTTAAATCTATTTAACAGGATCCTTGGGACTCCAAATTTTTTTTTTAATTTACAGTTTTCGCTACTTCTATATGTTTCGAAAAACCCAAAAATAAATGGATTTCCTCCTGTTCATCTAATCATTATGTATTGTTTTATCCTCTCCTCAACTCATTCTCAAAACTGTGTTGAGAGGCATAAAAGTTCGTATATTTGATATAATTAATTAAATAATTAAGGATAATATCATTAGAATATCAAATCTTTTCATGTGTATTAGTTGAAAAGTGAACAAACATTTGGGACATCCCAACATTATAATAAATAAAATAAGAAAAAAGAAATAATATTAATGTTTTGATAAAGTGTTGTGTTGATGGTACTAGTTGCAATAATGGTTATGTAGTGATAATATAATGATGACTTTGCAATAAAAAAAGAAATTTAAGACTGATGAATCAATTTTATTAAGTTTTTATTTACCTTTTGTAAACGAGTGGGTTCGACACGTGTACCAGACTCAATACACTTGGATGTGGCAGTTAGCCAAGTCCAAAGCGCTTGGACTTGACAGTACGCCAAGTTCAAGATGGCGTGGGTTTGACATACATGTCAAACCCAATACGTTTGGACTTGACAGTGAACCAAGTCCAAGATGGCGTGGGTTTGGCACACATGTCAAACCCAATGCGTTTGGTTTTGATAGTGCGCCAAGTCCAAGGCACTTGGACTTGCTAGTGCGCCAAGTCTAAAGTGGCGTGGGTTTGACACTCATGCCAGACTCAATAAGCTTGGACTTGAGAGTTAGCCAAGTTCAATGTAGCGTGGGTTTGGCACGCATGCCAGACCCAATACACTTGGACTTGGCAGTCCAAGGTATAGTGGGTTTGACATACATGCCACACCTAATACGCTTGGACTTAGCTGTTATGCAAGTCCAAGGTGGCGTGGGTCTGGCACGCATGCTAGGCCCAATACGCTTAGACTTGGAAGTTAGCTAATCCAAGACGCATGGACTTGGCAGGGCACCTAGTCTGGGTTTGACACGCATGTCAGACCCAATACGCTTGGACTTGGTGGTCAACCAACTCTAAGATAATTACAATCCTCTCATGGCATGTCCAAGGGATTGACTGACCTCTCTTGAGTCTAAACATTAGGGAAGAACTCAACCTTTATAGGCTTAACTACATTTGACGTCTTAAACTCTATTTTTCTCTACACCTTTTTAGGTGTATAAAAGTTCTTCATTGACCTACCATTTTCTTATCAAGTAAGAGATATTTATCTCTCATTCAATGCTATAAGGGTAATTACCCTGCAAGCCCTTCTTTTATGGGCTATAAATATGCCGTGAGAGCTTTATAACAGGAAGTCAAGTTCACAATCTTCAACTCTATACTACTTTGTTATTTTCAGAGCATCTCTCTCTATAATATTTTTGTATATACTCTCTCTAAAAAGATACTTATTTAAGCATTAGAGAGTCCCCACCTCCACCAAAAGGGACCTTTTGCAAGTACTAGCCATGCACAGCTTTGGCCAATCGAGGACCAAGTATAAGCTATCAACTACTTTGACCAAAAAAGAATGGAGGAGATTGTTAGGACCAATTGATTGACTGATTATCCAACATGGGAACCCTATTCCCAGGCTAGTCATATTTTTGGGGCATCATCAATGACATCGTCTATGGGAAACTTATCAAAAAGCCATTGATTTCTACCTAAAACGTGTTTTTAGCATTTATAGGGCATTTATGGCTCACAACCAATGCCCCCCAAGGCTAGGAAGCCGGATAAATTATATTGTTGCCATAAACACTCCTACCCAACATGAGCTTCAACAACTCACTAGTCAGATGTAACTCCTCATCCAGGCCGTGTTGACAACTCGATGGCAAAATTAGACATTGTCACCACAACAAGTCTTAATACCAAGGTCACTAACTACACCAGGATCTCGTAGACAATTATAGTACTTAAAGAAGACTAGATGAAATGATGTTAATGACGGTTCCTTAAGGAATCAGTCATGCCATTGTCATACTTATGCACAAAGCAAACACTCTAAATACACTTCCTTTAGTTACTTTATGATGGACACCGATCATTGTAATTGTTGTTCTATGCCAAGCCCTTTAGGCTCCCAAGAGCCCAATAGACAAAGAGCAAGGAGACAGTCTGCCCGGGGGAATCAGCATACCCAAGGGAATGTTTATAATTCCCATCAGTGGAGGTTTTCTCCCTTGTCCAAGCACATATTAAAAACTCGACTCTCAAAGGACCACTTTTCCATGAATATGAGTTTGGGCAACTATGATGGCTTGGCCGACCCAAGAGAGCATGTGTAAAATATGCGCTATAACTTGGAGTTGATCATCCAAGACCATGACTCAGTGTGCAAGATATTCCCTTCAACCTTCAGAGGATTTGTCCGTGCTTGGTATAACAATCTGGTCTGGAACCAAATTTTATTGAAAGTTTTAGTGATGCACACTTTAGCACCAGTATACTCACCAAGAAAACCTCCACAGAGCTTTTAAGTGTAGCCCAACAAGAGGGCGAGTTTACGAGAGCATATTTGAGGAGATTCAGTGCTGAAATTCTTAAGTTTGAAGACTTGATGGAACCAGTAGCTTCCGAAGCCTTAATAAAAAGAGTAAGAAAACATGTCATCTAGAGAAAACTTTATGTTTTACCAAATAGAAGTTTTTCCAAAGTAAAACAATTCATGAAAAATCATATACGAGTTGAAGATGCCAGTTTACTTTGATACGGACCTCCTTGTTTTTACAAGAACAACTGACGCTAGTGATTTTCCAAGTGAAGTAATTAGGATACTTACCTGAAGCTCCTCTCCCATACCTGTTACTCAGCTCCCCTTAGGATGTATAATCCTAAATAAGAATGTAAGTTTCTTAAATATGAATGACTTATTCAAAATGACTTTTTTATTTTCTCCAGATGGTTCATTAGGACGATAAACCCACCAATTTCCAAGGGATGGATATAGTCTCCCTTATGCTTTATGCACCACTCTCCAAGGGATGAATGTGATCTCTCCAGTGCTATATGCACCAATCTCTATGGGATAAAGATAGTCTCCCTAATGCTATATGCACCTTCTCTAAGGGATTGATGTAATCTCTCTAGAGCTATACGCACCACTTGCTAAAAGAGAAATAATGTCCTTAAGGGCAATAGTCCTAACATGGTGTTGTACAAGGAAATAATCAAGAATTGTCCATAGAGGAAAGAGAACATTAAGGAGGGCCAACAACTATGGGGTACAAAAATATATGGTATTATTATCTAATGTTCGCCAGGTACAAAAACACCTCCCACCTTTTATCTCAAAAAGGATGAAGATACACTTTTAGCCAAGTTGTCACCTCCAACTCTCTTAAGCCTTTAAATGTGAAATAACATATTAAATGCTTGGGGGGGGGCACTAATGAGTTAATTTTATTAAGTTTTTATTTACTTTTTGTAAATGAGTAGGTCTGACATATGTGCCAAACCTAATACACTTGGATTTGACAGTTAGCCAAGTCCAAAATAGCGTGGGTCTGACACGTATGCTAGACCCAATACGCTTGGACTTGGCAGTATGCCAAGTCCAATCTGGAGTGGGCCTGGCACGCATGCCACACCCAATATGCTTGGACTTGGCAATTAGCCAAGTCCAAGATCGCGTGGGTCTGGCACGCATGCCAGACCTAATGCACTTGGACTTGGCAGTGTGCCGAGTCCAAAGTGGCGTGGGTCTGACATGTATGCCATACCCAATACGCTTGGACTTGGCAGTGTGTCAAATCCAAAGTGGCGTGGGTCTGACACACATGTCACACCCAATACGCTTGGACTTGGCAGTACGCCAAGTCCAATGTAGCGTGGGTCTGACACGCATGTAGTCCCAATGCACTTGAACTTGGTAGTGCGCTAAGTCCAAGGTGACATGGGTGTGGCATGCATGCCAGACCCAATGCGCTTGGACTTGACAGTTAGCCAAGTCCAACGTAGCGTGGGTCTGGCACGCATGCCAGGCTCCATGCGCTTGGACTTGACAAGGTGCCAAGTCCAAGGTGGTGTGGGTCTGCCATGCATGCCAAACCCAATACGCTTGCACTTGACGGTCAACCAATTCCAAGATAAGTACCATCCTCTCATGTCTTGTCCAGAGGAGTGACCGACCTCCATTGAGTCTAAATATTAGGGAAGAACTCAGCCTTTATAGGCTTAACTACACTTGATGTCTTAAACTTTATTTTTTCTTACACCTTTTTAGGTGTATAAAAGTCCTTCATAGACCTACCATTTTCTTATCAGGTGTCATAACCCAATTCTGAGTTATTCCGAAAAAATCAAATTTTTTTTCAAAATAAAAATAAAAAATAAAATAAAGGTTGGCAATGTGGAGAAAGCAGATCAAAAAAGACTGCAAAAATAGGCAAAAATCAAGCTGCAATTTTTGAAGGAAATTCAAGGCCTAATTGTACCCCATTATGCCAAAAAAATGGAGAAAAAAATGCAAATTCAAGTCAAATTAAATTATTATTGGATGAATTTGCATAAAAATTAAGTCGAATGACATAATTAAACTTTTAATAGGCCAATTTGATTTAATCATGGGCCAAATTAAATTTTAATTATGTTTAAGAATTAATTTGGGTCCAATTTAAGGATTTAATTAAGTGCAAGGACTTAATTATACTTTAAATGGGTCAAATTAATTTTATTTGGGGCTTAATTGGTGAAATATTAAGTTTGGGAGCCTAATTTGGGCTTAATTGAGAAGATTGAAATTTTACGAGACTAAATTTAATTTTTACTAAGTTAATTGATTGAAATTAGGGGCCAAATTGCAAGAAAATTGAAGTTTTGGAGTCAATTAGGGGTTAAATTGAAGAAATTGACAGCCAAGGACGTTTCTGTAAAAGGCGCCAAAATTAAGGGGCTTAATTGACAAAATCCGGGGGTTAAATTGAAGAAATTGAAAGTTTAATGGTCAATTAGGGGTGAAATTGCATAAATCCGAGACCAAGGACTATAATGCAAAAGGCGCATAAATTCGGGGCTGGAGTTGAAGCTATGTCGGGATGAAATTACATTAAATCAAAGGTTTAGGGTCAATTAGGGATTCTATTGAAAGAAATTGAAAGTTGGAGGACTAAATTGAAGATCGGCAAAAATCCCTAATTTTAACCCAAAACAGCATGCGTTAAAAAGAAAAAAAAGAAAAGAGAAAGAGACCAGGCGACGTGTCGCCTGGTCACTATTCATCATCTTCCCCGTGAACACTGCCCGGGTAGCAGTTTTGCAGGTGCATTTAATGCCTCATATAGCTCCCAAATTTGACAACACATGCACCAAAATGGCCACTTGAAATCCCTCTATCCCAGAGTATTATCCGTTTAGGCCTATTAACATGAAAACTGCTCCGGTGACTGGCCTGAAGTAGGCAACTCGAGCAGCCTTGGACTGTCAAATTTGGCAGTTCGATGTGCACACTTTGAACCAACGGTTAGGATGCATACCAACCAAACCAAAGGCCACGATTTAGCACCATTAAAGACAACATGTTCCTCTTCCACCTCCTATAAATAGGGCTGCATTTCATGGCCCGAGGGAGGAGAAAATCGGGTCCAAAGTCGGCCAAAAACCAGCCATCTGCCCACGTTTCTGCATTTT
>Ga0307512_10006863_pt1 | contig 11408 bp, 11 predicted proteins | sample 14_EM_MG_FD_200267 | JGI IMG/M metagenome (GOLD analysis project Ga0307512, IMG submission 200267) | Populus trichocarpa ectomycorrhiza microbial communities from riparian zone in the Pacific Northwest, United States - 14_EM | ecosystem: Host-associated > Plants > Roots > Unclassified | place... | reverse complement strand
CACGCACTTTCCACCAATCAGCCCTCCAAACTGTCGTTTCCTTATGTGTCTAGTCTTGGCCTCGATCACCTTGTCGGCACACCCGCCCTCAAACCGTACATGCACGGTTACTTCCTCTCACTCAAGTTGTACGATGCTGCGCGTGTGATAGCCAACCCCTACGTGTACGAGGAGCACCGGGCGAAGATGGTCCAGAAAAAGCTGGACAAGCTCGCCGAGGGTCGCATACGAACGCGTAAAGACCAGGCCAAGGTCAAAGTCAACAAGGCTCTGGCGGAGAAGATCGCGCTAGAAGACGAGCGGGCAAAGAAGCGAGAAGAAAGAAAACGCAAAAAGGCTACGGAAGACGGCGGCGATGCCGCGATGGACGTCGACGTCGACGAGGCCCCTGCCGGCAGGCAGAAGCCGAACCTCCTCTCCGACGCCCGTTTCGCGGCGTTATTCGAAGACCCCGAGTTCGAGGTCGACGAAGAAAGCCGCGAATATGCGCTGCTCAACCCTTCTACTGTTGCGCAGAAGAAGGGCCGCGTGCCAGAGGCGGAGGGCAGAGGGTGGGGGCGTGGTAAGACGGCAGTCGAAGACGAGGAAGACGAGAGCGATAAGGTATCTTCGGACGGTCTGAACGACAGTCAGGAGAGCTCTCTCAGCGAGGACGATCAGGAGCACGGGACGGAGAGCGAAGACAGTAGTGAAGCTGGAGGTATGTCGATGCGCCTTTTCTACACCACATTCATCTGGAAACCACACCCTCTCAGATCTCGTCCAGCCCCGGAATCCACCACCCTCCGCACGCCGCACAACGAACGCCAACCTGCGCCTCATTCCTCTGCAATATCAGCCGTCGACAAGTTCCGGCCCTGGCCGTACGGCAGCGAGCACGGACGGCTCCTTCGGCCATCGTCGATCCGCCTCAGCCCGACAGCGCCAGCGACAAAATGACGTGACGAGCGGCACGAACCACGACGACGAACACGTCTTCCGCAAGGGCGACGGATCCGTCGAAGTCTCTTGGGTTCCCACCACTACCTCTAGATCCAGCAGGTTAGACGACGACGACGACGACGATCTCGTCGAGAGGAGACCAGGCGGGCACAAGCGCGCTTCGAAGGACACGCGAAAGGGCGTTGAGAGGTTCGGGGCTGGGATGGAGAAGGGCGGAGAGGACCCCGATATGCGGGTGTTGAGCGAGCAAGAACGGAGCGGACGCACGCAGCGTAGGCGTGGGATGCGGAGTGGGAGCAAAAATGCTTTCAGACAGATGCAGGTCTGAAGGGGCAAAACCTTTACCATACCACGCACGGCGTGCTTGGATCATCTGTAGCACTGTATCACTAGTCGAGTCGAGAGTGCAAGGCAAACAATATATATTATATTAATATCCTACTTTACGAGGTGGGGTGATAAATAAGGCGGTGGTACAATGAAAATGAAGGGGACTCAAAGCACATAAATATTGCGTTGCGAGTAAGACAAATGGGGTTTTCATCGACCGATTCTCAGAGGCGGTTCTATCTTCTTGCCCCAGCTAGCTAACTAAGCTTAGCCAACGGCCCGTGCGTTGTTCTTGCCTTTGATGGAGGCAGGCTCAAAGGGTGGCGCATTGAGGGATAGGGCCGACTTTTCCGTTTGCATGTGCGAATGTGGCGGAGGCGACGACTTTCTCCGTGCTCCCGGTCCCTTTCCCGAGCCGGCGCTGGTACCGCTGCCGGTGCTGCCGCGAGGGCCGTGGGGATTCCGGGGTAGCAACGTGGGTGCTGCTGCTACGGCACGCGCGACAGGCGGCGCCGGTGCAGGCCCGGGAAACGACGTGGACGCCGCCATTGTGGCTGTGGAGCGCGCCGAGTGGGAATGCGAGTGCGAGTGGGCGTGCGAGTGGGCGTGCGGGTGGGAGTGGTGGGAGTGGGATTGCGAATGGTGGTGGTGGGGCGAGAAGAGCGGACCGGAACGTTTGTTGCGCGACGCTGGCGGGGAGTGAACGTGCGAGTGCGAGGCGTTACGCCCGTGATTGGGATTGGGACCGTGCAGGCCTGGTGGGTAGGACTCGGCGGCTGGTGCGACCCTATCCCCTAGGCCGGCAGCGACGGCGGCCTCGTCGGTGTGCTGCGAGAGGGCGAATTGTCCGTACGGGTCCGCCTCGATGCGCTCGCGCTCGAGCAGCATCTCGCGAAGCTTGGCCTCGAGCTCGCCAACGAGACCACCGGGGACATCCAAATCGTCCTCGTCCTCGTCCTCCGCCCTACGACTTGGACCTTCGCCGCTCTCTTCGTCTCCCTCTGCCCCCTCATCTTCCTCGACGCCGGTACGTCCGTCGAGCTTCTCGCGTTTCGCGCGCAGCTTCTCGAGGCGGGCCTCAACTGCTGCGAGCTCTGCTCGGGCACCGTGTAGCTTGTTGCTCGCCTCCTGCTCCGCTTTCTCGCGGCGCGCTCGCCAATCCTCCGCGCGGACCCGCGCCTCCTCAGAGCGCCGCAATGCATCGGCGAGTTCTGTCTCTTGCTCGGCGCGGGCAGCCCCAAGCACCGCGTACTCGGCCTCGACATCCTCGCGACACTTGATAGCTTGCTTGACGGCCTCTTCCAGCGCGCGAGATTTCTGCTTCATACGCGTATCCCCCGAGGAGTGCTTTTGCGCGGCACGCTTGAGAGAAGAAATTTCCGCGCGCTGGGCTGCTTGGGCCTTTTGGGAATCTCGGCGCGCAGACCTAAGCGTGCTTGAAAGATTCTCGTGTTCAGCCTGTAGGTGGGAGAGAGAGAGCTGGAGGGTGGCGAGATAATCTTCAAACGTCTGGGAAGAACACGACTGTCCACCATTTGGCGTCGGGGGTGGAGAGGTCGATGGGGGCGAAGGCGAACGGTCGATTGCAGGAGGGCTGGAGGACGTGGATGGGAAGGCACCAACTTGGGGAATTCCCGAACTGCTGTCCGAATCTGATATCGCATGGTTACCCGCTATCGATGAATGAGTTTTCCTTGAAGACCAGGACGCTGACAGGGCACGTACCCTCACTCTCTGTGACGATTTGGCCTTTGAGCTTCTCATCACCAGGAATGATGCCGAGCTCGATGTCGTAATGGAGTCCTGGCAAGAGACCGTGAATGATGATGGTGGCTTCATCCTCATCGTCGGCCAAACGTGCGAGGCATTTTCTCCAAGGAGTTCCATTGACGTTGACAGAGATGCCCTTTGAGAGCGTATCTGTGTTGTGTGTTGGGATGTCATCATCATCGGGGTCAAAGTCGTCGTGATGGCGGAGGATGCTAGATGAAAGAGAAGAAACCACGAAAGTAGCCGAAACGGATGTGATTTCCGTGACGGACAAAGCAAGACGAGGGTGCCAAGGTCTTATTGAATGCCATTTTGCGGGAGAGTCGCGTGGGTCTGCGACAACATTAAGATTGATTTCAGCATCAGCATCAGCATCAGTAGCGCCAGCCTCGGCGAGAGTGAGAGGCATGAGGGTGACGAGTAAGACCGAGGGCGAGGGCTTGGCAGGTGTATTAATAAGCAATTGCCCTTGATTACGTTTTCCCACGACTCGCGCATTACGCCACGTAGTTCTTTTCTTCCCCCTTTGACTGCTCACCCAAATGTCCTCTCGTATAAGTATCGCCCGCCCCCAAGGCGTTAGTTATAGCCCTGATCCTCACGGGATTGGCAATTCTCGGCCTTCTGCCGGCTACAGGTCCGCCGACCCAGAAAACCCGGTCGAAAAACTTCGCCACTATGCTAAGCAAATCGAAGACTACGTCGATATATATTCGCAGCCTCTGAGGCCCCATCTTCCAGCAATCGGTCGCTTCCTCATCATCGTCACTTTCCTCGAGGATTCGCTCAGGATCGTCACGCAGTGGAGTGATCAGCTCTGGTATTTGCACAAGTACGTGTACAGCCTTTCCCTCGAGAACCTTACCCGAATAAGCTTTTCGCGCGACTTAGGCATAGGCATTTCCCTCGAGGAATCTCTCATCTCTTCCTCATGCTCAATGTCATCGTGAGCCTCCCCCTCCCTCTCCCCGTGGCTAGCGCCGTAAACGTTATTCTTACTCGAATAGACCATGCTCGTCGCCTCTGGTGCAGTGGTAACGAAGCGCTTCACAGAATACGCTGTCGCTGGTCTTCTCGGAGTCGTCATTGTTCAAGGATTTGGTTACGGTCTTATTTTCGACATGACATTCTTCCTCCGCAATCTTTCCGTCATTGGAGGTCTTTTCATGGTGTTCAGTGACTCGATGGTGTCTCGCAAGAAATTGTTCGCTGGTATCCCAAGCATCAGCGAGAATGACCGCAGGAAATAGTGCGTTACCTCTCCCCCTCGTCGCCTCTTTCCTCACCTTCCCTCAGCTTCCTTCTCGCTGGCCGTGTCCTCCTCATCTTCCTTTTCCTCGGCTTTATCTTCCAGGGAAAATGGAGTATCGGACGCGCGTTCCTGTCTCTGTTCGGCCTTATTGCATGTATTATGGTTGCCGTTGGCTTCAAGGCCAAATGGTCCGCAGCATTCCTCGTCCTCACTCTCAGTGTTTTCAACGTCGCTGTAAATAACTGGTGGAGTGTCCACTCCGCACACCCCGCAAGGGACTTCCTCAAGTGCGTACTTGTTATAAAGAATGCCAGCATGTGCCTATGTGCTCGCTGGTATCTCTGCTTCGACGCACCATACTGACGTGTGATCTGCAGATATGACTTCTTCCAGACGTTATGTAAGATGCTTCTTAGCCTGCGAGCTTGTTTCAACGGACACTCACCACTCTAATATTTAATCCAGCCATCGTTGGTGGTCTCATTCTGCTCGTCAACATGGGTCCCGGTGAGTATCTTGTCAAGCTTCTGTTTACCACTAGCGCTTAACGTCCTGGATGCTACAGGTGGCCTTTCTGTCGACGAGAAGAAGAAGAACTTCTGACAGAGGTCCCCGCGCGTGAGGTGGGAGGGTAAAACACCCATGGACCATTTGACGAATACGATCAGTTCTGTGTTCTGTCAACTACTACTTACGAACCACCTACTGTATGTACCAATGAACGTCAGTGCACCCCGGGGGGAATCACTTTTCATCCCACCAATTGTACGACTGAGACCGAACGCGGCCCGGTTCTCCCTCCTCCCATCTTCCCGCAGCACGGCGCCATTGACAAGCTTTCTCAGATCATTTTGTCAACCCGACCCGATATCACGGGCAAGTTACCAGGTACTATGCGTGAGATTTTTAAGCGACAGAGAAAGGGCAAATCATGCTGTCCATCTGCTCACATGCCCAAGTCCGCACGTCGGTTCCCGATCCTGCATTGAATGTCCCTACCGGCTGTAGTAATTGCGATTCTACAGTTCCCGCTGAATCGGTGCTCGATTGCCCGAACAGGTGTTCCGGTGAGGGAAAATTCCTCACGGGCGTAAGAAATCGCATTTACGACGAAATGGAACCAAAACACGGCGCCGGTGGCGTCAAGCGGTCGACGATGAAACTACAGTGCTGTGGGTATTCGCAACCCCCGTCAAGATGTGCCAATAAACGGGGGGAGGAAGACGTATCATGAATTCAGATGGTTTGAAAGGCACAATACTCGTAAGTTAAGGCAAGTAACACACACACAGACGTATACACGCTAACACCGTTTTGGCCGTAGGGTGCCAACTTGGGGAACATTCCGCACGAAAAGCTCGGGCACTAACCGGAATTTGTCATTGGAGTAGAAGAAGAATTAAACATCTCGTGTCTTATGACCCAAGTTGCCGGCAAGCTCCTCACGAAAACGAGACTTTTTCGGGGGCGAAGGGGCCCCGGGCATGGGAGGCAGGTGTCACTTGTTGCCCTGCAATCGGGGGATGTCCGTTTTCGCTCCCGCCGTGCATGATTTGCTCTCCCTGCCTGCGCCGTCTGTCCAAACAAGGTTTAATTAATTGTCCCCCCACCACCGTGTTGGCAAGGGGATGAGAAAAGCCTGCGACTGGTACGGGTAATGGGCGCGTCCACAAAATGACTTTGAATTTGGTTTCTCGTCTTTTTCCCTTCAGGGATCAAAAAAAAAAAAAAACGCTCCTCAACCCGCTATCTCGTTCAGAGAGAGAGAGGGATCTAGACCTCGGCAAGATGACCCTGTATATCATTAGCCAAAACAGTGGGCACACACTAAATCGTACTGAATCGGCCGGAGGCGAACACATCCGGGTTCTACGAGTCCATCGAAGAATTCTCGAAGTTCGTCTCCCGGCCCCTCTCTGCCCCCCCCCCTCTTCTCTCCCCCCCTTCCTTCTCAGCCTTTTCAGTTCTTGCCTTCTCTCCGCCGCTAGACCAAGTACGAGCTAGCTCCTACTGATCCGAACTGAGAAGCCTTGTCTTTGTGTGCGCGCTTGGAGAGAGAAAAAAAAAAAAAAAAAACGGGTTTGCGAGGCCGCGTTCGTAAAAGACGCGACTTGGTGAAGAAACGCGCTAACGTCATCATCTCGACGAATTAGAAGAAAAGTCAAACCTCTGATTGGCCCTGAGAAACAGGTTGGAAATCCTGGGTTTGCACATGGTCCTGCCGTCCATCTGTGATGCGCAGCACGAAGCCGAAGCCGCTTATGAGTGGCTGGCCATCGACCGAGTTCTAGGTGGAGAAAGGTGGGGGCGGAACAAACGCTCTATCAATCAAGGGGTGGGAGGGGCGTCTTGTGCCCACCCACGTACTCCTTTTGATCGATCCGATTTGGGCAACTGGCGGAGTTGCCTTGACTTAACCCCCCTGTGGTCAATGCACGAACCGTTTCATTTTTGAAAGGCTTTGAATTCAAACGCGTCTTAGCGGCGAAGCGTGGAAGCACGCACGGGTCGTGACTCGAACCGTGCGGACGTGCAAACTCTCCGATTTTCAAACCCCACCAAACTTCTTGGGGCTTTTGCAACGAGACAAAAAAATCATCTGAATGGGCTGCGCGCGCGGGCGCAAGTCAGTCGACGAGTCTTTTCTTCACGCTCTCTCTATATTTTTTTGCTTTTATTTTATTTTCCCTCTTTCAGCGGTCACGAGCGACCTTCGCGCCAATTTCCTGCTCGTTCTCGATGGGGAAGGAAACGAGTTGGGGGTGCCGATCGCCTTTGCCGGTTCTGGATAGATTCCTACCTTGAGGCCTGGAGGTCTTCGATCATCTCGTGACCTGCTGTACTGGTGCGGAGAATACAATACGGTACAAAGCGAGGGATCATGATGCGAGACTCGCGCAATCGCCCGACAAACTGAAACTCATTTGGCGATGTTGGGCGGCACCGCAGCGGCCAAAACCGTCTGCCGCATCTGTGGAATGGAAGGGAAAAGACGCGATGATGATGCATGCACAGATAGCGCCTTTCTCCCTTCCCTCCGCACACGCCCTTTGCAATAACGTCTCGTATCCCGACTCGGAGCGGAGATCGCGCCCCCCTCCCTCCGACGCACACGCACGCGCGATAGAGAAAACTTCTAATTCGGAGAAAGTTAGTCACCTTTCAGGTCTAGACAAGCTTCAAGGACCTTGCCGATGATAAAGGAAACCCTTGTATTTCTGGCACCCTTCCGCAATCTGTGAAGTAAGGACCCAGGCTCATCAATTACATATTCTCTGACAGCTCACGAGTTGGGGGTGATTGCGCACTCTCGGCCCCCCCCCCCCACATCTTCTTCCAGCGCAACGCAGGCATCGGTTGACTCGGACATGCCAAACGTTCCATCACCCAGTTGCCGATTCCCAGACCAGGCACGGCGCGGCTGCGTCCTACACTCACGTACGCACGTCGTGCAGGCCACACAACCGTGCCCCCCACGATGCCCTGCAGCATTCCAGGGTTGCGGCTTCGAATGGCCCTCGATATCGCTGTGATTCCTCAGCCCCCGGGAAAATGCGCTCGACGTCCCGCTTCAAGCTCTTTTGCGATCTCAACTCTCCCGCGGCCACAGCGCCGCCCGGCGATCTAACATGAGCTTAGCATGCCTAATAGACGTAAGCATAATGGGGCGTGGTCCTGTGATGTGCAAATCCGGTGTTATTTTAACCGTCGTCTAGAGATAGCTGGCTCCAGGGCGAGCAGTCGGCAGATCGAGGGTCGCAAAGAAGTGTGCTGTAGCTCGAGCGGGGCCTCGGGTGCTGTTGGAACCAGGGGAGGGTGGCCGATGGAGCGGGTATCAGGAGTAGTGACCCTGGACTGGCAGCCTCACACGAGGTCATCTTCTCTCGCTCCTGCCCAGTGCACTGGCAGCAATAGCAGGGAATTTAGCCTGTCAAAAAAAAAATAGCCCAGTCCTCGGCCAGCGACTTTCTCTATGTCCTTCCATACCAGAATTGACACAGGGAAATAAAGTGCCCGCGTCGCCATCAGAAGGGATCCAGAGAGGGAAACAGGCAGAGACGAGCCACGGAAGCATCAATAGCAATTGTGTTTGATTGGGCCCGCAGGCACTGACTGCAGCTGTCCGACCGTGAAGGCCGTTCGGGGATTAACTGACAAACCCAAAGTCTCTTACCACAAAGAAGGCCACATGACGCCGGGTGCATGATCACTATGATTCCAAAAGGGAAAGAAAGCTACCAATGTGACGTGCTCTGATCGCTATCTATGATTTACTGCGTAGATACGACGGCGCGATGATCTGCCTGAATCTTGGCGTTCAAGATGAAGCTCGATGAAGAGACGAGACGAGAGGGGAAAATAAAAATAAAATAAAAACAGACGTCCCGAGCTAGACCCAAAATCGACAGAGGGTTGACGCTAGGGCAGAACGGTGAACGCGCAACTTTTGGCCTGCGTCGAAAAGCTTTGTACATCTGTCCCGAGGGATCACTGGGGTTGGAGACGCAAGTGGCAACGGCGGGGCCCCTGACGGCTGCTAAACGCAAATTGAATATTACACATCTGTCACACAACGCAAGCCCGCATCAGAAGGACTACAAGTATTTGTGTGCGCCCAGGTCCCAGGAATCATTAGAATGACGGTCTGGCACCTCATTGCTCCCCCAGGAAGCGCTGGAATACATGTCAGGAATACGGCTCTGCTGAAAATTCCCACCGACTTTTTAACATTTTTTTTGGAAACAGTAAAACCATTAAAACCGATAATTTAGAACCACTGTTCGAAATTAAGCGGCTGTTCACTTAATCGGTAGGGTGCCACACTGCCAAGAAAGTGGATAGATGGACAGCTTATCAAGGGTCTCAAGGATGTCATCCGGTATTGGGTTCTTAACGCATCGGTTCTCTATGATCCTTGGCAGGTTGGTAGTTGGCGAAAATGTTGAAAAATGGCTAAAACTTTTCTCACAGTGGTCGTTGCGGCCCTTTCTCGCATGCCAAACAGCTGCTGTATTGTCCTAAGACTCCCAATTTCAACATTTTTCAACTAGGGCATTTCAAGCCGGGCATTTTCAACGCCTGTTCATAAACGCTGTTTAAAAATATTGACTTTTCAGTAGAGCCCTAGTCAGGAAACATTGCATTTTAACACTCGAACATCTTGAAACCTCCTGGAAACCCGGCAGAGAGGGCGGACGAACTGTCAACATATGTATGAGTCAAAGACTCGTGACTGCTGCGGGTTGTGGCATCAAATCTTGTACAATCACGTTTCCAACGCGAGTGCCGTGACTTATGGAAACACAGCGAAGCCCGAAAAAGCGAAAGAAGGGACGAGGAACCACTCCCAGAGCAGCCAGGCCTTCTACACAAAAAGATTAATGAACGCGCGCACTGGCAGTCCCCGAAGTGTTCCATGCGAGCCAAAGAGACCTCTCGGAATCCGTACCGATCCGCAAAACAAAAAACAAAAAAAAAGGCGTGGAAAACAGCGTTTCGCAGGTTTCTTACGTCGCGCGAAACCCGGCAGGAGCTGTGGTCCGGGATCTGGGTTTTTTTTTTGGTGGAGAGAGGGGTCGTGTTTTTTTTCCAGATAGGGTAGCGCGAGGGCAAGTCAAATTTGTCGTATCAACGCGGTCCAGCGTTCGTTGCGCCTTTCACCGCCACTTCATCACTTTTCAAACGGCGACTCTCTTCCGCAGTTGGACGGTGTTGCCTCCTTGCTGCTGTAAGACAGGCCGAACACTCCCAGCATGGCTAAATGAAAAGTCGTCGCCGCCTCCCTGTTACCTTTCCTCTTCCTTTTACTTTCCACCCCTCCCGATCTGCCTTTTCGGCGGCGGCGCCGACAGTGCGCTTAGTACGTCGTGTCAGTTTCTCTTCTGCGTTTTTTTGTCTTCTGCCTCCTCCACTGAAACGCGTAACAACCCCACTGCCTTCCGGAACACCTCAGAGAGGAAAAAAGGACCGAGCTGGTGGACAGGCCCCCGCTCCACCAGCTACTATTAGCCAGTTGCGGATATGCGGATGTACACGGTGCACGTGCCAGTGCAACCGATGAAAACCCCATCACTGGCCACAACTACAAGCATCATGCATCAGCATCGGTGCAGTACCTACAAAACCACTTTGTCGCCTTGGGCAGCTTTACCCCCGTATGGATATATTTCTTTATTCCATCTCCTTTGCAAAAGCAAAAAATGTTACGTCCTTCTTTCGTCACAGATGCGGTGCAAGGTCGATCACGGCCCTCCCTTCGAGCTGGGATTGTTTTCGGACAGGGGACCCTTTTCCTAAAAACTCGGGTTCTTTCTTCGGCCCGCGAGGGTGCAACCAACCAAGAGAAGGGGCCCACGATGCGCACACACTTGGCACAACAACGAATGACAACAGCAACGACAAATAAATTACTTCACCCGCCATCGAAATGAATGAATTGAATGACCCGTTTTATCGTATCGCGGCATCTACCTCGAGTGGCAAGTGCAGTCATACATAGGCATATATGTATTACAGTATGCCATATGGATCGACGATTCCGCGAGGCCGCGGATCGCTTGTCGCCCGAACGAGAGAGAAAAAAACAGTTAGTCCGTATTGATGACGCCCCCGGGTTCTGATTATCTTCTTTCGGCCCTTGGGCTCGATCTTCGTACAGTATCTATCAATCATCCGAGGAGGCTATGCAAACAAGGGTAAAAAATAATCCGTTGATCTACCGCGCCCCGTTCGGACTTCTTATGCTACCCTACTAAATATACTTTCGACGGAGATGATGCGCGACCCCTCAGTTTCGCGCACCCCTTGCGCATCGATCTCATTGCAACGACGCCGTGTTTTGACCTGACCCTCCGTGAATGAGAAACGGGTCCCTGGATACGCTTCGCTTGAGACGTCTTCCAGGTGAATCGAGCAATATCCCTTCAAGAGACCAAATTATATCATACAGATGTCGTGCGACCGCAAGAAAGAAGTTCCTTTCAGCGGCGGTGTGAAATACATCATCGGCCGAAAGGCGACTACTAACGATTCCACCCAGGGGGGGGGGGGATGATCAAAACAGGCTCAAGAGATAATTCAAAAATTGTCTAGCCAAAGTAGTCAAAGCGGATGG
>Ga0307512_10006862_pt1 | contig 11410 bp, 13 predicted proteins | sample 14_EM_MG_FD_200267 | JGI IMG/M metagenome (GOLD analysis project Ga0307512, IMG submission 200267) | Populus trichocarpa ectomycorrhiza microbial communities from riparian zone in the Pacific Northwest, United States - 14_EM | ecosystem: Host-associated > Plants > Roots > Unclassified | place... | reverse complement strand
GAGCTTCAGCTGAGCTGATGTCAAGGCCCAGCCGGTAGGGCATAAGGCACCCAACTACCTTGTATATATCTCGTGTCTTTCTCCTGCTTTCCAGTCTCTGTACCTAAGTCTATTCACACGGTTCTCCCCTTCCATATTTCAACACGGTTGCACAAGTGGACTCGAGTGATATTAGATGTAGATGTATCGGTAAGATTATCCCTAGAGATCTAAGTCACGTGGCAAGCGGACTATATATAATGGCCGTTACCCGGCCATGGGTCACGTGCCGCCATTACATTATCCCCCTCTTCTGGCGCAGACCTACTGGGCTGTATAAACCGTACAAGAGAAAAGTAAAGGAAAGGGAAGGAAGCATTATACATTCCTGCAGCGTACGTACTGGCATGAAATCATAAGTCCCGCTACCGATTGGTATAGCTTAATTGCGACCTTTCCGCGGATCCGGCGCACGGGGAAACTCCATCTCCAGTGGCAGGTGAAAAAAACCCGTGCCGACGCCATTTGTACCGGGCCGAGATCCAAAGAAGAGAAGAAGAGAAGAGGAGAGACACAAGAAATCATCCAAAAGTGATCCCGTCCTCCATATCCCAACTTCCTAACCCATGCTCCAATGACTATCATCCCCTCAGTTCATATCTCGGCGTAGGTCTTTGTCGGAATCGTCAGGCTAGTAGAGCTTCCGCTCATGACTTGGCATCGATGGGAGCTTCCGCTGCCGGCATCGGTCGTAGCCGTCGATTGTATACGTCAATTGCATCTCCTGCAGTCGCGTCGCATTCATCGACATCTAACACATAAGCTTCTCTATGATGGTTATACTTACCAAGTTCAAACGCGCCTGCGCCCTCTGAGCACTCTGCAGTGCTTCCGCATGCTCTGGAGAATATCTCTTGCAGGCGGTAGTCATTGGTCAGTGACATTGAGACGTAGATGCTGCTTGACTAGGTTGTCATCTTTGGAAGTTCGCTTCAGTGACCATCCGGTCGACTTCATAGATGCGCTCTCGAAAGGTGGGTACAATAGAATCTTGGTTGACTTGGTAGATTTTGCCAGTCGACTTCTCAGTAGACTTCTCGGTCGACTCGGTGCATGTCTCGGTAGACTGCATCCCGGTTGGATCTTGGCTTGTCAATATGACTTGACTGGTTGACTTCTCCGTAGACTTTTCGGTCAACTTCTTAGTTTATGTCTGGGTAGACTGCCTCCCGGTGGGCTTTTGGCTTGTCGGTAGGACGCATTTTCGACACGGTCACCCCCCATTTTTAAGTTTGTTGCTCCGTCGACGACTTAGACACAAATCGGTTGTTGATTGCCGTCGTGGCTTGGTAGACTTATGTACATTGGAAGACTTTTGGTGATCGCGTTCAGTACATCTCTTTGTTGACCGACGCGTCTTTTGGCAGCCTTCGTCTCTGGATTTCGGTGGTCTTCAACTTCGCTTGTCCTTTGCCTGGTCTTGGTCGACTTCCCTTGCTTAGTCTCATTTTTGCACTTGCTTTGGTCTCATTTTTCCACTTGTTTGGCGTTTCTTCTTGACCTGCTTCGTGGTTCGACTTGCGTCGGCTTTCGACTAGCTTCGTGTTTCGACTTGCTTCGCCTTGACCTTTCGACGTCTTTTCGCTCTTTTTGACTTCGCTTCGTCTGTTATCGTGGTCTCTGAATTCGGGCTTTGGCCGCGAGCTCTCTAGGTGGGCTTATCATCTTCCGGATGCTAGGTGCGTATGTTGATTCTTTGCCAGGTACGCTTATCCCTGCTCTCTGGGTGTTTTATCACCGCTGGACTTCTGTGTCGTTAAGTGCACTCTGGTCCTTCATTCTGGCACCTCCGGTAGGGTCATCCCTCTGTTTAAACGTTGTTGCTATGTCGAAGACTTATTTTCCCTGATTGGTGTTGTAGCTTGTGGTATGGTAGCTGGTGCGTTCGTCAACCCAAACGGCATGACTCGGTACTCGAACTGCCAGTACCGGGTGCGAAACGCGGTTTTGTACTTGTCGCCTACCGTGATTCGGATTCGGTGGTAGGTATTACTGAGGTCCTATCGAGCATCTCCGTGATCAGTGGAAGACGATATCAGTTCTTCACCATGGCTTGATTGAGAGCTCGGTAGTCCACACGCATCTGCAGTCCGTCGTCCTTCTTCGCAATGTCGTCCGGTGCTGCCGCAGGCAATGATGATCGGAAGGATTGTAGATTCGGCCATATGGTAAATGGAAGCCTGGTTCCAGATCGATAGTGTGGTCAATTGGCTGGTGCGGTGCCACACTCGCTGCCATATCTTGCAGAATACTTCCATATAGTCATTGTATCTCATGGAGATACGACCTCCATCATCAGTAGGTACATTACCTGGATCTTCCAAATTGGTGACCTCCATAATATCTGGATATTGTGCTGTGATATGACCCCCATCATCTTTTACCATCTCCACGTTAACTATGTTTGTTCGTATTCTCATTAGCCTTGTCTGGATTGTAGCGTACTTTGGCAGAGTAGAGATGGGTAGGGGTCCCAGGATGGCTGGATCAGACGGTTCGTCACAATAGGCCCAAGCCCCGTTGACCAGTTTCTCCCTTCGTGTCTCGGCGAGCCGGTAGCAGTCATTCAAGCACCGTCACTGTGTTACTCTTCTGCCGTGTAAGGGCACGTATGCCTGAGTTCGGCCTCATAGGTATACGTATGGTAATTATAGGAATATGGTTGCAAACGTGGATGCGAGTGATAGTAGACGTAGATGTATAGGTAAGATTATCGCTAGAGATCTAAGGCTCGTGGCGAGCTGACAATATAGAATGGCCGTTACCCGGCCCTGGGTCACGTGCCGCCGTTACATTATCCCCCTCTTTAGGCGCAGACCTCCTGGGCTGCCAAAGCCTGTATAAGTGAAAAGGAAAGAAGGGAAGCATTATACAATCATGCTGCGTACGTACTCGTACAAACTCAAAGTGCCGCTACCAATTGGCACAACTCAATGGCGACCTTTCGGAGGATCCGGCGTATGGGGAAACTCCACCTCCCATTGACTGAGATCCGGAGGTAGTAAAATCAGTGCCGATGCCATTTATACCAGGCCGAGATCTAAAGAAGTAATGAAGTACAGAGAAGAGAAGAGAAGTGAAGAGAAGAAACAGAAGATAGGAACGTCCAATTGATAATCTTCTTCCAGTCCTGAGTTCTGAAACTCAATTGACCTATTTCCTCCACGTGCGAGCCTCGGACATCAATTCTTCCTTGTCTCCACTCCCGAACCCATACAACATCTGACCTGCCATCCAGTACCGCACTCCTAGTTCGTGTATCTCGGCGTAGGTCATGGTTTGAATTCGTCATGGTGGTAAAGTTTCCGCTCATGACTTGCCATCGATGGGGGCTTCCACTGCTGGTATCAGACATAGCTGTCAATTGTATACAACAATTGTGTAGTCTCGTCTCATTCGTTGACATCTAGCAAGTGAGCTTCTCTAAAGATGGCTATATTTACCAAGTTCAAGTACGCTAGTGCTGTCTGAACTCTGTGCAGTGCTTCCGCATGCTCTGTAGGGTGCATTTTGCAGCTGACAGTCATTGGTAGTTGACATTGACTCGGTAATCGTCATCGGAAGTCCACTTCGGTGACCATCCGGTCGACATCATGGGTGCGCTCTATATAGGTGGCTTCAGTAAAGTCTTGGTCGACTTTGTCGACTGGCTGGTCAATTTCTCAGTTGACTTCTCGGTGCGTGTCCCCCGTAGACTGCCTCTAGGTGGGCTTTTGACTTGTTGGTAGGACTTGATGAATCTGACATGGCCATCTCTCCCTTTTTGAAAATTCGTTGCTTTGTCGATGACTTCTCTATCATATTGATTGTTGATTGCAATGGTGGCTTGGTAGCAATGAAATAGTGATCTCTCTGTGATTTGACACATAATTCGGTTTGGCTTTTGCTTCATCTGCAGACTATTTTCCTTTGGCTTCAGCCATCCTTCTGCATCGCCTGCTGTCCAGTGACTACCCTGACTTGCTCTGTCTGTTAACTTACTGTTGTATGAGATGTCCCAATGCGCTCAATCTCGATGTCATTACAATGGCGTCTCATCGAGACTTTGGGTAAAAATGTGACCTTCCGGTCTTGGCATCGTCATAGCTGTTGGTTATTATATGTGACTAGCTGGTGGCCATTTGAGGGAGGTAGAATGCATCAATTGCATTGGGGTGGGCAGTACATCATTGATCCATATATAACACATAAGCTTCCCAGTAGGCGGTCATACTCACTGTTATAGGAGCGCTGCTGCTCTCGGAAAGCCGCTTTGCATATGCGGATTCCGGTATCTCTTGATTCTGCATTTGGTAGGGTCTCGGTGGAACGCTTCTCACTGAAAGTCATTTGGATAATAGCTTCGGTGTTTTCTTAGTTGACAGTAGTCTCTCGATCCTTCAGTATGCCATTTTGTAAGCATCTCGGTCAGTGGCTTCATACGGTAGCGCTCCTAGTAATCCTCTCATTCAATCTGCATGTGAAGTCCACTTAGGCTGTGATATCTGTCCCGCCGGGATCTCGGTAATCATCTCTTGGTAGTTATCTTGGCTGTCTCTCGTGATGCCATTCAGGTAGACTATTTGGTATACTCACTGGTCATTTCCAATCGTTATCAGGATCAAGTTGGTAGCCATATCGCAGTTGATCGGTATCTCATTCGGAATGGCTTCCATAGTCATATTGCAGTTGTTCGGCATGGATCAGGTTCGGTTGACTTGTTATCTCTCTGGTCTATATTCAGGCCTACTGGACGTCCATTGTATGGTAGGTGAACTTATCATCTTAGATCGCGGGATGCACTCACTTGCTCTCCTCTGGGTGTACTTGAGGATTGATCTGTAGGTGTATTTGCCATCACATCGCATGACTTGGTTAACTGAGCATCGATCTCTGAGTCCTCCAGTCAATTCATGTCCAGGTGCACTTGGCGCTGCTGGCCTTCTGAATTGCTGAATGTATCTTACGGTGCTTCATTCAAGCACTTCCGGGGCAGTAATTTGTTGAAGTTCGGGTTGTTGGAGATTCCCATACGGTCATCCCCCTCTCTTTTGAAAGTCATCACTCCGCCAGCAACTAATGAGATATTGCTTCATAGGGAACATCGACTGGAAGGGCTTGATTCGGAAGTCGATTTGCATTGGTCAATTGTGATCATATTTGAATAGCTCTGGATCTCTGAGCCTGAGTCAAGATCATATCGAGTAGTATTCTCAGTAATGTAACTTCTAACCAGATTGCAATTGTATTTGGTATTGTAATTGGCATTGTATTCAACATTGTAATCTGCATTGTATTCGGCATTGTAATCTGCATTATGATTGGCATTGTATTCGGCATTGTAATCTCTGCCATACACTACTTGATTTGGACTTTTAAATAGCAGTCAGGATTGTACTCAGTACGGCAAGGCAGCTGGTACAGATATCTGTATCTCAGCATAAAATTGCTACTCTTGTAGATTGTCATCGAAAGTAAGTAGATTAGATAGGGTAAAATTCTACCCAACTTCGTGTGTATTGCCATAGTCAAAGATTGACTGTCATGCATCTCCTAGCATCTCTGGGATGGGCATATCAGTGCTCGCAAGTCCATGTGGCGTAGTCTCAATGATAGTACATTTCCTCGATGAGTAGCATTCCGCAGAACGTTCGCTTCTCATATCTGGGACTTTATGTCATAGCTGGGCTTCCAATTGCTTCTGAAGTCTTCGGCATTCCGAAGTGTGCTTGTCGCTCTCAATAGTTATTTGCCTATTGGGGTTATATCCAAACAACTCTATCTAAGTTAGCCAACAGAAGCAAGAAACGATGAAAGCAGTGGAAGGAAATAGCCAGGAGGCCTGGTCAGTAACAGGTCACCCACAAAAGAGCTAAGCCCCACTGTCCAGTCAATCCCTTCAGGCCTCAGCGAGCCAGTAGCAGCCATTCAATGTTTTCTTTGGAGCAGCTCTTCTGCTGCAACTATCACTGCCGCTTTCTCCTCATTGTGACCAGTGCTTGGGTTTGAATTTGTTGGTGAATCCAATGTGATTCCTTCCAATGTCGCTCCCAGAAACCCTGGGGATTCCCCGATCTATAGGGCAAATGCTACGACAACTTCATTGCTACCGAGAGGATTGTTGAATGGAGTTTCTCCGAGTGACAGTATATGCAGACGCACCCCAGAAACTGGTCTTGACATAATTATTTTTGGCTTCTGAGACCTTTGTTGCCACTGCCATAGTCTTCAGTGACATTTCCTCCATGCCACTGGCACTTGGTGATCACAGGGAAGTGAATTGATGGTGAGTTGAGTTGTTGTCAGGATTTTGTTTGTGGAACCATGGTAAGCCATATACTAAATTGTATGCCCATATTGGCACAACCAGCACAGCTGATTTCTCTACCAGCACAAGATAGTCCACATACAGGACTGTGATCTGCATCTTCTTGTGGCTGTCCATTGCATGTTGCGTCACTTCTCCATTCATGCTGAGGGTGGTGATGTGTGTCACCAGATGAGATATCCCAACTCACTTGACAAGCCTCAGTGCCAACAAGATTCTGGTTAAGCCGCAGTTGACAAGAGCCTGTGCGTGTTGTATCTAACCATTTTGGTCGCATTTGTACTTCGTGAACTATGTTTGCTGGATCTGGAGGTTCGGTGCCGTATAGATATCAACTTAACATTCTTGCCCTCAGGCTCTCAATGACGACTCATCTTTGTAGTGAGAATATATAGGGTTGAACATCATCCAGAGTTGCCATTAGTGGCTGAACCACGAATTGTTTTTTGCTTGCTGAGTGTCAAAGGATTCTCAGCGCTTGATTTGTCAATTATGCTTTTGTCACATCAGCAAAAAACATTGCCGTCCAGGTGGAACGGCTACGTCAGAGTGGACACACTCCGTCAGAGCCTTCAGAGACACCCTTGTGGCGGATTACACCACGCCCGGCGTCAATAGCACGCGTCGCGTGGCATATCGCCCTCCGATCGCTGTTTCGCCGTTTCTTATCGCTCTGTTGGTCTCCAATTTTAAACAAACACTCTGGCGTTGTGGCCAACTGTGACCATAAGTCGGAATAGGTTCATTGCGTACACGCTTGCATCGGGATTGCAATGCAATGGGTAACGGTGCGACAATCTCTCCTTGCGTTCTTTCTACATTGAGCTCGAGAAGCCTTAGATGGTGAGAAGATATGATACTACCCAGCCATGAGGATCCACAAAATCTCGGAAAGAGCGAGTGAGACCAAAAGTTGGGAAAGATAGAGTGTGTATTGTTGTTGTATGACAAGATGAGATGAAAATGAGATGCTGTCTATCTACCCCGGGGTCTCCCGAATGTATACTCCGCATCGCTCATTCAACCTCCGTTACCACTGTATCTCCGTACACCCACCGTCTCTAGTTAACGATATAATTGGAGGCCGTGACCAAGCGAGTTTGGATCTGCAATGTGAGGCGGAGATCAAGTGAACTCAGAGATGCACTCTGAGGCTGTGACCAAGCAAGTTTGGAGATGCACTTGCAGGCTATGATCGAGCGGGATTGGAGGAGTACTTGGAGGCGGTCGATTTGGAGGGAGGCGCGATGACAGCTGAGACTGTATTCATTGGTTAACTTGTAGTTGTGCAAATGTAGAGAGTTGAGTACAACATCCGCCGAGAGATGAGAATCTGGCTGGGAGCGGGCGACTGTCGATCTTGGAATCATGCTGTACTCGGAGTTCATTCAAGATTATGGCATGGAGAGATAGTGAGGGATGACTTAACTTCGTGTTCTTAGGTGATGGTAGAGTTGAGCACAAGAAAGAGACAGATCAGAGAAGAGGGGGGAAATCATCATGAGGAACTGGGAGTTAGAGAATTTCATGTGCGAGTCAATTGACCATCCCCAATACGGCAGGTATGAGTCCCAATCCGGCAGGTAATAACACCAATACGAGGACTTCTAAAGCAAATCAGGCAAGTCGTACCCCTGATTTCTCAGGTCCCCTCGTGTCCTCCATATCCATTTCATCTTCATCCCCCATCTCTCTCTTTCTCATCCACAACTCTACCATCGTTGCAAGAACACATAGTTAAGTCATCCCTCTCTATCTCTTCATGCCATCATCATGAGTTAACACCGAGTGCAGCATACGCCGAGTGCAGCATACACTGAGTCCAGCATACACCTAAGATTGTCTGTTGTCCCTTCATTCTCTCGATTTCGAGTTAACCCCTGAATGTAGCTTCCGGCATACCTCCCTGCAGATCGACTGCCACCAGGCAGTTCCCCATATGAGCTTCAAAGGTAAAGTCACCTCGTCATATTCCCACGGTTTCGAGTTAACTAACCGATGAATAGAGTCTCATCATCTGGCGAGCCTCCCATCGACCGCCTCTAGATCGAGTACTCCACTAATCTCCCTCGATCATATCCTGCTGCAAGTGCATCTCTAAACTCGCTCAATCACAGCTCGGAGTGCATCTCTGAGTTCACTCAATCTCGGTCTCCAATTGCATCTCCAACCTTGCTCAATCATGGCCTCAAAGTGCATCTCCACACTCACTCGATCACAGCCTCCCAGCGCATCTCCAAACTCGCTCAATCATGGCCTCTCAGTGCATCTCTGAGTTCACTCAATCTCGGTCATCAATTGCATCTCCAAACTCGCTCTATCACGGCCTCGGAGTGTTTCTCTGAGTTCACTCGATCGTCATCTTCAGGCGCACCTCGAATTGCTGACCACCACCGCGTGCTGCCAGTCGAGATATACCATGTGTAGATAGGTAGCTATATAGATACATAGATACATAGATGAGAATACAAACTGAATGCATAAGTTTTGAAAATTGTTGAACGATAAGTAGTAGCTATGATTTAACATCTCCAGGCATTGTGTAAACTGCTTCAGCAAAACTGCAGCCCCTGCAAAGAGTGTAACACACGTGTCCTTCTGATGGTGCGTAAACGTCAGAACAAAGTAAAGGAGGTACATATGCAACGTGAGCCGTCACCTGGGTGACGGGTAGCATGTACTTCTCCGTCAGAAGGTACGAGGTTCCGTCAGTGCTGTCAGAGCTGTTCGGAACACCCAGGTGTTTTTGACGGAAGCTAGAGTTGTTGCTGATGCATTAATCCAATTCCAATGAAAGATCATTCATATGGCAGGTCATCAGTAAAAACTAAATTTCCTTCATCAAATTTATTTAGTTTAATGTACCCACAAACTCAGAAAAATGAAATCAAGGTTTCCCTGAAATATGGCACTGCTTTAAAGTTCCAGAGTGTTCATTGAGTTGTTGCAATGCTGTTTTCAAGCATCATGATCAGTGTATCCACTGTTGCAAATGTGATAATGAGCACTTGACGAATGTTTCACACTTCCTTTCACAATATTACCAATCATGTCTTGGCATCTTCCTAAATTGCCCAATTCAATTTGTCCTCATCATGATGATAGTACTTGCTCCATACATTTAATGAAATATGTAGTTCTTGTTTTTAAAGACCCTCATGGCTTAATTTGACCAATGATGGTTACCACACAGAAATGGTTCACGGTATTTAATCTGTTGATACAAGATTGTTCAGTACCTTGCAGTTGTTCGACCATCTTGGGAGGGTTATGCATCATCGCGATTATGATTTGATGAGTTTGGGGACAGATTTCTGTAAACCATCAGTTGTATTAAATTTGCTACTATTATGATATATCGACGAAACCTAGAATAAAATAGCTCACAGTGGAAATTCAAAATCCAATTACTAACACCATTCCTAACCTCCAAGGGACATAGCACCCTCTACAATCGTACTTTCATCGACTAATCCCATATTCTCAATGATGGTGATGTTGGTGATGTTATTGCTGTTGCTGTTGCTGTCACTGCAGGGGATGGGCTGGCTGCTGCTGGCGATGGCAGACCCGCCCATAGGCAGAACAGCTGAGATTCCCAGGCTAGCCTCAGTGGTAGCAACAAAGCTGCTGAGATGATTAAAAGAATTGTTGGGCTGCCCGATCAGCTCCTCCATGACGTAATCAAGGAAGTCCTCATTAATGCTGCCATGATCATGGTGAGGTAGTGCCATCGCTGGGTCTGTACCAGTTGAATGGATCGTTTGGTGAATCATGCTGCGGATATTCTCTACCTATTTGTCTTGAATCTCTGGCAAGGAAGAACAACAATCCATGTCGAGACTACAAAATACATCTGTGCATGCTTGATTAATTGCATGATTAAAGTTTCTTGTATCGCACTTACGTTGTGCTGCACCTCCTGGAAGAAACTCTGGTCGGACCGTAAACGCGCCTGGATTTCAGGCTGACAGGCAATGATAGATGGTGGTTGTGGTGAGCGCAATGAATGTCGGGTTGATTTTAATAATCAATGTTCTATCTTTCATTCCCATTTGTCATATGTGTTAGAAGTATGTCTGGTGAATCAGATCCACAATTTCAGTCACTGCCAATTGAAACTTGCACTCCTAAATTGATTGTCAAGACAACGATTAGACAAGAAGGGAACTTTGAACTTGCCTCACAAATGTTTGTGGGGCATGTAAACCGATCATTGGCCAATAGGCAGGCTACTATTATCTGGATCTCTGTACGCGACTGTGTTCATTAGCAACGACCCTAGTTTCCGTCAGAAACACCCGGGTGTTCCGGACGGCTCAGACGGCTCTGACGGAACCTCGTACCCTCTGACGGAGAATTACACGCTACCCGTCGCCCAGGCGACAGGTCGCGTTGCACACGTACCGCCTTTACTTTTTGGTGACGTATACGCACCATCAGAACGACACGTGTGTTACACTCTTCGCAGTGGCTGCAGTTATGCTGCAGCCGCTTTTTCTCCGGCCGCCGCTTCTTTGGAAATGCTGCTGGTGCCCCTGGAAATCATAGCTACTACTTATCGTTCAACGATTTTCAAAACTTATGCATTCAGTTTGTATTCTCATCTATGAATCTATGTATCTATATAGCTACCTATCTACACACGGTTTATCTGGACTGGCAGCACGTGGTGATTGTCAGCAATTCGAGGTGCGCCTGAAGATGATGATCGAGTGAACGTTCACCTCCATTACCCCTGTATCTTCGTGCACCCGCCATCGCTCACTAACGATGTACTTAGAGGCTGTGATTGAGCGAGTTGAGAATTGCACTTGGAGGCCGAGATCGAGTGAACTCAGAGATGCACTTGGAGGCCAGGATCGAGTGAACTCAGAGATGCACATAGAGGCCGTGATCGTGCAAACTTGGAGGCCGTAATCGAGCGAGTTCGGATATACATTTGAAGGCTGTGATTGAGCGGGTTTGGAGATGCACTTGGAGACCGTGATCGTGCGAAATTGGAGGCCGTAATCGAGCGAGTTTGGATATACACTTGGAGGCCGTGATCGAGTGAGATTGGAC
>Ga0307512_10006859_pt1 | contig 11415 bp, 4 predicted proteins | sample 14_EM_MG_FD_200267 | JGI IMG/M metagenome (GOLD analysis project Ga0307512, IMG submission 200267) | Populus trichocarpa ectomycorrhiza microbial communities from riparian zone in the Pacific Northwest, United States - 14_EM | ecosystem: Host-associated > Plants > Roots > Unclassified | place... | reverse complement strand
AGTTTTTGGGAACGCAGGTTGAACCGCGTTCCCAAACGCTTCCTTAGTGTGTTTGTGATGGTGTTATGAAAAACTGAAAAAAAAATTATTTTATTTTTTATTTTAAATTAATATATTTTTGATATTATCATATTATTTTGATGTATTAATATTAAAAATAATTTTTAAAAAATAAAAAACAACACTATCAAAACACGCTAGAATTAACACGAGAGAAAGAACGAACGGGAAGAAGCAGACAGAGCAAGGGCCTCCCCGTCGCCTTCCGTCCGCTCTTCCTGAAGTGAGCGAATTGCAATCAGAGCATGTCCCCGCATCTGAAAATGAGGTGGGAAGAAGGATAATTACAAGGTATGTTCAAGAACTCAGAATATTTTGAAAAATATAATTATAATGATATCCAACAAAAACTACATGCATGGAGAAATTTTGTGCAGTAAGGTCATTACAATAATGAATTAACCCTTGATTTATGCCACGGAGAAGTACTCTATACACAGAGCAATTAAGCTTCAACTTGATAATAATACATGGAAAATAGCCCTCATTTCCTTTACAAGTGAAAGGATTAACCAAGTAACAAACCATGCTAATATGTACGTACAATTTCATATTATTTTAAAGACACCCCTTCTCTCTTTTCTAGAAAACTAGTAAGGAATTCTTGATATCGTAGTTCATTTTCTCTAAATTTGGCTGCACAGCAAATTGAATCATCGGCGGAGGACCACAAGCCAGAGCCAGAGCATCACTTGATCCTTCCGGAACATGCTCGCGCAGGATTCTCTCTGTAACGAACCCAGTACTGTACAGCCAGCCTTCCTTGATAGACTCTTGAACCACATACCACACCTTTAATCTCTCGTGTTCCTTCACCCAAGAATCAAGCTCGTCCCTCAGCAGAATATCGTCCTCGGTGCGGTTCGCATACACCACATACATCTCAGTATCGTCTTCTGGGTCTTTCAAAATAGCTTGAATCACTTGATAAATCGGTGTGATACCTGTACCACCTGCTAACATAGCCAGTTTCTTTGCAAACTTGGGTTTGCCATGAACCATAAAGTTGCCGCGACCAGCATATTCAATGTGACCCAATGGACCCTTCACGTCTACCACAGACCCCAGCGATAACGAGTCAAGGTACTGTGACATCTGCCCTCCATTAGGGAACTTTGGATGCACGCCTTTAAAATAAACTTTAATCACAAGATCAAAAAACCCCACCGCATCAATGGTGCTGGCTGGCGTATAAGCTCGCATGCACAGCTTATCATCGATGGTAGCGGATAAAAAAATGTGCTTCCCTACTGGCAACCCCAGTACTTGATCCTCTGATGGCAATGCAAATCGAAAAAGACGCACATCATGAGAGAGAATTTCCTTCTTCACTAGCTTGCATTGGATTTTTTCACGCGGGACAAGAGCAACATTTCTTGCTGGGGCAATTTCTTTGATAGGAGCCAAATTCATCTGTGCTATATTGGACGCACCATGCATTGAGCTATTAGGCGAAGACGCGTTCGAGTCAGATGTGTAAGCGGTTGAATTGACCAATTCTCCAATCCGATAACCCTCAAGCATCTTCTTGGCTTTATCAGAGTGTATGGCATCGAATTCTTCAGTGCAATCAGTACCGGCATTGATTAAAATGCTATCGGTGCCACCGGGATGGTCTTTAAGGAAGCGAGTGCAATCATAGACATGACCATGAACAATTATCCACGCCGATTCAGCTGAATTATGTTTTTTTACTTCAGCCATGGAAAAAGCTTTTGATGAAGTGTTCATGAAGAAGGGTGTTGAAACACTTTTCTTCAGAGTTCGGATATTCTCCGATGAATTCTCTAGGTGCCTTTCCTTAGCCATCCACCCACCGGACTGGTTGCCCGGAACGGTGGGGTGCTCGAACACGATTCCAATCTCACCCTTGTGACGTTTGCAGACATTTGTTTTAACCCGGAACCAGCAGTTGTTCATCATTCCCTGTTCATCATAATGGCACCATGTTTAAATACACACTAGGGCTAAACTTATGTTTGCAATACACTTCAAGCCAATGAATATCTGTGACAATATAAATCGATTTTTAACCTCGGTAAAAGTATTTGTCATTAATATTCAATTTCATATAAGCCCTTGTCCGGAGGACTTCTTGCACCAGCTCTTAAAGAGAAAAGAGCTAGCATTTAAGACAGTAACTGAGTATAAATAATTAAATCTTATATTCTTTAGTTTAGCTAATATTCAAGACAGCAAATATTTTTTTATAAGAAGAGTTCAAAAGAGCAAAAAATATAACATAAAATCACGCTGACAATTCAGCCTAGATAAAGATGTTTGTATAAAGGGAGATATCCTATTCTCTCATGAAAATAACCGGTGAGCTCAAGAACACGCCACCCCACAAATTTAATTTCTGGAGCTGTCGGCTTTGAACGCTGTACGTCAGAAATTCAAGCTAAAGGCACCAACTAGAGAATTATGTCGCTTTCGTGGAAAATTCAAGTTTTCAATTGACACATTATTTAACTAAAAGTTGACAATTTTGATTTTGACCAGATTCACATAATTACAGGTGGATGTGTTTGAAAGTCCAAGAACACAAGTTGATCGGACATCCATGCATGCATACATACCATGGCATTCCAATTGAGCTTCTCCGGCTGGGTGTTAAGGGTTTCATCCCAGGCCCGGACTGCAATCTCCTTGGCTCCAAGTAGCTCCAGTATCTCCACCTCCAGGGACCAGAAGCACCAACACCAGTATTTGCCATACTTGTTGGGCTTCTCTGGGTGGTCCAAGTTACAGACCCGCCACGTTTCTCCACCGTCCAAAGTCACCTCAGCACGCGTCACTTTCTTACCGCCGCCTTCATTTACAAAAAATTGCAAGTGAGACAAGAAGATTACTTTCGGTACAAGAACTCTTCTTAAGTTCTACAAGAGGAGAGGCATATAGATTTGATGGCAGTGTTAAAAAAAAATATTTTTTTATTTAATAATTGAAGTTGATTGGTAGATTTTAAAAAATGATTTATATTATTTTTTAATATATTTCCTTAAATGAAAGCTCTTTAAACTTGAAACTTGTATAAATTCATATTATCCAAGTTTATACAAGTTTACTTGTATAAACTTGTATAAACTTGATTTTTATAAAATAAATAAGGGTGGTGAAATTCAAACTCATGACCACTTGGATTCTAATATAATATTAAAGAATCAACTTAATACAATAGTTTAAACTATTAGAAGAGATTTCAAGATATAATTTATATTATTTTTTAACCAGGGACGGAGACAGGGGACTGACAGAGACCCCGGCTCCTGCAAAGAAAATTTTTTTTACAACCCCTCTCTTAACAATATTTATATTTGTAGTCTAAATAATAAAACAACTAACATTTTCACTCCTCTTAATTTTATTTTCTGCTTCCGCCCTGTTTCTAACAGTCACCTTATTATTAGGAACTTCCACCAAAGACAGATTTTCTTATAAAAGAAAAGGTCTAAAATCGTAATGGGATTATCTTTCAGTTCTCTGGATGCGTACCAAAAGAAAAGTCTAAAATCGACAGATATATTTATTTATATCCCCCCAATTAAATTAAAAACAAAGAAATATCTTTCAAGAAGAAAGTAAAGTAAAAACTCACCGGAATATGCGTATCCCTTCAGCGTGAACGGGCTCTGAGTTGTCCATGAGTTAATTGGCAATATCTCTCCGTGAGAAGGCGTTGTGATCGCGGAATTTATATTCAGCTCATTGATGATATACTCTGTCTTGTACCACCAGGCTACACATTGCAAAACAACAAAGGTAGCATAATCGTTGTTACTGCTATTCAGATGCCCCGTAAAATTTCATGACGTACCATGGACTGCCAAATTGATATTGACATATGCTATTATTATATCATATCATATCATGTTACGTACCTTCGGCATTAGCTAGCTCTGTATCAACATGCGAGGGCAGTACTCTGTTGTCCATGTAGTGATAGTAACTATCTGACTCTTTAGTGGTAACAATTATTCTCTTTAACCATTTTACCATGCGCCCACCAATGAAACCTGGTATGATCACCCTCACCGGAAACCCATGGTCCGGCGACAAGAGCTCACCGTTTTGCATATAGGCTAAAATAATATCACGAGATGGATCCAAAGCAACCTCTTTCTTGATGCTAGTCCCGTACTTTGATCCACCGCCACCTGGCAGGTCCTCAGCACCTTCGAAACAAACATTGAGGGCTCCATTTTTACGGCTGTAGATCCCACACTTCTTGAGCAGCAAATGCAATGGCACGCCACGCCACACTGAAGTAGACAACCCCGCAGCACCCCAGTTGAACCCAACTGTCTGTTTCACCATGTTTTGCTCTTTGCGTCTGTTACCTGCGCAAACTAGAGTGACAGGGAGTTCACGAGCTGGGAATTCGTTGACTAGCTGCTCCATGGTGAAACGGGCTGGCCTTTTAACCAGACCGCAAACCTCGACAGTCCAGTCTTGCCACGTGGCCATTGGAACAGAACCATGGTTGCGAACATAGTGAAGTGGGACCGGTGTAATGAACCCGTGGTGCATGAGACGAACCAATGGCGGTTCAGAGTTGAAGGGATGTTTCCCTGTAAGACGGACCATGGAAGGGTTGCGTTCGATCCACTTATCAGCCGTTCCTTCATCTCGTGTATCAAAAATCGACGGCTCTAATTCACTGTTACCTTTGCGGATCAGATCCTTATAATCAGCTTCATCTTCACTTGAAGAGTCTTCTTCCTCCAATGTTGGAACTGGTTTCTGGTTGTACCGAGTAAAGTCTTGGTTCGAGAAGTTCAACGCCCGAACCGGAGAGTTGGGCCGGTGGTTTGAAACGGATTTGAAGGGACGAGCCACCCCGTTTAAAGTGGGTTCGACGTGGAATTGACGGTTGTCGACCGAGGCTCCCATTAGTATCGCCTAATAAATAAGGAAAGATACGTAAAAGAAAATGAAAAGAAAGAAAGGTTTTTTTAAGACTTTTCTGTCTTTACTTCTTCCTGTGATTCCTCTGTTTGGTTTCGAGGTGAGAATGAAGTTGCATTTGGTTAGGACTTTATAGGCCTCGTTGTGGTTTGAAGTTTGAAGTAGAAAAGTGTCAAAGGAAAAAAAACGGGGCCATGATTACGTTTGTAGACAGTGACTTTATTGTTGTTATTTTACTATCTTTTATTATCATGTTTATTTTTTAAAAAAAATTATTTAAAAATATATTAAAATAATATTTTTTTAATTTTTAAAAATTATTTTTAATATCAATCTATCAAAACAATACAAAACAAAAAAAAATAATTAAAAAAATTTGAAAAACCTTGAAAACATTGTTTTTATCTAAAAAAACATGAAAGATGATATAAAGTGAGTTATACAAAAACATTTTTAGTGAAAAAATGGAAAAATAAATTTGATGGTGACGGCTATATGGACTAGAGCTAGCTGTGGCTCGAGAGGTTGACATGGACGTAGAGACCAGGGTTTTGGCTAGTGCCACACATATAACAGGTGACAACAGCTGTTAAAAAATATCTTTCGCTTCTAATTTTGTTTTGCATCCAGCTCGTATTTATAGTTATAGTTTAAAAAATTATTTTTAGTTATAATTTTTAAAAAATTAATATATTTAGTTCAAATTATTATGAGATAACTCTTTGTATGTAAAATAAAATAAAAATTATTTGAGCTTCTATAAAATTAAAATTTGAAACACAATTATATATAAATTCAGTTAAAAAAAACAAAATTTATTTAGTTAACATCTATGTAATTAGATTAAAAAAAAAAAATTAATTATCATAATACCAAACAGTCTTTTAATTCTACCAAAGGGGGTATCCACTTCCTTTAGGATCATTTGATTTTTGTGTTTAAAATTGTATTTGGGTATATTTTAAAAGTGTGTTTGGCTTTAAAAACATTAAATTGATATTTTTATAGTATTTTTTAATAGTTTTATATATTAATATAAAAAAAAGTTAAAAATAAATTTTTTTAATATATTTTCAATTAAAAATTACTTTTAAAAAATAATCCATAACATATTACAAATACAAATCCTGGCTAAATACTCCGGTTGCAAACGCTTCCCATCTATATTCTTTAGATATTTTTACTTTTGTACTGTCAACTACAACTTTATGCGAATGATATCATTGTTAACTTCAAATCCATTTTTGTATAAGTATATTATTTAATTTAATGATTTCAACCCACCCGAATATTGTAACTGCATTTACAAAAATTTACCAAAGTAAAACAAGGATTTCAATCTTACTTTATTTATGATTGAAAATGATGAGGTTCTAAAATTCAAGTAACTTGAGAATAAGGTTTATGTGTTCGATAATTGATTAATCTTTTAATTCAACATGTGACTGAACCCAATAATACTAAATCTATTAGCTTCTGAAACCAATATATACATGAACTCAGCACATAGCTGAATTCAAATATATTAGGTTTGACAGATGATCAAACCCACACGCTGAGTTCAAGGATATTGAGTCTGGTGAATTGTCAAACTCACATTTATATAGGCTCGGTGTATAGTTGAGCCTATGAATATTGGGTGTGATGGATTGTCAAATTTACATGTATAATTATAGATTTTAGATTTGTTTGGATATTCACTACACTAGTAAAGTGGCATTTAAGGCCTTAAAAAAAAGGTTTGCCTTGGAATTATAGGTGTTTTTGTATTTTCACATTGCATATTAATAATTATAGATTGTTTGGAGGTATTTTAGTTTATTTATATTTTTATTAATAGTAAAATACACAAAAATATCCTTGAGGATAAAAAAATCAACACAAGCAGGGCAAGTGTATCTCGGTATTTTTATTTTTTTATAAACAGTAAAATTACGAATGCACCTTTCAATCCAAGAAATTAAAGTAATTGGGTCAAGGGTATTAAGGTCTTTTAGCCTAGGTTTTTTTGTTGTTGTTTCTAGGTTTGATTGAGGGCAATAATATAATTTAGCATTTAAATAATAGATTTAAAATTTAAAAAATTATTAACGCGTGGGATCCGCCGGACACTTTAGATGGCGAATGCAACAACTCCTGATGATCAAAAATAGGCTTCCGCTATATAATTTTATTCCTCATTGTCTTCTCTTTCATTATAGAAGGCATATGTCGTTCAAATGTAGCTGGTTTATTATTGATGACTCTTTTTTTTTTACCCTTTATTTCTCTCTCCTACCCCTAAAAATACATTATGGTCCTTATTGTTATTAATATTTCAGATTTAATCCTTTTAGTTTTGATTTTTATATTTTTGTCATTTTCCTTTTTGTTAGAGTTTCATTTGTTTTAAATTTAACCCTTTAATTTCTAATTTGTATATATATAATATTTTTTTTTATTCTGTCCTTCTACTTTTAATTTCTCATTATTTTTCTTTGCTCTTTTATTAAAGTTTTTATAACTTTCAATTTTATCGTTCAAACAAGTTTTTGTTTTGTTTTTTCAATGATAATAATAATGATTTTAATTTGATCCCTCTTCTTTTATTCTCTTACTGTTTTCATTGGCCTTTGTCAAAGTTTTTATAGTTTTCAATTTTATCCTTCAAATCAAGTTCATGGTTTTTATTTTTTCAATAATGATTATAATTGTAATAGTAATATTATTAGTAGTAGTAATAATAGTAATAGTGATAGTAATAATAATAATAGTGGTAATAAAAAAAATAGTAGCGATGATGATGATAATAATAATAAAAAAAATGATGATGATGATGTTGATGCTAACAAAAAAATAATAATAGTAATGTTAGTTATAATAATAATAATGATAACAACAATAACAATAATGATAGTAATAATTGTGGCAATAATAACAAAAACAATAATAGTAGTAATAATAATAATAATAATAATAATAATAATAATAATAATAATAATAATAATAATAATAATGACACTAATAATAATACTACTAATATTGATAATAATAGTAATAATAATAGTTTATTACATTAGTGATAACAATGATAATAATAATAATTTTGATAATAATATTTATGATAGTGATAACAACAACAACAACAATAATAGTGATGATAATACAAATAATAATACTAATAGTGATGATAATGGTGGTAACAATAGTAGTAATAATAGTAGTGGTGATAGTAATAATTTTAATGACAATGACAATAATAATAAAAATAATAGTTATAACAACAACAACAACAACAGGTAGAAGAGAAAGAAGAAGAAGAATTATGATAATAAAAATACCAATAATAGTAGTAGTGACAACAATGAAAACAAAAACAAGAACAACAATAATAATTAAAACAGTAAAAACAACAACAACAACAATGATGGTGATGATATTGACAATAGTTATGAAAATAATAATAATAATAATAATAATAGGAATGCCATTATTATTATTATTAATGATATGCTAGCAATAATTAGATAATAGTAGTAATGATAATGATGATGAACAATAATAATAGTAATTTTAATAATAATAGCAGCAGCAGCAGCAACAACAATAATAATGAAGATGTCACTTATTAATAATAGTAGTAATAATAATCTTGATTCTCATTACTTAAATTGTTATTTTTTAAAAGTCCTCTTATATATATGTTTTTCAATTTTATTATTTGATATTTTATTGATTAAGAGTTAAACTTCATGATCTTTTTAGATTAGATGTTTTAGGTTCAATAACTCAAGTTACATGTTTAAAAAGTTAACATATATTTTTTTATAGAAAAAAAACTTTATAATTTTTTTTTAATTTTTTATTGGGTTATTTCAATCACATAATATAAGTCGTGAATTTGAAGGGATATCACATATTAGTTTAACCTTAATTAATATTGTTATAAATTTGTCATGATTGATTTCTTATATTTTTTATTTAATTTTAATAATTAAATATTATTTTTTATATGAAAAATAATCTGGGGGCCTTGCAGGTAAGCACGGAGACCAAAGCTAGTTTTAATCTATGCTAGGGGTATGGTAACGGTTTTTTTATTGATTTGTTCATGTTGAATTCAGCGAGGAATATTCTGTCTTAAAATATAATATATGATATCATTGAAGTAGGAACTGATTGAAATTATATGATGTAAAAATATTTTTAAAAATATATCTATGCAACTTTGAGGACGTGATGAAGCTATTTCCCTATTATAAAAAACAATCTATTGAATTAAATTCATTTGATATGATACAAGTACAAATACACCAATCAATAATTAGAGTGAATATATAAAATGTATGGCTATCACTAGATTTCTTGGGGAAAAAAACTCTTAAACAGACATGTCCACCTGCTCTGTCTTGCTCATATCTCGAGGACAAACGTCACAACATATGACATTGACTCGTGAAAACAAACATTGTACTAATCATATACTTAATTGCACGGTTGTAGAATTGTCGTAGCTCCAACGTATGATTTTTGCTCCCACAAGCAATATTTTCCATAATTGAAGATGCGTGTTTGCGAATCGCAACCTCTCTACACTTGAAAAGATTATCAAAATCTAGCTGTAATTTCTTCATGAGCAATGGAGTAAATATTTATATAATATTAGCAAAACAAAACAACGGTGAAGGTCGAACCTAATTTCTCAACTCAGATTATTTACTCCATTAACCAACTTGTTTGAAGGGTTAGATTAGTCGTTCGATAAAATATCCGGAGGATTCTTAGGATTGGCGCTAGAGCAATGATGTGCTACTGTTGTGACAGTGATAGATCACTAATGGTTAAAAAGGATCCGAACAGCGAAGCCAATAAAACTGGGGGGCGGTTAATTTCATGTCCGTGAAGTGGCGCATGGGAACTCCAACAGCCAATGAATAGAACCACGGGGCGGGTTTTCAGGCACCGAATCAGAGAGAGACAGAGAACAAGAGGGAAGGTTGAGAGAGGGTCACGTAACTGTAATAAAACGGAAAGGGTCAGAACTCACAAGTCACAGCTTCACATAGGGCACAACTGGGGGCGGCTAATACGGAGCTGAGGGGGCTAACGAGACACTGGCTTTTGGTGAGCCTTTTGAGTCATCTTGGTATTTGCTGGCTGGCTCATTTTATCTCCTCTCTTCTCTTTCCCGTAGCTGTGAGACAAAAGGTTCTGTTGACTAAGGGCCCATAGATTGATCATGGCCACCTTTCACAGGGTTTCTTTCTGTTTTATTTTCCGGCTGTGATTAAAACACAAATATTGGAACGCAGCCCTGCTCCCCAGTCCTCCTCACAATGTGGCGATGTGATAATGGTAAAAAGGGACCATTACAATAAGTTAAAAGATAATAATGTTAGGAATTTGTTCGAGTTTGAAGTAGAATATACCCGGAGCTGCTAGTTCTGATACATTTTTGTTTGCTCTGCTTGCAGCAAGAATTCCCACAAAAATCACTTTTTTAGTTCTCGTCCTGGAGGAGAAGGAGGTTTCAGGTCCTGTTGCAATAGCACCCATGCGCCGTATTGAAAGAGGGTAAAAAAACCGACGGTTCCTCCATCCTGTTCCCTAGTACTCGTGCCCACGTGGTTTCTCGGCTGCTTCTTGTCCTTATGTTTTCTTGTAAACTCTTTTCTTTTTTAATTCTTTATGCTTTTTTTTGTTGTTGTTTTGTTGGTAAGAATATTTTTTAGGTTAATTTTAATTTACCCCATAGGATTTGAACGGAATCCAAGGTGTCCCTTTAAGGTTTAAATTATTGCAATGTCATCCTTCAAGTTTCATTAATGCATCAATGTGTCCCCTTCCGTTAGGAAACATCACAAAATATAACGGTGGTTAAGTTTGGCGCCAGATTTTCTGCCAAGCCTTTTTTCAATTGATAAAAACATGTATAAGTGGTATTTAACTCTGTACAAACGGACTTGGCTCATATTGACTCCAACGTAAAAGCATATATTAATATATGATTTGTATTTTAAAATTTATTTAGAATTTGAAGGAAATAAATTTAATTTGTCACTTAATAAAATTGAGTGTGACTTTATAACCTAAGTGTATTAGAATTAAAGAAATAATTATTAATTTAAGAGGTACCAATTATTTTTTTTATCAATTTTATGATTAAGTTGAAAATTAAAAAAAATTGATTCCTTGTGAAATTGATAATAATTAAAAGGTATCAATTTAGGTTAACTGGTTTGAATTGAAAAAATAATAGATAATTAGTTGGATCCCAATTAATTTTAGTCAATTATGAATTTCATTGAGAATTTAGAGAAAATTAAATTAATGTGTAATTGATAACAATTAGGGTATTAATTGATGTTATTATTTATTGATGATAGTATGATAAAAAAAATTATGATGTTTGTGAAAAAGATAGTAATGATGATTGTAGTAGTTATGATAATAATATTTATAATGATA
>Ga0307512_10006858_pt1 | contig 11416 bp, 10 predicted proteins | sample 14_EM_MG_FD_200267 | JGI IMG/M metagenome (GOLD analysis project Ga0307512, IMG submission 200267) | Populus trichocarpa ectomycorrhiza microbial communities from riparian zone in the Pacific Northwest, United States - 14_EM | ecosystem: Host-associated > Plants > Roots > Unclassified | place... | reverse complement strand
ACGACTCGAAACAACGGTCTGACCTGCGGATTCTAGGTTCTCCGAACGATCGTTGCAGGCCTTGCGAGCAGAGTACGGGCTACGTCCGTCCCCGGCGGCGGCCGTGAGCCGTCGCTCGAGTTTCGCTAGGAGCCCCAACGATGAATGGCGAGCCCCTGCTCCGATCAATGTTCCGCAACCGGCTGGCCCGGGTCCTGGTCGCGGCCCTGAGCACCGTGGGCCTGGCGGCGGCCATCGTCGGCCCGGCGGCCCACGCGGCCGGTGCCGGTCAGCGGGTGCAGGCCGACGAGACGGTGGTCGACACGCGGATCGGCGCCAACCACAACCAGGTTCTGGTCTAGCGAATGAGCAGCACCCAGCGCACCGATCCGACCCCGGAGCCCGTCCGCGCCGACCTGCTCGCCCGGATGACCTCCGCGCGCGAGCACCGGCACGCCGGCGACTACCCGGCATCGGCACGGGTGCTCCGCGAGGCCGTCGCCGCGGCGGAGGCGGCGCTCGGCCCGGCGGCGGCCGAGCTCGGGGTGCTGCTCAACGAGCTGGGCATCGTCGGCAAGTACGCGGGGGATTTCCCCACGGCCGAGGCCGCCTACCGGCGGGCGCTAGACATCGAGGAGCGGCGCGGTGCGCGCGGCGGGGCGAACGCCGCCAGCCTGTTGCACAACCTCGCCGGTCTGGCGCACGCCCGCGGCGACGCCGAAACGGCGCTGCGGCTGGCCCACCAGGGCATCGAGATCCGCGCCGCGTTGGCCTGCCCCGATCCGCAAGGCCTGGCCGCCGACCGGGCGGCGCTCGCGGCGATCCTGGTCGACCTGCGCCGCTTCGGCGAGGCGCGGTCGGTGCTCGACGAGACGCTGCGCGGCGGCGTGCCCCGCTACGACACCGCGGTCGCGCTGCACAACCTGGGCTCCGCGCGATTCCGCGAGGGCCATCCGGGCCGGGCCGCGGTGCTGTTGCGCCGGGCCTTGGTACTCAAACGAGCCGAGCTCGGCGCCGACCATCCCGACCTGGCCGTGACGCTGCACAACCTGGGCCGCTGCCTGGAAGCACTGGGCTGGCGGCGGATGGCCCGCCGCCAATGGCTGCGGGCCGTGGCAGTCCTGGACGGCGCCGTCGCCGTGGACCACCCGACCCTGATCGCCTGCCGCCGGCACCTCGCCGGCGGCCAACCCAAGCGCGGGAGCAGCCCGGATGACCAGCAGAATCCTCAGAATCGTCGTGGCCGCCGCGATCGTCGGCGCGTCGCTGATCACCGAGACGACCTTCCCGAAGGCGGCCCCGCCACCGGCGGCGTCGCTGGAGATGTCGCATCCGCAGCACAACCAAGTGCTGCTCTGAACCCGCCCACGCTGGAAAGAGAAACTCATGCCACGCGCTGACGCCGTGCGTAACCGGGAACGGGTCCTGGTGGCCGCCCGGGATGCTTTTGCCATGCAAGGACCGTCGGTGAGCCTCGACGATGTGGCCCGCCGGGCCGGGGTCGGCGCGGGCACCGTGCACCGGCACTTCCCGTCGAAGAGCTCGCTGTTCGCGGCCGTCGTCGCCGACCGGATGCGGCAACTCGCCGCCGACGCGGAGCGCCTGGCCGACGCGGCCGACCCCGGTGCGGCGTTCTTCGCCTTCTTCGCGCGGCTCTCCGGCGACGCCCGGGAGAACCTGGCGTTGGCGGCGGCCGTGACGGTCTCCGCCGACCAGGTGGGCGCGGCCGGAGCGCCGTTCGAGGCGGCGCTGACGGTGCTGCTGACCCGGGCGCAGCGGGCCGGGCAGGTCCGCGCCGACATCGGCGTGACCGACCTGTACGCGATCATGGCCGGCGCCCTGCTCGTGGAGCAGCGACTCGAGCCCGCGTCGGCCGGACTCGGGCTGCGGGTCGTCGCGGACGGGCTGCGCGCCTAGACCCTCGTGGCCGGCGGGGTGTTCGGCAGGTGTTCCTCGGTGAGCAGCAGTTGGTGCAGCTCGGCGGAGGCGTCGGCGACCTGCTCCAGATGGGCGTTGTGGCCGAACGAGCGCGGCCGGGGAATGTCGATCTTCACGATCTGGCGCAGCCGGCCGGGCCGGGCGCTCAGCACGGCCACCCGATCCGCCAGCAGGACGGCCTCCTGGATCGAGTGCGTGACGAAGACGATCGTGGTGCCGAGCTCCATGTGGATGCGCTGCAGCTCGACCGCGAGCTCCTCGCGGGTGAGCGCGTCGAGCGCGGAGAACGGCTCGTCCATCAGCATCACCTTGGGGTTCTGGATCAGCGCCCGGCACAGCGAGACCCGCTGTTGCATGCCCCCGGACAGCTCGTGCGGCAGCCGCTTGCGGAAGCCGGCGAGGCCGGTCATCTCCAGCAGTTGCTGGGCGCGCTCGTAGTGCTGGGAGCGGCGCCAGCGGAAGATCTCCACCGGCAGCAGCACGTTGTCCTGCACCGAGCGCCACGGCAGCAGGGCCGGCCGTTGGAAGACCATCGCGACGTCGCGGCGGGGCGCGAGAACCCGGGCGCCGGCGATGGAGACCTCGCCGCCGGTCGGCTTGATCAGGCCCGCGATCATCCGCAGCAGCGTCGATTTGCCGCAGCCCGAGCGGCCGATGACCGCCATGAACTCGCCGTCACCGACGGTGAGGTTGATGTCCTTCAGCGCTTCGACGCGGCCGGACTTGCCCTTGAACGTGCGTGACGCCGCCGAGACGGTGATCATGGTTTGTGCTCCGGAGGGGTGGCTGGCGGGTTGCTCAGGACGCTATCGCGCGGGCCCATGGCACCAGCACGCGTTCGATCACGGCCACGAAGTAGAACAGGACGACGCCGGTCACCGCGAGCAGGACCAGGGCCGCGAAGGCCAGCGGCGTGTCGGAGGAGGCGCCGGAGCCGACGATGACCGAGCCGAGGCCGTGATCGGGGTTGACCACCTCGCCGATGACGGCGCCGATGATGGCCAGCGGGGTCGCGACCTTCAGGCCGACGAACACCTGCGGCAGCGCCCAGGACAGGCGCACCTTGACGAAGGTCTGCCACCACGACGCGGACAGCGAGCGGGCCAGCTCGCGCAGGTCGGCGGGGGTGGAGGTGAGCCCGGCCATGGTGGACACCACGATCGGGAAGAAGCTCACCAGCACCACCATGACGATCTTCGGGCTGTTGCCGAAGCCCATCCACACCAGCAGCAGGGGGGCCAGGGCCACCTTGGGTACGGCGTTCACCGCGGCCAGCAGCGGCATCGCCATCCGCTCGACGGTCCGCGAGGCGGCCAGCACGACGGCGATGAGCAGGCCGCACACCGCGGCGATGCCGAATCCGATCAGGACCCGCTGCAGCGTGATCCAGGTCTCCGAGAGCAGGTACGTGGGGGTGCGCAGGAACGACTCGACGACGTCCGGCGGGGACGGCACGTAGAACGGGTCGATGTGCAGCGCGATGGTCAGCAGCCACCAGAGGCCGATCGCGACCACCCCGCCGAGGACGGGCAGGACCGCATTCGTCCACACCAGCGACAGCCGGGAACCGTTCTGGATGTCTGTCATGGTGGGGCTCCGTCGAGTGGGGAGATGGCGGCAGCTTACCGGCGCGCGTCCGGACGAGATGGTAGAGCAGTGTGGATCAGCTGTCACGGCGCCATCGACGCACGTGACGTCGGGAAATTCCGGTTTTATCGTCCCGATCGGACGCCTGGCCAGCCGGTTGTCCCCGTTTGACAGGAGCAGGCCCGGCCGCGATGCTGTTCGCAAGATTGTTAGCAATCCCGGGCCAGAGCTGAGGGGTTTCGGAGAGTCATGTCTGAGCACCCTGTCCCGTCGGCGGCGGCGCGAGCCCTGGTGGCCGGCGCGTACGACACCCACGTCCACATCGCCCCGGACGTGATGGCCCGCCGCATCGACGACCTGGACCTGGCCCGCCGCTTCGCCGAGGTCGGTCTCGCCGGCTTCGTCGTGAAGTCGCACTATGTGGCCACCGCCGAACGCGCGGCCGTCGTGCGCAAGGCCGTGCCGGGCGTGGACGTGCTGGGCGCGATCACCCTGAACGGCTCGATGGGCGGCATGAACCCGGCCGCCGTCGAGATCGCCGGGCGGCAGGGCGCCCGCATCGTCTGGATGCCCACCGTGGATTCCCGCAATCAGCGCAGCTCCGTCGCCGCCGACCTGCCCGGCTCCACCCCGGCGATGTGGGGCGCGCTGCAAGCGGACCTGGTCGCGCAGGGCATCGTGCCGGAGATCGTGGAGGTGGTCGACGCCGACGGGACCGTGCCGGAGAACGTCCGCCGGGTGCTGAGGGTCATGGCCCGCCACGATCTCGTGCTGGCCACCGGGCACCTTTCCGGGCCGGAGATCCTCGCCGTCGTCCGCGCGGCCCGCCACGAAGGCGTCCGCCGGATCGTGGTCACCCACCCCGAATTCACCTCCCAGCGGCTGCCGGTGGCGCAGCAGCGCGAGCTGGCCGCCGAGGGCGCGCTGCTGGAGCGCTGCTTCACCACGCCGTACACCGGGAAGGTCTCCTGGAGCGACCTGTTCGACAACATCCGCCAGGTCGGGCCCGAGCACTCCATCCTGTCCAGCGATCTCGGCCAGCCGTTCAACCCGCCGGTCGAGGACGGCCTGCCGCTGTTCGCCGACCGGCTGCTGGCGGCCGGGTTCACCGAGCAGGAGGTGCACACCATGGCGGTGACCAACTCCCGGTTCGTGGCGGCCGCGCCGGCGACCACCCGCTGATCAGGCCGGGCGCGCGGTGTCGCCGGCCGGTCGCCGGGCGTCCAGGGCCCGGCGGATCCCGGCGAGCAGCTGCTGCTCGGCCACGGGCTTGCTGAACAGGGTGACCCCGGCGGGCAGGGTGCTGCGGGAGGCGAGCATCGGCTCGGCGTAGCCGGACATGTAGATCACCGGCAGCGTCGGGTAGCTCGCCTGCAGGTGGATGGCGAGGTCGTGGCCGTTCATCTGCGGCATGATGACGTCGGTCAGCAGCAGATCGATGCTGCTGTGATGCCGGCCGGCCAGCTTGAGCGCCTCCTGACCGTTGCTGGCGGTCAGCACCGTGTAGCCGTGCCGGGTCAGGATGCGCTGGGTGAGCATCCGCAGGCTGTCCTCGTCCTCGGCGAGCAGGATCGTCTCCTGGTCGCGCGCCTGGTACTGGGCGTCGGAGAGGTCGGCCGTCAACTCCTCGGCGGCCTGGGCCGGCTGCTGCGTGGCGGGCAACAGGGCAGTGAAGGTGGTGCCCACGTCCGGTTCGGAGGTGATGTGGGCGTGCCCGCCGGCCTGGGTGACGATGCCGTAGATGGTGGCCAGGCCCAGGCCGGTGCCCTGGCCCTTCGGTTTGGTGGTGAAGAACGGCTCGAAGGCCCGGTCGATGGTGGCCTGGCTCATGCCGACGCCGGTGTCGGTGACGCGCAGCCGCATGTGCCGGCCGACCCCGACGCCGGGATGGTGCGCGGCGTAGTAGTCGTCGATGGTGATGGGCTCGACGTCGATGCTCAGGGTGCCGCCCGCCGGCATGGCGTCACGCGCGTTGACGACGAGGTTCAGCAGGACCTGTTCGATCTGGCCGGGGTCGGCCTCGACCGGCCACGGGTTCTCGGCGAGGTGGATCCGCATCTCGACGTCCTCGCCGATCGTGCGGCGCAGCAGCTGTTCGATGCCGGTGACCACCGCGTTCAGGTCGATGACCTGGGTCTGGGCGATCTCGGCCCGGGCGAAGGACAGCAGCTGCCGGGTGAGGTTGGTGGCCCGCTCACTGGCCTGGATGATCTGGCGCAGGTCGTCGTACGACGTCTGCCAGTGCTCGTCGGTCCGCGCCGCGACCTCGAGGTCGTGGGCGCACATGGTGGCGTAGCCGATGATGATGCCGAGCAGGTTGTTGAAGTCGTGCGCGACCCCGCCGGCGAGCTGGCCGAGGCTCTCCAACCGCTGGGACTGGCGCAGCCGGCGCTCGAGCAGCTCCTTCTCGGTGATGTCCTCGATCACGGCGCACCGGGCGTTGCGGCCGTCGAACGACAGAACGTGCGAGGTGATGGCCACCTCGACGACCGTGCCGTCCCGCTTGACCTGCCGCAGCGGCCCCCACCGGTCGACCGTGGCCGCGGTGGTGACGGCCTCGGTCAGGAACGCGACGTCCTCGGCGAGGCAGAGCTCCGTGACGCTGCGCGCGAGCAGTTCCCGCCGCGAGTAGCCGTAGTACGTGGTCGCGGCGTCGTTCACCTCCAGGAACGTGAGGGTGCCGGTGTCGAACACGTACATCGGGTGGGGGTTGCTGTCGAACAACTGCCGGTAGTTGCGTTCCAACTCGTGGGCGGCCTGTTCGGCGCGCTGCTTTGCCGCCTCCGCGGCGTCGCGGGCCCGCCGGGATTCCTCGCCGCGCTTGCGTTCGATGGCGTACTGCACGGCGCGGCTGATCGAGTCGCTGCTGCTCGGGCCCTTGACCAGGAAGTCTTCCGCCCCGGCGTGCAGGGCGCTGGCCGCGGTGTCCTCGTCGTGCAGCCCGGTGAGCACCACGATCGGCAGCTGGGTGAAGCGCCCGGCGAGCGTGGTGACGGCCTCGAGCCCCGTGGCGTCCGGCAGGGACAGGTCGACCAGCGCCACGTCGGCGCCGGCCTGCTCCAGGCAGGCGATGGCCGCGCGGAGGTTGTCGACGACGGACAGCTGACAGGACAGGTCGCTGCGCCCGATGGCGTCGCGGCACAGCAGGATGTCGTCGGGGTCGTCCTCGACCAGCAGGATCCGCAGCGCCGGCGGTTCCGGTCGCGCGTCGGCTGTCACGTCGCCGGTCCGGGCAGGGCACCCACCGGGCTGTCCGGTGGAAGCTGGACGACCGTGAACCAGAAGCTTTGGATGGCGGCCACCACCGCGCGGAACTGCTCGATACCGACCGGCTTGGAGATGTAGCAATTGGCGTGCTGGCGGTAGCTCGCCGCGATGTCCTCCTCGGCCTTCGAGGTGGTCAGGATGACGATCGGAATATCGGTGAACGCCGGATCCTCCCGGACCTCGGCGAGCACTTCCCGGCCGTCCATCAGGGGCAGGTTCAGGTCCAGCAGGATCAGGTCGGGCCGGCGATGCTCGGCGTCGCCGGTCGCGGCGCGCAGGTACGCCAGGGCCGCGACCCCGTCGTTGACGACGTGCAGGTTGATCCGCAGCTTGCTGTCGGCCAGCGCCTCCTGGGTCAGATAGACGTCGTCGGGGTCGTCCTCGACCATCAGGACCGTGATGGCGTCGAGCCGGGTGAGGCCGCTAGCCGACAGCATGGGCGACTTCTGCATCGGGTTTCTCCTGACTCGGGTGTGCGGTGCTCGCGGGCGCGGACGGAAGGATGAACCAGAACGTCGACCCGGCTCCGGCCGTCGAGTCGACCCCGATACGCCCGCCGCACGACTCGACGATGCGTTTGCACACGGCCAGGCCGATCCCCGTGCCGTCGTACTGTCCTCGTGGGTGCAGCCGCTGGAAGACCTGGAAGATCCGCTCGGCGTACCGCATGTCGAGGCCGATGCCGTTGTCCGCGACGGTGATCCGCCACCCGTCGTCGGCCCGCTCGGCGCCGACGTGGATCCGGGGGGCCGCTTCGGAGCGGTACTTCAGGGCGTTTCCGATCAGGTTTTGCAGCAGCTGCTCGATCCACGTCCGGTTGGTCAGGATCACCGGCAGCGGATCGTGGGTCACGACGGCCTGCGACTCGCTCAAGGCGATCGCGAGGGAGTCCAGCACCGAGCGCAGGGCCAGGCCGCAGTCCACCGGCCGCAACTCCACCGACCCGCCGACCCGCGAGAACATCAGCAGATCCTCGATCAGCCGTTTCATCCGGGCCGCCGAGCCCACGATCCGGTCGACGTACATCGTGGTGTCCGCGTCGAGGCCCTGGGGCATCCGCTCCACCAGCAAGCCCGAGAAGCTGATGATCTTGCGCAGGGGTTCCTGTAGGTCGTGCGAGGCGACGTACGCGAAACGCTGAAGTTCCTCGTTCGAGCGGGCCAGCATGGCGTTCTGGGCTTCCAACTGGTGATTGACGTCCTCGAGCGCGGCCTGGGCGACCCGTAGCTCCGCGGTGCGCTCCTGGACCCGGCACTCGAGCTGCGCGTTGACGGTCCGGATGGCCTCCGCGGCCGCCCCGCGCTGAGCCAAGATCGCCGCCTGCGTGCCGAGTTCCGCCAGCAGCCGAGCATCGTCCTCGACGAACAGCGGGTGCCGGCGGCTCAGCAACACCAGCGCGCCCTGGCCGGACATCGGCAGTTGCAGGGGCACGACGATCAGGGCGCGGGCGCCGACCTGGCGCGCGAAGATCAGCAGGAGCGAATCGGCCCCGTCCGGCCCGGCCTTGTCGGTCACGGTGATCGGCTGGCTGCGCTTCTGCAACTCTCGCAGGTCCGCCGCGGTGATCGGCGGGACGTCGACCGCGCCCTCGCTGCTGAGTGCCGCGCACACCAGTACGGTGTCCGCTGGCAGCAGCACGGCCGCTGCGTCGGCCCCGCTGACCTGCCGGACCGTCGTGGCGTACCGCTGCCAGGTCTGGTCCGGCGACTCGTCGGCCGGGGCGGTCGCCATCTGATGATGGATCCGGTAGGCGGCCCCGCCGGCCCAAACCCGGCGCAGCCACCGCGGCGGCATGAACGCCACCACATAGCTGATTCCGGACAGCAACGCCAGCGTCTGGCTGACGATGTGCGAGGTCTGCGCCACGCGCCCGGTCGACTGGCCGGTGGCCGCGGTCAACAGGCACAGGGCGAGCACGGCCGTCGCCGTCGCCGCGAGCAGCAGGCGCACCCTCGGCGCGCCCGCGCGCCGGCGGCCCTCCCGGGCGAGCAAGATCGCCGACCCGCCCTGCACGGCGAAGAAGCCGACCACGGCGGCCAACGTCATCGGGCTCGGCACCCGTTCGCCGTAGATGTAGAACGGGATCGTCGTCACGGCGAAAATCCCGAAGGACACCCGCAACACCCAAGGCGAAACCGGCCGCAGGGTACGCACCAGGCGCATCGTCAGATACGGCTGCGCCAACAACAGCGTCACCCCGGCCAGGCTGAGCGCCAACGGCAACGCGTCGGCCCGCCGCGCAAGCCGGATCACCTCCAGCACCAGCAGCGACGTCAACGGGAAGAACACCAGCGTCAAGTCCCGCTGTACCGGGTCACGGCCGTGCAGGTACGTCACCAGAGACTGCAGAAACACCAGCGCGTAGAAGAATTCAATGACCAGGGTGACCATGATCGCGCTCCGTCCTGAACGGCATTTCGACTGTACGGGCGCGGGGCGGCGAGCCAACGCGAATCGGCAATCCTCTCCACCCCCGCCGGCCTCGCTGATCGACCGGCGAAACATCCGCCCCAGCACCGCGCTCGATCGCCCTGGTCGGTGACCTCCCGGGCGACCGCCGATAGGCGAGCTTGTTTCTAGAAAGTATCTGCCAGGACTCCACTGCGGCATTGACGTCAATCGAACATAAACCTAGTGTTACCAGCGCGAATACCTGGAACGGAGCCCCGAAAGTTTCGGCGGCAAGCGGTCACAGCCAAGGAGCGCGGATGACACACAGCAGCGGATCTCGGCGGCGGCGGTCAGCCCTGCTAGCCGGTGCGGCCGCGGTGTTGACGGGGTGCTGCGCAGCGCTGGTCGCTCCGGCGGCGAGCGCCGCGGCCGGCACCGGGCTGGCCTCGCTGGCCTCGCTGGCCGAGGCGAAGGGCCGGTTCTTCGGTACGGCCACCGACGGCCCCGAGCTGTCCGACGCGGCCTACACCGCCATCCTCACCGGTGGCGAGTTCGACCAGCTGACCCCCGGTAACCGGCTGAAATGGCAGTTCAGCGAGCCCAGCCAGGGCCAGTTCGACTTCGCCGAGGCCGATCGGGAGGTGAGCTTCGGGCTGGCCCGCCACATGCGGGTCCGCGGGCACACCCTGGTCTGGCACAGCCAGCTCGCCGGCTGGGTCACCGGCCTACCCGCCGACCAGGTCCAGGCGGCGATGGAAAACCACATCAGCACCGAGGTCGGCCACTTCAAGGGCAAGCTGTTCGCCTGGGACGTGGTCAACGAGCCGTTCAACGAGGACGGCACGCTGCGCGCCGACGTGTTCTCCACCGCGATGGGCAGCGGATACATCGCCGACGCCCTGCGCACGGCGCACGCCGCCGATCCGCGCGCGAAGCTGTACCTCAACGACTACAACATCGAGGGCATCAACCCGAAATCCGACGCCATGTACAACCTCGCCAAGTCGCTGCTGGCCGAGGGCGTGCCGCTGGCCGGCATCGGCATCCAGGCACACCTGGCCGTCCAGTACGGCTTCCCCGCCGACATGACGGCAAACCTGCGGCGCTTCGCCGATCTCGGCCTCGACGTCGGCATCACCGAACTGGACGTGCGCATGCCGCTGCCGGAAACGGCCGAGCAAGACGCGACCCAGGACCTGTACTACCGCAACGTCGTCGCCGCCTGCGTGGCCGTGCGGCGCTGCGTGGGCATCACGATCTGGGACTTCACCGACAAGTACTCCTGGGTGCCCGGCGTCTTCACCGGCCAGGGCGCGCCCCTGCCCTGGGACGCAAACCTGGTGAAGAAGCCGCACGTCTACGACGCCATCGTCGCAGCTCTCCGGGCCGGCTGCCGAGCGTCGACGGCGCGCTAACGCCAGCCGCTTACGGACCGGAACCTTCAGCCTCCGGGGAGCACGGCGGCATCATCGGCGCGCCGACCGACGTCGGCGGCATGGCCATCGCCTACCGTACGGAGCTGTCCGAAGGACCGCGCGTCGGTCGGCAAGCGCTTGCCGAGCTGGGACGACTTCATCGCGACCGGCGAGAAATCACGGCGGCCACCGGTAAGTCGTTTGTGGACAACGCGGCGGGCATCACGGCCCTTCTCCGATGGCTGGAGCGCTGGCATGGCCAAGGCCGGTCGGCCGTTCGCTGGGCAATTGCGGGTGCCGCCCCTTCGCGGGATGGCGGCCTACGCGTTGTAGGCCTCATGATGACAGTGGATGGGCGAGGCGAAGGAGTGCTGTTATGCCAGACGTTGTCGTGGTCTCCGGTCATCCGCGTCCCGGATCACGAACGTTGACCCTCGCCAGGGCGGTGGGCGAGCGGTTCGCCGCCCGCCACGGCCAGGCCACGTTTCACCTCGTCGACGTCGCGGAACTCGGACCGGCCCTGCTCGCGCCTGGCGACGGATCGACCGGCGAGGCGCTGCTGAACATCCAGGACGCGACCCTGCTCATCGTGGCGACCCCGACCTACCGGGGCTCCTACACCGGCGCTTTGAAGGCACTGCTCGACCAACTGCCGGCGAACGCGCTGGCCGGGATCGTGGCCGTGCCGGTCGTAACCGCCGAAATCCAACCGCAAGCTGATGCCGCCGAGGCGTTTCTGGCCCGCCTGCTGCGGGAGCTGGGTGCCGACGTGGTCGACTTCGGCCTGACCGCGGTCGAGGCCGAACTGGCCGACCCCATCGCGGTCGCCGACCAGTACA
>Ga0307512_10006857_pt1 | contig 11417 bp, 14 predicted proteins | sample 14_EM_MG_FD_200267 | JGI IMG/M metagenome (GOLD analysis project Ga0307512, IMG submission 200267) | Populus trichocarpa ectomycorrhiza microbial communities from riparian zone in the Pacific Northwest, United States - 14_EM | ecosystem: Host-associated > Plants > Roots > Unclassified | place... | reverse complement strand
TTCCTGCCCCTGGAGGTCCTCAGCATGAGGTCCTGCACCTCTTCTTCGGTCTGCGTCGGGAGAGGAACCATAGCCGCACGTGTGATCGGGTTGGTCGGATTCTTCGCGACCACGCGACCACGTGCCACCCGCTTGGTGCGTCTCGACGGCGTAGCCATGAGACCACGCACCACCTCCTCCGTCTGGCTCGAAACTGGAACCGTCGGCGCACTCGTAATCGGGATGGTCGGATTCTTCGCGACCATGGGAACACTACCTGCCACGGCGGGACCGGAAGTATGAACAGGAGCCTGAGGCAATCCCGTCGCCCCACCCGTCGCCGGGCTGATCGGATTCTTCGCGATCTGGGGAATACTTCCTACCACAGCCGTAGGACGAGGAGTGTGTGACTGCATCGGCATGCCGATCGTCACACCCGAAAACGTATTGATCGGATTCTTCGCGATCATATCACTACTGCCTGTCACAACGGGACCAGGAGTAGGAGCAGGAGCCAGAGGCAATCCTGTAAGTGCGATCGGATTCTTCGCGATCGTCTTCAAAGATGGCACCGGAGCAGCACCCAAGACGTTCCCCAGAGGGACATCACTCCTGGCGACGGCGTTCAACTGCGTACCAGAAGAAGCCAACAACTGTGAGCTTGACGGTGCAGCGCGAGGATTCGGCCGGGGAGCAGAGACTGCCCCGTCCGTTTCCTCGACGCCACCTTCGACGTCACTAGCGTCACTGTCGTTATCGCCGAGGGCTGCGTACGTCGGAAAGGGCACCTATGCGCGTGTCAGCTTTCCGTCGGTAGGAGACACAGGAGGCAAACAGTGAACTCACTCCCATCCTGTGGCCAAATTTGACACCCAACTGGTACATCGGGTTCAGCAGGTCGCGGAATGCCTGCCGGTGCTCGCGCTTCAAAGAGGCAATGTATTCCCGGATTTCAGCGAAAATCGCTTTCCTCCGGAACAAGGCCTTATTCGAAGGCTCGGACATCCGGGTCCGGAAGTCGAGCATCTGCTGCTTGACCCCGTCCTCGGTGTCCTTGAGCTCGTCACGCCATCTGGCGAAGGACTCCTGCAAGGAGCGCGCCATGGGCGCCGGGAACTTGGAAAGCTCGGCCACCTTCTGCTCGGCAAACGCCAAACGTTGTGCCGCTGCATCGGGGGCCTTCAGTCGCAAGGCCTGGACCACCGCCGGCCACTCCTTCGTCCACCTCCGCCAAATGGCGCCCGCAAGGTCGGTCCACTCCTCGTTGTCTGACATTCTCGCGAGCGAGAAGAAACTGCGATGAATTAGCTTTCTGTCTCGCAACGGTGAACGTAGGGGAGCGGGGAAAGGTGGATAGTACAAGCAGCGGGAGGGTCGTTGGTCTGCATAAAGAAGGAGATACTGTTAGCTGTGTCTCATTCAAGATGCGATGTTTCGGGGGAGTAAGTGGAACTGTTGAACTTACTATAGAAGAGGGATCGTAAACGGAAGCTGTGAGGGGTGGGTCGAAAGCCGTATGTGAAGCGCAAGAGAAAGACCGGAAAGATCTAGACTTGGGGGTTCACACAGAGTAGGAAAGAAAAAAAAGTGGGAAAGGGGGGAGGAGTCCCAGTCTTTTATACACAAGAAAAAAAAAATTGACGTCTCAAATGTCTAACGGCCCTAGCAACGGCGCATTTGAGGGTTCGTTCGTCACTGACCGCCAAATTTAGCCGCCGCCCGGGGTTCAGGCACGCAGGGATGCCGCCGCCACCGACGCTTCGGGCCTGCTGCCGTCGGCGATTCCGCCAGTGCCCTCGTCCTGCCCGCACCGCTAGCTTCCGCACGTCTGTAGAGTGCTTGCCGTACGTACCACCGATACACGCCATCGACGTAGGTACGATTCTCATTAGCCATATTGTCGCAGCGACCTGTCTCCCACCTAGCTGAACTCGCAACACTACAAGAACCAGCACGCCGGTGGCACTCATCTACAAGAACTCCCTGTTTCGAGCATTTCTCTTCACCCGCCCCCCGTAGTGAGTATCATCTACAGGTAAACTATTTGCGCTTGTCATGTCCGTGAAGAAGGAAGACTCCCAGAGAGTAAGGACCAAACCCATCCGGCTCACCCCCCTCCTAGCGCCGTACGACCTTTACCGCGGTTACGACCAATGCAAACGGTAGAACTCACCTTCGCAACGCGGCCAACGAGTGGGTGAAGAAGTAGTCGTCGTCTCCATTGGCGATAACAGGACAGGAAAGAGCGGAAGGGAAGGAGACAGTGAGTGCATCGCCATGCTCTAGTCTAGTCTCACGCGATAAAGGAAAGAAAAAAAAGAGAAACGGAGAGTATGGATATCGCCGTCTAGACAGGTTGCATACGATTGATTGATAAAGAAACATAACCTAACAACGGAAAAAGTGCGCATTGCCGCGAGAGAGGTAGTTGCGGTAGTCACTCGTCAAGCCCTTCCACCGCAACCCGTTATGTTGATGTCCGATCGATCGCCATCTAACAATTCGTGGAGATTCCCTTAGCTACCGGTGCTGCGAGCTTTACCAGGCGCGGACTCTACCGCTACCAAGTACTGTCATCGCAATTGTTCACTGGTCAACACCTGGATTTCGTATTGCGGCACTGCAGTGGGGGCCGTATCTCCGGTGCCACAATGGGCGCGCGAACCAGCTCAGTTTGGATACTATCAATAGCAGTAGTGCGAATGTCACTCGAACCGACGATCCGGGCGCAAAGTCCGCATTTGGTCTCGAAGCGTTTCTGTAAGGAGGGCATATTCTTCGTAGCACGCACGTGACATCTGTCTCAATTGTCAATACCAACCGCCCCTCCAGCGCGGCTGTAGCCGGCACTGACGTGCCACAGCAGACGGTCTCCGGGCGAGAATTTATTTAGTACTCTTCCACTCCTACGCTCCTGGGATTCAGCGAGCGGGAGAAACTCTCGGTGGTTGAGCTGCTCGCCGTGAAGTCTTCACCTCTACCGCACAGATGACGCTGAGGCCGTCGACGAACCGACACTTCCGGGTCGCGGAGAAGAAATATACAGCGCAGTAAGATGCAGCGGAATGCGCACGGAGGGTTGGAAAGCGCGACAGTATTGTCAGTTCGTGGAGTTGCTGCACTCCAAGGTGGGTGGTCAAGTAGAAACTGGCAGTGAAACAGTTAGCGCAGTTGGAGCAGTGAGGTGATTGTCCATGGGTGGATACTCACCACCACGTATGATAGCTGGCATCTTAACCGCGGCGATGCCGGGCGACTTGGCTACTAGCTCGGCACCGAGACCGTGTCGTTACGGAGCTCCGGGGGAGGGTGTTCTCCTCCCGCGGCCCAGCCGCCACCTCCTCACTCGCCGCCACCGCGGCTGTTAAGAGGAGATGAGGGTGGTGCCCGCCCGCCCACAGCGCTTACTCTGAGCGATCAGCTTACCCCGGTACGGCGGCATTGTCGCTCGGGATTCGGCGCGACAAACGGGCGGCGACGGTACGACAGCTAGTTGCGGCTCCGCGGTGCTCATCGGCATGATGGCGTAGCCCCGCATGGCTGAAGCTAATACCAGGAACAGCAGCGGGTCTCTGAGACACCCGACTTACTCGCGGCTGGAAGCCTTCGTCACGTAGGACGATAGCTCCCGCGATGTCGGCACGGTGCTGGGCACCCTTGCACTGAAAACAATGAGACATTTCTTTGCGCAATCATTCATCTGGTGTCTAATAGGGATCGCCCATAGGTGCCACACCACAGTCGCATCGCCACCCCTCCTGGTATGAGGCGATTGGGGGTCCGCACGCACATCGCTATCCCTCAGAACGTTCGCATCACTCCTTGCGGGGTGGCCCTCACGCTCGGAGCCCGGCGGGACATACAGGTGAACACCTCGCGTAACAGCGTCCCGGTCCTCTGCGGGTTGGTGGGAGATCTCCAGGTCGATTTCTCGGGCCTAGCGATGTTGTTAGTCCGGCAATGTCGCGCAAGAGAGGAGAAGGGTACGGCGGGCTAGCTTACTGAGCCTTGTTGGTGCCCGCGACAAATCTCGGAAAACATACTTCTTGAGCGGACCGTCGGCGTGGGAGGCTGTGCCTCGCCTCCTCAATCGAGCGTGTCTGCTGCGGAGCCAGCATCGCCGTCTGATAGACTGGGTTGCCCCTGGCGACATTGCCGGGATTGCCACTGCCGCTGGCCTGCTGCGAGGTCCGCTCGAAACACGGGTTTGGCATACCTTCTTCTCACCAGCATGGGCTTCGTCACTGCCAGGTTCGGTGGGTAGCCGTAATAGTAGTAGAGCACTATCTCTTTCGTCCGACCGTCTCGATGCCTCGGAGGCCGGCATTCTGATTCGAGATGTGCATCGATCGTAAGTCTCCGTCTGCTATCGCGCCTCGATCCGTCCTGCGATGGAGCTCCCTGTGCACTGGAAAGGTTGTCCTCGGCGGGGCCAGTCGTGCGCCCATCTGCCCTGGCATCCCCACCTTTAGTGATAAGCAGCGATGGGTAGTCCCCACGCCCCCGGCCATGCTGCTTAACGTTCAGAACACCCCTTGCGGCGTGCGACTGTCGTTCGCGCGGGACATCGCGTACGCGGGTCGTAGTCACCGAAACTGGGGATCTGGTTACCGCTTAGAGTCATCGCCTCACGTGATGGGGAAGGGGTTCATACCTTTCGACCCTTGCGTGGGCTGGATACACCTGTATGATAGGTGCCGCGTCGGTGATCCGATGCTCTCCTGTCCCGACGGTACATACCTGGTCCGCCTCCGTGGGCCGGCCGGGATGGAACCCGCTACCGCATAAGCCTGTGCTTGGAAGAAGGGCGGCGGTGGGTGCCGTATTTTCGTCTGGTCCGGTTCGGCTGATTCGGGTTCGGGGACACTGCGAGAGTGGAGTCGCCGGCATTGGTTTCGACGAAGAAGCGGTCCCGGTCGTCCGAGTTGTCGGGGGTGCGGGTATACGCGTGGTTGCAATGCCCCCGCAAATGGGTTCCGCTTGCCATAGGCGGTGTTGGAGCTGAGCGGCGACAAAGCGACGACTGCCCGCGGTGTGGAGAACGCTTGGCAATCGCAAGCTGTTATCGAGGAGGTGACGTGGAGGAGAGGATGTGGTGAGGGATAGAATGCAGAGAGTTGGTGAAGTGTGGGAGGGAGATGCGGGGATAGATCCTAGAAATGAGGGAAGAAGCGGTCGAAGTGTGAGGAGATAGGCCGAGGGCTGTGGAGGGTATGCGGAAAGGAGAACGACTAGAGAGGGACGAGAGAGAAGATCAGGAGAAGAGGAAGCAGCGGCGAATTGCCTTCCATTGAAGGATTTGACGGCTGCACGAGTCCCTTAGCACCGGCTCGGAAGAGCGTCATCCGTCGAACACCCCACGAGGAGCAGCAGGCTGTGGGAAAGGTCCCGCTGTCTGGGCGCCACGAACAGGCTCCCCACACGGAGGGGAGCGCTGATGTCAACCTTGCCACGAACGGCAACCGTCAGCGAGTGCCCGCAAAGACCGGCGCCCGCGCTCGCCTACCCGGCTTTGTATGTGCTCCAGCGTCGGCGACGGCCACGACCGTCGATGCGCTTGTTCCTCCGTCGTCCGTAACCGGTCGCGTGGCCCCGTTCACCCGCAGTGCTCCCCTCGGATCCCAATCCGTCGCCTGTGCGGACGCTGGGTGCGGGGCTGCCCCACAGCACAAGGGCCGGACCGCGCACGCCACTCGCAGCCGTCGCCGCAGGAAACAGCATTTTGAGCGCGTCGACGATCGCGGTATCACGCGTCTCGCCGTCCTCCAGTCTTCGCTCGTCTCCCGCTTCGTTCCGCTCCGGCGCCTCGCCCTGTGCATGTTCCGCAGCAGCGGCTGGCGCTGGCCGCCCCGCATCCGCAGCCGCTACACGCGCCTGGGTGCACCTCTCGTCCGTGGAGACGTCTCCCTCGCAGTCTCCCTCCGCAGCGCCGCCCGCAGTGTCGCCTGCGGGGCGGCCATCTGTCTTACCCACTGCGCCGATGCCGGAACTGCACGCATTACCACGTAGGGCACTCTCTCCCTTCCGATCCTCGGTGCTGTGGATGCGAGCGGCTCACGCTTGCGACAGACCTCTCCTTCCCGTCGAGCTTTCGTCACCTGACGCTCTGCATCGTTGCCGTCGAAACTCGCCCTTGAGTTGTGTCTATCGGATGGATATCGGAGGCTTGCCGATAGCGAACTGACGGGGCCGTTGCCCATTCGCGCAACGATGACGCATTCTGCAAGCTGTAGGGAAATCACACGTAGTATGTAGCACATGGTCCGTATCGGGGGCTCCATGATTAAATTCAAAGTATCTATGTATACAATTGAATTTCCCAACCGCACGGCACTGCGCATTTCCTCCAGCAGAGCGCTAGACAACCCACGACGGATCTCTTAACATCCTCCTCCATTCCTCCATTCCTCCGTTGCGCAACTGCTCGTCTGTCCCGGCGAGCCACCGCGACCGCCGCCGCACCTTAACGTGGGCCGCAGCGGGCGCGTGCATTCCTGCCCAGTCTTGTCGTCTCGTCTTCTCTCCGGTCCGGTGGCGCGGCCTTTCCGAGTCTCTTTTTGCCCGGTCGACCGATCGCCTCCCGCTGATGGCAGATGAACTTTGGCGATCGGGCGCGGGGCGACTGATGGCAACGATGCCGAGCATCGAGCGCAACTGCACGACGAATACTTCGGTGAGGTGGCCACCGTGAGGGCTCCGGAGCAGCGCAAGATGCGGGTGCATCATCGTATCTCGCGGTGACGCATCGCTTGGAGCAGAACAGGAGACGCCGCAACGTGTCGCGGGGCTTCGCCAGCACGGCTCGGGGCAGAGACCGGATCGGTGGCGGCGGGCGGCGACCGGCGATCGGAAATCCGGATGGAGGAGGCTCGCAACGGGCGCACGACTCGACAGTAGAAGTAGACAAGACGAGACGAGACAGAAGCCCAGGCGTCGGCGGACGCTTGGGAACGGCCACAGCTGCGGCTGCGGGGCTCAAGGGGGGGACGGAAGGCGGAACGGGAGAAGAACGGAGAGCAGGCTGCTTCAAAGCACATCCCTCCGTGCGGTCTGGCTGCGAACCTCACCAAGCCCACGTTCGAGAACATTCCAGACTACCTCTGCCATAGGAGGAAAGCCAAGACCTGAGGGCGTGGCATCTTGGCGGCTCTGCGACTTGGCGGAGGTCGATGTTTGCCGGCGGCGAGCGGCCGTTCTTTCTTCGTTAGACACCAATACATAGTTCTCTCTTCTCTTCGGGACGGTCCGTCCTCATGCTGTTCTCTCGTGATTCTCTTCCCGTGCCTCCGTTTCCGCAAACCTTGAGCTTACCGGCAGAGCGGTCCGCACAGCTTCTTCACACGCTCACACTCCCGCATACTCCTCTCCGCGTTGCTTCTCTCTGCATTCTTCACGGAGCGCGCCGCAACCATCGCAAGCACTGGCAATCTGCGCTCGCGTGAGGGGGCGAAGGGGCTGAGCGGACCGCGCTGCTGGTAGGCTCAAGGTTTCCGGCAGCGGAGGCACGGGGAGAGAATCACGAGAGAGAAACGTGGGGACGAAGCGTCCCGAAGAGAGGAGAGAAGTATGTGTTGATGTCTAACGAAGAAGCGAGAATGGCAGCTCCCGGCAGCAAACACCACCCACTGCCAAGTGCCAAGCCGCCAAGGGCCCAAGCACCCAGGTCTGGGCTTTCCTCCAATGACAGCACGAGTTCACACGGGCGGTCCGAACCGAGCACGTGCCGTAGCCTCAACCTTCTGGTCCACATTCCTGCGTCAATAATCCGAGTCTCGTCAGCCTGGAATCCACACTGCTCACCTGCTGAACAGAGACCAATCCCAACCGTCACTGCTGAAAGCGCTCGCTTACGGCCGGTCTCGTCCTTGTTTCCCGGCCGTGGGTATTGCAGAGATACCTGTTGGCCGCTTCAGTCACGCGACTTGGCGAACGAGAGAGAATCCAAGAGTGCGTCCTGCAGCAAAATCGCAAAACCATCACCACCGCCGACAGGGGTGGCTTGGAAACATGGAGGTTGACTCATCTCCAGCCGTTCTGATTTAGCCTGTGCTACGGGTCCGACCGGCGAGTTTTCCCATCGCGTCCGGTAGAGAAATAACAAAGTGCCCTCGGGCCCTACTTACTGTAATCTGGTTTGGCGGGCTTTCGTATAACTCCCCGTGCAGTTAGCCATGTCCGCGGGTGGTAGCCTAGTCGAATACAGACCGAAAAGTGATTGCGAATTCGCTCAGGATCTGGGTTAGAACAAGGTGTTGAAGATGGCTGGACTCTATTATCGTCCTGGTCTGCTCGGGTCGCACGGTTGATGAGACATCATTGCCGGACCCCAGCCTCCACAAGCACAGCGCGCCGATGAGACTCACTATCGTATGACCGCCATGCACTCGACTCGCCGCGAAGACAGAATCCCACGTTGCAGGTCGTTCACCACCCGGCACAGCGGCGACGACGCCCGATGGGGGGGCAAGGTGTACCATCATGTCAGAGCCGGAACGGTACGCAGCAAGCAGGTAGCGTCACCACGTGGCGCGTGGTAGTCACCGTCTTGGCAGGTGACGGTGTTGATCGATCACGCGATGGGGATCCTTCGCTGTCCAGAGGCGGTAGCCATCGTTGTGAAGACGGGGACTTGCGTTGATGCCGGGAAGGCCGAGCTCCAGTCCGCTGTCCGCTCAGCTGCCAGGGAAACACCTCGCGACAGCTCGTCGGGAAGAGCTTGAGGTCGCTGTCGAGCTTCGCAGGCTTCCAGCCGCAAGAGCGTGTCCAGAAGCGGCAAAGACAGGCGAATGAGCTGAATTCCCCGGCGAAGGAGAGAAAGCCCTCAATTACCTTGCTGGAAGGCCCTCGGCACCGCTGCTAGTGATAATGACGTTGCTTTAATTGTTCGCCGCGGCCGAATCCGAACTAGCGCTGTTCTCACTGGATGCAGGCCACCCAACTCTGCCTTCCTTACCCGGCAGCTGGCGCTTCCTTCTACATCGCTCATCTTTCCCACTTCTCTTCCTTCCTCCCACGTCAACACATCGCTGCATCAGCGTTCCATCCAGCTGGGCCAACGCTTAGCCCTTTCTTATGAGGTAACATCCCTTCAAACACCGCTGCTCCACTTCTCCCAGGGCCTCGCACTGTCTTTACATTCGGAGAGGACAACTCACAGCACATCCGCAACCACCGATTGGGCCAACCCGGCCGTCCTGAAATAATCGCTGCGGAGCCCTAGAACGATCGGTGCAGACAAGCGGGTGTGTGGGCTAGCCCGGAACAGTCTTCACTCATCTCCGATGTGCCGCGGTACGTCGGAAAAGCCTGGTTCGTTGTTTGCTGGCCTCTCACCGAGCCCGGTTTTGGTCTTCGCTTGTGACGAGTTGCTGACGACCCGCTGCACGCAGAACGACGAAGTCGCTGAAGGTGGTCGTCGAGGGGTTGCGCATCCGGTCGCACTCCAAGCAGCCAGTCGTCGTCACGATGGGTGGACGCCTTCACGCTGGCCCTCGAGAGAGCTCTGGAGCAGCGGGTTCGCTTGCTACACTCCGAGTTCCGGTTGATCTGTTTCTGGAGCACGGACGGCTTCGGCCTCGTTGATGTGGTTGACGCTCGACCTGTAAGTACCTATTCTACTCTTCGAGTTCCCACCGCAGGGGGGTACATCCAGATTAACTTCATCAGTCTTTGCTCCACGGATCGCTCGTCGGATCGCTCGCTTCTTCAGCTCATCGTCGGTTTTCCCGCCACGTCACCGCAAGAAATTCAGTGGCCACTGTGAGGTACTGTGGGCGATGGTGAAGGGCTACCGGGTGGTTCCCATCTCGGCATGAGGAAGGTTTTACCAACGGGAACTTATTCACGGTCTGTATTATATACACACTCTCGCCATCGCTACACTACACCGTCTTACGGATCAACCACAGATCACTACCTCTATCGTCCCAGACCGGTCTACTACCGGGTCCCTGAGTTCTGATGTTTATGCGGCATTCGCTCATCTTCTTACACTTAATGAGTCTACGTCGTTTGAGTTGAATCTTCACCTACAGTTACGAGGTAAGCTTCTATACAATATAACATCGACCCTTTGTCAGTAGCACTGACGTGACGGCAGGTTACGGAATTCAGCCCTGCTATCTCTACCCGGCTCGACATATCGATAACACCGCCTCCACCTACTCACGAGCCAGTCGAATGTGCACCACCGGTTCTGCAAGATCGCGACAACGGAACGATCGCCGATTTCAACCGCATCCGTCCAGAGATCCTCACGATCCTAGCAGGCACAGATGACAACCAGTCCCACCTGGTGACCGCCGCCCAGTGCGGCGCGCACCCGCGGTCCTCAGCTACGAGAATAACGGGCGCTCGGAGATGACGGACCGTAGGCGACACTTCAGGAGATGACAGCTGCCCGAGTCTCCGAGCACCTGCACGGGAGAAAGTCTTCCGTCCTTTCCCTCTAGCGAGTCCGTCATGCCATCGTATATATGTAGAGAAAATGTTTTTACTTCGACATTGTATCATTTAATAAATCACTCTCTTCATCTCCGTCGATCCCCAAATTCCAACATCAACACCCCTTGTGATTACGACCATCATCCCCTTCTGCACCAACCAGCAGAGATGTGGAAGCGCCGAAACCCCCCTTCCATTTAGAAGTGAAATGGGGAATGGCTGCACTGACCCGCAGAGACGTCAAATTTCCGGAGAATCCATGATCTATATATAGGTCGCATGGGAGTATGAATAAACAAAAAAAAAAAAAAAACTCGCGTTCGACCTATCTAGATCGTGGCGACGTACATTTTGCCCCAGTTTTTCAGCCCACAGTCCGCGAGGTGGCGGCTCGTTGTAAGCACCCCTTTGGCCCTCCGCCCAGGCCTGTCCCAAGTAAGAGAGAGCGCACCAAAGAAAGGAAAAACCAAAAGGAAAGCGTGGTCCGTCACCTAATCCTCGCCTGTCGATGCCATGAACGCGGGCGTTGGGAGGGACAGCGGGAGTTCCTCCCCGGCCCCCCTCACGTCCGCACCTCCTCGCGCCCCCGCTCCCGCCTCCCTCAGCTCTTCCCGCTCCTGGCGCTCCCGGAGCTCCCAGTCCGACATGTCGCCCCCTACGTCGATATCCACTTCCACAGTCGCGGGGTTGACTGGCATGTAGACACGCGTTATTTGCCTAATTTTGGCTTGCTTATACATTTGCCTGCGTAACTTGTGCCCTGACATCAGTGTTTCCGAAGTCTGAAGTCCCTTGATTCTACGGCTCGACGGTGAGGGCACGCTCCCAGCCCAGGGGTCCAGATATGTTCAGCATCGGCGACGACGGGTAGTGCCACTCAGACGTGACTTACTTCATCGACTGCCTCTGTATCGATCTCGTACCCATGCCGGCACGAGGGCCGCTGGCCTGATCCCGCGCCTTTCGACCTTAAACTGAACGCCATGCTTCCTTTT
>Ga0307512_10006856_pt1 | contig 11417 bp, 10 predicted proteins | sample 14_EM_MG_FD_200267 | JGI IMG/M metagenome (GOLD analysis project Ga0307512, IMG submission 200267) | Populus trichocarpa ectomycorrhiza microbial communities from riparian zone in the Pacific Northwest, United States - 14_EM | ecosystem: Host-associated > Plants > Roots > Unclassified | place... | reverse complement strand
CAGTGAGAAGAATGAGGCAAGACGAGCAACGCGCACGAGATGTAGGCCAGCGAGAAGAATGAGGGCAGACGAGCAACACATACGAGATGAAATTCGATGAGAAGAATGAGGCAAGACGAGCAACACGTGTGATAGGTAGGCCGGCGAGGAGAATAAGGCCAGACAGGCAACGCGTACGAGATGTTGTCCGGTGAGGAGAATGATGGCAGACTAGCAACACGAACTAGATGAAGGCCAGCTAGGGGGGTGGCGGCAAGCGGGCGGCGCGTACTAGGGGTGGGCCGGCGGGGAGGATAAGGCCAGACGTGCAACACGTACGAGATGTTGTCCGGCAAGGAGAATGACGGCAGACTAGCAACGCGAACGAGATGAACGCAAGCTAGGGGAATGACAGCATATGAGCAACACGTACCAGACGTAGGCCAGCGAGGAGAATGAGCCCAGACATGCAACACGTACAAGATGTTGTCCGGCGAGGAGAATGACAGCAGACAAGCAACGCGAATGAGATGTAGGCCAGCGTGGAGAATGACGGCAGATGAGCAATGCGAACGAGATGTAGGCCAGCTAGGAGAATGACAGCAGACAAGCAATGCGCACGAGATGTAGGCCAGCTAGGAGAATAACTGCGGACGAGCAACACGTATAAGAAGTAGGCCAGTGATGCCTAACACGGCGTTTCTAGCACACGTCCGAACGTAGGTCTACGGTAATGAGGTCAAATGAGCAACACGTAGTAGCAGTGGCCTGCAAGGAGAATGAGGCCAGATGGGCAACGTGTACGAGATGTTGTCCGGTGAGGAGAATGACAGCAGACGAGGAACGAGTACGAAATGTAGGCCAGCGAAGAGAATGACAGCAGAGGAGTAACGCGTACGAGATGTTGGCCAGCGAGGAGAGTGATAGCAGACAAGCAACACCTACGAGATGTAAGTCAGCGAGGAGAATGAGGCCAGATATGCAAAGCGTACAAGATGTAGGCCAGCGAGGAGAATGAGGCTGGATGTGCAACGCGTACGAGAAGTAGACCAGCGAGGAGAATGACGGCAGACGAGCAACAGGTACGAGAAGTAGGCCCATGATGAGTAACAGGGTGTTTCTGTAACGTGTACAACGATAGGCGAGTGGTGCTAGGTTGGTGGTGTGTATTATTTCAACTCGTAATGACTTGGATGGGGTGTTTTGGAAAAAAGCGAAGTTATGGGTAACTGGCAGCTGTGGCCGCACTTAGGAGATAAATGAACTGACAGGGGGCGCACTCGGCATTGTTGGTTGAGCTAATCACGTGTCCAGTTTTATTGTAGCGGTTAAACTTGACATCAACGAGCTGGAGACCATCAGTTAATTGTGTTTTGAGATGTCGAAGCCTAGGTCTAGGCAATAATGCCGAAAATTGAGTGGAAGTAAGTTCACGAGGCGGGTAGGCAGTAAACAATTGAATTGCTACTGCTACAGTCTTTGAATTAAGCTATGAGTAACTCCCCGACATAAAGTTAAAAACCGGTCACGTGATTAGCGCAACCAACAACGCCGAGTGCGCCCCCCATCAATTCATTTATCTCCTAAGTGTGGCCACAGCTGCCAGTTACCCATAACTTCGCTTTTTTGCAACACACCCCGTCCAAGTCATTACGAGTTGAAATAATACACACCACCAACCTATGTACCACTCACCTATCGTCGTACACGTTACAGAAACGCACTGTTACACATCACTGGGCTACTTTTCGTATGTGTTGCTCGTCTGCCGTCATTCTCCTCACTGGCGTAGTTCTCGTATGCGTTGCGCATATGGCCTCATTCTCCACGCTGACTTACATCTCGTAGGCTTGCTAGTCTGCCGTCACTCTCCTCGCTGGCCAACATCTCGTACGCTTTGCTCGTCTGCTGTCATTCTCTTTGCAGGCGTACATTTCGTACGCGTTGCTCGTCTGGCCTCGTTCTCCTCGCTCACTTACATCTCGTAGGTGTTGCTTATCTGGCCTCATTCTTCTTGCTGGCCACTACTATTACGCGTTGCTCGTTTGACCTCATTACCACTGACCTACGTTCGGACATGTGCTAGAAATGCCATGTTAGGCATCACTGGCCTACTTCTTGTATGCGTTGCTCGTCTGCTGTCATTCTTCTCGCTGGCCTACATCTCGTAGGCATTCCTTATCTGCCGTCATTCTCCTCGCTAACTTACATCTAGTACGTGTTGCTCATCTGGCCTCATTCTCCTCACTGACTTACATCTCGTAGGCGTTGCTTGTCTGCCGTCACTCTCCTCACTGGCCAACATCTCATACGCGTTGCACATCTGGCCTCATTCTCCTCGCTGGCCTACCTCTCATAGGTATTCCTTGTGTGCCGTCATTCTCCTCACTGACTTACATCTCGTATGCGTTGCTTGTCTGGCCTCATTCTCCTCGCTGACTTACATCTCGTATGCGTTACTTGTCTGTTATCACTCTCCTCGCTGGCCAACATCTCGTACACATTGCACGTCTGGCCTCATTCTCCTCACCGACATACATTTCGTAGGCGTTCCTCATCTGCCATCATTCTCCTCGCCGGACAACATCTCGTACGCGTTCCTCGTCTGGCCTCAGTCTTCTCGCTGACTTACATCTTGTAGGCATTACTCGTATGCTGTCATTCTCCTCGGTGGCCTACATCTCATTTATGTTGCTCGTCTGGCCTCATTCTCCTCGCTGACTTACATCTCGTAGGCGTTCCTTGTCTGCTGTCATTCTCCTCGCCGGAAAACATCTCGTACACGTTGAACATCTGGCCTCATTCACCTTGCTGGCCTACCTCTCGTATGCGTTGCTCGTCTTGCCTCATTCTTCTCACTGAATTTCATCTCGTATGTATTGCTCGTCTGCCCTCATTCTTCTCGCTGGCCTACCGCTCGTACCGGTTGCTCTTCTGCTATCATTCTCTACGCTGTCCTCATTCTCCTTGCTCTCCTATCTGTCCTACTTGTAATACACGTTGCTCGCCTGCCCTTATGCGCCGCTGTAGCTGCTCTGTACTTCGCGACGAGATTTGGGACGTTGGACTTTGTATCATAATGTATATATACATTTTAAATACAATACTTGATTTTCTGTGCGATCAAAGAGAATAGCCAACTGTGTGTACTAGTATTACAACTAGTAATGAAACTGCTCGCAGTGCACACTTGTTGCTCCCGTAAGCTTCCCTAACTTTTCTAGCTTTTCTAGCTTCCCTAGGTCCCGTAAGGTGGTGGTTGTGTCGGTAAGGTTGGTGGTTGCATCGGTAAGATTGGTGGTGCGTCCGTAGCTTTGCTATCTTTTCTAACTTTTCTAACTTCCCTAGCTTTCCTAATGTGGTGGTTGCATCGGTAAGGTGGTGGTCGCTTCCCTAGCTTTGCTAGCTTAGCGAAGGACAAAGTTATATTTTACTCCCATTGCTCCCGTAAGCGTCGCTAGCTCCCGTAGCTCCGCTAAGAATTAAATTTTTTGCTGATGGAGTTACCATGCTGGTTCGTACGAGTCTTCGGCGAAGCCCTACACCAACAGTAGAGACCCCATCGATGATTCCAATCTCGAGGTCTGCTGTTACTGTTTCGTGGCCCCCCTTCGACTGGCCCACACCGCGCCCCTTTATGTGAGGAGGATTTGGCTTGGTCTACGACTCTACATGAGTTTGAATTTATTGCCTTACTTTTTTCTACAATTTCCCCAATCACCCTGATGTGCCAACTATTGCCCCCCACCCCCCTGCACATTTGGCCTTGTCGGTCCACCCCATTGGATCACCACCATTGGCTGTAAAGCTCCTGCATAGCTTTCGCCAGAGAGAACTCAATCGGACCATCAGAACCTCCCTTGTCACCACGTGGATACATACCTATTCGACTTGGGTGAAGCCGGAGTGTACGGTGGGGGGCTAGTCATCAACCGCACATACGACGGCACGTGATCAGATAGGAGGTGCTTTTTTGGCGTTTGCCAGGTTTCCTTCCAAAGGAACAGAATCGGCAGTGAGGGTGGGTTTCCTCAATGGAGCGGTGGTTATGTAATACATCGCTGAGGTGGAGGGCATGAAGGTGTTTGTCAGTGGATGTTGGATGCCGTAGTTGTAACGGATGTGCAGGCTTTCCTTCCTTGAGAAATCACAGACCACAAACCTCAATGAGAGACGGCACCGCAGCCCTCTAACTGCAGGGTGATGTTCTTTTACCGAATCTTGTAGCATCCCATGGCCGACTGACGAAAGGATCACAGCCTATCACACGGATTCAATCGGTGCAGGATGTCACATGATGTACACGTGATCGCCGATGAGTGATGATTACTGTGGCATGATAGTCAGATAAAAATCCATGTACGTGGTGGCTGAGGAGTGGCTTCACACAACGAAGCACGGTATCGAGGTCGTCTGTAACTGTCACGAGCCCAGCCTAGATAACCAGTTCAACATCGCGTGTACGCAGCCTGTCATCTGGGAGATATGGTTCCCACTTGCGTAGCAAGGCTGCATCTCTCATTAGAACCTGGTTGAATTCTTTTCTCACCCAGGCCATATTGTGTTCATGTGGAAGGACATGGTCAACTTCATTTCGTGCTACCAGCTCGAGCAATTCACGGATCCGTAACTACTAGACGAAATCAAAGGAATCCGGACAGGCTAGTGTACCCAAGCAGGACTGGGGCTGTTGTGTCTCAGGTCTTGTTGTCGGGGAACTGGGGGGATACATCTCATTCTTCCTCGCTTCATCCCCTTTTTTTGTCGTCATAGTCAACAAGATGTTGTTGCCGATCCCAGGTAAGAGCTTGAATTAGTTGGGATACTTTATTAATATTGAAGGACCTATGCCAGGTCCGGTGTCACAAACAACAAAAAGAGTGAGGGAGACAAGAGTGAATAATTGACTGCGATAGGATACAGTGATTGACAAGGATGTAGAACCAACTCCGCTCCACCCCTCTATCTATATACCAACTGGGGTGGTCAATCTTCCTTAAACCCACAGATCCCAATCCTTCAATGTCCGTCTGAACCGAATGAAATGTAGCAATGGAGCCCAAGGAAATGAAGCAATAGAGCCGAACACAATACAACAATGTGACCCAAAAATTTTCACCCAGAGTCTAGATCCTCCGAATCCACCCACATCTGTCCCCATTTTCTCTAAGACGAGGTCCCTCTTGTCACCCAATCTGAAAAATACCCAATTCCATCTCAATCAATTTGCCCAATTCAACTGCTCTTCCTTTTCCAATTTCTTTCCACTCTTCTGCCCCTTCGCCTTTCCAATCTAGTCGGTCACACAAGACACTTCCAACCTCCGCGCCTTCTGCTCCTGTCCACTCACTTGATATATAGACCCGTAGATTGTCGAAGTGAATTCGATCGTTTAACCCTGCTTGCATGATCTTGACCAATTTGCCCGTAGGCAAATCGTAGTGGTATCTACTATGGCCATGGTGTGCAAGATTCCTCAACCGGAAAGGGCCTTCCCAATGGGCTTCTAACTTCTTGTTGTATCGGTTATCGAGTGCAGCCCGTCGGAGTAAAACTAGATCGCCTTCCTTTGGTGTGGGAAATCTACCTTCGTTTCCTTGCTGTTCGACAAATCGACTCAAGTACCATTGGCATGTCAACTTGAGAGCTTTGTCTCAGGTAACCAGATGATTGTCATGCTGCACATTTCGATCGTCGTCCAAGTCCTTCCAAATCTGTTGTTGCTTTTGAAGGTCATGGGCCACTTGCCTATCCCAAACAGTAAAATCATGATGATGTATAACCGGAATATATCCGAAGAGCAATTCTGCAGATGAATACCCATGGACTTGGACTTCCCGTGTATTCATCAAATGAACCACCTGATCCAGTTAGACACTCCAACCCTAGATATTTCCTCCTCCGCCTACAATCCTCCGGATCCCGTAAAGAATCAGTTGGACATACTGTTCGAGGAGCCCAACTGACGAAGGAGGTGTTTTTGGTGCTGGAAATTGTCGTACTCCTCGAGAGGCCAAGAAATTTGGAAATGTGCCGTAGAGAAAATAAGTAGCATTGTCGGTATAAACGCTTCTGGGTAATCCAAAGGTTCTGGCTATATTCGCCACAAGGTCAATGACTGCTGGTCCATTGATGGCCAGCAAAGCCTGCACCCAAGCGTATCTCGTAAAGTAGTCCACCACAATGAGAATGTATCGGTGTCCTCCTGGATTTGACTCCGCAGAAATCAGACGAAGGCCATCAATCCTGATCATGTCCATCGGCTGCAACTGAATGATATGCCTTGGAATCTGGAACGGTCGTCTCCCTCCAGTCAACTGGCAACTCTGGCAACTCCAGCAATAGGCATGCGTATCCTTGATTAGAGTAGGCCAATAGTAGTAGCCAATCAGTCGTTTCACTGTCAGATCCCCTACATAATGGCCATGGCAGTCATAAGCCCACTCGAGAACCTTGCTAACTTCTGACTCCCGGACACACCAGGATCGTCGTCCATTGCACCTATGGGCTGCAGATAGATGACCTGATTCGGTCTCGGGTAGAGACACGTTCCCTTGACCACACCAGGTCTATTCCAACAAGGGTATACCCTGCTAGCGCTGTACAACAAAGTAAAAATATGTACCAATACCTAAGCGTCAGTACCGATGTAAATGCGAGTTCCGGCCATGTCCAGGTCGGTACCGCGTCCGCAATACTGACCAGTACCGGACTGGATTGCATCACAGTATTGGTACTGGTGGGTACTTCGTTGTAATGAAGAGCACACGATCGAACAGGCCTGGTAGCTAACACTGCGTGCTGCACCAATGCGACTGCCTGATAACGGTACTGGCTGGTACTGGTCAGTACACCCCGGCACAGTGCTCTACCAATGATCCCACCACACTGTACCACATATTGACCTGTACGGAATCTGGCCGCACGCGGCAAACCGATGCTATATCATATTGGGATAGTATGGATGCGTACTGCACAGTAGTGCTCGTCACAGTATGATACTGGTGTTACCGTCGGGCCGCGTACCATGCAGTACCGGTGTTGCCGCCTTGCTGTACACCGTACTGACCAGTACGGAATCTGGCCACGTATGGCGAACCGAAGTTAAATAATACTGCAATACTACAGATACGTACTGCACACTACCACTCGACACAGTACGATACTGGTGTTGCTGCCTGGCCGTACACCATACCGACCAGTCTGGAATCAGGCCGCGCGCGGTGAACAAATGCTAAATCATACTGGGAAAGTACGGATGCGTACTGTACAGTACTGTTTGTCACAGTATGATACCGGTGTTGCTGTCTGGCCATGTACCGTGCAGTACTGGTGTCGACGCCTTGCTGCATACTGTACCGACCAGTACAGAATCTGGCCGCGTGTGCCAAACCGAATCTAAATCATACTGGGATAGTACGGATGCGTACTGCACAGTACCGCTCGTCACGGTTCGATACCGGTATCGCCAGCAGGCCATGTACCGTGCAGTACAGGTGTCGCCACGTCGCCGTACACTGTACCGATCTGTACGGAATCTGACAGTGTGCAGTGAACCGAAGCCAAACCAGACTGTGATAGCACGGACATATACTGCAAAGAACCACTTGTCACAGTACAATACCAGTGTCGCCACCTGGCCATATACTGCACAGTACCGGGGTAGCCGCCTTGCCGCACAATGTACCGATCTGTACGGAATATGGCCGCCACTGTGTAGTACTGCTCGGCACATTGCAATACCATTGTTCCCATATAGCCGCGTACTGTGCATCAGGAAAAAAGATCTGCGTCCGGACATACCAGGCGCTCGGGATGCTCTGGACGCACCCTGGCAGGGCACATACGGCTCCCAACGTGAAACACACAGGCAATGTGAATTCGGACGCAGCTCGCCATGGCACCGTGCATTCGGACACCGTATGCCAGGGCACCGTGCGTCCGGACGCAGCTCACCATGGCATCTGCTTACCAGACGGAGCGTGTCAGGGTATTTTCCTTCTGGACACAGCCATGTCAGGGCATTTTCCTTCTGGACGCAGCTGTGTCAGGGCAAATGGCATCCGGACGATGCGTGTCATGGCACCACGGTCACGCTGTCTGTCAAGGCACGGAACACTGTAGCTAATACTCTTGTCGTATTCGCAAACACACAGCGGGTTCCAGGCATAGTGACTCAGTCCAGTTCTATTCATTCTATCTAATGTACATCTATATATGCTACTACCACACTTCGCGCGGAAACAAAGAAAAGTTGGCAAATACGACACGACATGTTGAACACGATGCGATGAGCACGACACGATGAGCACGATGCGATGAGCACGACGCGATGAGCAAGACGCGATGAGCACGATACGATGCGCACGATGTGATGTGCATCACGCGATGAGTATGACGTGATGAACATGACAACTATGAGGAGGATGGCGATGCTCAGGCCACCGGCGGCGAGGACGATAGCAAGTAGGACGCGGCGAGTATGATTGCGAGCTTTGCGACATGGTTGGCGCAGCTATCAGAGTGACAGACACCGGGAAGTTGTACAATACAACGTGACGAGTACGATGTCAATGAGGGTGCCGGCGGCGAGAACGATAGCAGATAGGACACGGCGAGTTTGATGTCAATGAGGGTGCCGGTGGCGAGAACGATAGCGGGTAGGACGCGGCAAGTGTGGCAGCGAGTAGGACGCGGCAGATATGGGAGCGAGTAAGACGCGACGATTATGTGGTGAGCTTTGTGACAAGGTTAGCGCAGCTCTCAGAGTGACAGAGACACTAGGAAGTTGTTGAATACACAGTGAGGAGTATGATGTCAATGAGGGTGCCAGTGGCGAGGACGATAGCGAGTAGGACGCAGTGAGTAAGTTGCGGCCAGTATAATGGCGAGAAAGACACGACGAGTACGATGGCAATAGAAAACCCCAAGCCACTACTAATGCTTGCACTTTCGCAAGGTTCGGCTCACTCATCACTCATAGATAGACCCCTTTTTTCTTCACGGTTCACCTTGTCTTACTCGTCAACATTTTCCTAATCGACATCTTCCTCGTTACGCCTTGCTCGCCATCATACTCGCCGTGTCTTACTCGCTATCATCCTTGCTGCGTCCTACTCGCCCACACTCGCCACATCCTATCCCCTATCGTTCTCGCCACTGGCACCCTCATTGACATCGTACTCGTAACGTTGTATTGGACAACTTCCCGCTGTCTGTCACTCCGAGAGCTGTGCTAACCATGTCACAAAGCTCGCCATCATACTCGCCGCGTCTTACTTGCAATCATACTCGCCACGTCCTACTTGCTATCGTCCTCGCCGCCGGCACCCTCATTGAGATCATAGTCGCCGCGTCTTACGCGCGCTCATACTTGCCATGGCCTACTCGCTATCGTTCTCGCCGCTGGCACCCTCATTGACATTGTACTCCTCACTGTGTATTGTACAACTTCCCGGTGTCTCTGTCACTCTGAGAGCTGCACTAACCATGTCACAAAGTTCGCCACATAAACGTCGCATCTTACTCACTCCCATACCCACCCGGTCCTACTCGCTGCTACACTCGCCGCATCCTACCCACTATCGTTCTCGCTGCCAGCACCCTCAATGACATCATACTCGCCCCGTCCTACCCGCTATCGTTCTCGTCGCCGGCACCCTCATTGACATTGTACTCGTCACATTGTATTGTACAACATCCTGCTGTCTGTCACTCTGAGAGCTGTGCTAACCATGTCAAAAAGCTCGCAATCATACCCGCCGTGTCCTACTTGCTATCGTCCTCGTCACTGGTGGCGTGCTCACCGCCATCCTCCTCATATTCATCGTACTCATCGCGTCGTGTTCATCTCATCCTGCTCATAGCGTCGTAATCAACGTGTCGTGTCGTATTTGCCAACTTTCTTTTGTTTCCGTGCAAAGTGTGGTAGTAGCATATATAGATGTACATTATATATAATGAATAGAACTGGACTAAGTCACTATGCCTGGAACCCGCTGCGTGTTTGCGAATGCGACAAGAGTATTTGCAGCAATGTTCCATGCCTTGACAGCCAGCGTGACCGCGGTGCCATGACACCCGTCGTCCAGACGCTATTTGCCCTGACACGGCTGCATCCAGAAGGAAAATGCCCTGACACAGCTGCGTCCAGAAGGAAAATGCCCTGACACAGCTGCATCCAGAAGGAAAATGCTCTGACATGCTCCGTCTGGTAAGCAGATGCCGTGGCGAGCTGTGTCCGGACGCACGGTGCCGTGGCGAGCTGCGTCCGGATGCACACGGCTATGGCAAACTGCGTCCGAGTTGAGCAGGTTGCGTCCAAAGCATCCAGAGTATCTAGTGCGTCCGGACGCTCAGGATGCAATTTTTTTTTCCTGATGTGCTGTATGTGAGGGAGTGTGAGTGTGAGTGAGAGTTTGAATTCGCTGTGCATAAGGATGGTTCGCACCCTTGTGTAGTCACTTTTTCTGATTCTTCTCTTATTCTGTGCCTCCGTTCATTCGTGGCATTCCTCACCCAGCGTGGCTTACTCACAGTCTTGTGCGCAGAAAGTCCCCTTGACAATTTTGCTTACGCAGCGTAGCTCATTCCCGGCATTACTGGATCAGCGCGACTGCTTCCCGGCGTTGTTCCTTCCTGGCATTGCTCACCCAGCAGGTCCCATTCACAGAATTGCTGGCGCAGCATGACTCATTTCTGGCAGCTCGTTCATAATGACCGCATCTCTTGAATCCCTCAGTTGCAGGCAGCTGGTAGCTAGTGGTTCCTCGTGATTTCACACCAGGCTATAGATGTGTACCGTGTTGCATCAAGCATTGCTGTGAAGTATCTTCCGATTAATTTGCCTACTCATCCTCTATAGTGGCTGGTACAACCCATTACTAATCCATGCAGAAGTCCGTTGGTATTGTGGGATACCAATAGTGATACTCTTGTCGCGACCTTGATCCATACCGCACCGAACTATAAGGAGTTAGGCCAGACCCACCAATCCGAAGCTAACACAGACGGTAATGGTAGTGATTCGCACTGCAGAGTACGTCTCAGCTTGGCTCGGTGCGGTGCCGGTGTCCATGTCTGGCTGTTTATGGTATGGAACTGTAAGGAGTTTGGCTGTACGCAGCGTTCCGAAGCCAAACCAGGGTCAAATTGTACAGACGTACTACGCAGTAACGTTCGGCACACTGCGATACCAGCGTCCTCACCTGGCCACACACCGTACCAACTGTGAAGAGTTTGGTGAGTGGAACGATTCGAAGTCAAATCAGACTGGGATTGCATCAGGAAAAAAAAATCTCAGTTCCAACGGCGACCGGCGTTAGATGCGTTGAGAGCGTTGGGAAAAATCTTAGATTCCAATTTGGCATTGATAGGCAGTTGGCATGCCGGTAACAGCCAACACGTAGCTTCTCCATCCAAACGCTACGCCAGGCCTG
>Ga0307512_10006854_pt1 | contig 11419 bp, 15 predicted proteins | sample 14_EM_MG_FD_200267 | JGI IMG/M metagenome (GOLD analysis project Ga0307512, IMG submission 200267) | Populus trichocarpa ectomycorrhiza microbial communities from riparian zone in the Pacific Northwest, United States - 14_EM | ecosystem: Host-associated > Plants > Roots > Unclassified | place... | reverse complement strand
CAGAGAAAGTCGTACAGGAAGCGCTTGACAAAGCAACTACAGGACGGACCACGATTGCAATTGCGCATCGGTTGTCAACGATTCAGAATGCGGATCGGATGTAGGTCTTCCGTATATCTCAAACCGTCGTACCAAAGTGGGATTCATCATTTTCATAGTTACTTTATCAAGGATGGCGCGGTAAGCGAAACGGGTACCCACGACGAACTCATCGCAAGACGTGGAGACTATTACGAATACACCCAACTGCAAGCTTTGAATACGACGTAATGATGTTGCATCAACTACGACGATCGATGTATACTTAGTGGGACGAGACGCCTGGCTTGTGGATGTTACACAGCACGCAGTCTGAGTGACGTATACGCACCTAAATTCCTTGCAACATACCCGGTAATAATCATACCCCATAGTCCCGATCTCCTTGAATTATTTAGTTACCCTTGCCGTGGCATTTACAACCACACACACTCTCTCACCAGTTAGCCACATATGGCTACCTTATCTCCAAAATTTATCGCCATGGTCCATCACCAGTCCCATACCTTACAATCACACCCACCTCTGTCCCTATCACAGTTATCGATACGTTTACACACGGACACGGTGCAGCTCAGGTCGTCTTTCTTATTGAACACGGTGGTGTGCAATCGTTAGGCAATAAGCTATGGGAGATGATAACCGACATTGGCAAGTGCTTTGGGTGGTTGGGTGCTTAGAACAAGCAGTGGTGGCGGACGTTATAGATCAAGGAGAGCAGCTTTTACAATTTGTTTAAAGCAAGCCAATGAGGTTCTTCGGGAGTAGATATTGACAAGTTCTCTGTCAGTCGGTTCCACGATATGTCCAAGTGGCGGCGGTGAGGATGCCAACTTTGTGCCAATCTTTTCAACTGCAGAGTCTGAGGGTTGTGTGGTGTTGGCAAACAAATGCCGGCGTGAGCAACTCGAGTGTCATCGTCTCGACCGCGACTGCGCCGTTTGTTGCTTGTTATGCTTGTCTTCATGTAACGAGGGTGACCGATCTCTGCATAAGAACGATGGCAGCTTCCATCGCCGCTCTTCGCCTTAGACACCAAAGTACGGGGGAAAGTGTGAGAGGGTTCCAGTAGTCCCCCCCCCACGGAAACCCAGGGGGATACAGACGGTGTTCTATCCGATAGGTTCAAGTCAGAAAGCGGCATGCATCTGATCTTGCAAAGCTCGTCGAGTCGATGATCGCTCTTGAGATCGGAGGATGTATTAGGGCTGATGAGGGGTTAAGTACTTATCTGGGTAGTCTCTGACGGATGAAACATTGTGTCACGAAGTAGCACTGTCTAACCGCAAAGGGCGGTTGGGGCAGAGTTGAGCGCGATGAGAGCCTGAGTGCGGCAAAGTGATTATAACAGTCAAACGACGCAGAGGAGTCCTAGACTGGCCGAGGTCCAGTCCGGTTCAGGTCCGAACAAGGTTCGAGTGATCAAAAAATCATCAAAATATTGACAGTTTCATGGTGTAGGTGAGAGCTCATGTTGTGTGAGTTCGGGGGATGGTCTGAGACCAAAAGGCAGGTCTGCAATCCCGAAGGAAAATGAAGGCACGCAGGGTGTGCACAGGCGCAAGGTGGCTGTAACTAGCAATATGAACGTTACTGCATGGGACTGAATGAGATCCGAAGTCACGTTTCCTGGGTGTAGGGAGATGGACACAATGCCTTCGCCGCCGTATCTCCGAGTGAGCGAGTTCGAGATGAGGATGTTGCCCTATAACGCGGCGGATTAGAAGCGGACAAATATCCGGAGCGAAAGATATGTTACCAGCTTGCTCTGACCATATTGCTTGAGCGCGCCACTTTTCTTCACCAGGGCGAGAAAATCGTCTCCGGGTTTGAGCGTGGACCTGAGGATGCCCTCTGGCGGCGTCATGTAGTGGCCGAGGGAGATGATATGGACGACACGCACTGTATAGATCGCGGCTGCGATGACAGTGCAAACAGGGAGAAAGAAGAGAGGAAAGGGGAGAGTAAGAAGGAATGAACGCACACGAACGAGAAGGAAATGTCGAATGATTGATTGGTTGTCTCTTCTCCTCTACAGTGAGGTGAGTTTATATACATGTCGGTACCTACGGGCATCTTGGTCAAGGCTGTAAGTACTGAATAAGGGCGATGAGAGGAGCATAGCAAAGACTACAGAACGAGGCGATGAGACAAAAAGAATGAAAAGAATAGCTGTGGCGTTGACGGGCGCTCCGTCGTGGCCGTTCACGCGTGGCTGTAAGGCTTGCCTTACAGCTAGGGATTGTCAGGGGTAACCCTGGGGTGTTTCAGAGAAACCCTGACCCACACCCACCAAAACCCACACCCATGAGAACGGGTGTGGGTTTTTGCTGGGTTGGGTCGTGGGTTTCATGAATCACGCGGGTCAGGAAAACCCAGGTGGGTATAGTCAACGGGTACTAGTTTGAGGCAGCGTGTGGGCATGCTCGTGCTCTGGTTCGTTGTCATGCGTGAAGGTGCTGGGTGTGGCGCGAATGTGCAGAGTGGCATCGGTGCTGCTGATGTTGGGGATGTCGGGGAGTTTACTGTTGCTGTTGCTATCCGCGGCGTTGATGTTGAGGAAGCGGGCAGCATTGACAATACTGGTGACATCATTGGAATTACTGTTGCTGTTGTCGGTATCAGCGCTTATGGTGTTGACGTCGAAAGCATCGGGGCGTTTGCTGGTGGAGAGGGAACAGGCAGTGATGGCGATGCAGACGGCGTTGTTTGAGTTGCTGTCAGTGCTGTCGACGCTGGTGCTGATGGACAAAGTGGTGTCGGTGCTGCCACTATCGAGGGGGTCAGGGTGTTGGCTATTGCTGTTCCTCTCCGCAGCGTTGGTGTTGAAGGTGTTGGCCCTGAGGTCGAGATTGCTGGTGGAGAGGGTGCAGGCGGTGGTGACAACGCTGGCAGCGGTGTCAGATCTCTGTGACTTGTAGTGCTGTTGGTGTTGGTGCTGAGTGAGCGGGTGGTGTCGATGATGCCGGTAGCATTGCTGGTGTTCAAGTTTCTGCTGCTGCTGCTGCTGGTGTTGCCATCAGTGGCGTTGGTGCTGTCGAAGTTGCTGTCGATGCTGGTGACAGTGTCGGCATTGAAGGTGCGGGCGATGTCGAGGAGGCTGCCATTGTTGTTGAAGTTGCTGTTCCTGGTGTTGGTGTTGGCGTCGGTGTCATTGTCATTGAAATGCAAGGACGGCGGGGTGCTGTCTGCGATGTTGATGTTGTAGCGCCGACAGTGAGTCCGCGCCGTGAGTTCGAGAAAGGAGGAAATGGGGAATAGAACCGGCGTCACGCCCTAAACTGAGGACGTGCGACGGAGCAGATGGGGTGGCAGACAGGCGGGTGTTAGTCGCGCAACGGCCGGTGGGTACTCTTGACCGCGGAACGATCTAAAGTCTAAAGACGATTAGCTATCGATGAGAAGAGGAAACGTACGAAATTGCAAATGACTTCGATGGTGACAGCAGCGTTGCCGGTTCAGAGTCGATGAAACAGAAAAGAAAGAAAGAAAGCGCACACGAGAAGGATGGGGAAACTGGGCCGCGGTTGCCTGCTATTCAGTGAGGCCAGGCGATGGTATTTATACGTTGGGGTTGGTGCCATAGAAACAAGTACGCTACAACTGACAGTGAGTAAAAGTAATGTGAAATAATGTAGCCGGCGACAGTCCTTTGCAGTGATGTAATAAAAAGAGTGTCGGGAGCTACTGTTGCTGCTGTCAGTGGTGCCGGTGCTGTTATTGCTGAAACGCGGGGCCTGCAGGGTGCGAGTACCATCAGAGGTGATGGAATGGGTGCTGTCGAAGTCGAGGGGGTCTGCTAAGCGTTGAGGGGAAGGACAGCGTTGTGCCGCATCGGCACACCTCAAGTCAGCAGGAAGAATGGTGGGAGCGTTGTCCGTTGAAGGAGGTGAGTCAAGGTCAGGGATGAGGCGAGTAGCTCACGCGGAGTCGAAGTGGGAAACAGCGTCGGCGTTGGAAGGTGAGGAGAGGGTCTTGTCACAATCGGGGTCGAAGTCAAAGGAAGGTGTGGTCCCGAGCGGAGGCCCAACTGGTGAAGCCAGTGAAGGGTCACAAATATGGTAGTAGATCGGCTCCGATCTCCATGATAGATTAGATCTGAAATTGATCCAATACCCACGAGACCCGCTGTCTTGGGTATGGGTTTTGGTAGGGTCGAAAATCAAAACCCTGACCCATACCCAGCTGAACCCTACCCGGCACCCACATGGGTTTACCTAACCCATGACAATCCCTACTTACAGCACGGATCCGGGAGGAGCGTTCTTTGCGGTCGCTGTGAGAAGGGGAAGGAGCAACTTGGTGAGAAAAAAGTGGCCTGCGGGCGAGAGTAATTATCTCAGTGTTTTGACACGAACGCGAAAAAGTCGGGCTCTGGGCAAAAGGTTTGAATCTCGTTTCCCCGTACCTAAAACGTGCGTGCCGAATTGGTTGTTGTAACCTTGACTCGTGACCATATCGATCACCGCGTACAGCTGCAGCCAGCCAGCCAGCCAGCCCGTCGTGTTAGTTGGTGGGTAGGCATCACGGTGCCAGTGCCGTCCTTCCGAGTCGTGAGCGGAAGGGCGCGCAACTGGTAGGACACTCACGCGTTGTTGTAAAGTGTGTGAAGCTCGGACTCCTTTTCGATGAGTTCCTCTGCGTCGGCCTTGACGGAGATGAGGTCCGCTAGGTCGAGCTTAAGAAAGAAGACGGAGTGCTTTCCAGTCTCCTGCTTGAGTTCGTCGATCGCTCGTTGTGACTTCTCCTCAGGCTTTGAGCGCGGGGCGATCTACACTTTGGCGCCCTTCGAAAGCAACGCCTATGAAAGAAAACGCTCTTAAATCAGCGAAAAGTCCACAAAATTAAGAGGGTGGCTCCACCTTTGCGGTCTCCTTTCCAATGCCGTTGTTACCGCCTGTGATGATGACGGTCTTCCCCGTCTGATCAGGTACGTCCTCCGCAGTCCAGAACGGCTTCGGAGGAAAGAGAAGGCTTAAATACCCAATGGGCTTGTTTGACATATCCCAGAACTTCGAAGCTGGTACGAAACTGGGGACAGGGGCAATTGAAGACGGAAACGGACGCGACAAATTGACGCTCAGAGTCCGTCAAAAGGAAGTAACCAATGGTCTCGAAGAGAGTCTGAGTACTGGTGGTTATCATCAGTATGCTGCGTCCCAGGAAATGAGCCGATACCTCCGCTCAACTAAGCTGAGTTTACTGTAATCTTAGACTCGTCGCAGTAGCCGCCTGGGCCTTTTTCTTCTCTCTTATTTTTGCTACTCCTACAAGGCTACAATACCTCGCGTAGCTATGCCTCAACTTAATCTGACGTACAAATCCATCCACCCATCCGCTTACAGCACCTCTTACAGCGTGATAACTACGTGCCTACTCATTAATACAGCCCTCGCGCCAGGGACGACCGCAGGCCCATCTACAGCGTCTCCGACTGCCACTTTTCCGAGTTCAAAGACGGGCGTGTCGTCTACTCGGCCAATCTTGTCAAAATATACCGAGTGACGGGTTGCCGCACTTTCAGCCTCGACTGTTCGGATGCGCAGCTGATCAAGTTCATCGAAGACCGGTTGGCCGGACTCATCATTGGTCTTGCCGAGTGCCGACACCGCGAACCTTGATGTCGTCCATCACTACACGCGCCTCGTCCAATTGAAAACCGAGCTCGGCTTTGTACGCGCGGCGGATGGCGCCAAGCCTCAGGCGATACAAGACCAGACGAGAAGAAACGAGGAGAAACTAAACGCGAAATTGATGGGGGAAAAACCGTGGGGCAACAACAAGGGTGAGGGGCAGTGGGGGAAATGGAGAGATGGCAGATGCCCGTGCATCATGGACGCGCAACCGCTGTCCTGCGGCGTTGCTCATGTCAAGCAAGGTGGTAGAGAACGGGCGACGGGAAAATGAGGTGTTGAGGGTGTTCCAAAGCTCACGACTTTGCTGCGGAATTGCCAGTCTCTTTTCAGCCCCCCGAACGTCCTGACTCCTGATCAATAGCATGCGTTGCATAGAACAGGCCCAACCCCCGGTATGTCCGCCCACTGATTAACCCATCCTTAGGTAGTCGTCGTCACATCACTCATTGTGGTAACTCGCGCGCCATGTCATAGTTCATATGCTCGTCCACCGATACAGTACATGACACTCCTGTCGGCCCCAGCGAGCCCCATAGTCGCGCGCACCCCAGCACCCCCCAACACACCATGGGCACCACCAGGACCCACACTCTCGACACAACTCACTCATGTGCTCACACGCTCACCCTCGCACCATGCGTGATCTTCTTCCTACCATGGTGCATCACCGTTGGCGCCACAATCACGCTCCATCCGTGCTTTCTCATGCTGCTGGTGGGCATGTACAGAGGGCCGTGGCGCAGACCACTACACCGCCTTGCGCACCATGCGCTCGCCGCCGCTTCAAGCTTCAAGTGTTATCGCTGCCAATTCGCGATCCTTTTAGTAGAACTCTCAAGGTTCAGGTTCGGACCTCAGGTCCGGGTTCGCCCAAGGTGTAGAACCCGGACCTCAGTTGAGGTTCGGTCCTACCAGATGCATGAACCCGGTCCAACAGGTTCGCGAACCGGACCACGGCCAGTCTACCTAGTGTTGCCGGAGAGTTGTAGTTGACTCTGGTACACCTGAGTAAGAGTTGCACCTGGTGCAGCTCTTAGCGCGCCGTAGTTAGCCGGAGTTCAACTCAACTCAGCTCAGCTCAACTCTCCGGCAACACTAGTCGGACCTCCACAGGGTGAACGGATTTCAGACTATCTCCCATCAAACGATCCCTTCCTTCTCCGCAGCAGTTCCCGCATTCAGCCCGCATGTGTCTGTGGCATAATGTACGATGGCCCAAAGGAGAGGTTGCCAGCCCGGAAATTACTCGGCAAGGCAAAGGATAAGTGTTTAGATGCAGGCCACGAGCGGGGCTTTTAACCATGGGACAGATTGACTCGCTGCCATAAGCAAAGCGAAGCAGTAGCGAGGCATGCAGATTGGAATGGTTAAAAGTACGCACAGAACGTCGTTAAACCCGATTTCTCCCTTCCTCCGTTCTCCGATTCCTTCTGTCGCCTGGTATGGCGTCCACCATGTCGACGGATGCTCGCAGCGAGGAAACATCACCTCCACGCAATGGTCTTCTCTCTTGGCTCAAACCGAAACGGTCCGACAAGAATGGTTCTGCCTCCTTGGCTTCGGCCAAGAGGTCTACCGGCTCCGACTCGGACATAAGCATCGCTGCACGCGTCGAGGGTGATCTCGAGCCCGTCTCATTCTTTGCTCTTTTCCGGTCTGTCATCGTCACTCTTCTCTCACTCGTTTATATTTGACTCAATTAATCTGCCTCAGGTTCTCCACACGCACAGAGCTAATCCTCAATGGTCTTTCTCTCATCGCTGCAGTAGCCGCGGGTGCCTCCAAGGTATGTACAAGGTCCACTTATTCCGCATGCGTATCAAACTCGTCGACTGACGGATGCGTTTTTGCAGCCTCTCACAGGTCTTCTATTCGGTAACCTTGTCCAGGACTTCATCAATTTTACGAAGACGATCGTCAAGACCCAGGAAGCTGTCAAGAGTTTCCGTCATATCGCCGCCAGGGACGCTTCTATCCTAACGTACACTGGTGCGTAAATTCTCATTCTGGTGATGTCATCTCGAATGACAGGTCATCACCCACCACCCCTTCTCCGATTGCAGGTGTGGGCATGTTTATCTGTACTTACATTTACATGTGTACTTGGGCCTACACTTCCGAGACGACCGCTAAGCGAATTCGCGAACGCTACCTCAAGGCCATCCTTCGCCAAGATATTACCTTTTTGACAATGTTGGCCCAGGTGAGGTCACCGCCCGCATACAGACAGATACCCGTATGTGGTCCCTTCAATTCTCGTCTCACGTGGGGATACCTATACTGAATGCACACAGATTTGGTCCATCAAGGCATATCCGAGAAGGTTCCCCACGTCGTCAGCTTTACCGCTTGCTTTTTTTCCGGTTTCATTGTGGCATGTTTTAAAAATTGGCGGCTGGCCCTGGCCATGTGTTCCATTTTTCCTTGGATGTTTATCTCAGGCGCCATCATGAACAAATTCGCTTTCAGGTACACCCAGTACGTTTTACGTCCAGAGATTCTTATGAATCGCGAACTCATTCAATCCCAGCCTCCCACTCAAGCATGTTGCCGAAGGTGGAACACTCGCAGAGGAAGTCGTGTCTACCATTCGTACCGCTCATGCTTTCGGCACTCAGAATGTGCTTGCGTCCTTGTATGATGTTGCCGTCCAGAAGGCCTACGACATGGATCGCCGACTTGCAATCGCCCAGGGCATCGGTTTCTCCTGTTTATTCTTTGCGATGTATGCTTCCTATGGCCTCGGTGAGTCCATGATCAGTTTCTTATCCAGTCACAAGCTCACCCGCCTTATACCCAGCATTCAGCTTTGGTGCTACTCTCATCAACCAGGGTAATGCTGATCCTGGCCAGATTGCCAGCGTCATCATCGCAATTCTTATGGGATCGTTTTCCCTTACGATGATGGCCCCTGACGTTCAGGGTACGAACCAATTTCCCATTGAAACCTTAAGTGGCTGGCCCGATTGTGTTTACCCTTCCCTTTCATAGCCATCACTTTGGCTTGTGGAGCAGCCGCAAAGCTCTTTGGCACCATCGATCGTGTTCCTTCCATTGATTCAGCCAGCGAAGAAGGTGTCAAACCTAACAAAGTCATCGGCGAAATCACCTTCGAGAATGTCGATTTCAATTACCCTTCGCGCCCAGACGTCCAGGTCGTCAAGGACCTCACTCTCACCTTCCCTGCAGGCAAGACAACAGCGCTCGTAGGCGCCTCTGGATCCGGAAAATCCACCATCATCTCTCTTGTCGAACGATTCTATGACCCGCTAGCAGGATATGTATGCCTCGATGGCTTGGACATTCGTGACCTGAACTTGAAGTGGCTCCGATCTCAGATCGGTCTCGTGTCCCAAGAACCAGTACTCTTTTCCACCACTATCCGCAAAAACGTCGAGCACGGCCTTGTTGGTACCCCTCACCAAAATGCATCGCCAGAGGAAAAGCTACGGCTTGTCAGGGAAGCATGCATCAAAGCCAACGCGGACGGGTTCATCTCCAAGCTTCCCTCTGGCTATGATACCGTGGTGGGCGAGCGTGGGTTTCTTCTTTCCGGTGGCCAGAAGCAACGAGTCGCCATTGCTCGCGCTGTTGTGTCGGACCCTCGTATTCTACTCCTTGATGAGGCCACATCGGCACTCGACACGCAGTCGGAAAGAGTCGTGCAGAATGCCCTCGACAAGGCTGCCGCAGGTGCGGTACCTATACTCAAAGGCCATTACTATCGTTGATCTGTAGGCTGGCATGACGAACCACGATTACGATTGCTCATCGTCTTTCGACCATCAAGAATGCCGATTGCATCTATGTCATGGGTGACGGCATCGTGCTGGAGAGAGGTAAACACGATGAACTTCTCGGCAACGAATATGGTCCATACTCGCGTCTAGTCGCTGCTCAAAGGCTCCGTGAGGCACGCGAGGGTATTGATGTGGATGACGTGACCGAGCAATCTTCCAAAGTTATTGAGGGCCCCGTAGACGTCGAAAAGATGGTCCTGGATGGAATTCCTCTCGGTCGTAGTAATACACATCGTTCTTTGGCGAGTGAAATCCTGGAACGGCGCAAAGCACAAGGTCCGGAGAAGCGCGAGAAGGAGTACAGCATGTTCTATCTGTTCAAACGGATGGGAAGGATCAATCAAGATGAATGGAAGAGTTACCTGTTTGGTTGCCTGTTTGCTATTGGTGAATATCTATCCCCTTTGATGGTACGATATGGATTGCTCACTGTCGGTTTGCAGCTGCTGGATCGGCCTTTCCAGCTTTGGGTATTGTCTGGGGTGCGTTCAATGTCATTACTGTTTCATACCCATAGCCGGTGTGGGGCTAAGCATCTCGTGCCTTATACAGCCCAGGTTGTCATAAGCCTTTCAGATGGATCCGCCCAGGAGCGCCGCCACGCTGGTGACCGCGACGCCCTTTGGTGAGTCATCCCCATGTGTTACTTACTCGAACAACTGACAACCCAACCGTATCTGTAGGACCTTCATCGCTTCAATCGTCGCTTTTTTCAGCATTGGCTTGCAGAATTGCTTGTTCTCCGCTTCTGCCTCGTCTCTCTCCAGGAAGTTACGCATGCTAAGCTGGCGTGGCACCTTGAGACAAGATAGTAAGTCTGTTTCTGGGTCCCGTGAAGTGATGTCTTCACAAGTCTACAGTTGAGTACTTTGACAGAGAGGAGAACAGCGTGCGTACAGTGAGCTTTCATGGAATACGCATGAATTTATTGTTTGCGTAGTCTGGTACCATCGTATCCAACTTGAGCGAAGCCCCACAAAAAGTCTATGGACTGGCCGGCGTCACCCTTGGAGCGTGCGCACCCTCTACGCCTCCATATTCGGAGCTATGCATCTGACACCTTGTGTTTAGTATTGTCCAGGCCTTCGCCACCGTGGTGACCGGCCTCATTATTGGGCAGATTTATATTTGGAAAGTTGGCCTCGTGGGACTTGGTATGTTTGCTCACACTTACTAACATAGGCTGACCATTGATACTAACTGCATGACATAGCATGCATGCCTTTCGTCGTAACCACTGGCTACATTCGTGTGGTAGGCTGTCCTAGTCTGTGTTTCTGTACTTGGGAGTGCTCAATGTCATCGCTTTCAGCGCGTGGTTGTTCTCAAGGACCAACGCGACAAGAAGGCTCAGGAAGAATCTGCTCAACTCGCGTGCGAGGCTGCCGGAGCCATTCGGACCGTTGCATCGCTCACCCGCGAGAATGACTGCTTGGAACTTTACAGCAAGAGCCTCGAAAAGCCCCGTCGCGAGTCCAACAGAACCGCTATTTGGAGCAATCTGATGTTCTCGCTGTCCCAGTCTTTTGATTTCTATGTCTTTTCGCTGTCGTTCTGGTACGGTTCGCGACTGGTATCAAACGGAGAGTTTACCACGGAACAATTCTTCATTGGTCTCATGGTGAGTCGGAATGGGAATCAAGGCCGACGTCAACTCGCTGACGTCGCTCAAAAGGCGACCGTATTCGGTGCCATCCAGGCAGGCAACGTCCTTGCATTCGTGCCTGACGTGTCATCGGCACATGGCGCTGCGTCGCACATAATCCAACTACTTGACGCACGACCTGAAATCGATGCCGAATCTACCGAAGGCGAGATTCTACAAAATGTCAAAGGCCATATTCGTCTGGAGAACGTTCACTTCTGCTATCCAACGCGCCCTGGCGTCCGAGTACTTCGTGGTCTCAGCATTTCTGTGGAACCTGGCACATATGTCGCTCTTGT
>Ga0307512_10006853_pt1 | contig 11421 bp, 14 predicted proteins | sample 14_EM_MG_FD_200267 | JGI IMG/M metagenome (GOLD analysis project Ga0307512, IMG submission 200267) | Populus trichocarpa ectomycorrhiza microbial communities from riparian zone in the Pacific Northwest, United States - 14_EM | ecosystem: Host-associated > Plants > Roots > Unclassified | place... | reverse complement strand
TGACCTCGCAGCAACAATCGCCAAAAGCACACAATCATGTGCCGCCGTCTGTTACCGAAGCCTATCAATCCTCTGGTACGTGAGAGGGTCGAGTGGTCTGACTGACCTGAATCACTCCACCCCCCACGTTAGTGCTGTTGAGGAAATCCGGGCTCAACCCATAGAGCTTAGCTGCCCAATCCATGGTGATGTTCTCGAGCTCAGTACATGCGGGGCTACACATCCACTGCATTCCAAATGCATCAGTCTCGTGAGCAACCGATGTGAGGGGACGCATACGTTGAAACCGGGGTTCATTACGGTGGTTGCGTATAGGTCTCCGATGATACTCTCGAGAGTAGCGGCGGCCGGAAAATACGCGAAGAAAGAAGGGTGTTGCCAGTGCATGACGCCGGGCATAATGAGCTTCTGGAAATCGTTCGCGATATCTTCAATATTCTCCCCCTTGGTCGGTGGAGCAACTAAAACGCAGAGGGTTAATGCCCCACGCAGATACAAGAGGAGGTAATAACCCCACCAGGCAGAGCCTTTCGCAGATAGCCCGGCTTCACACTTGGCCTGACCGGTTTATCTTGCACCGTATTATAGTGATCGCAGATGCGGTCTATCGCCTGGTAGCCAGCTTTGCGGAACCTAGCACAGAGAAAACCATCAAACAATGCTGAAGCGACGCTCGATGAGCACTATGCTCACTGTTCGATATCCATGGTGCGAGGAGATGATGATTGGAATGGTGAACGAACCCACCGAATTTTATACCAGTGGGCAAGTGAATAGCCCTGGCGGCCATATGGTGAGTTAACTCCATGGTGATGCCTCATGCAGAGAAGAGTCGTTCGTTCAAGCATAGTGTGAAGAACACGAGACCGATAACTCGTGAAAGCATCGGACGATGGTTTATCCAACCACTCCCGTTTATTTTTGATTTGAATAGCATAAATTTTGGCAGCGATGACGATGGGACACTGATTACGGTTTGATAATCGGCATTCGGCTGGAGAGTTGAAAACAGGAGAAAGAAAAAGGACTCCGAGAGGAGCGGAGGGGGCCGAGCACCGAGACGGGGGTCCTGAAGGTAATGGGGAATCAGTGCCAATTCACTTCGGCGCAACATGAGGAAGTGGGGCGCCGAAGCGTTGAAGCTCTACACCACCAAGTAGCTGGTCAGAAGCGCCTGTAGTGAGTGAAACAAATATTCGAACGCATCAGATGCGTCTCCTACCTGCCCAACAAGCTCGCGAGGATAAACGCCGTCAAAATGGAGGTAGGCGTTAGTATGAGCTTTCAAATTTGATCTCCAGTCGACCTCGATTTGTGTTAATCCTGGTCAGGTTGCTCTGGTCCAACCGTTTTGTTCATCTGGCCAGCACGAAGAGGGTGGTTTCGTGCTCCGTGGGGGTAAATGGTTGATGCACTTAGAAGATGCCGAAATCCCGACGGTATCCGACATGAATGTCGGCCCTAACAATTCCGGGGGTTTAGTCAATATCCATTCAGTAACGGCGACATCTTTGAGCATGAAATCCTAACGACCAGTCCCACAGGACACACACTTCCGCACGTTCACCCCGAGCGGTTGTAGATGTGCTCACGGAACTCCGCCGCGTTTCCTCTGGTAAGGTATCATATCTTGCGCTATTCGGTTATTCGACTCGCCATCTCTAGCCGTTTGGGTATAATAGATTCCTTAGCGGGCCTCAGCCATATCGGTCCAACAATCCACCGACGCCAATAGATAAATTTATATGGTACATCGTTCCGGTGCAGCCCTAAGCGCATGTGTTGATCACGGGCTACGACACGGAGAATAACTTGGCGCTATAATCGCTCCTGCTGATACTGAGCTATGTCTGGTTGATGCATTCCAGCATCGGGGTTGTATACGATTCAGCGTTTGGGTGAACCCAACTCCGAGCGCACTATCGAGGATGAGACACATTGCGTATCCTTTCTTTGCGCACTAACTCCTCGCTCTACCTCTCTGACTACGACTAGACCGTCCGGACGAGCACAGAGACAGAGATCTCAGTTGGGTTCGGTCAACGACCACAGAGTAGTCAAATCGTATCCGTCTTTTCTCGACCGACTGCCTCGGTCACAACGACTATGACGTCACTGACTTCGAAGTACTTTTGTTACGAAGACTTATCAATTCACCACGCCTACCAAGTCGGGGTGAAAGTTCTGACAGGTCCGAGCTCGCGGACACAGATATTTGTGGAAGCGACTGATGAAACGGGCCTAGGGGGGCCAGGCGCAGGCCTATGATCGGAGTAGCAGAGGTAGCTCACCAAGATGTCAAAAGAGTACATGGGAATAGAGGGCGCAGCATCGCAGACAAGCAGTGCCATGGAAGTAGAACACGCCAAAATAAACGAACCGAGATCTTGGGCCGCAATTACCACTTTATAGTGTGCACGAGGTCGCAGATGACGCAAATGGAGGCAAAACGGTCCTCAATCGCAAGCTTGGAGGCTCAGCCTAAGTCTAAAGTTGCAAACGCGAAGGAACTGGGATATCGTCACCGTCTCGTCTAATCCGACTTGGGGTCCGTAGACTCCTTTCCTCCACGTGAGTCTGTTCTGTCCCGTGTGGCAAATCCGGAGGGGTCAACCTGAAGGTCCTTGCGTTTCCAAAAACCCTCGGTGCTCTCTTACCTAACACAGTAAACACTATTGAGTTGCATTTGAGTGACCATTGACTCATTCCTCCGTTGATGATGCGACTCATTCAAGCTGTTCAACTTGACCGCGAATAATCCGAGAAGGATGTAACAAGCTCCGGGAGCCCGCGAACCCTTTCCGTGAAGATTTCCCCATGCTAACACACTGTTACCGGAGCGAGTAAGTTGGAACTTGAATGACAGAGGAGCAGGATTAACCTACCGAGTGTAGGCTTGGTAACCTTCTATCCTGGAGCTTCTCCAAATGAACCAAACCTTTAATGAACGGAATCCGTTGCGGGAGTCGACGACAGTGTTTAGAGACGCTCGTTACCGACCTCGGGATTACGAACCAACATCCCCCTCGATACTTCTCAAGGAGAGAGTGATGTGCGGCGCTTCCGCCAGGTTCTTCCGGCCTCGGACCCAGAATGCTGAGCAATCAAAGTTGAACGTTGACCAACCCCCGCTGCAAAGTGGTTTTGGTGATTACAGGAGCGAACGGGAAGAGTCTAATCCGTACCTTGTGGAAGTTGACGCAGGAGTCTGCTTGCCTGCAGGTGACAATATTCTCTCTACTTTCAGTCAAGCGAAAGCCGCGCCTGCCCAAGCAGGATCCATATGAAACCATATATCCGGATAATCGTGTACGAAGATGATGAAGTACCGTCAGACCGAGAATTGGCGGGAAAAAAAAACAGGGTTTCCAGGCTCCAGCGATCCTATCTACATTGTCAATTACGCCATTCGACGTGGTTCCGACGGTACCTACCGAGACGATCGAGGGTTTAACGAAAGTGAAGAACGCGGCTTGTCCTTGCCAATCACGAACGGATACTTCCCTTCTGTACTATCCTTGTTTATGATTTCCCGGAGACCCTGACTACGGGGACCGAAATTATCCTCGGCGCGCACCGGGATGTTACACACCTGAGAAAATGTGTTTGAGTAGTAGTATATACAATCAACTTGTCGATGGGAACGTCGTGATGAAGTCGTCGGTATCTTGACCCTGTAGCGACAATTATTGTGAGCATTGACTCGGATGCTGTCGTCCGTCATCGTTGGACTATCGATCCTCTGGAATATGAGAAGACCAAACAGTCAGATTGACCTGTATCATGCCGCCTTTCACCTGAGGGTGTTATAGAAATCTTCGCTTAACCCGGCAAGTTTAGCCGCATAACAATCACCACAGCATCCGACTCGGTGCATGGGGGCTGTGTTCCAGAAGTGTCAGCCTCGCAAGGTACCAATTCAAAGGGAAGCATACGTTGGAGCCGGAGTTCAGTGCGGTGGTTGCGTACAAATATCCAATGGTGCCTTGAAAGTAGAAGCGGCAGGATGATACGCGAAGAAGAAGGGTATTGCCAGTACGTGAGGCCCGGGATGATGAGACTTCAGTAATCCCTGGCAATATCTTCAATATTCTTCCCTCTGGCCGGCGGGGCGGCTAAACCAGAGGGTTAAAGCTTAAAACTCTGTGTAGATACAGGAGGAGGTTATAACCCCACCAGGCAGAGCCTCTTACAGTTAGCCTGGGGTCACGCTTGACTTTGCCGGCTTGTTTTGCAGGGAATAACAATAGTCATATATCCGGCCTATCGCCCGATAACCGGCTTTGTGGAACCTGATCCGGGGGGATCTTGGAGAAACATTAAGGCGACGCCAGCAAAGGACTATACTCACTGTTCGATATCCATGGTAGGAGAAAAAATTATCAAACGGATTAACGTATGAGTCGCCGTCAGACATCATGGGAGAAATGGCCAACCCTTGAAGCGGGATGGTCGAGAACACATTTTACGGTTGTTGCAGTGAAACCCAAGGCTATCCCCCCAAAGTTACATACATAAACACCTTTCAACTCCGACCCCTACCTGTATGGTTTGCCGCGGTCACTCCATGCTGCCAACACCTTGATCCGCATCAGGGTCCCCTTCGGCGATCAGATCCGCGGGGTGACGCTCGACCTCCTCCTGAACCCGTTCGATCGACTTGAAGTATTTGACGGTCTTGACATGAAGTTCAGCGGTTGCATCTTCGTCCACGACAATCAAAGAACATGGGTGTAATTGCAGCGCAGATAGTGTCCACTGAACGTGCGGTCAATCAGTTAATCCTGTACAGAAACGTGACAAGTGGACGATCATACCAAGTGATTGACACCCCCCTCTAAAGCATAGTCTGAGTACAGGGTGGCTACGTGCCAAGACACAACGCACCGATCGCCTTGCTCAACGCAAGACTCTTGCGCTGTCCGGTGACAACGACGGCAACTTCCCTGCTGTCCATGACAGTCGCCACGCCAACAGTGAGGGCCATACGGGGGACAGCGGAAATCTCGTTGTTAAAGAAACGAGCATTCGCAAGGATAGTGTCGTAAGCAAGGGTCTTGATCCTCGTACGAGAGGTCAAAGACGAGCCTGGCAAAAGGTTAACGACCGACCCCGGAAGCCGAGAAACACATGGTTCACCTGGCTCATTGAATGCGATGTGTCCGTCTTCTCCGATACCGCCTAGAAACAGCTCGATTCCACCTGCCTTCTCAATCCTTTCCTCGTATAAGTTGCACTCTCTGATTAAATCAGGTGCATTCCCGTCCAGAAGATTGATCTGAGTCGGGGGAATATCGATGTGCGAGAAGAATTCTCGGAACATGAAAGTATGATAGCTCTCAGGGTGATCACGGGGCAAACCAACATACTCGTCCATGTTGAAAGTCACTACATGTCTGAAACTGCCGAGACATCTACATCAGCCGGAAGGGGGCCTTCAACAGAGGATATTTTACCTCAGCTTTCCAGCCTTGAAGAGGCTGATCAAGTGTTTGTACGTTGGGATTGGCGAAGATCCAGTGGGGAGACCAAGCACGAAGGGCTTTTCCGCAGTCGGATTAAAGTCGTTGATCCTGGTCCGGGTAAGTAAGATGCCTGGGTATAAGGCATCTTCTGGGCAGAAACGATACCTCTTTGCGATGTAGTCCCCTATGTACTGACCGACAGTCGCGGGATCATCGCGGATGATGAGACCTGGTATGGGTCAGCTGGGGAAAACACCGAGTGGACATCGCAAGACACACGCATGGTGGGGCCAAAGCGAGTGTAAGTTATCCGTAGAAGGGTTGGCAACGTTGGTCTGCTCCTTTCTTATACATTTTCGAAGTACGCCTTGTTCACCCGATTGCTCGGCGAAACCAGGCTGAACTTGATCGCCACCTGTTTACTATTGGAACTGCCACCATGGCGGATAACTTACCACACGGTGGCCAACCCATCCAGCTCGCATTCTCACCGACCACCGTCAAAGAATCTGGGAATTTTCGTTTGCTCGAGCTTCCACCTGACCTTTTGAAATCAGTCGAATCCAACAACACTTCTCCACTAACCTGGGCCATCAAGGGAAATCCCGCAGAGGATGCCGTGTTGTGCACAGATGATAAAACGTATTCCATACGCTCCGTCTCGCTCTCAAATTCCGTCCTCGTAGTCACCCCGGGAGAAGTACAAGATCGGATTGTCATAAGGGATACAAGTCACGAGCTCCTTCAGGTCGCCCCCATCCTTCCGAAGGTCCATAGGCTAGCTGGGCTGCTGAGGGGGAGGGAATATGATGAAGGTCGCGAGGACTTGGATGATGATATACTTAATGATGAACAAGACACTCAGAGCCAGCAACAGGTCCGTCCGCCGGTCTGATCTCAGTGGCACATGCTCAACCGGTCGCTTTTAAAAGGCAAAAAAGGGATATCTCACCTACGCGCAGGCCTTGACAGAAATCCAGGCAAGCGAAGCCGAACTCACGGAGGCCTTGAAAGATAGGCGAATCCTCCTTATCAACGGTATTCTGTCGTTTCAAAGCCGCTAATATCCTTGCCCTGAAATCATTCACCTCGCAGGCATCCTTCGGCCGATCGCTGCCTCGTACCTTTCGACGATTCTTGAGTTACTCCTGAACTCGCTGGTATCGCTGCAGCAGAAGCATGACTCGGCTTCTGTGAAATTACTGGCAGACACGCTTCAGGATGATCATGATATCAGGCCGCAAGTGACGACACAAACCATGGACTGGTTCGGCGACGTGGACGAATACCATTGGAGGATGGATGTTCCATCTGTGCTCAAGCAGGTTGGAGTGGGCATCCTCAGGACTTTCAGGGTATCATGTTTTCTTCTCCGAGGTTCCCTCAAGTCGCTCACAAGCTACAAGCATGATCCCATAGACGAGAACGAGTTCTTGGATAAGTGGAGGAATGCTGTAGGTGATACATTCGCCTCTCAAGCAGAACTTTCTCTCCTCTCGGTGAGACCGCTCCGGTCATCGTTACAGGGTCCATTGCTGATCGTGGTCAACAGGGAAACTATCTTGTGTCGACAAAGCCGCAATCGCACCCTCCTTCGAACCAGCTGACATACTTCCCATCGTCTGAGCTGCCATTAGAACCTCTCGCAAGATTTAGCGACCTCTTTCTTACTCGAAGTCGGTGGAAGGCTGAGGAGATCGCGCCCTTCCTCGACGACATCGCCATTGATAGGAAAGAGCGGGATAAACTGCTATTAAAATACGCGAGAGCCCTAACCACTCCCGAAGGGACGTGCTATACATCTCGAACCATAAAATAAACAATGTTATATGTGAGATAACCTCCGTTCACGTCCTATGGGTGAGTTGGACGGATCAAACACGCACGTGCGGTGAATGCAACCTCACACCAAAGGGCGCCCGCGCCGATCGAATTGGGCCAGTCTTCGACCAATCCTTTATCGCCTACAAAACGACCATGGTACACGAGGTGCCCGGCTGGGACTCTGACTCGGACTATGTCGAAGACGAGGAGCATGATGAGCTAGACCAAGACTCGCTAATGGGGATTCAAGACCGCGTCAGACCAGCAGAACTGAGGGAGATGTCCGTGGCAGACGTTTGTCGTAGGTTTCATTGCTCTGGTCCTTCTACTACTTTGAGGCACATATCTGACTCTTGACAGAACTTATACGTGATGGTCTCATAGATTTAAACCCTGAGTATCAGAGAGGTGAGTTGGCCGTGCCACTACCCCTACTGCGTCCGTTGTTGGATCTGACTGGATGAAAGAAATTGTGTGGAACCCCAAGAAGCAGTCAATGCTAATCGACTCTATGTACCGAGGATTCTATATCCCTCCAGTTGTGTTTTCGGTTCATTGGGATGAAAGTTCGGAAGCTAAAGTCCGGCTGTGTGTGGATGGGAAACAACGCTTGACGGCCATTTCAGGGTTCGTCTCTGGTCGGGTCCGTATTCCACCTTTCCCGCTCACTCGAGCCAGGATACTGATACCATTGTCGTCCAGATCCCATGTACGTGTTTTGATAGTCCTACCCCCAAGCGAGGACACGGAAGAGTTGACCTTGGTGGTTGTTAGATGTCGATCGGGCAAACAGAAAGTCGTTCTGGTTCAAGCAACCAAAGAAGAGGAACGGGATAGAGGTACCCAGTAATCTCAAAAAAGAATTCCTCGAGATGAAGATCCGATGTGGTGCGTTTCGTCCGCAAATTTTCCAGACTCCTTGTCTGATGCTGGTGCAACCTTCTAGCGGAATACGACGGTATAAACGATATCGACGAACGTGAAGTCTTCCAACGAGTACAGCTCGGGACACCTCTCACTTCCTCAGGTAACCGCCTTCGTCATGCCCACCAATTTCTTCGGTTTGCTCATCCAAAAACTTAGAGAAACTACAAGCCGTTTCATCACCATGGACAAGGTGGATAAATGGCGTCAACGGCGAGTATGTGACAGGGCCAGACGGTCTGCAAGATAAACTGGGAATCTCCGGGAAACACGCAAGCGGCTACCACGCCCTCGCACACATAGCCTATTGCTGCTCGCACCTACCCAAGAGACAGAAGATACCCACATTTTCCACCTTGAACAAGTTCCTCGATCAAGACAATAATCCTCCAAAAAACCTACAGAGAGACGTGGTGGACGTTATGAAGAAGTTCACCGAGATCGCGACCACGGAGAAATTACGGTTCGGATTTTCAAACATACCACAGAAGGTTGCCCCTGTGGAGTTCGTTTACATCGGTCAGTCTCCCCTGTCGTTGCTGCGTTCCTATGGTTCCTAGGCGCCATGTGCTGACTGTGCTCCGGTGCAGTAATTATGCTTTTCATGTTGATTCAGGTCTGCGACGATATCAGGGAGATGGCTCAGCATATCCACGACATGCGCATCTATATTCGGAAGGAAGAGGCAGACATCCGGTCAAACAACAAGGTCTGCGCCAAGCTCTGGAAATTCGTCGACTCCGTAATGGACGAATATCACGACGATAGCTCCCCACCTCCACCGAAGACGAGAGCGACGAAGTCTAAGAAAAATGCAAGAGACGACGACTACCTGCCTCAAAAGCCGCAGAAACGGGTTAAGACTTCCGAGAAATGAGTGTCTCGTCATTGCACTGTTGTCGACTCTCATGCTTTATGGTCGTGTGTTTGTATTCGTATGGTTTCTTGTGTGGCTTGCAATGGATGATGAATATGTGCCTCCCATTCAAACGATTCGAATGCGTGTGAAGTGTTTCGCGTAGAAGCTACAGGTAGGGAGGACAAGGAGAACGCAATGTGTGCGTGTGATGCAGTGGAGTGAGATGGCCAGAGAGAAAACAATGCAATTGCAACGGGTCAAGGTGATGGGTCGTGATTGAACGTTGAACAGCGGGTCCGTCGGGTTATGAAGCGATACAGGTTGAACACAAAGATGAACAGGGAAGTGGGACGAGACAAATGAAAGGAGGCGTAGTACAACACAGAGTACACAGTAAAGTGAGAGACAATGAGAGGGAAAGGAAAATAACAACCAGAACGTATAACATCTACGCTCGTAAGAAAAGGGCGTCGGGGAAAGGAAAAAAAAATCAAATATATGCGGGTCCTGCACTATCCACACGATCCCCCACATTGACAGTTGGCATGTTAAGGCCCTCGAGGGCGTTTTTTATCAAGTGGGTTGGGACTGGCGCAACGATGGGAGGTGAGTGAGAACCAACGATCACGTCATCGCCGATGGGCGAGTCACCATCTCCCTCAGCCTCCTGGGCTAGTTCGCCCGAGACCTCGTGAGCTTGTGGCCGATCAGCGACAGAGGGTTGGTCGTAGGAAACCTCGTCACTGGAGGGGCTCCTCTCTTTTTCCTTCTTCAGACCGGCTCTGCGAGTGCTGTTCCTCCTTCCTGCGCTCTTTGCATTACGCCTTCTCCCATTGGTTCGAGCGGGAAACGGAGGGTCTTCATCCTCTTCGACTTCCATGGCATCCGGGGTCCCGTCCCTGAGTTGAATGAAAGAGGGTGTAGGAGAGACAGGATTGTTCGGAGTGCTGGTAGACGTTCCCGCTCGAGGCTGTCTCGAGCGTTTTGGGATGGGCGGGGAAACACTAGGATCTCCAGTATCCGCCTCCCGGCGTTTCCTTTTCCGACCCTCAGCGGCGATCAATTCAGCCTGAGCTGAGGCTGAGAGGGAAACAGAAGGACCATTTCGACGACTTCGGTGAGTCGCGACGTACTCGTCCTGGTCTTTGTCTTTTTCATCGGCAATCAAAGAATCTGTATCTGCAGGAACATCTCGAGATTTCGCAGAGGTCGTTTTGCGCGATCGACCGGAATTTCTGTTTCTGTTGGCACTGGTGTTGTTTCTGGGTCGGTTTGACGCAGCGGGTTGAATGGGCTTCGATGGGGTGGGATCGACGAGCTGTGTGTGCGGAGTTTTCGGTGATTCACCCAGAAGTGGGAGACGAAGCGCCAAGGTGCCAAGTGGGTGATATAAGGGGAGTGGGGGAGCCATAGCATACACTTCGCGGGTAGAGAGGGGTTTAGCGAAGGATGACGCGGACGCAGCATCAGTCAAAAGGGAAGTGAGGGAGGATGAGGATGGGGTACGCGGGGAGGGGGACGAAGTAGAGGAGGAGGAATCACCCTGAGCAGGAGAATACGGGGATGTGTTTGGATTATCCACGGATTCGCCCTGCACAGGAGGAGAGATATTCGGGTCGTTGAGAGAATAGGGAGCGAATTCTACAGAAGGGGAGCGGTATGTGATGGTGGGCTTGCGCCGTCGTGTGGAGGTAGAAGGCGGGGTGACCTGGGGGCGCATTGAGGTGTCTTGAGACATGGTCTGGGTGACTTGGTTGAGTGGTGGTGGTTGGGAGGAAAGAAATTTGAAGGGACGCCTAGAGCCTGGGACTAGTGTGGTAAACGGATCCATGCTTGATAACATAAGTCGTGGCTGGTGGTGGGGAGGACAGAGGGAGGGCTGGCGGCCTCCTGGGAGCAAAGGGGGGTGTCTTGTTGTCCTCGACGTCTCAGTCGACGACGAAAAGGCTGGGAGGGTCGAGAAAAAAAAATAAAAACGAGCTGGGGGATATTTCACCAGTGTCCCACACCGTCGGTCCGACCATCCCGCCCACAAGACCTCATTAAGGATTATCCACGTGACCTTTCCTCGAGTGTTGTACTAGAGGGCCACTGCCCAAACTAGGAAATGCCTTTGCCTGAAACATCCTCCCCCGACCAGAGTGAAACACCCGGATGAGCACCCAATGGTCTGTCTCCTCGCCGGAGTTGCCACTTGCATCGTAGTGGGACATCCCAGTGGATTTGGTTATCAATCCTGGGTGAATCTTAAGCGAAGAGTCATCTGCAAGATCGGACAACCTTTTCTTACGAACGAATCGATCCGATGGTGGCGTCAAAAGTTTATTTTTTTTCTGACATCCCCTCCCA
>Ga0307512_10006852_pt1 | contig 11421 bp, 12 predicted proteins | sample 14_EM_MG_FD_200267 | JGI IMG/M metagenome (GOLD analysis project Ga0307512, IMG submission 200267) | Populus trichocarpa ectomycorrhiza microbial communities from riparian zone in the Pacific Northwest, United States - 14_EM | ecosystem: Host-associated > Plants > Roots > Unclassified | place... | reverse complement strand
CCACGGCTATAGACTGAAAGGCAAAGCTGGAAGCAAGAGACCCATCCCAATGAACAGTGTGAAGCCTCTGGCAGCCAGGTTCTACCGACTGAAGTCCGGACACGCGCCAGTGGGGACGTACCTAAAACGGTTCGCACACCGAGACGATGACAAATGCTGGTGGTGCGGCGGCGGAAGTAGGGCAGCCCAGACGTGGGAACATCTGTTCCGCCACTGCAGACGATGGAAAGACCAGCGGAAGACGCTCTGGAAGCAAGTGGGGAAAGCGACGGGATGGAGAGCGGGCAGATGCCGACACGTGAAAGTCTCTGAGCTGCTCTCCATAGAGAAATGCGCCCAAGGGGTGATGGACTTCCTGGCGGCCACTGATGTCGGGAAGTTCCCGCCCAAAACGAGCTGAGGAGCAAGTGCCGGCGGGCAACAGGCACAAGAGGAAGGGCCAGCGGGCAACGGGCGGAGGAGAAAGGACCTGCGGGCTCTCCTTGATTTCATCCCTTTTCCTTTTTATTATATATCTGCCACCTTTGGATGCTTTCTTTTGTCAAGAAGGGGACGACGGGTAGTAGGAGTGGAGCTCTGCCATCTAGCCGGCCAGCCCGGAGGCGGAGGCGACTAAGGGGCCGTCATACTCTAAGTAGAGTGAATACAGTATGATTAAAACAAAACAAACAGCATTATTCAAGTATCTCTATATATATACATACGGTCAATCTGGCCACAAATGGTAGCTGAGCAGAATCAGAGGAGCACCTGGAGACGCCAATTGGGAGCACCGGGAGATGCACCACTTGCAGGCCATTGCGGTGATACGATGGAGCTAGACGGCAGTGACCCCACCATTGACATTCCCCCACACCACTCACGACATCCAAATGGAATTTGTGAAAAAGAACAGTTCTAGCTCGAGGAGCCTAGGTAGAAAGTGAGAAGACATGAGACTACCCGGCCGTGAGAATCCAGGCAATTAAGTGGATCCAGATGAGTTGAAAATGAGATGCTGTGTATCTACCCCAGGGTCTCCCGAATATGTACTCCTCATTGCTCAGTCCACCTCCAATACCCCTGTATCTCGGTATACCCGACATCGCTCATGAATGATGTACTTGGGGGCTGTGATAGAGCGAGTTGAGAGATGCACTTGGAGGCCGAGATCGAGTGAACGCAGTGATATACTCCGAGGCCATGATGAAGCGAGTTTGGGCATGCACTTGGAGGCCGGGATTGAGTGAACTCAGAGATGCACTCCGAGCAGTGATCGACCGAGTTTAGAGATGCACTAGTAGCAAACTATGATCGAGGGAGATTAGAGGAGTACTTTGAGGTGGTCAATCTAGAGGCAGTCGATGGTAGGCCCGCCAGGTGCTGTGACTCTATTCATCGGTAAGTTAACTCGGATCGAGTGAACTCAGAGATGCACTTCGAGAGCAGAATCGAGTGAACTCAGAGATGCACTGGTATGCCGTGATCGAGCGAGTTTGGATATGCACTGTGAGGCCATGATCGAGCGAGGTTGGGGAAGCAATTGGAGACCGAGATTGAGTGAACTCAGAGATGCACTGGGAGGCGGTGATCGAGGGAGTTTGGACATGAACTTGCCGGCTGATCGGGCGAGATTGGAGGAGTACTTGGAAGCGGTCGATTTGGAGTGAGGCTGTCGATCTTGGGTTGATGCTGTACTTGATGTATGCTGTACTCAGCGTTAAGTCATGATTATCGCATGGAGAGATAGACAGGGATGACTTAACTTCGTGTTCTTAGGTGATGGTAGAGTTGAGCACAAGAGAGAGAGAGATGAGAGGAGATGGGGGAAATCATCATGAGAAACTGTGACTTAGGTGAATGTTGTGTGCGGGTTAATTTACAATCCCAGATACGGCAGGTACGAGTCCCGATCCGGCAGGTTTTAACACCAATATGAGGTCTTCTAAACTCGATCAGGTAAGTCGTACCCGTGATTGCTTAGGTCAACTCGTATCCTCCACATCGTTCTCATCTTCATCCCCCATCCCTCTCTTTCTTATCCACAACTCTACCATCATTGTAAGAACACAATGTTCAGTCATCCCTCTCTATGTCTCCATGCCATCATCATGAGTTAACACAGAGTGCAGCATATGCCGAGTGCAGCATACACCGAGTACAGCATACACCTAAGATTGTCTGTCGTCCCTTCATTCTCTCGATTTCATAAGAGCTCATTCCCACGGTTTCGAGTTAACTAACTGATGAATAGAGTCTCAGCACCTAGTGCGCCTCCCATCCACCGCCTCTAGATCGGCCACCTCCAAGGACTCCTCTAATCTCCCTCGATCATAGCCTGCTGCAAGTGCATCTCTAAACCCGCTCGATCACAGCTCGGAGTGCATCTCTGAGTTCACTCAAACTCGGTCTCCAATTGCATTTCCAAACTCGCTGGATCACGGCCTCAAAGTGCATCTCCAAACTCGCTGGATCACGGCCTCAAAGTGCATCTCCAAACTCGCTCGATTACGCCCTCCATGTTCGCAGGATCACTGCCTCCAATTGCATCTCCAAACTCCCTTGTTAACGGCCTCAAAGTGCATCTCCACACTCGCTCGATCAGCGCCTCCAATTGAATCTTCAAACTCGGGGGATCACTACTTCGGAGTGTATCTCTGAGTTCAGTCGAGCCCGGCTTCCAAGTGCATCTGTCAACTCGCTCGATCACGGCCTCCAAGTACATCGTTAATGAGCGACGCCGGGTGTCCGGGGATACAGCGGTAACGGAGATGGACTGAACGACGGGGACTACATATTCGCTATATTGATACATAGATACATAGATGAGACTACAAACTGAATGCATAAGTTTTGAAAATTGTTGAACGATAAGTAGTAGCTATGATTCAACATTGCCAGGCGTTGTGTCAACGGCTCGAGTATAACTGCAGCCCCTGTGAAGAGTGTAACACATGTGTCCTTCTGATGGTGCGTAAACGTCACCACACAGCAATGGAGTACGTGTGCAACATGACCCGTCGCCTGGGCGACGCACAGCGAGTAATTCTCCGTCAGAGGGTACGAGGTTCCGTCAGAGCCGTCAGAGCTGTCCGGAACACCCTGGTGTTTCTGACGGAAATTAGAGTTCTTGCTGAAGACCTTGGATGGTGTACGCCCTGGCAGTCTGGCAGCCTCCGTATCTGGGCTCATTTGCTTTGCTCAGCTGGAAGGTCCAAGCCTCAAAAGCCTTCATCAGATTTTCCATTTTCGTGTCGATTGTATTTTTGGCCTCAGCAATCGGAATTTCCTCCATGGCTTGTGCTGGTGCCGGAGTCTCTTCGTTAGGGATTGCCGGAAGGTTCGCCACTTCTGGCATCTGCGGGAGCGGAACTCCAGCTAGGATTGAGTGAAGAGAGACTCCCAGCGCAGTACGTGCTCTGTCAGAATCCCGGAGGGCGAGGGAATCGGCGGATGCCTATTTTTCGCGGACATGCTTTCGGAGTTTGTCGTATGTGATAGTCGAGGGGTCTCTGGGATCTAGGTCAAGATTCATTACCGCATTGCACTCAATTCCCTTGGGAGGGCGCCGAGCAACATTTCCACCTGTCAGTACTCGGCCAAGGCTCCCTTGTTGATCATCATGCGGCTGATGTTGTCGTAGGCAAGGATATAGGCTTTCAGGCTGATGTTCCCACGTTAGAGCTGGTCCCTGCAGAGTCGCTCCCGGTACGATCTTGTGTACATATCGACCCCGCTATCGGCGTGTCGGAAGGCGTCTTTCAGTGCCTCTTTGAACTGCACCCAGTCCTTCCTCAGATATCTGGTCATCATGTTGATAAATTCCTCGATGGTTTCAGAGCAGTAGTACGGGAATGTTGTGATAACATCTTCTGCCGTGGGGTCGGTGTCGGTGCGAGAGGAGAGGATTTCGTACTTCCCGATGAACTTGGTTTCGTCCGCTCCTCCGAAGACTGGGGCGCCCATGGTGCTCGTGAGTGTCATTTGCTTCTTTTCCTTCGCGATGGCGAGGGCCAAGGACTCGATGAATTGCCTGTGATCGTGTGCATGATTGGGCAAGGCGTTGGCCCAAGGTCCAGAGCTGGTGGAGGATCCGGCGTGGCTTAATGGTCCAGCACAAGACGAAGCGCTACGCCAAATGGAACCGGCGGCGGAAGTGCATCGAGACTGTTCAGGTGACATCTCGGTACTGTTTGAAGCCGTTAGGAGGTGGGGTGGTGGGATAGGTGGTGATTTGGCAGTAATTGGTGATCTAAGGTCAATTGCTAGTTTGTGAGTTTTGGAGGGGGGGTCAGGTCAATTGGCACTCTTTTTGAGGTGAGCTCTTTGTTTCGTTCCTTTTCCTAGTCCAGCTTCACCATCTCTCATGGTCTTCTCTCTTAGCTTCCTGCCAAGTCGTCTATCGTGATCTATTTTCGGTGACTTCCTCCTACGACTGGGAAAATCCTCATTAACACTTCTCACAATCTTACCGGCATCGTTGATTCCTTTTGTTGGTATTCCTTCAGATCAGTGCTGTCCTTAGTGCGGGGTTGGCGTCCTTCCTTTCGCTTGTGTATTCTCGTCCCGGTATAACGACGGTGCCTGGCGTCCCGGTGTTAGGTTGGTGCCTGTCATCCAGGTGTTGGGTCGGTCCCTGTCATCCTGGTGTTAGGTTGGTGCCTGTCGTCCCGGTGTTAGGTCGGTGACTTTCGTCCGGCGTTCGTTCGGTGCCATTTCCTTAGTGTTTGTCCCTGTATTTGGTTGCTGACTTTGGTCCGGGGTTCGTCCCGGTATGAGGTCGGTTCCTTTCGTCCTGTGTGAAGTCGTTGCCTTCCGTCCCGGTGTTAGGTCAGTGCCATTCGTCCCGTCTCCGAGGTCGGTGCCTGTCATCCCGGGATGAGGTCTGTGCCTTTTGGCCCCGTGTCAAGTTGGTGCCGGTCCTCCCGTCAGCAATGTCGGAGCCATTCGTCCCGGTATGAGTTCAGTGCCGTTCGTCCGGTGTTAGTTCAGCCCCATTTCCTTAGTTTTCGTCCCGGTATAAGGTCGGTGCCGGACATTGTTAGTATCGTCCACTTGCCGCTTCTCTCCATATTTGCTCGTATCAGCTAGTAGGGGTCTGTCCTACCATTCCGTACTCAGCTTGCCGAACCAGAATCCGCGGTTGGGCTCCATTTGTGGTGAAACGGCGGAGCTAGAAGGCAGAGAGCCCATCATCAACACTCCGCCACACCTCTCACGGCATTCCAAAAGGAATTTGTTAGAAAGAGCGTTTCTGGCTCTAGAAGCCTAGGAAGAGGGTGAGAAGGTATGATACTACCCGGCTGTCAGGATCGACGCAATTGCGCGGATCCACACGGAGTCTCGGAAAGAGCGAGTCAGATCAAAAGATAAGAAAGATGCAGTTTATAATTCGTTGTACGGTAAGATGATGAGATGAGATCCAAGATGCAATGCTACCTATCTACCCCGGGGCCTCCCGAATAAATACCCCCCGTCACTACATCCATCTCCACCACCCCTGTATCCCCGTACGCCGCCTTTGCTCAGTCCGTCTCCATTATCCATGTATCTCTGTACACCCGCCGTAGCTCCGTCCTCTACCAAGTTGATTGGTGGTGGTGGTGGGAAACGGATATTCCCGCCACACCGTGCATGGTGCACGTCTTACAGCTGGCTTTAGATTCATTCATGAGCAATCTGGGAGTAAAGGCCGGGCCAAGTCTTGGGAAGCCCATGAGCGCAATCAGCAATTTGGAGAAAATGAAAGCATACGCATTGGGAAGAGTCAAAGACCTCGAAAAGTAGGCAATGCTAGAATCAATAAGGTGTCGGCCATGACACCAGGTTTTGAACAGATAATTGAGAAGGTACCTATTCCAGGATATTTTGAAAGTCCTGGAACTGTCTTTCATATAGCAGAGAATGCTTGCGGTGATGATTACGCTGACACCTGATTATCGAAACAAGTGAATAGACTGTCAAAACACAAAAGTCCACATTGCGGTACTTCTGATTATGAATGGGAAGACCCGTTTGAACTCTACACTGTAGTTGCTGGAGCACGCCTACCGATTACAGGAATTCACACTCAAGTGTCTTCAAAATCCAAAATACACTGTTCACCGGCCACTTTTCACAACTCAACATGATTGAACCATCCTGAAGTATGTCATCGAAGTGCTGTGGCCATTCCAATATTGGACTCTGTGGATTTCAATGTGGCATACAGTCACATTGCATCACGTGATCACAGTGTACAATGACATGATCGATCACATGGATCGCGTGATGTGAGCTTTCGCCAAGAAGCAGACTCAATAGAAGGATGACTTGTTCATGGCTGTGAAGTTAGCTCAACAGAGGCTGTTCAAATATTACGCTGAAGTGACTCCATGACCGGGCAAGCATCTCATTACTGCACATATCGTTGATCGTTTCTGGAAGCTCCGATCGTCTAGAAAATGGGACAAAAGAATGGATATCAATCCAGAGGACGAGACATTGTACACAACCCAATACCAAGTGGCCTTTCTGAAGTATGTGGAGATTGAATACTGCCTTAAACATGGATCTGTGGCGGTCAATAAACTCGAAAGCTTACCGAGCAGCAATCCCATACCCTCTGCAACGACTTCAGGATCCTGTCAATCATCACTTGATCCTGATGATTTGTCCAGCGTTAACGACGAATACTTACCGCCTAACAATGTGGCTGGAACGACACCTGGACAATGTGATTGCGCACCACGCTTAATGACCCCGGCCATGCTCTATTTCAATTCGCCGCCTGAAACACCAAAGAACCGGGGGCAATTTATTTCAGAACTCAATGAGTACCACTCCGACCCAATGGAGATTCGCAGTACAGTTCGCTTACGGGATATAACCGATTGGTGGCGCCTACAGAAGGAAACGCCCTCCAGGTATGCTGATCTCTCCAATGTGGCATGCGACATATTCTCTATCATACCACATGGTGTCGGAGTGGAGGTCAGTTTTTCTCTTGGCGGAGATGTTATACCATGGTGGACGTCAAAAACAACAGGCAAGACCATATGCGAAAAATTTGTTATAATGAAGTTTGCTACAGTCAATTACGGGATGTTGGCCACCGCTGACCCATTGATGGATTCAACAAACACAGAAAACAACTCAGAAATGAAGAAAGAGTCAGAGGAATGGAAATGGCACAGAATGGCCAAGGTTTAAGACTTTTTCGAGATGTGGCAGGGCAGCCAAAACCTTCATGCTACCTACAAGGAATCTCGTTTGAAAACAAGCAGATAAGTGGGGTGAGATACCTTTCGGACACAGAAGAGATCGTCAACGCAACCTGGTCACTCTTTCAACATGATGGTGCAGCCGCATTTCAATCATCAGAAAAATCTTCGTTGCCACCACCTGTGTCTGGAAAGGACTTCCCTGGAGAACAAACTCAGAAATGGAATGACCGCCAAATCCGAAGAATCAACCGTCATCCAGTCGAATGTATTGAGGATCGCGCACCTGAACGCATTTCGCTCACTGAAGGCTGGCTTAACTGGAATGGGGACTTCAATAATCCAAATGTCAGTGAAGACGATTCCGCGGCGGACAATGAATCTGATATAGAGAACGAGAATAGCATTGAGGATTCGGAATGGCCAGAGCAGCGGGATGTGAGCGCCACGCCAAAGCTTCCCGGAGTGATTCGTCCTACACCAAGCTCAAGGATTCAGGTTGAAGAGGTGTTGATGACGGTCAATGCAATCGAAACGAGGAGGAATCGGTGAGTAAAGAAAAAGTAGGACAGAATGCCTCAATGTTTCACTAGCTTCATTATGTATCTTGACTGAGAGTTTTGGTTAAAGATATATTATCGGCGAATGTTGACCAGTAGCGTGTAAATATCCATTGATAAACAGATGTATAGCAAGCACAATGAACCTTTTGGCAAGATACATACATTTTAGTCGTGTGGGAGCGAACAGGGCAAGAATGTTACTGCTCTTTGCTTTGCCACAGGGCCAAGTCTTGATCTGTCAGAAAGACTACCAACATGTTCAAATGATGATGAGAACTATGATCCATGGCAGCAGATGTTGAATCCACAATACATCAAAATGAGCATCAACGGAGTGTCAGCGATTTGAAGTTTTGTAAGTACGGCAATTCAACAGCAATCTGGTTGCTGCCATGCATAACCGATGTATTGGCTGCTTTTCTAGGAACAAGAGACAGCCACACAGTCAACGCCCCATTCTGAGAATGAGCGTCAATGGAGCGTGAACAATTCTTCTTTTTGCGTCTTGGGTAATTTATGCTCCGACTGGTTGCACACACCCAAATATCAAATACTGGCCGCCTTTACTAGGAGAAACTACAGCGACACGTTCCCTGCCGCATTCTAAGAATCAGCTTCAACAGAGCGTCCACGATTCTGAGCTACACATGCTAGGTAATGTATGTTCCGATTGGTTGCAGGCATCCATTTAGAAGATATTGGCAGCCTTCACTGGGAAAACTACAGGGACACGCTCCTTGCTGCATTCTGAGAATGAGCATCACTGGTGCATAAATGATAGTTAGCTGTGCATCTTCGGTAATTTATGTTCCGATTGGTTAGCGACACTCATTTACCAGATGTTCGCAGCCTTTACTGGGAAAACCTAGAGGGATGTGCTCTCGTCCTCATCCTGGATATGAGCGTCAACAGAGCGTCAACGATTACCAGCTTCGTGTGTTGGGTAATTTATTTTCCGATTGGCTTGAGACACCCATTTCCCAGATATTGGAAGCCTTTACTGGGAATAACTAGAGCGACATGCTCCCTACCTCATCTTGAAAATCAGTGCCAACGTAGTGTCAACAATTTTCAGCTTCGCATCTTGGGTAATGTCTGTTCCGATTGGTTGCAGATATCCATTGATAACATATTGGCTGCCTGTAGTGGGGAAACAACAGTGACATGGTCCGTGCCGAGTCCTGAAAATGAGCGACAATGCAGTGTCGACAGGTCTAGTAGATGCCAATTTGGAAATCAAGGCATCGGGCGGATTCTCGCATTCATAACGGAATTATTGAACGCCCTGATAGGCCAAAATACAATATAACCAAGTTAAAACAGTGATTCCGGATTAATCAATATTGCAAGCTGGAGAGCATGCAAAAACACATTATTGGTTGTTGAAAACGTGATTTTGATAGGATATTATGAAGAAACTTGAAAACTAAGAGCTGTATATGAATCTATGGCTGAACCCGCTGGGCGAACCTCTGACGCCCCGCCCAATTCAGACGGGTTAGTAGTTGACCATTGAATGTACCCCATTTGGTGGTTTGGGTTTGCGGACAATCGGGACAGGAAATTGGTCAATGGTTCAGTTTGGACCTGGACCCGGATCCGAAGTGACAGTCTTGTACCTTTGCTAACACTAGATCTAAGTCCGGCGGCGAGCCGACTGAATTGAATGGCCGTTACCTGGCCACAGTCACCTGTCGCCAATACACTCGCGCTAGATGTGGCGATCGAGAAGCGAGAAATGTTGCAGATGAATAGAGTGAAGACCCTGGAAGTTTCTAGCAACTTCCAGACCGCAATTCGACGAGCAACACACCTGGAGCCAGGCCCAGGGCAGCGACTCGCGAGGCGGATCATCAGCCGGGTGCGGAGTATCTTCATGCTGTAACAGCGGCACCTGACCGAGGCCGGGTAATGGCCATTGTATATAGTCGGCTCGCCACGAGCTTTAGATCTCTAGCGATGATCTTACCTATTCATCTACATCTACTATCACTTGCATCCACGTGTGCAACCGCATCCCTAATTACCATACGTATGCCTATGAAGCCTAACAACAGCGTACGTGCCCTTACACATGCACAGCATCGCAACCGAGATCCACTGGGTCCCGGCACAGTCCGGCATCCCCAGAGTGGAAGACGCAGAGCGTTATGCAAATTTGGCCCCAGATGCAAGTTGAAGCACAATGATGGAGTTGTGATACGCCTCAGCCTCGAACAGGGCTAGATGAATCTCCAAGGGATGATCAGCAGCTTAGGCAGAGTGGGAGGCCGACAAGTGCAGCGACGACTTCAGCTACAGACTCATGGGAAGGGCCGGGACTGAAGACCTATCCCGATGGCAAGGGTGAAGTTGCTGGCCGCCAGGTTCCTCCGACCAATGTCCGGGCATTTGCGCACTAGAGTGCACCTAAAACGGATCACTCACTGAGATGACAACAAATTCTGGAGGTGTGGAGGGACTGTGTCCGAGATGTGGGAACACCTCCTGCGCCACTGCAGCCGGTGGAGAGATTACCAAAGTGAACTATGGAAGGCGGTGGGAAAGGTGACAGGCTTCAAAGATGGCAGATTGCGGCATGTGCAGATCTCCGAGGTGTTCACCACAGAAGGGTGCGATCATGCAGTGATGGACTTCTTGGCGGCCACTGAGATCTGGAAGTATCCGCCAAACTGATGTAGCGGTATGGAGCGTGCTCAGGCCTTGGGGCTCAGGAGCGGCACTGGCAGCAACAAGATTACACCATTCTTTGTTGCTTTCATTCATTTTTGAGTTTCTCTTATCTTTCGTTTGTCAGTGGGGACAAAGGGTAGCGGGGGGAGAGCTCCGCCATCATGCCAGCTCGCCCGGAGGCGGTGGGGATATCAGGGTCCTGTCATACTCTAAATAGAGTCAATACAGTATGATTAAACAACAACAACATAGACATTGGCAGGTGGGACCAGTGTTCCTAAAGGGCCAGGCCGGCCCTGCTTTGCATAGGCCGGGCCGGGTTGCCCTTAGCGGCCACTTGTAAATGAGGGCCAGGCCTGCAGGCTCTTTCCGGCCGGGTCTGCAGGCTTTTCCTTGGCGGCCGGCCTGCAGGCTTCATTTGCCAACGTATAAGTTCAATTGAACAAGCATAGTCATATTTTGTTTGAATGACACCCATTGCTGCTGCCTAAAGTCTTAAACTCAGAAGCCACCAAAGTAAACTCACCCACTTTGCATCATTTGTTCATAACCTTGCCATCTGTTGGGGTGAAATGGCGGGCGCTAGAAGGAAGAGAGCCGATCATCAACATTCTGCTGCTCCTCTTGCGGCATCCAAAGAGAATTCGTCAGAAAGACTGGTTCTGGCTCTCGGAGCGTGAAACAATGGTGAGAGGATGTGATGCTACCCGGCCATAAGGATCCACACCAATTGCGTGGATCAATGAAAACTCGCTGTAACGGCACGACTGCACGTGACGTGTCCAGGGCCGGGTAACGGCCATTCCATATAGTCGGCTCGCCGCGAGCCTTAGATCTCTAGAGATAATCTTACCTTGACATCAACACGTCTACATAGATAGTCACTCGAGTCCACGTTTGCAACCATATCCCTATGCAGCCGGACGCTGGCGTATGCGTCCTTACACTATTATCGCTTTTTCAGTAAACGGATATGTTTCGCTCACGGGATTTGCGAGTTTACA
>Ga0307512_10006851_pt1 | contig 11422 bp, 14 predicted proteins | sample 14_EM_MG_FD_200267 | JGI IMG/M metagenome (GOLD analysis project Ga0307512, IMG submission 200267) | Populus trichocarpa ectomycorrhiza microbial communities from riparian zone in the Pacific Northwest, United States - 14_EM | ecosystem: Host-associated > Plants > Roots > Unclassified | place... | reverse complement strand
AGGACGACCCTGACGAATTCAGCCCGTCCGGCGCTTGAGGACGACCCTGACGAATTCAGCCCGTCCGGCGCTTGAGGACGACCCTGACCAACCCAGCCCGTCCGGCGCTTGAGGACGACCCTGACGAATTCAGCCCGTCCGGCGTTTGAGGACGAGGCCGTCAGGCCGAAGCGGGGGCCTGGGGGCGGCAGCCCCCAGCGACGCCCCCGACAGCGGACCTAGCAGCCCACCAGACGCCCGGCCAGGTACCCCTCGATCTGGTCGAGAGACACCCGCTCCTGCTTCATGGAGTCCCGCTCACGCACCGTCACCGCGTTGTCGTCCAGCGTGTCGAAGTCGACCGTCACGCAGTACGGCGTACCGATCTCGTCCTGGCGCCGGTACCGGCGCCCGATCGCACCGGCGTCGTCGAACTCGATGTTCCAGTTCTGCCGCAGCGCCTGGGCGAGACCCTTGGCCTTGGGCGAGAGCTCCGGGTTGCGGGACAGCGGCAGCACCGCGACCTTCACGGGAGCCAGACGGTGGTCGAGGCGCAGCACCGTGCGCTTCTCCATCTTGCCCTTGGCGTTCGGGGCCTCGTCCTCGACATAGGCGTCGAGGAGGAAGGCGAGCAGGGCGCGGCCGACTCCGGCCGCGGGCTCGATGACGTACGGAGTCCAGCGCTCGCCGGCCTCCTGGTCGAAGTAGGAGAGGTCCTGGCCGGAGGCCTTGGAGTGCGCGCCGAGGTCGTAGTCGGTGCGGTTGGCGACGCCCTCCAGCTCACCCCACTCGTTGCCGCCGAACTGGAAGCGGTACTCGATGTCAGCGGTGCGCTTGGAGTAGTGGGAGAGCTTCTCCTTGGGGTGGTCGCACCACCGCATGTTCTCCTCGCGCAGGCCCAGGCCGGTGTACCAGTTCCAGCGCTGCTCCATCCAGTACTCCTGCCACTTCTCGTCCTCGCCCGGCTTGACGAAGAACTCCATCTCCATCTGCTCGAACTCGCGGGTGCGGAAGATGAAGTTGCCGGGCGTGATCTCGTTGCGGAAGGACTTGCCCATCTGCGCGATGCCGAACGGCGGCTTGCGGCGCGAAGTGGTCTGCACCTGGGCGAAGTTGGTGAAGATGCCCTGGGCGGTCTCGGGGCGCAGGTAGGCGATGGAGCCGCTGTCCTGGGTCGGGCCGAGGTGGGTGGAGAGGAGACCCGAGAACTGCTTGGGCTCGGTGAACTGGCCCTTGTTGCCGCAGTTGGGGCAGTTCACGTCCGCCAGGCCGTTCTCCGGCAGGCGGCTGTGCTTGGCCTCGTAGGCCTCCTCCAGGTGGTCCGCGCGGAACCGCTTGTGGCAGGAGGTGCACTCGGTCAGCGGGTCCGTGAAGGTGGCGACATGGCCGGAGGCGACCCAGACCTCGGGGGCCAGGATCACGGACGAGTCGATGCCGACCACGTCCTCGCGGGACGTCACCATGTAGCGCCACCACTGGCGCTTGATGTTCTCCTTGAACTCGACACCCAGCGGCCCGTAGTCCCAGGCGGCCTTCGTACCGCCGTAGATCTCACTGCTGGGGAATACGAAGCCACGGCGCTTGCTCAGGCTGACGATGGTGTCGATCTTGTCGGCGGCCACGGTGCTCTCTTCATTACGACGACGGGCGACGAAGCGAGACGCTTCAGAGCGAATGCTTCAGGGTACCGGCGGGGGCTCCCCCTCAATCAAATCGGTTCGGGTTCGACGGCCCCAGGGGCCCGACCTGGCCCTTACCCAGGACTTACCGGGGGCTTGTTGACAACGGTTTCCATATTTGTTGAAAATGACTGTCATGAACGTACGACGACAGCAGATATCCGGGGTGGCCGTGGCGGCCGTCACCGCCCTCGGCCTCGGGACGCTCTCCGCCTGCTCCACCGACAGCGCCGCCGCGGCCAACACCGGCAAGTTCGACGTCGTCGCGTCGTTCTACCCGATGGCCTTCCTCGCCGAGCGGATCGGCGGGAACCATGTGCACGTCACCAGCCTCACCCAGCCCGGCCAGGAGCCGCACGACCTGGAGATCAGCGCCCGGCAGACGGCGCAGCTCCAGGAGTCCGACGCGGTGCTCTACCTCAAGAACCTCCAGCCCTCCGTCGACGACGCGGTGGCCCAGTCCGAGATCAAGACGAAGATCGACGCCGCTTCCCTCACCTCGCTGGAGAAGCACGGCAACGAGGTCGGCGGCCACGCGGCCTCCCACGACCACTCCGAGAACGACGAGCTGGCCGGCCTCGACCCCCACATCTGGCTGGACCCGGTGCGCTACGCCCAGATCGCCGAAGGGGTCGGCAAGTCCTTCGAAAAGGCGGACCCGGACCACGCGGCCGACTACAAGAAGAACACCGCGGCCCTGGTCAAGAAGCTCGACACCCTCAACAGCCGGTTCAAGGACGGGCTCGCGAACACCAAATCCAAGGTCTTCATCACCACACACGCCGCCTTCGGCTACCTCGCCGAGCGCTACGGCCTGACCGAGGAGGCCATCAACGGCCTCGACCCCGAGTCCGAGCCGAGCGCGGCCCGGGTGAAGAGCCTTGAGAAGATGGCGAAGGCCGACGGCGTCACCACCGTGTTCTACGAGACGCTCGTCAGCGACAAGACCGCGAAGAGCATCGCCTCCGACGCCGGACTGAAGACCGACGTCCTCGACCCGATCGAGGGCATCACGTCCAAGTCCCGCGGCAAGGACTACTTCTCGGTCCAGGAGGCCAACCTCAAGGCGCTGCAGACCGCCCTGGGAAGCAAATGACCGTTACGGAGGACGACATGGGCGCCTTGGGCAGGCCAGACACCGAGCCCGTCATATCGCTGCGCGGCGTCACCGCCGAGCTGGGCTCGCGCACCGTCCTGCGCGGGATCGACCTCAGCGTGGCACGCGGTGAGGTCGTCGCGCTGCTCGGCGCCAACGGCTCCGGCAAGTCGACGGCGATCCGCAGCATCATCGGGCAGGTCCCTGTGAGCGCCGGTGAGATCGAGCTGTTCGGCACGGAGCGGAAGCGGTTCAGGGACTGGGCGCGGGTCGGGTATGTCCCGCAGCGCACGACCGCCGCCGGCGGCGTTCCGGCCACCGTCACCGAGATCGTGTCGTCGGGCCGGCTGTCCCGGGCCCGCTTCGGCGTGCTGCGCAGGGCGGACCACGCGGCCGTGCGCCACGCCCTCGAACAGGTCGGCATGGCGGACCGGGCCAAGGACTCGGTGAACGCCCTCTCCGGCGGCCAGCACCAGCGGGTGCTGATCGCCCGCGCGCTCGCCGCCGAACCCGAACTGCTGATCATGGACGAGCCGATGGCGGGCGTGGACCTGACCAGCCAGGAGGTGCTCGCGCGGACGCTGCGGGAACAGGTCGCGGCCGGTACGACGGTCCTGCTCGTCCTCCATGAACTCGGGCCCCTGGAGCCCCTGATCGACCGGGCGGTGGTCCTGCGCGACGGCTGCGTGCTGCACGACGGCCCGCCCCCGCAGGCGGTCGGCCAGCACGCACTGCCGGGCCACGACCACGTCCACCCGCACGCTCCGGCGGCCGCCGAGCCGCTCCGCACGGGCCTGCTGAGCTGATGGATCTGTGATGGATATCCTCGACTACGCCTTTATGCAGCGGGCCCTGCTCGCGGCCGTCCTCGTCGGCATCACAGCCCCGGCGATCGGCATCTACCTGGTGCAGCGCCGCCAGGCCCTGATGGGCGACGGCATCGGCCATGTGGCGATGACGGGCGTCGGCCTCGGCTTCCTGCTCTCCGCGTCCCCGGTCTGGATGGCGACCCTGACCTCCGTGCTCGGCGCGATCCTCATGGAACTGATCCGCTGGTACGGCCACACCCGCGGCGACATCGCCCTCGCGATGCTCTTCTACGGCGGTATGGCCGGCGGCGTGATGTTCATCAACCTCGCGCCCGGCGGCTCCAACGCCAATCTGACCTCGTACCTCTTCGGCTCCCTTTCGACCGTCTCGGAGTCCGACGTCACGGCGATCTGCCTGCTGGCGGGCTTCGTCGTCCTGGTCACCCTCGGTCTGCGCCGACAGCTGTTCGCGGTCAGCCAGGACGAGGAGTTCGCCCGGGTCACGGGGCTGCCGGTGCGCGCCCTGAACCTGCTCACCGCCGTCACGGCCGCGGTGACGGTGACGGTCGCGATGCGGGTGGTGGGCCTGCTGCTGGTGAGCGCGCTGATGGTCGTGCCGGTGGCGGCCGCACAGCAGCTGACCCGCAGCTTTGTGGCCACCTTCGCGATCGCCGTGGCGATCGGGGTGACGGTGACGATCGGCGGCACGGTCACCTCCTACTACCAGGATGTGCCGCCCGGCGCGACGATCGTGCTGCTGACCATCGGGGCCTTCATGGTGCTGACCGCGCTGGCGGCCCCGCTGGCCCGTCGCCGGGCCCGCGCCGCGGCCGCCGCACAGCCGGCCGGGGACCCCGCAGAGTGCACGATTCCGGCCGCCCGGGTGGCCGACGGGAAGGTCGGCGTCTGACCGAGCACAGCCCGGACTGGCACAATGTCCGGGCAGACGCAGATGTGAGGCCGTAGGAGGAGGAACCGGTGACGACCGCTGGACCGCCCGTGAAGGGCCGTTCGACCCGGCAGCGGGCAGCCGTGGCGGCGGCCCTGGACGAGGTCGACGAGTTCCGCAGCGCGCAGGAACTCCACGACATGCTCAAGCACAAGGGCGACTCGGTCGGCCTGACCACGGTCTACCGCACTCTCCAGAACCTCGCCGACGCCGGTGAGGTCGATGTCCTGCGCACGTCCGACGGCGAGTCCGTCTACCGCCGCTGCTCCACCGGCGAACACCACCACCACCTGGTCTGTCGCGTGTGCGGCAAGGCGGTCGAGGTGGAAGGTCCCGCGGTGGAGAAGTGGGCAGAGGCGATCGCCGCGGAGCACGGGTATGTCAACGTGGCGCACACGGTGGAGATCTTCGGCACCTGTGCGGAGTGCGCCGCAGGTTGAGCCGTTGTGCGGTGCGGGTGGGATGGGCGCCGTCCCTGGGGGCTGCGCCCCCAGACCCCCGCTTTCGGCCTGAACGGCCTCGTCCTCAAACGCCGGACGGGCTGAAAACCCCGGACGGGCTGAAAGTCAAGCAGCGCTCCAGTTCGTCCAGGTCGTAGAACTTGCTGCCCTTGGAGATCGGGCGGCAGCCGGCCCTGAAGGCCGTCTCCTTCTCGTTGTAGAGCATGCGGACCAGGTAGCGGTCGCCCTTCTGGAACACGTCCCACTGGATGTTCGAGCCGAGGGGGGCGACGTTCGCACCGCGCCAGGGGTTGTCGGCATAGGTGTACGGCTGCCCGGGCGTCGCCGCCTCTGTGCTGCCCGGCAGGCCCATCAGGGCGGCCAGCGGGATGATCTCCTCGGCGTGGGTGAAGCGGAGTTCGGCGCCGAGGGTGCTGGTGCCGGCCTTCTTCGCCTCGATCTGCCGGAAGAAGTCGTCGAGGAGGACGCCGGCCATTTTGTAGGTGATGTCGCTGTCCGAGAAGCCGGGGCCCTTCTCGTAGAAGTCCTCGACGTCGGAGAGGTAGCCGAACCAGGACGCGTCGGAGGTGGAGATGTACCGCTGCATCCCCCAGCCCCTGCCGTCCGGGCTCTCCTCGCTCATCGCGGGGGCGATCGCGTACAGGTTGTAGACGGCCTGCGCGGCGGCGATCCGGTCGGCGCTGCCGAGCTGGTTCACGAAGGCGGGCCTGAAGAGGCGGAGCAGGACGCTGCGGGCGGCCCGGTGTGTCTTCGGCTGGTCGGTGATCGACTTCAGGGTGTCCGCCAGGCGCTGGTCGTTCGCGATGTAGTCGCGGTAGGCCGCGCCGCCGTCCGCCTTGTGGAAGTAGAGCAGGTCCTTGTCGGTGCGGGTCGCGCCGATGAGGGGCGTGAGGTCCGGGTAGGTGTCCGCGAGGGCGCCCGCGTACAGGTTGGCGCTGTCGACCGCCCGGCCCTGGCCCGAGCTGACGACGTCGATCTTCTCGCCCTTGGCGGCGATCGACTTGAACAGGGCCGGCAGCCGGTCGCCCATGCGGACGGCCGTGTCCTGGATCTCGTGCTTGCCGCGGGCGCTGAGGTTGCCGTAGCCGATCTTCGCCATGGCGGCCTGCAGGGCCTGCACCTTCGGGCCGAACTCCTCGCCCTTGCCGGTGAGTTGGCCTGCCGCCTCGGCCTTGTTCCACAGCGCGAGGATCAGGTCCCCGTCCTCGCTGTCCGTCGCGGAGCGGGAGCCGTGCCGGGAGACGTTCTCCGTGAAGACGGCGGTGAAGCCGGCAGGCGGACGCTGGTAGGTGCGTGCGCTCTGCACGGCGGCGTACGTGGCCTTCGTGCCGTAGCTGACGCGGTGTGCGGGCTGGTCGGCGGCCTGCGCGGGCAGGGCCGCGACCAGCAGGGTGCACAGCGCGAGGGCGGGGGTGACGCGTCTCATGGCCGGATCCTCGACGATCTCCATGAACCCCCGATGGCTACGAGGTGGCTGAATCCCCCGCGATGTCCCGCTCCATGACCAGAAGCTCCTCATTCGGCACGGCGCCGCCGAACCGCCGGTCGCGGGAGGCGAATTCGACGCAGGCCCGCCACAGGTCGCGGCGGTCGAAATCCGGCCACAGGACGTCCTGGAAGACCATCTCGGCGTACGCACTCTGCCAGAGCAGGTAGTTGGAGGTGCGCTGCTCGCCGCTGGGCCGCAGGAACATGTCCACGTCCGGCATGTCCGGGTAGTAGAGGTACTTGGCGAGGGTCTTCTCATTGACCTTGGAGGGGTCGAGGCGGCCCGCCTTCACGTCCTCCGCCAACGCCTTCGCCGCGTCGGCGATCTCGGCGCGGCCGCCGTAGTTCATGCAGAAGTACAGCGTGAGCCGGTCGTTGTCCTTGGTCTGCTCCTGGGCGACCTGGAGCTCCTTGGCGACCGACTTCCACAGCTTGGGCATACGGCCCACCCAGCGCACCCGGATACCGAGTTCGTCGAGGGTGTCGCGGGTCTTGCGGATGAAGTCCCGGTTGAAGTTCATCAGGAAGCGCACCTCGTCGGGCGACCGCTTCCAGTTCTCGGTGGAGAAGGCGTACAGCGAGATGTTCCCCACACCCATCTCGACCGCGCCCTGGAGGACGTCGAGGACGCGCTCGGCGCCGACCTTGTGTCCTTCCGTCCGGGGCAGTCCGCGCTCCTTCGCCCACCGTCCGTTCCCGTCCATGACGATCGCCACATGGTTCGGGACCAGCTCGCCCGGCAGTTTCGGCGCGCGGGCGCCGGACGGGTGCGGCTCCGGCGTCTTGTACTCGCGGCGCTGGCGTCCCAGGATCCCGCGTACGACCATGGTGGTTCCCGTCTCCTACTCGAGGTTCTTGCTTCTCTACGTTCTTACTTCTCTACGTAACGCAGCGAGCGCAGCCCGCGTTCCAGATGCCAGTGCAGATAGGCGGACACCAGCCCGCTCCCCTCCCTGACGTGCCGCGGCTCGCACGCGTCCGCGGTCTCCCAGTCTCCCGTAAGCAGTGCGCCCAGCAGTTCCAGGGTCTGCGGCGAGGGTACGACGCTGCCGGCCACCCGGCAGTCGACGCAGACGGAGCCGCCGGAGGCGACCGAGAAGAACCGGTTCGGTCCGGGCATCCCGCACTTCGCACAGTTGCTGAAGCTGGGGGCGTAGCCGTTGACGGCGAGGGAGCGCAGGAGGAAGGCGTCGAGAACAAGGTGCGGCGCGTGCTCGCCGCGGGCGAGGACCCGCAGGGCGCCGACGAGCAGCAGGTACTGCTGCACGGCCGGCTCGCCCTCGTGGTCGGTGAACCGCTCGGCGGTCTCGAGCATGGCGGTCCCCGCGGTGTAGCGGGCGTAGTCGGCGACGATCCCGCCGCCGTACGGCGCGATGGTCTCGCTCTGCGTGCACAGCGGCAGCCCGCGCCCGACCAGCTCGCTCCCGCGCGAGAAGAACTGCACGTCGACGTGGGAGAAGGGTTCGAGGCGGGCACCGAACTTGGACTTGGTGCGACGCACCCCGCGGGCCACGGCGCGTACCCGCCCGTGACCGCGGGTGAGCAACGTGATGATGCGGTCCGCTTCGCCGAGTTTCTGGGTCCGCAGGACGACGCCGTCGTCCCGGAAGAGACTCATCGTGCACCGCCGCGGGTTTTCTGCCGGGGGTCCGGGGGGTGTCCCCCGGGCGAGCACAGCATGATGCGGTCCGCTTCGCCCAGCTTCTGGGTGCGCAGCACGATGCCGTCGTCGCGGAACAGACTCATGGGGTCCATTCTCGCGCACGGCCGGAGTCAGCGGGTGCGGTCGGGGTGACTGATGGTGTTCCAGGGGGCCAGGTTCCAGGGGCTGGTCCGGTTCGCCGGGTCCAGCAGCGCACTCAGATGCGCGTCGGCGGCGGACTGCGGGGCCGGGAAGGCCGCGTCCTGCGTGCCGTTCAGCCCGTCCCGCCACACCTTCCGCCCCAGCAGATAGTGATCGGCGTACTCCTGCCAGGAGGTATAGGTCCGCACGACCGACGGCACGATGTTCTTCAGCGCCGTCCAGGCCTCGGCCTCGGTGACCATCCCGCATCCGAAGCCGAGCCGGGCTATGTCGACGTACAGGGCGGCGTCCCAGGCGAGCGGCGAGACGCCGAGCACCTGCTGGGCCCGCGCCCGGTAGCCGCTGCGGGACAGTTCGTCGAGCCGGCCGACCAACGCCGCCCGCGAGGTGATCTCCCACTGGCCGGCCAGCCAGCCGCGGGCGCTGTCGTCATCGATCCGCGTGTACGGGTACAGGGTGCTCCGCGAGGCGTTCCGGTCCCGGCTCACCGGCGCGCTCAGGGACACCATCCAGAGCTGATGCACGCTGAGGGGGGTGGGGTACCGGGTGGCGGCCCTCGGCCTCGCCCACTTCCTGGGGTCGCGCCAACCCCTCCAGTCTCTCCAGTTCCACAGGCCCATGCGCCCGCACCCTACGTCAAGGGACTTCGCCCCGGCTGCGTGCGTTGGCGTACGCGGTCGCCGCGCTGATCCGCTCGGACTGGGTGGCCCCGCGCACGGCGCCGGGTTCGGCGTCCCACTCCCTGCCGCCCCCGTACGGTCTCAGTTGGACGTACGGTCCTTCGTGGCCCATGACGATGCCCACCTTTCCGATGCGTGTGTCTACGACGTGAGTGCCGACCGGGGGTTTCATTTCCTCTTCCTGACGACCGTAACGAATACAACCCGAAATTCCTGCAAGACTTATTCGTGCTCCCCGCTCTTTTCCAGTTTCACGCTTTTCATCTCCAGCGTGGCCCGTTCCGCCTACACTCGGCAGGAGTCTGTGCACTACAAGTGCGGGGCAGAGCAAGGGGGTTGGCCATGGCCAATGGTTCGAATGGCTCACGCCAGGCGGCATGGGAGTTCTTCGGGGCGGAGCTGAGGCGGCACCGGGAGGACGCGGGCATCACCCAGGCGGACCTGGGGGCACGCGTCTTCGTGTCCGGCGCCTATATCGGGCAGTTCGAGCAGGCGATTCGAAAACCTCAGCTGGATATCGCGATGCGGATTGATGAGATTCTACAAACCGACGGTATTTTCGAGCGGTTGTGGCGGAAGCTCATCAAGGACCAGCGGTATACGGATTACTTCGCCCACGCGGCGGAGTTGGAACGGCTGGCCACGGAGATCCACGAGTACGCACCGATGGTGATCCCAGGGCTGCTTCAGACACGGGAGTACGCGCGGGCCGTGTTCTTGGCCGGCGATCCGCTCGCCGCGGACGAGTACATCGAGGATCTGGTCCAGGGCCGCATGGACCGCACGCGGCTCCTCCAGGACGCTGTACGGCCGGCGTACTGGGTGGTGCTGCATGAGGCGGCGATGCGTATCCCGGTCGGCGGCGCGACCGTCATGGCAGGCCAGTTGAAACACATCGCCGGTATGGCGCGGCAGCGGACGGTGCTGCTCCAGGTGCTGCCGTTCGTGGCGGGAGCTCATCGGGAGATGGGCAAGATGATGAAGCTCATGGAGTTCGAGGACGCGCCGCCAACTGTCTATACAGAGGCGGTGTTGTCGGGGAACCTCTTGGACGAACCGACCGTGGTGAAGCGGGTCCGGGCGTCTTACGATCACATCAGGGCCGTCGCGTTGTCACCGGAGGCGTCCCTGGCCCTGATCGAATCGGCGGCGGAGGACTACAGACGATGCGCGAGTACGACCTGAGCAACGCCCGCTGGCGCAAGAGCAGCCACAGCGGCGGCAGCGGCGGGGAGGACTGCGTCGAGGTCGCCTACGACTTCCCGGGCGCCGCCCGCTGGCGCAAAAGCACCTACAGCGACGGCAACGGCGGCGACTGCGTCGAGGTCGCCGACGGAGTCCCCGGTGTGGTCCCCGTCCGGGACAGCAAGGTGCCCGGTGGCCCGGTGATCGTGTTCGGGCCCGCCGCCTGGACGGAGTTCATCTGCGGCTGCACGGACTGACCTCGCACCACCGCGACGACGGCGCAGCACACCGTGAGGGACTGGTTGCTCCAGAAGTTCATCGGTGGACAGAAACGCCCCTCAGCCAACCTTCCGCAGCTCCCCGTCATCGAAGACCGCAACCATGACAAGACTTCCACCGAGCGCCTCGACGTACCGGGCCACGACATCCGTACCGGAGACCTGACCGTTCTCGATCTGCGAGACGCGCCCTTTGCTCACACCCATGCGCTCGGCGACTTGTGCCTGGGTGAACCCTCGCTCCTGACGCATGTCGACCAGCCGCCAGGCACGCGCCTCGGCGAGCATCCGCTGAGCTCCTTCAACAAACGCGTCCCGCCCGCCGACCAGTTCTTCCGCCCGCTCCCGGTGCCCACTGTCCGACCACTTGGTACGTCCGCTCACTTGCCTGACTCCTTCTTCCGATCGGCCAGGTAATCCGCGTAACGGCACTCGGCCAACGGGATCGCCTCGTCGTACCAGGAGTTCCAGTTGCCTGCCTTGTCCCGCAACCAGAAGGATCGCGGAACGCCACGGATCGAACATGAACAGCACGCGCACCTCACTCCGGCCCGTTGAGCCAGGACGCAACTCCTTGAGATTGTGCAACCCCTTGATCCGATCGACCAAGGGACGCCCTTCGGCAGGCCCATGGCAGGCAAGAATCCAGATCGCCTGATTCACCAGCACATACGTGTCGGGGTCGGCCTTCTCCAGATCGTGCAGCCATTGATCCACCTCTGCGGTCAGGTAGACATCCCACTGTTCTTCCACCTTCAAGCCTTTCGAGAGTTTAGCATTCACTAAACCTGCGGCAAGCGTGAAGGCGAATCCGAATCTGGGATCTTCACTCGTACGTGGCGACCGGGCATCCCCTACCCCACCGACACCAGCCCGGCTTCGTAAGCCATGATCACCAGCTGAACCCGGTCCCTCGCATCCAGCTTGGTCAGCAGTCGCGTCAGGTACGTCTTCGCCGTGGCCACGCTGATGCACAACTCGGTAGCGATTTCACCGTTGGACCGGCCGCAGGCC
>Ga0307512_10006849_pt1 | contig 11424 bp, 15 predicted proteins | sample 14_EM_MG_FD_200267 | JGI IMG/M metagenome (GOLD analysis project Ga0307512, IMG submission 200267) | Populus trichocarpa ectomycorrhiza microbial communities from riparian zone in the Pacific Northwest, United States - 14_EM | ecosystem: Host-associated > Plants > Roots > Unclassified | place... | reverse complement strand
GGGTGGTAGTGGAGAAGGCATGAAAACCAGCATAAAGTGTGAGGACTGCAATGAGGCTTTATGTTTCACACCCAAACGAAATTGTTTTCATGAATTTCACCATATGTAGAGTATTTCTATTTATTCTCGGTGCATTTGGCTGGATTGTGGTAGTGTGATGTGTATTTTAAAAGCTGGCCCATCTGTGGGCCCAAACCCGGTTACCGGCAAAGGGATAGGACGCGGAAGAACGAGCTGCGGGAATTGTGGAAAGCAGTCGGGCGGGAAACCTGCTAGAAGGCGAGATGATACAGGCAAGTGCAAATATCCGAGCTGCTTTCCCTAGCGATGTGCGATCAAGCGGTGATGAACTTCCTCGCGGCCACGGAGGTGGGGAAGTTCCCACGCCGCTGAGCAGAGCAGAGTATACTGGGTAGTCTTTCATGTCCTTTCTTTTGCTTCGGGTGCGATAATTCATTTGCTTTCGTTTCGTTTGTTAAAGGGGCAGAAAGGTAGAAGGAGGAGAGGAGAGCTCCTTCACATAGCCGGACATCCGCAGCCGGAGGGGGAGTCGGGTACTTCCATACTCTAGTTAAAGTGAATGCAGAATAATTAATACAAAGCAAACAAACGTAGGCGGGATTCTCAGTCCAATAAAGCGTAGTCCGGGATCGGGCATGCCCTGGTCGGAAGAGACGGCGGTTGAGAACCCTGCAGCATTCCAATCTTGCGGGTATCACTACAACTATGATTCACCCGTCGCAGAGCAAATAGTGGCACAAAATAAAGCCACGCAGTTGCGGCTTTCAACATCCGGAGAGTTCCGGGTGTCTAGCAGCAATGTAGTGTAGGTCACACGCGCTTGATTACTGTTAGTATGTAGCTCGCCATTGCGGTAGATACGTACAGTGCTCGTGCGCCTACGTCAGACGGGATAGTCGAGCATCTAAAGTAGATGTGCTTGCGATTCCGATCAACTTTGCTTAAGTTCTAAAATACGATCAGCATATCCCGAAACACAACGGGTTCCATTATCTCCATTTCTCCCCACTGTATCCTCAACGAATTTTCCTCTCCGTCTATTTAGCCCTACGTTTTCCCCCAACCTCCCGCCTAACTACTCTCTCCTCCATAGCTCATCCCTGAGATAAGCGAGACGTAGGAGGTGTTCTAGTCCAGTCACGGAGGATGTCCCTCCGCGGAGAGACCGGTCCATTCACGGAGTCCCACCCTCAGTGACTGGACTGGTTCATTCGCGGAGTGTACCCCTGCACCCCACCTCCGTGACTGGACTGGTTCATTCGGGGAGCATACATACACAGTGCTAATTACACTCAACGTCGTGGTGCAACTATAATTACACTATGCTCCATATTCTGACTTGAAACCAGCTCTTATTCCTCGATGCCTTCTTCCTCTACATCGTCCTCTTCCTCCTCCTCCTCGCCCACATCCTGGTACTCCTCGAGGCCCTCTCCTTCCTCAATATCCAGTTCTGTCAAATGACTTTCGTCTGTTGCTGGAAGCCCTAAGGTTCACGGTCGTGACTGTCTCATTAGACTTCACACCATGACTGTCCTTTTAGACTTCACACGATGCTCGCCCTCATGCTCATCATATTTGAGACGCACCTTTGTCCGTCTCTCTTGTACCTACAATCAACTCACTCATTCACATCAACAGGTTATGAGCCCGGCGGTCGCTACTGACTAAAATCACCTATTTTTTTTTCTTTCTATCAATCCACGACCTTCCAAAAACCTCGTCGATCACCAAGACCTCCAGACCGACACCTCGACACACCACCTCACCGCTAGCTTTTGCCAAGCCGTGAGTCGTTGGCCAACCACAAGCCGCCCCGTATATTCTCTACGGCCTCACGATGCCTAGAGGCGGGTGCCCATCGAGGACTCCGACGCTCAGCGCGGGTCCCTCCGTCCCTCAAAATGTTCCCTCTGGCTTTAGTTTATTGCGGGAGATGGAAAACGAAGACAATATCTGGCAGTCTGACTCCAGTGAGTCGTCTGGTCACTCCGAGTACCAGTTCGATAGCGACGGTAGCACGGTCGCCTCTACGATGCTCAACCTTTTTATGGACGAGCCACGATCAACAAAAAAGAAGAAGGGGAAAGGCAAGAAGACGGCACCCAAGAAGACTACGAGTTCGGGGGTCTCTAAAACCCCACAACAACAACAACGAATGGAGTCCGAGCCCTCTGTGGAGGGCGAGGAACACATAATTGAGGATATGCCCCAGGATGTGGCAGAGAAGATAGTCGGAACGGCTGTCATCAAAGTCATGGAGGGACATTTCGCAAAACTCTACACTAAAATCGACACCCTGAAGAGGGGAGTGTCGATGCTCAAAGCAACTGTTGCGAGCCTTGTGGAGGAAAATAGAAAGTTGGGTGAAGTTGGGAGGCATGCACCAGACACGGAATAGCAGCAAACAACGACGCCCCGAACACCATAAAAGAATCTTACGATCAGGCCACGACCACAGTCACAACCGCGAAAGCGGGTGGGAACCTGGTCGGCCAGGGAGATATTAACTCGAAATTGGGAGACGCAAGTCGAAAAGGACAACGCGACGCCTATGAATATTGACGAATCGGATGCGGAACCAGGGCGACCGGGTAAAGCACCAAGATTAACATCCCCACCACCCAAGCATATGCATTCTCGATACGCTGGAGCTTCAGCAATGTTTAAGAGGAGGGAGGATGATAGGGGAGAAAATGATGAGGTGACGCAGACACAGAGTGAGCCGACATCCCCGAGAAGACAACGACGAAGACGAGGGAAGTCCGAGGGGTTATATGACCGAGTCACTGAACTCAGGAGTACGATGACGTGAAGGCAGGAGGATAATGATAGGAATGGAAAACGACATGGAGGGAGGGGAGGACAACAAGAGACGGGGAAGTTTGAAATCCCGGAAGAGAGAAAAGAGAAGGAAGGGCAACCGTGACGAAGTCGGGTCGTTACAAAATATGATGATGGCCGAGGAATCACTGAGGTATATGATTGCCGAGGTGGAAGATATGAAAGTTGGCGACCCCGTAAGTGTTAGCCGTGCAGGGCTTAGGAATGGAGGAGAGTTGGAAGAGTTGCAGTTTAGATCGCGCCTAGATGGTTTGAAGATCCTGCAGGGCAAGAATGTACTTTACGATCCTCTTTTGTTTTAGTTTGCTTTGTTTTTGGTGCGTTTTTGTCATGGGGGTGGGCTCTTCGGAGTAGCGGGAAGTAGGAGGGACGACTTTGCCTAGGAGAGAGGCTGGGAGTTTCCACGGCCTTGTGCCCTCCCGGCTGAAGAGTGAAGACCGAGGAAGTTCCGGGGATGGGGGTTAAAATGCCATGACCATTAGTGGTCAGCCGGCTTATGGTAACTTAGTCGGGCACCTCCCTTCGGGGGTGAATGCACTATGATTACAAACAAACAAACCAAGACATCCGAAACCTCGAAATCACCGTCCTCCCACTCTCACCAAGACCCCCAAATCCTCCGTCCTCCCACGATCACCAAGACCCCCGAAACCTCCGTCCTCCACCTCACACCAAGACCCCCGACATCTCCGTCCTCCCAAGACCTTCGAAGCCTCGAAAACACCACCGTCCCGCACAATGCCTACCAAAACCTTCAACAGCGTTTACGGCAACATCCCTAAGTTGACCGAGAACAACTACCCCATGTGGAAAGAGAATGTGCGGCGTGTAATCATGGGGGCAGATGCTTACGAGATCATGACTAGAGTAGGGCCTGAGCCAGAAGGCAATACACGGGAGGGCCGTACTGAACTGCGAAACTGGTGAAAACGACGAAACAACGCCCAATCGATCATCTATATGGGATGCTCCGGCCAGATCCTCCCATATATCAAACACACCATCCACCCAGCAGAGATATGGGATATCCTCCACGATCAGTTCGATAACACGCTCTCCACACTCTGTCAAACCCAGATCCTACGCAAATTCGATGACTGCCACCCAGCCGAAGACAAGAAGATGACTACCTACTTCACTCGCCGGATCGACTACCGCAATCGACCGAGTGCCTCTGCCGAAGAAATCTCTGATGACAGCTTTGTCACTCATCTCTTTACACACATACCGAAAGAATTTGCCACAATGATCAACATCTTCGAGCGACAAGCCCAGCCTCCCAATGAACAACACATCATGGATACTAATCGACTGGACGAAGAGAAGGCGGCCTTCGTGACTGAAATCACAGACGCTTCGACTGGTGCCGCCCTGTATTCTCATCACAGAGGTTTTCATGGGCGTGGGCGTTGGCGTGGGCGTGGCGGAAGTGGGAGATTTGGACGACAAAAGATGGACCGATGCACCTACTGCAAGATGGACAATCACACCACCGAAGCATGTGGCAAGCGGAAACATGCTCAGAGCGGAAACTGCAATTCTGGCGGAAATGGCAATTCTTGCCCAAACGGCAATTCGGGTGGAAATGACAGCTCTGAAGGAGACAATGCTGGAGGAAGCGACAAGAAAGCGTGCTACCATTGCAGGATCCCAGGCCATATCAGACCAGGATGTATTCACTTGAAACGAGCGAAGGAAACACAAAACAGAGTTCGCACAGGAACAGCTTCAATCGCCACCACTGCAGATCGAGATCTCCTCTAACTATCCGGCCATGCTCTCACCACCTCCTCCTCCGCCCAGACAGCTTGGGTCATTGTTTCCAGGGCCTCTCACCATATGTGCAACAATCGCAGCTTGTTCAAGTCATTCAAGAAACTACGTAGACCTATGCTGATTGAACTTGTCAATGATCACAGGGTAAGAGTAACTGATCATGGACTTGTTGACGCTACTCAGGGCTACGAGATCGATGCTCTTTACACACCTACATTCCATCTCTCGCTCTTCTCTATCAATCAACTGGACTCTGCAGGATCTACAGCCACATGTGGTGGCTGCAAATGCTCCATATCGTCACCACAATCACCGATTACAATCACCGGTCATCGTGTCAATGATCTCTACTTCATCACTCCCAATGACGCAAGCGCACACACAGGATCAACCTCGGATGGACATCCAAGCATGCCTTCGAACATCGATTCAAGCACAATGTCGAAGTACAGGTCCACTCGGAGGAAGAGAACACGAAGCGCACTCACCACAGAATCTACAAGTCGATCTCCGACCACTTCTCTGTCCGCACTTCCGAACTCATCTCCAAGCACACCTGCCATCTCATCTCTGAATGCACCTCGGAGTGCACTGCTACCTACCTCTCTATGCACACCTGCCATCTCATCTCCGAATGCACCTCGGAGTGCACCGCTCCCTACCTCTCTAAGCACACCTGCCATTGCATCTCCAAATGCACCTCCGCGTGCATCTATATATACCTCTGCAAGCCCACCAATCGCTGCCACGAAGTCAAAGTCCACTCGAAAGACTATCACCATCCCACAGTCAAGACAATGGCATCACCACTTTGCTCACATGCACCCGATGTCCGTGCGATCACCAATCCCCGAATACTCGAATGACGATTCGATGTGCACCGTGTGCATCCAAGCCAAGCACAAGCAAAGGTTCATTCGAGTCATGGTCAAGCGCACTACTAAGCCTTTGAGCTGGTACACTCAGATGAATGCAGACCATTCTTTACTCCCACAATCAGCGGCAACAAGCATTTCATACTATTCGTTGATAACTATACCCGCTACACATTCGTATGGATGCTCTCAGATAAGAAGTCGGAAACATGCACAACCACCTACAAGGCCTTTCAGGCCTCAGTCACTACTTTGGGCTATCTGATCAGACGGTTTCGGTGCGATAATGGCCGAGGGGAGTATGACAATACGACCTTCCGCTCGGTGCTCACCGCCAGCAGTACAACATCTGAACCGTGCCCACCGTACTCTCACCACAAGAATGGAGTCGCAGAGAGAATGATTAGTACCATCACCAAAATGGCTCGAGCTATGATGATTGACTCCCAGGCACCTGTCCAGTTTTGGGAGAAGCTGTCAACACTGCGGTCTACCTCCATCAGCGATCGCCGGATCAAGGCTTGACATAACACGATGACCGAGATTGCTACAAAGCACCCGACGAAACCCCATACGCGATGCTCCATGCCTTTGGCACGCCCGCTGGCAACAAGATATCATACAAGGCTCCTATTCACCACCTGCGACGATTCGGCTGCTATGTGAACAAGCTCATCCCCGAAGCCGAGCGCTGAAGTACATCCGGTCCTCGATCAACGCCCTGCATGATCGTAGGCTACACCCATCATTCAACGACATTTTGGAGGATTTGGGACCCAAACTTTCAAGTGGATCAAGCACAGTCGGAAGTCATCTTTGATGAAGAGCGGAATGTATATGTTTCATGCACCAGAGACGGAATTGATATTTTTGGACTGCCACACAGTGCAGAATACATTGAAGAACTTCATACTGCAGATGGACTTCTCCGAGCTCAAGACACTACAAGTGGAATGGGTGGAGATGGACTTCTCCAATGCCGTCCCAAGGATATCAGTGGAACAGGTGAAGGCCCCAGAGGTGATCATGGCCACACTGATGATGATGTCACAGATGTCCATTGGCATTTGCACGATGACCATACTCATCAAAGTCTCCCTGCACGTACTGGTTCGAGATCATATCCTCCTCACGAGGGGGTTACAATAATTGTCGCACACAGTCATGATCATAGCATGCGCGAGCCACTGGCGTCAAGACAACATATTGAGCACAGCCGACGTCTCCGCCCCGAGAATCACACGGCCCACAGGCAAGCTGCAGCCATGAGCAAGCAGTCAACTGGGCCACCACCATCGACCACACGTCGCATCACAAGAAGTCAAGGCAAGGCCTCCGCGGATGCATTGATGGCATCAGCGCTGGCATCAACCACTCTCAATGGGGACCCATCGACATATGCCGAGGCTATGGCAGGTCCACTTAGAAATCACTGCAAGCGAGCCATTGATGAAGTGAGCGCTTCAATCTTCTTGAACAACACCTTAACCACAGTCAACTCCAAAGAAGCCAAGCAATTGCTTGTGAAGCCAGTTGGCTCCAGATGGGTCTTCAAGACTAAGAGAAACCCCGATGGGTCTACACAGTACAAGGTACGCCTAGTCATCAAAGCTATGTGAAGACTGATTTCAGTGAGACATATGCTGCTGTTGGAAAGCTAACTACCTTTCGATATCTCATCTCCCTGGACGGGAGATGTGGATGGAACATCGATCACTTGGATGTACTCACCGCATTTCTCAACCCCGAAGTTGATGACAATAATATCTATATGGTGCTCCCCGAAGGCTGGCCAGAAGGCCAAGAAGACACGCGCACATTCACACCACCGATCATTGAAAGACTCAGCAAAGCCCTCTACGGTCTCAAGCGATCACCGCAGCTCTGGCACAACGCTATCAACACCTTCCTCCTCTTTCTCGGGTTCACACAGTCACAAGCTGATCCTAATCACTATATCCGCAGCGGTGCCATTCTCATCCTTCTGTAGGTCGATGACATCTCCATGATGTATGCAAGTACGGAGTCTGCCTCCAAAGCAGTGATTGAGGTCAAGGCGAAGCTCTCGGAAAAATATAAGATCACAAACCTCAGTGCAGCACGGCAATTCCTCGGCATCGAGATCCACCACGATGATCACGGCATCAGTTTTGGCCAACTAGCTTTTATCACCACGATTCTCAAGGGATTCGACATGCATGAAGTCACAACTCCCATGGACCCCATTGTGAAACTCGACTTAGCCGACGATCGGGGGGAGAAGAAACTCAACAAGGAGAGTGTCAAGCACTATCAAGCCATCGTCGGATCTTTGATGTACCCAGCAGTTGCAACGTGGCCAGATATATCGTATGCAGTCGCTGCTCTCTACCAATTTGATTGCTGTCCATTCACCAGCCATATAACCGCAGCAAAGAGAGCGCTCTAGTATCTCAAAGCTACAGCAGACTTTCGACTGCACTTCAACGACAACAGCAACAGCAACGGCAACGGCAACAGCAACAGCAACAGCAACAGCAACGGCAACGGCAACGGTAACGGCAACGGCAACGGCAACGGCAACGGCAACGGCAACGGCAACGGCAATGGCAACGGCAATGGCAATGGCAACTAGGGCGTCGCCGGATTTCCAGACTCTGACTGGGCCAGCGATAGCACCGACTGCGAGTCTCAAGGAGAGCACGTCTTTCTCACATGTCACGATGGTGGTGCCATATCATGGCAGTCTCAGAAGCCAGAACTCATTGCCCTATCCACACTTGAAGCCGTATACATCGCCTGCTCCAAAGCCTCCGAAGAAGCGAGATGGCTGCTACAGGTACAGAGAGATGTCCACAGTTCTCAGAACCCAGCATCACTGCCATCGTCCCCGCTACCAATCTACTGTGACAATCAGGGTGCCCTCACACATATCACAACCGGAGTAATCAAGGCCAGAAAGATACACATCGATGTGTGCTACCATAACAGTCGAGATCTCCATGCTCGCAAGATCATCGACTACTCCAACGTACACAAGAATGACAATGTGGCTGATATTCTCACGAAGCCACTAACCAAAGAGAAGCACACGAAATTCACGAAGGGAATGGGACTGTGGTAATGCAGATACGAGAACGAGGTGGAATTCAATGGAATTGATTGGATGAAGAATAGAAATTGATTTATGAATGTTTCTTGCATTTGTTTGTTTATGGATGGCCATCCACACGCTACGGTGGTACTCTTGTGCAAGCTCACAGTCACTTCTCACGAGCAGGGTTTTTAAGGAGGCTACTATGGGAATTGTATGCAGCGCACGTACGCTTGCTATCATTTGTTTCAATCATGTTTGGTACCCGCATTTGATTAGTTCTTGCTTCACGGAGTATACCAAGAGGGGGGAGTGTTGCTGGAAGCCCTACGGTTCACGGTCGTGACTGTCTCATTAGACTTCACACCATGACTGTCCTTTTAGACTTCACACGATGCTCGCCCTCATGCTCATCATATATAAGACGCACCTTTGTCCGTCTCTCTTGTACCTACAATCAACTCACTCATTCACATCAACATCATCGTTTCCTCTGCGCCATCGCAAAACCATACGAGTCGCTTTCAGGTTCTTCCAGGCTTTCAATTGTGCGAAACCAAATCCAAAACGTGTAAGGACTCAGACGGGAGCCAACTTTGAAAGTATGGCAAACTTTCAAGGTTTCCACCGGCTTTCGCTGCACATTTCCTTTCGCGCAGATACACTTTCATGCATTCTTGCAGATGATGCTGCAGCACTGGCCAATGTGGAAACTCTGACCAGCATCGAAAGCGCTGGCCAGCACACTAGCCAGCAGTGATGTCAACCGTCTCGTCCATCCGGGATCACTGCGGACGGGGACGGAAGGCAAAGTCGCCATCCGTCCGAGGGCAGGACGCAAACGGCGCCGTCTTCATGAGGTAGGACGGGGACGGACGGCAATGACGGCGAATTAGCCGTCCCCGGCTGTCATCTGCCGACATCCATGGATCTCGTGCAGTGTGCATTACAAAATGTCATAAAACTAGTTACATCGAATCTCTTGACCTCGAAGCAAGATCATTCTGCATCTGCTCCATCTTAACCATGTCTGACTCTGTTGCTCCAAGAATAAGCCTTGTGTCACCCAAGAATTCAGACACTCACAAGCCTGAATAATATCATCACCCAAGCGATTTGGTAGGTCACTGATAAGCACTTTGTTGAGCAGGTACTTCATCCATCTTTGTAAACACTTCATTTATCTTTACTTTCGCTCTTGCACAGTGGTTTTATACTTAGATAGAGTGCATCACGGTATATATATATTTTACCGCACACTATCAAGGCTTCATTGGGTTTAAATCCAAGTATATACTCTAACCGCCCGATGTCAGCCGGGGACGGTGGATGACTGCCGGGGATGGGGTTTGTGCCGTCCCCGGCATGTCCCCGGACGTCTAGCCGTCATTGACATGCTTGGACGGGACGGACGGTTCTGGCGCCGTCCCGTCCGTCCTGACAAGAATTGGGACGGTTGACATCGCTGCTAGCCAGCCTCCTAGCATGCGGACTTCATTCAATGTCTGAGCTCAACTTAGAGTCCTTGTGCAGTGGTATTACTATCTATCGTAGGGCCATCAGTGTCACCACCATGTTCATGAAGATCTAGTAGACTGTCGATTAACACTATATGTTCATGTTCACACTCAACACTCGCGCTCCCGCTCGCACTCACACTGGCCCAATTGCCCTGAAAATCAAGCTGCCGATTCCGCTGGCAAATCTGATTTGGAGATCTTCTCTCCACATGAGTCCAAGTATCGCCATTAACACAGTACCATCAACTTAAATCCTCAACACCATGGCCATTGGATATCGTGAGATTCTCAGACTGAGACTACAGGCAATGATTCCACCAGTCCGGGGGTGGACCGGTCCAGACTGGACCAGTCTGGGTTTAGTCGAGTCCAGTCTAAGATATTGTTGGACCGGGATCGGACCAGTCCAAATTTCCGCTAGACTAGTGCGGACTAGGACTGGACCAGTCCACACAGGTGGAATTAGCCCGATGCCACTGGGAGTCCATCATAAACTGAGTCACTGAATAGAGTCATAGAAGAGGAGTCATCTGTGTAGACTCATACACGATTACTCACTCACAACCTGCCAGCTGCCACCAGACACTCTGAAATCACGGGGCTGACAGATTCTCACAGTATATATGACCATGGTTGAGTCTGAAGAAAACACAGACATCAACTCCGTGCTACAAATCCTGAGCCACTATCACCGCTGCCTCCATTGGCCTCTATCTTACTGCCTTTTCAACCTCATCGCATTCTGTATTTCATTGCTGTCTCAACACCATGTCCTCTCCATCTCTTTCGGATATCAGTGTCAGCGAAGACTTTCTACCCTCAGATACTGAGCCAGATTCCTCTCAGATATCTCGTTCAATTGAATCCAGTGTGCACACGCAGTCCACTTGCCCAGGGACCCCTGATCAGAATCTTCAATCACCATTGCACACTTCCAATGCTGTGAATGCATCGTCATCATCAGCTCTTTCCCGTAGCCACCTGAGCTCTCCCATTCATACACATCGTACACTTTCGATAGTTGGCGGAAGCCAGTACTGGAAATATACCTCCAGTAAGATTACCATTTCTTCATTGATATACATGCAGCGGAACTGATTCACAACACAGGCTCGAAGAAGTAGAAACTTAGTGTAAGGGCACGTATGCCAGCGTCCGGCTAAGTAAGAGAATAGATTATACTGGTAGGGATACGGTTGCAAACGAGGTCAGAGTGATCGTACGTGTATATGTGTATGGTAAGATTCTCGGTAAGGATCATGATCCTCACGAGCAGTCTATTTAAGGTTGTCGCTTACCCGGCCGCATGACATGC
>Ga0307512_10006847_pt1 | contig 11428 bp, 11 predicted proteins | sample 14_EM_MG_FD_200267 | JGI IMG/M metagenome (GOLD analysis project Ga0307512, IMG submission 200267) | Populus trichocarpa ectomycorrhiza microbial communities from riparian zone in the Pacific Northwest, United States - 14_EM | ecosystem: Host-associated > Plants > Roots > Unclassified | place... | reverse complement strand
GGGCTGCACGCCTGGGTGCGGCGTGGGCTTGTAGAGCGGCGTGCGCTATCTGGTTGGTGGGCTGCATACCTGGGTGCGGCGTGGGCCTGCAGAGCGGCGTGGGCCATCCGGTTGGCGGGCTGCACGCCTGGGCGTGGCACGCTATCCGGTTGGCGGTTTCACGCCTCTGGGTCTGGCGGAACTGACTGCTGCTAGCTGCGCAACATTGGCGCTAGCTGGCCGGCGGCTTGAGGGCCTGGCGGCTGGAGAACAAGATGCTGGCCGCCAGGAAGCCCGCGTTGATCAGCGTGAACGCCCCGATCAGCCAGATTGTCAACTGCGGCGCCACGGTCAGCACGATGCCCGCGACGGTGATCACCGCGCCATAGTCGCGGACCAGCTTGATCAGCCGGACCGGCAGTGACGAACTGGTCAGCATGCTGGCCGCCTGTGGGCCGTTCTGCATGACCGAGGTCACCAGGTTGACCATCCAGGTGCCGGCGAACGCCGCGAGCAGCCAGGCCGGCGTCTCGGGCACCTGAGCTTTGGCCGTCGCCGACAGCGCGGCGACCAGGGCGATCTGGGACGCCACGTCGCAGAGCACGTCGACGCGGGCGCCGGCCGAGCTGGTCTGGCCGGTCACCCGGGCGAGCTGGCCGTCGGAGCAATCCAGCGCGTACGCGAATTGCCAGCCCAGGAGCGCGAGCAGGCCGATCGGCCAGGCCCAGATCCGGTTGTCGGCGACCGAGGTGGCGGTTGCCACCACGATGAACGACACTAGGCAGCCCAGGCCCAGGTTGCCGACTGTGAGCACGGTTGGCGCGAGCTTGTGCTTGTGGGCGAACACCGCGATCCGGGCGCCTAGCCGCTGGCTGACCGCCTCGCTGAACAGGCCGCCGCCCCGGTTGACCCGGTAGTAGTCGGCGGCGGTTGGCGCCGGGCTTTCAGCGGTCGGCGACGGCGTTGTCATACTCCACCAGCTTCCGGCGAATCTCGGCGGGCGACATCGCGAGGTGCTCGAGGATCGTGTAGCGGTCGGGTCGGGTGCGCGGTGCGAACTCCACGATCTCGACGAACTCTTCCGCGGTGAGGCCGACGTCGGCCGGCGTCCGCGGCAGCTGGTGCCGGCTCAGGCAGGCGGCCATCTGCGCGAACCGTCGCTCGTCGCCCCGCAGGTAGGTGCAGAACAGCGCGCCCAGCCCGGCCAGCTCGCCATGCGATGCCGTGCCGGGGAACAGCGAGTCAGTGGCGTGCATGATCTCGTGGCAGCCGCCGCTGGTCGGGCGGCTCGTGCCGCAGACCGCCATGGCCAGCCCGCTGGAGATCAGCGCCTCGGCGAGCACGGTCACGAACCCGTCATCGGACATGTCGCCGGCGTGGTTGATAACTGCCTCGGCGCCCATCCGGGCCAGCGACGCCGCGAGGCCGTCCACCGGCTCGCCGCGGACCTCGCGGGCCAACTCCCAGTCGGCCAGCGCGCTGATGTTGCTGATCACATCGCCGATGCCGCCGCGGTTGACCCGCTCGGGGCCGTTCTCGACGAAATCCAGATCGACGATGACCGCGATCGGGATTTGCACCCCGTAGGAGCCCTTGATGCCGTCGTTGATCAGGCTGGCGACCGGCGAGCCGACGCCGTCGTTGGCCAGGCTTGTCGCGACCGACACCATCGGCATGGCCCAGCGGGTCGCCGCGTATTTGGCTGTGTCGACCGTGGTGCCGCCGCCGATGCCGACCACCGCGTCATACGAGCGGGACCGCAGCTTGGCCGCCAGCTCGAGCGCGGCGTCCAATGTGCCGCCCGAGGTGGTGTACACGTCGGCGGAGCCCAGCGACGGCCGGATCAGCTCGGCGATGTGCTCGCCCAGGCCCGGCCCGACCACCACGGCGACGTCGCCGCCGGCCGAGATCCGCCCGTCGGCCAGGATCCGGCCCAGGTCGGCGACTGCGCCGCGGCGTACGTCGATGTGTAGTGGTGTTTGAACGCTGCGGGCTAGTAGCGGCATGCGATGTCCCGCGCCTTGGCCAGGTCGTCGTGGTTGTCGACCTCGACCCAGCTGACCTCGCCGATGGTGGCCGCGCGGACCTCGCCGCCGCGGTTCGCGTACTCCTGGAAGCCGTCCTCGTAGTACAGGTCGGGGTTGCGTTCCCAGGTCGCCTTCAGCGCGTCGGCCAGCGCGGCCGCCGCGGTGCCCTCGATGATGTTCGCCCCGATGTACTCGCCGTATGCGTCGGCCGGGTCCATCAGCTTGGTGATCTTGGTGAGCTGGCCGTCCGGGCCGAAGACGGTCTTCATCTCCTCGTCGGCCAGCTTTTTCACGTTGTCGATGGCGAGCAGGATGCTTGGGCCGCGCTGGGCGAGCAGGGTCTGCTCGACGCTGACCGGGTGCACGGTGTCGCCGTTGACCATCAGCATGCCCGCGGCGAAATGGTCCCGGGCCAGCCACAGGGAGTAGGCGTTGTTCCACTCCTCGGCCTTGTCGTTGTACACCAGGGTGATCTTCACCCCGTACTTCTGCTCGAAGGCGTCCTTGCGCTCCTCGACCGCGCTTGCGCAGTAGCCGACCACGATCGTCACGTCGGTCAGGCCCGCGGCGGCCAAGTTGCGCAGCGAGATGTCCATGATCGTGGTTTCGCCGTCGACCGGCACGAGCGCCTTCGGCAGCGTGTCGGTGTACGGACGCAGCCTGCGTCCGGCGCCGGCGGCCAGTACCAGACCGATCATGGGGTGTTTCCTTCCAAGCAGGTTGACTGCAGGTAGACGAGGGGTGTCGCCCAATGAGAATAGCGGGGTCAGCCCACCGGCCGTGGGGACGGGCACGGGGTGGTAAACGGACTTCCAGCGGCTCGTAAGCTGGTTGCATGACCGCTGAGCAGCTGATCTCGTTCGCCCGTGGGGCGCCATCGCTGGACATCATCGACGTGGAAGGCCTTAAGGCCGCCGCCGCCCGCGCTTTCGACGCGGATCCGTCCGGGGTGACGGCTTATGGTACTTCCGTCGGATATATCCCGCTGCGCAAGTGGATCGCCGACAAGCACAACGTCTCCGCCGACCAGGTCATTGTGACCAACGGCTCGCTGCAGGCCGACGCCTTCCTGTTCAACCACTTGGTCCAGCCCGGCGACGACGTGATCGTGGAGAAGCCGACCTACGACCGCACCCTGCTGAGCCTGCAGAACCTCGGTGCCAAGGTGCACCAAGTGACGATGGACACCGACGGCATCAACGTCGACGAGCTCCGGCAACTCCTGGAATCGGGCCTGCGCCCCAAACTCGCCCACATCATCCCCAACTACCAGAACCCGGCCGGCGTCACGCTCCCGCTGGCGAAGCGCCGCGCGTTGCTGGAGTTGGCCGCCGAGTACCGGTTCATCATCTTTGAAGACGACCCTTATGTGGACATCCGGTTCCGCGGCGAGGCGCTGCCGTCGATGCTGTCGATGGATTCCGACAACGTGGTCGTGCACGCCTCCAGCTTTACCAAGACGGTCTGCCCCGGCGTGCGCGTCGGCTACCTCGTCGGCCCGGCCGCGTTGATCGACGCGATCGCGAAGAAGGCGACCAACCTCTACATCTCGCCCGGCATGGTGTCCCAGGCGATCGTGCACCAATTCTGCATCTCGGGCGATATCGGCCGGTCGATCGCCACGGTCAGCGCGGCCCTGGGCGAGCGCGCCCGGGTGCTCGCCGAGTCGCTGCGCAAGCACATCCCCGGCGCCACGTTCACGGAGCCCGACGGCGGCTACTTCCTCTGGGTCGATTTCCCGAGCGACGTCGATGTCGAAAAGCTCTTCCCGGTGGCGATGAAGAAGGGTGTCGCCATCGTCAAGGGCAGCGACTTCCTGCTCGACGGCGGCAACCACTCGGCGCGCTTGGCCTTCTCGGCGGTCACGGTGGAGCAGATCGAGGAGGGCGTACGCCGCCTCGCCGAGGCGATCGAGACCGTCCGCGCCGCTTGAGTCGGCTCAGGGCGAGTTCGTGGGGTGATACCTAGTCGACTGTCGGCTTTCCGACAGATTGACGTCCACGCCGGTCCGCGGTTTCCCCTCGGACCGGCGTTCGGATCACAATGCTGCGGGCGCTAGGCGCCGACAGCCTCACCCCCCGCCCCCCGCACCGGGCGGGCCGATCGCAGCCCCACCCCCGGAAATGCGGCCGGTCCGCCCGGCGCCATCCGCGCGCCGATGACCGGTAACCCGGCTGGCGTAGCCTCAGGCTGGCCGCCATGCCTAGACGTAGTTGGGGGAGGGTTCATGAGCGAGAACAGCCTGCGCCGGAGCAGGTCAACCGGGGTTAATCGGTCGTTGTCGCGGGCCTGGACCGCCCCCGTCCGGGCGATGAACCGGTTCCTCGGCACGGTCGACGGCACGGGTTCGGCGTCGCGCTCGCGGCGGGCCGGCAGCGCGGTCGTCGACTGCGGCCTGTACATCGGCGGTAAGCGCGAGCCGGGCGACTTCAGCCCCGACGAGGCGCTGCGCGAGGCGCGCCTGCGGGACGACGCGTTCGTCTGGCTGGGCCTGCACGAGCCGTCGCAGGACGAGATGTCCGAGATCGCCAGCACGTACGGTCTGCACGAGTTGGCCGTCGAGGACGCGGTCAAGGCCGAGCAGCGGGCCAAGCTCGAGCAGTTCGGCACCGTGCATTTCTTGGTGCTGCGCACCGCCCGCTACGTGCCGCACGGCGAATTGACCGAGACGTCGCAGGTCGTCGAGACCGGCCAGATGATGATCTTCATTGGGGAGCGGTTCGTCATCACGGTGCGCCACGGTGACGCCTCCGAGCTCGCCTCGGTCCGCGCCGATCTGGAGAGCCAGCGCGCCGCGTTGCTCGAGCAAGGACCATGGGCGGTGGCGTACGCGGTGACCGACCGCGTGGTCGACCTTTACCTGGCCGTCGCCGAGCAGGTCGAGGTCGATCTGGACATCATCGAGGAGGGCGTCTTCTCCCGCGACAGCGGCAGCCCGATCCAGGCGATCTACCAGATGAAGCGGGAACTGGTCGAGTTCCGCCGCGCGGTGGTGCCGTTGCAGCGCCCGCTGGCGGCGATCACCTCACCGCAGAGCCGGCTGGTGCCCAAGGAGATCCGGCGCTACTTCCGCGACGTGCAGGACCACCTGAGCCGCACGGTGGAGCAGGTCTCCTCGTACGACGACCTGCTGAACTCGATCCTGCAGGCCCGCCTGGCCCAGGTCACCGTCGACCAGAACAACGACATGCGCAAGATCGCCGCGTGGGCCGGTATCTCGGCCGTGTGGACCGCGATCGCCGGCGTCTACGGGATGAACTTCGTGCACATGCCGGAGAAGAACTGGCTCTACGGCTATCCGAGCTGCGTCCTGGTGATGCTGATCATTTCGGTGCTGTTGTATCGCGCTTTCCGGCGCAACGGCTGGCTGTAACTCGCCCCCCACGCATCGACGCCGAGCCCTAGAGTGACGGCGTCGGTTCACCACCTGCGTCGCCCGAAAAGCCGGAATAGGGGGAGTAGTGCCGTCGCGGCAGGATCAGCTGCACTCGTACCAGTACTCGCTGCAGCGGGTGGTGGCCGCGCTCGTCACCCACGACCCCGACCCGCATCGCTCGCCGCTGCGCCGGGCCGGCATGACGGCGCTGGTCAGCCTCTTGATCGCCGCCGTGGCGGTCGGCGGCGTCGCGGTCTACGCCTTGCTCACCGGCGCCAGCAGCGGGTTGCCCGACAACGAGTCCGCGGTCTACGTCGAGAAGGGCTCGGGCGCGCGTTTCATCTACAACAAGTCCGAGCGCAAGCTGCACCCGGTGCTCAACTACAGCTCGGCGCTGTTGATCGCGAACGGACAGACCCCCAACGTGATCAGCGCCTCGCGTCAGCAACTCGCCAAGGTGGAACTGGGCGAGCCGTTGGGTATTCCGGGTGCGCCTGACTCTCTGCCCGACCCCGACGACTTGCTGACGGCGCCCTGGTCGGTCTGCACTCAGACGCCGTCCGGCACCGGTTCGAGCGCTAAACCGACCAGCACGGCGCTGGTCGGCGATGTCCTCACGGACGGCACCGTCGCGTCGTCGGCGGACGAGGCGTTGCTGGTCCGCGATTCGCAGGAGCGGATCTTTCTGGCGTACGGCAACCGCCGGTTCCCGATCCCGCCGGCGCGTTCGACCGCGACGTTGAGCGCCCTGGGGTGGAGCGCCAAACAGCCGTGGCCGGTCGCCGCCGCGTGGCTCAACGCCGTGCCCCTCGGCCCCGAGCTGACGGCGCCGCGGATCACGGGCACGGGCGATCCTGGCGTCGACGGCTATCGGATCGGCCAAGTCGTCACGGACGCCCAGACGGCCGGCGGCAAGGCCACGGGATGGGCGGTCATGCTCGCCGACGGCATCGCTCCGGTCACCGAGATGCAGGCCACCATGCTGCTGGCCGCTTCCGGCCGGGATTTCGTCCCGACCGGCGCCCGCTTCGGCCAGATCCAGAGATCGGACACGCAGCTCAGCGACGACGGCAACGCCAACGGCATGCCGCGCTCCGTGCCCACCCTGGCCGACAACCCGGAGCGGGCCTGCATGACGCTGCCGGTCGGCAAGAACGCGGCCGGCATCCGGATCAATCCGACCGTCCCGACCGGCACCGCGGTTTCCGGGGCCACCGTGCCCGGGGACGTGCAGGCCGACCTGGTGCACGTGGTCCGCGGGCGGGGCGCGGTGGTCGTCTCGGCGGCATCGCCAAGCGCGCCGGCGAGCGCCGGCACCGTCACGCTGGTCACCGACACCGGCCTGCGCTACGCCGTGGCCAGCCGGGAAGCCGCGGCCAAGCTCGGCTACGGCAGTGTTGACCTCAAGCAGGTCCCCGCCGAGTTGGTCGCGCTGCTGCCACAGGGCCCGGCGCTCGACCCGGCCCGGGCACGCCAGTCCCTGCCCACCGGCGGATAGGCGCGGGCGAAACCGGACAAGGCGGAAACGCCGACAAGCGGGCCCGCGAATGGGTGCCCGCTTGTCGTGCCGTCGTACCGGAGGGTCAGTTCTTGTTGTGGTTGCGGCCCGAAAGCCGGGCGACCTCCGGGTTGGCGAGCTCGTCGGCCGTGTCGCCTTGCCCGTCGACCGGCTCGAACGCGGCGTCCTCAGCCCCGCCGACCGGGGTTGCCGAGCCGATCGGCGCACTCGGGTCGTACTCGTCCCACTGCGCGGCCTTGCGTTTGCGCACGAGATAAGCCGCGCCCACCCCGACCGCGGTGCCCACGAGCGCAAGGCCGATCAGCTTGCCGCCCCGGCGCCGGCCCTGCTTGCGGCCGAGCACTTTGTGCGCGCGCTTCTCGAGCCTCGTGGCGTTACGCCTCGCGCTCTTTCGGTTGGCTTTGGCCTGTTTCTTGGTCACCTTCCCGGCCTGCCGCAGATTGTCCCCGGCGGCCGCGACCAGCGGGGTGATCGTCGCCACCGCGCTGTCCCAGCCGCTCGAGGCGGCGTCCTTCGCCTTCGTAGCGGCCGGCTGGACTCGGTCCATCGCCGCGTTCAGCTTGGGGCCGACTGTCGCGCTGGTCTCATGCGCGGCGATGGTGGCTGCGCGCTTGAGGTGATCAACGCTCTGGCCGAGCTCGTTCTTCATGATCGCGCTGCGCCGCTTGCGTCGCATCGTTGCGAACACCAGTGCCCACCTCCTGAGGTTTTCCTCCCCATGTTGCCCCCTCAGGTACCCCCGCGTCGCGGGATCAGGCACATGGGGGAGGATCCAAACTGCAAAGAACTGTCCAGCGCCGGGCCGAAGTACGGACCGGCGGCCGCGACGCAGAACAGGAGTACCCGTGGCCGAGAAGCTTTACGCCACCCTGCACACCAACCACGGCCCGATCCGGCTCCAGCTCTTTCCGGACCACGCACCGGCGACCGTGCGGAACTTCGTGGAGCTCGCGGAGGGGACCAAGGACTACACCGACCCGCGGACCAACCAGAAGGGCAGCGGCCCGTACTACGACGGGACCATCTCGCACCGGGTCATCGCTGGCTTCATGGTCCAGCTCGGCGACCCGACCGGCACCGGGCGCGGCGGCCCGGGCTACCAGTTCGGCGACGAGTTCCACCCCGAGCTGCAGTTCGACCGGCCGTACCTGCTGGCCATGGCGAACGCCGGTCCGGGCACGAACGGCTCGCAGTTCTTCATCACGGTGAGCCCGACCCCGCACCTCAACCGCCGGCACACCATTTTCGGTACGGTCGCCGACGACCAGTCCGCAAAGGTGGTTGACTCGATCGCGAACACCCCCACGGGTCCCGGCGACCGCCCCCGCGAGGACGTCGTCGTGGAGCGCGTAGAGATCGAACGCGCCAACGACTGATTACCCGCCAGCGGGTAATGTTGCTTCATGAGTGACGTTCCGACGACGGTTCCGGTCTGCTACCGCCACCCGTCTCGGGAGACCTACGTTCGGTGCACCCGCTGTGAGCGTCCGATCTGCCCTGACTGTATGAACGAGGCATCGGTCGGTCACCAGTGCCCAGAGTGCGTCGCCGAGGGCAAGCGCAGCCAACGGCCGGCCCGCACCGCGTTCGGCGGGAGCGTGGCCGGCCGAGGCGGCGTCGTCACCAAGACCTTGATCGGCATCAACGTCGCGGTCGCGCTCGTCTCGTTCCTGATGGGCGGGGTCGGCTCGGTGGCCGGCGGCGGGTTGGGCGGCCTGCTCGGCACCAGCACCTCGCTGACCGAGTGGGGCGCGGTCATCGGCTCGGCGGTGTACGGCAACCCGGCCGTGGCGCACGGCATCGCGCACGGCGAGTGGTATCGCCTGGTCACGGCGATGTTCCTGCACTACGGCCTGCTGCACCTGCTGATGAACATGTACGCGCTGTGGATCCTGGGCCGCGATCTCGAGCGAGTCCTGGGCCCGCTGCGCTTCACGGCTCTGTATCTGCTTGCCGGCCTGGGCGGCAACGTCGCGGCCTACCTGTTCTCCTCGCCGAACTCGGCCACGGCTGGCGCCTCGACGGCGGTGTTCGGCCTGATGGCCGCGATCTTCGTGATCCTGAAACGCCTCAATCAAAGCGTCGCCCCGATCCTCCCGGTCATCGTGATCAACGTGATCTTCACCTTCGTGGTGGCGAGCATCTCGGTGGCCGGCCACCTGGGCGGCCTGGTGGTCGGCGCGATCGTGGCGGCGATCCTCGCGTACGCGCCCCGGGCCAACCGCAACCTGGTCCAGGCCGTGGGCTGCGCCGTGGTCGTGCTACTCCTGCTCGTCCTGGCCGCCTACCGCACGGCAACATTGCTCTAACGCCGTGCTGTCGAGCACCGGCACTGCTCTAACGCCGTGCTGTCGAGCACCGGCAGGCCGACCGCCCGGCAGCTAGCGAACCAGGCCGCGGAAGTTGGCGAGCGCCGTCGCGACCTCCTCCGGTTCCGCGCCCAGCTCGTGCACGCTGAACAGGTACAGCGCGTCGCCCGCGTCCACTTCCAGCAGTTCGCTGCGCAGGCCGAGGCGCTCGCGGCGGTCTACCCGTACCCGCTCGATCTCCGCCCAGGCCAGCCGGCGACGGCGCAGCAGGCCCGCGACCACCGTGAGTCCCTCCGGGTCTGCCGTCAGGCGAATCGGGCGCAGCACGTCGCGCAGCGCCCATCCGGCCAGGCCGGTCGCCACCACGATGGCCAGGAACCATTGGACGGGGTCGCGGCGGCCGAACGCCACCACCAGCACCAGCACCGCGACGGCGCCGAGCAGCTTGGTCACCGGGAGGACGGGCTTCACCCGCCAGCTGAGGGCCATGGCCCCAACTATGTCAGTCGCGGCGTAACGTCGACGGCATGACCGACTGCACCGCAGCGGAGCAAGGGCCAGGAGGGCATGCCAAAGATTGGCAGAGCATGACCGACTGCACCGCAGCGGAGCAAGGGCCAGGAGGGCGTGCCAAAGGAGGCACAGTCATGACCGACTGCACCGCTGCGGAGCAAGGGCCAGCAGGGCATGCCAAAGGAGGAACAGCGTGCGCGATGCGGTGATCGTCGGCGCGGTTCGCACGCCGATCGGGCGGCGAAACGGCGGCCTTTCTGGCGTACATCCGGTGGAGCTCTCCGGTCTTGTGTTGCGGGCCTTGGCCGAGCGCACGGGCCTCGACCCGGCACATGTCGACGATGTGATCTGGGGTTGCGTGTCCCAGGTCGGCGAGCAATCGTGGAATGTCGGCCGCAACGCCGTGCTGGCCGCGGGGTGGCCCGAGTCGGTGCCGGGCACGACGCTGGACCGGCAGTGCGGTTCGAGCCAGCAGGCGCTTTCGTTCGCGGCCGCCACCGTGCTCTCCGGCCAGGCCGACCTGGTGGTGGCCGGCGGTGTCGAGGCGATGAGCCGGGTGCCGATGGGTTCGAACACGGTGGGTCAAGATCCCTACGGCGCAGCGGTACGTGATCGCTACGGCGTCGCCGAGTTCAACCAGGGCGTGGGCGCCGAGATGGTCGCCGCGCGGTGGGGCTTCTCCCGCGCCCAGCTGGACGAGTATTCGCTGGCCAGCCACGCGGCCGCCGCAAAGGCGCAGGACGCCGGCGAGTTCGACCTCGAGATCGTCTCGGCCAACGAGGTGTCCCGCGACGAGGGCGTCCGCCGCGACACCACGCTGGAGAAGCTCGCCGGGCTGAAGACCCCGTTCAAGCCGGACGGTGTGGTTACCGCCGGCTCCGCGTCGCAGATCTCCGACGGCGCGGCCGCGCTCGCCGTCACCACCACCCGCTGGGCGTACGCGCATGGATTGCGGCCGTTGGCCCGGGTGCACACGGCGGTTGTCGCGGCCGACGACCCGGTGATCATGCTGACCGCGCCGCTCCCGGCCACGGCGAAAGCGCTGGCCAAGGCGGGGCTCACCCTCGACGAGATCGGGGTGTACGAGGTGAACGAGGCGTTCGCGCCCGTCCCGCTGGCCTGGCTGGCGGAGACCGGCGCCGACCCGGCCCGCCTCAACCCGCGCGGCGGGGCGATCGCCCTGGGTCACCCGCTCGGGGCATCCGGCGCCCGCATCATGACGACGATGTTGCACCACATGAGACAGACGGGCGTACGGTATGGCCTGCAAACCATGTGCGAGGGCGGCGGAATGGCCAACGCCACGATCGTCGAGCTGCTGTAATTCGATATTCATCGTGACGTGGTCGCGTCTTGAAGAGAAGACGGTCCGTTAGACGCAACATGGACGTCTTCTGCCGAACGTTCCTTCCCGCGGCCGCCGAGGCCGGGGTCGCGATTCCCACCGTGAGCAGGCACATGCCGATCTTCCGGCGGTGTGTGGAACCGGACGATTCGACGGTTCTGGTAACCCGATGCATATCTCCCGATCATCCGCTGGCCGGCGATTTCCTGATGCTGCTGACGTACCGAAGACTCGTGATCACCCAGGAGACCCGGGTCCTGCACCGGCTTCGCCTGCACCTGAACGCGAACCTTCGACACCTCAGCAACGTCACCTGGAATTCGGACCTGCGCGCGACGGCGGTGGAGATCGCGGCGACGG
>Ga0307512_10006846_pt1 | contig 11428 bp, 13 predicted proteins | sample 14_EM_MG_FD_200267 | JGI IMG/M metagenome (GOLD analysis project Ga0307512, IMG submission 200267) | Populus trichocarpa ectomycorrhiza microbial communities from riparian zone in the Pacific Northwest, United States - 14_EM | ecosystem: Host-associated > Plants > Roots > Unclassified | place... | reverse complement strand
CCGATGTTCAGGACTGGTAGCTAAATACTGTCAGCGTATGTGTTATCGCCACTTTTGACCGACATTCCATTCAAAGGTGGGGCCCCCTCATGGGTCAAGGAAAGGCGTTTGATTCGAATCGGTTCTTCGTTGTGTGCATCAATGTGATGGGATCGCCCTATGGCACCGTGTCATGCACCACTACGAACCCCAGCACGGGAAAGCCCTATGGGCCGGAGTTTCCTGCAACGACAATCCGAGACGACGTCAGGTGAGCTACACGTTTGGTTCTAGAATAGTTTCGTGATGACCCGTGACGCGGCGCCGCCAGGTTGCACAAGCTTGTGCTCGATCAGCTCGGTGTGTCGTCAGTTGCCGTAGTGGTCGGTGGCTCGATGGGGGGCATGACCGTGCTAGAGTGGCCCCTGTGCACGCCAAAGGGATACGTTCGCCACATCATCCCGATCGCCACGTCTGCGCGCCACTCCGCGTGGTGCATCAGCTGGGGCGAGGCCCAGCGACAGAGCATCTACAGCGATCCGGAATACGCGGACGGATACTATACCAAGCAACCTGCGTCGGGCCTCGCGGCCGCACGCATGACGGCGTTGCTCACTTACCGCTCGCGGGACTCGTTCGAAAGTCGATTCGGACGTACGCCGCAGGTCAAGGACCCACCTGCGGCAGCTCAAGCCGTCTCGCAGCCACCTTCGCCGCTCACGGATCCCTCAGATTGCCGCGCCGCTCACAATGACGGTCTGCGCAACGTCCGTACATCGCCGGTGCCGTCGACGTCGCCCCGTCCTTCCCTCTTCTCGGCACAGTCGTACCTTCGCTACCAAGGAGACAAGTTCATCGCGAGGTTCGACGCTAACTGTTACATCCACATCACCCGCAAACTAGACACACACGACATAGCGTGGGGACGGGGCTCACAGGAGGAAGTCCTCGCTCAGCTTCCGACACGTGCGCTCGTCATCGGCGTCGAGACGGACGGGCTCTTCATGCTATCGGAGCAACGCGAGATCGCGGCTGGTATCCCCGACGCTGAACTCGTTGTGATCCAGTCACAGGATGGACACGATGGCTTTTTGCTTGAGTTCGAGCAGATAAACACGCATATCTTGCGCTTCCTGAAGAGGGAGTTTCCGGGATATTATCGGGATGGATCGAGCGATGCGCCGACGGAAAGCTTCGAAATACGAAACTCTAGCGTGTTTGGTGAGGCGGAAGTCGATCTGACACGCTGGTAGACCTGCAGATACTTCTCTCAGTAAAACTATGCGTATTTTTAGGGTGTGTTGCACGGCTCTTGACAATCTTAGGCATTTTCGTCCGCATAACCATAGCTCACCCGAGTGTTTGGTCTTTCGCGGTTGGAGACAAGACTGTAATAGATGATTGCGGGAAACAGAGGGGGTCATAGATAACCTACAAAAAAAAAAATACATGTGGTGAGATCCTAGAATACTTTGCGTGCTCGAGTGGCTACGAGGGGGATTGGTAAATAGTGCGAGTGCGGAATCACGATTATACATGCATTATATTCAATGTCCGAGTTGTGCGACGCGTTTTCCATCGTCCATATCATCAAAAAACTGGCCGAGCTCACCCTTCTCGAAGCTGAGAGATGTGCCCCACATGTTGTCTTGGGTGGTATTCGGAACCTTAAATGCGGGAAGTCCAGAACTCTGTTCGAAATTCAGGACGGGAGCTGACTGTGTAGACGGCGGAGGGCCAGTGGCGTGCCCTTGCAGCTCCTGTTGTGAGTGTATATGTGGTTTTGTGTGATGTTGTGTAGGGGACATGATGAAGGATGACAGGTCCCCCTTGGGCGTTGCCGGCGCGGAGAAACTCGTACTCGTCATCAGCGAAGTCGGACCTTGAAGGCGCGCTCGCTTGCGTGGATGTGGCGGCGTGTTCCGGCCGGGCGCCCAAAGGATCTGCGGAGAGTGGGCTATGTCCACCACGGGCGGCGGGAGCACTTCCCCAGGCGAGACGGACGGCTCAGGCTGCCAACCTGGCTGCGGGGACATCACAGGCGTGTATGGCTGTTGCGCTAAGAAGACCACGGCGCGCGCACGGGCGAGGGCGTTCGCCGTGCGCATCGCCTGCGCCTTCTCGTCGTCTTGCACGGGCGGCTCTGCATACGCAGGCTCGAGCGCTCGAAGGACGTTCAGCGCCTTGTCGGCGAACGGGCGCCCGATAAATCGGGTGAGATCTGCTGCAGCGTGTGCCACGCTCGATCGTAGATGGTGGAAGTCGATTCGGCTGGGATTTTCGGAGATGAGGAGCGTGAGGAAGACGGCGGCGGCGCAGACGTGCTGTGGGAGGGATGAAAGGTGGGCGACCACATTGGCCGCGTGTGGGCCGAGGGAAGTGGGGTGGAGTTGGGCACCTGTGGTTAGAAGAGCGCTCGCGTCATCGACTGCCAGTGCCATACTAGTCGCCATCTCTGGTGTTTCACCGCACATAACTCCAGTGCCACCGGCGTGTGCGCGGTGCAATGCGAAACGCGCATGCAGGAAAGCAAGCCGTAATGCGGCACCCTGGACTCCGGTTCGCCTCGTTGCCGCCAAGGGTGCCGTGATGCTCTGAGCAAGTGTGACATCGTCCATTACGATGTCGGCTGGTAGACTCTCGAGCCACTCCTGCAGAAGTCGGTCGTGGTCCGGGATAGTGCCATAGGGTGCGGAGCGCAAAGATGTCGCGTCCATGAGTTCGCCCATAAGGTAAGCGAGCCTGAAGAGGAGTATGTGTACCGTGTATACCGGCGAGGACTTGTCATCCACCGTGTTGTTGTATGCTACCGGAAGTGAGGTGTCAAAATGACGTGATGATATCGCGTATGGGCGCCCAAACATAAATGCATGCCACCTATTAATTAAGTCAATCTTTTGGTGGGGAAGATGACGAGAAATGAGTTTACCTGTCAAGGAATACAATATTCCACCATGCCATGCGGCGGCGTTCTGCCGTGTTGTTCGGGAGGTTCCAAGTGGCAGGATCTCTGTGAAGACCTATGGCGGTTCCAACGGCCACAAGCTCTCCCCGTAGTAACCAAAGCTCCTCAGAGTCAACGGTTACAAGGGCGAGATAATAGGTGCGGGCGAGTAAGAGCTCAATACGATCTAGGTCTCTCCCAGGAGTGGAAGGCCCGTGACGTTCCATAAGCATGAGGGCGATATTGTAACAGCGCGTCCCGAGCTCAGGACGCACAGGTGGCTGGCCTGGAGACACACTATGCCCATCGGGAAGGTGGAACACTGCGGTGGCAAGCAACACACAAGCGGTGGCAAGAGTGATACGGCAAGGCCAAATTCCCGACTTGTAATTGGCCCAACGCCTCATAAAGGCCGCAGCGTCAACTGGGCGGTGCAGCCAGGTGCAATACTCAAAATAGTGGTCGAGGAGCGCATCGATGACGGCGAGAGAGGGCATCAGCCGGACCAGGTCGTGGTCCTGTTCATAACAAGCCAACAAGGCTTTCGGGCTGCGATGACCTGCCGATGGTTGTTCTTCTTGCTGATCTGGGAGCGGCTGAATGTCGGGCATCGGATATGAATGAGCTAAAGACGTTCATTACTGTGAGCAAAGACGGAACACACCCGCATCCCCAGATAGGATATCCAGCCCGTCGGGCCGACGCCCGGGTTGAGCTGGGTGGGCCACGAAGACACAGGAGAACTCAGGTGAGTTAAGAGATTTCGCTGGGGCTGCACTCGCGCCTCGCTCTGTGATCCATCAGGTTGAGACCTCGGTGTTCGGTGCAGGGTGGTCAAGTGGGACTCGAGGAGCGAAAGGGATTGGCGGATTTTTCTGAATTCCGAGGTGGCATTGACTGTGCTCGTGGATGGTGCATCATTCCTAGTAATATCGAGATCGGTCAGAAGGGTATCCCGAAAATGAGTAAATAGGTTTAGGTGACTGACGATGCCACAGGAGATCCTCGTGGGCTCGTGGACGGATCTTTGTCCTCAGCGGAATAACATAGCGATGCATGTCCTATCATCACAAAGGAGATAAGCGGCGCGCACGCAGAGGGGTGCGAAGCCTCACCTCGGAGCACACAGGACGAGCAAGGCCGATTGCTATAATCCAAAGTCAGCGGGAGATGTCAATGAAGGGATGAAAGCCCGGGCCGCACCGGTCGCACTTCAGCTTGCTATTTCGACATGGCTCACAGTTGAGGATCTTGCGGGAGCGCTTGGTCAAAGGTGCCGGATCTTGAGGCGCAATGGAGGTCTCGCCTGACTCGAGCATACCATACCAACGGGCTTGAAAGGGCAGAGAGGTGAGTGACGTTATATATTGGGAGAGAGAGAGACGGACAGAGTATTGAGCGCTCAAGAGGGAGATCGAGGAGGGGAGATAAGTGGGGGGACTTCGTTGAGTAACGCAAGGGATGAGACGTGAACCTTGTAGGATTCTCGGGAGAAGTCACGACTCGCAAAGTTATAGGCAACCCGAAGATAATGAGAGAGAGAACGAAGCCAGGACAAGACGGCAGCAGGTCTTATCAACCTATTACAGGGCTCGGCAGTGTACTGTAAAAGCGAAAAAATATCGCTAGGGATGAGTCTGTAACTTTGTGTGAGAGGAAGACCAAGATGGCTCCCTTGATGCCCGCATGTATGGCACCGGGCACCGGATGTGCCTGATAAAGTGAATATTCTTCGAGATCGAAGCTGGGATCTTGAGATTTGCTTGATTTTTTTTTTTGCTCGACTCTTTGTTTATTTTTTTTTTTCAATCCCAACAGGCCTCGGAAGCTGTACCGAAACTTCGCCACGTTTTACAAGCCCGACAGCCATGACTACCGGGAAGCGATCACGTGGTGGCGTTATTGGGTCCATTTCCCTTTTCTTTTAATTTTTTTTTCGAAGAAATATATTAGCTTAGGTAATCGACGGCTTCGCCGCCGCCACGTCTCGAGTCGAGACGCGATGTTCGGACGCCCGACAAGGCTCATCAACTTATACTTCTTTCCCTTGCGGTTTCCCCCCCAATCATGGCGCGCTTCTCTGCCACCTCAACCCCGTCAGCATCACGGTCACGACCCGCCTCTACAAAAAAGGATTTGGGCCCCGGTCCTGGCTCCATCGTGGACATTGCCGGTCGCAAGCTGAAACTATCCCCCGTTATCGACACCTTATTTCGGTGGATGACAGAGCGCCATGCGGTTCACCAACGTCGTCTCGCAGGCAAACCATGGCCGTGGACCGACGACCCTATTTTACAACAGCATGCCTTCACAAACGTCTTTCGTGTATACGATCGCGTCACTCAGTATATCATCTGCAACGTCATCGGCAAAGGCGACCAAGACCTTCACGAAACCTGCTTTCGCGTGATTCTCTTCCGATGTTTCAATCGCATCTCCACATGGGAGCTACTCTTGGCCCACTTTGGCGAACTCACATGGCGTAATTTCAACCTCGCTGCTTATGAAGAGGTCCTCTACGATGAATACAGACAAAACAACAAGCTTTATGGCTCGTCCTATATCCTGCCAGCTCCCGAACTCGGTGGGACTTCTCTTGATGGATCAAAGGGCAAAGCCAATTACGCAAACCATTTGCGCCTGCTCAAAGTGATGATGGAGACAGACCTCCCCGGTCAGCTGGCCCAACTATCCGAACTAAGCGATGCGTGGGAACGCATCTCCCTCTATCCCAGTATGGGAGCGTTCCTCTCTTTCCAGTATGTCTAGCCCCCTCCTGTTGTCCTATACCTTGTCTGATGTGTACAGACTCCTTCTCGATCTCAACATGATCCCAAAGATATCCTGTCCCGAGGATTGGGCGGTCTGCGGTCCAGGAGCAATATCGTGCCTTGTCAAAATCTTTGGCCCCGGAGTAAAGGGTGTGTATGGAGAAGCATTGACATGGTTACACCAAACACAAGGCCTTCACTTCGCTCGTCTGGGTATTTCCCGCGAACGCCGTCCGTGCATCGGCTCCAACCACGAGCTCTCGCTTGTCGACTTTGAGCATTCTCTCTGCGAGTGTGATGTCTACTCACGGAAGGCACATCCCGAGATCAAGGGTGGCCCTCGCCAACACATAGCTGCTAAGCGCAACTTCTCCGCGAATCGTCCCCCTCCGCCGACGGCGGTTCTGCCGAGTGCGTGGTGCCCTGTATCTGATGCTGTCCAAACACGAGCTCGCACCAAGCGGACGGCCCTGCCACCTGTCGACCCCTCGGACCCGGACCCTGCGTGGGCATTGTCACACATTGTAACACAAGCACCAGGTCCACATGGAAAAATGCTCTACCGTGTTCGATATGAAGGCTATGGTCCAGAAGATGACCTTTGGCTTGGTGAAACAGATCTTGTAGATGCTCCTGAGCTACTTGCTGAGTGGCAGGGTCTTCTTGAACAGATTGAGAAGAGCATTGCTGCTTGTAGAGCCAAGTGACATAGAAAGTTAACTTTATGGACATATACTTGTTCATTACACCTGTTTATATTGTTTATATTCTTTCAATTGCACTGGTTATATTCTGTGCTCTATATGCAGATCACTATATTTTAATAGTTAGTGCTACAGTGCTGGATACCAAAAGACAACAATTTTTTTTTTCAAGATAAGATAAGGGGCTTTCACAAGGTTGGATTGCAAACCAAGTCAAGCTTAGGGCTCAACTTTAGAGATATGGCTGGTTTATATATAAGAGGCTTGAAAGTATGGGATACTAGTAATGATGAGTCACTGGACTAAAGATAGATCCTACTTAGGGATTGGCAGGGGTCACCCTGGGGTAGTTTGAGAGCAACCCTGACCCTGACCCCATAAAACCCTGACCCCCACTCCAGGGTCAGGGTTTTTTGGGGTTGGGGTTAAGGGTTTTCAGGGGTCAGGAAAACCTGCCTGGGTAGATACAATAGGTCATGATGAATAAAATTAAAATGCTGCAAATAAACTAAGGACAGATGAGAGAGTACACTGCAATATATAGATGGCATCCCAGTCTATTGGGAGCTCATTCTTCTTCTCTTCCTTCTTGTCTATGTAAAGAGTGGCCCCAATATCCCCCTCCTTCACTAAGCCCTGTGAGCTCTACAGTCCAATATAGAGGGACACATATGTAGATTGAATAGCAAGGCAGTTACAGTCTTACAGAAATAAGGGAGAACAAGACAGCCATAGCTGAAGATATGTTCAACATCAACAGTTGTAGCTATAGGGACAATACTTTTAGCACCTTGGACAGATGTTGTCATGGACTGCCTCCCTCTTATCTAATCTTCTCTTTCCTATTTCATACTTGACTCCAGACCACTTTCTCCATCACTTACATAACTTACCTATGGACTGTTCTCGTGTTTTCTAGAGACTTCCATACGATTCCATAAGTTTCCATTGTCTTCTATGACCTTCTAGTAACTTCCATATCTCTTGTATATAAGCTGTCTCTAGTAGCATAGAACGAGTTCTCTAAGCTTGTTCTATTTATGCAATACAGGCTATTGTCACTTCCTTGAACACATGTAGCTTCTCTCTAAGAAGAATTCTCTCTGCAATAGTTGACTTAGTTGCTATTCGCCTTCTCCTCTATACGTCTTTGAGGTCATATGTTGTACCTCGCTCAATTCCAAGTTGTGTATCGACTTGTGTAATCTTCGCTTGCCCTCAGACAAAGTCATGTGACATATCACATGATCCACTTTACTTCTTTGACAAGTCACGTGACATCTCACATGACCAAAACCGACCTCTGACTCCCAATGCCCGCCTTTCCCCTTTGAATCACCAACACAATTACTTGATTAGGACGACTTCCTAATTGAGACATCGGGACGACTTCCTAATTGGGAAATACCCCTATCCAAAAGCTCCAGAACTCAAATGATTGAAAGATACAGTAACCTGACCATGACATTAGAACGAGCTTCCCTTCCAAACCAAGATGACTTTGACTCCCAGAGACATGAAAGGAAAAGGCTGATCTAAGGATTGGTGCATTTGTTATTTACCCAAATCTGACAACACTTCCCTGGAAGCATTAAGCAATCTCAAATGCCCATTTAACACAATCCCTGAACCCAAGGACAGCATACCTGTTGAATTCACCGAAAACATATGACACTTACTCAGAAGTCAAGATACCAGAGCATCTTACACAGGTTATTACGCCAAACTCAATAATGCACTGGTATCTGTCAGTAACATCTATGGTGTATGGTTTGAAGTATGTATCCAAGAAAACAAATTTGAATGCTTTTGACTGGCTTGAAGCGAACTAGGACTCAAGAATCATCCCCTTCCTGGGATTAACTTCATTCTTCTAGAACAAAGTGGGGAACCCTCTCGACCACTGTCTCACGCTGAAGGACCATCCAAACCAAAAACCCAAGACCCATTCGCAGCAACCATGGCAGCTGCAACAGCATTGGTTGAAAAAGAGCAAAAAGAAAGACCCCTTACTCCATTTGATGACCCTTCTAGCGACGAAGAAGATGGTGAAGACAACAAACCAAAGTACAGGGATGTCTTTGGATCCTTTGGAATGCAATCATCTCAGACAGCACGTGACAAAGTTCCATGCTGACCTTGCAGCACTGGAGATGATCCCTTCTCCCTTGAAAATCTTCCTCAAAACAATAAAGAAGATAAAGCACGTCATCTTGAAGGCATTCACCCAGACAAGTACAATGGAGATCACTCCCAAACTACAAGGTTTTTAGCTTTCTTCAACCAGTTCATGCTTATGAACTACAAAGCCAACATCGCTAGAGACCCAATTATGCATAGCATCTATTTCCTTTCACTCCTCGAAGGACCAAAGTGCAAAGGATGGGTTGACATAGCTGATTGATAGTGTTGACATATTGTAGATGATCCCAGCATGATCCCATGATGATCCAATGCTTGGCTTGAACTCAAGAAATGATTCAAAGAAGCCTTCTCTGATTACACCAAATAAGAAAGGGCCCAAGACGACCTAAAGAAACTCAAAATGAGGAATGACAATCTTGATGAATACCTTGCAGGCTTTGAAACCTTTGCTCTATGTGCTGAATTGGATGTAAATGATCTGTCAAATCTTTGAACCTTTGCCCTGGGACTTCCATGATCGCTGGCTGATGCTTGCATTAAAATGGAAAACCCCGAAACCTACGAACAATGGAGAGCCATGGTCCAATGTCAACAAAAGATCTACTTGAAGACAAAGGCACTCCATTTGGAATACGGAACCCCCAACAGCAATTGCATTCAAGGACAAGGACCAAGACAAAACACTGGATGGATCTGGCATCGTGCTGGAGGCAACAACTCTGGTTCCAATAATTAGAACTGGTACGGACTGGGAAATTGCACACAACCCCCTCGACCACATCTTCCTCCCTGAGATGATAACACCATGGATACGTCCGCCGTTATCCGCAAAGCCACAAATGACAAGGAATGCAAAGAGTACTACAAGACAGGCCAATGCTTTGAATGTGGGAAGCAAGGTCATCTTGTCTGTGATTGCCCCAATAAAAAGGTATGCGCTCATACAACTCGCACTGTTCAAATTGAAGATGACAACAAATCGGTCATCTCTGACTCACCCCATGCAACTACATCTCTTGCTGCGCGAGTAGCACATCTATCCAAGGAAGATTGAAGTGCCTTCATGGATGAAATGTGCTCCCTTGGAGAAGATATGGATTTTCAGGCTGCCTGAGTATAACAGCTCTTGCTCAGGCAGTCCTAAATAATTCTGGTTCTATGTACATAGCTTGGAAACATGCAATACAAGTCCCCTTTCAGCTACAAACCAGAAGAAAATGAGTCGATCAAAAAGCACTCCTAGACAGTGGTGCAATGGAATGTTTTATTCACCCTCATGCTGTCAAACAACTCAGGTTAACTACACGAATGCTAGCAAGAGCAAGGAAGGTTCAAAATGTAGATGGAACCTCCAATAAAGCTGGACAAATCCTAGAAGCAGTAGACTTAACAGTCAACAACAATGGAGAACAAGCCCTTCATGCCTTTTACATTGCTGATATTGGGCAAGATGACTTTATTCTTGGCTACCCCTTCCTTGAAGCCTTGAATCCAGATATAGACTGGCACAATGGTTGCATAGATGGCTTTACCACAATTTCAACAGCTAAAGCTAACAACTGGCAACCCATTCTTAAAGGCACAAGACAAATAGAAACCACACCAATTTGGGTATGATCTATTCCTGGATGGGAAGAAGGCAATGAAATCTGGCTTCAGACAAAAATCGCCAAAACTACAGTCACCTCACAATTAGCCCAAGATGCTGCTGACAAAAAGAAATGCACCTGGCAAGAAATTGTTCCTGAACAGTACCATCATCATGGAAAAGTCTTCTCTGAAGAAGCATCAGAATGATTCCCAGCCCATCGACCTTGGGACCATGCAATTGAATTGAAAGACAATGCTCCTATGTCAATCAACTGCAGAGTCTACCCCCTATCCCCTAAAGAAAAGGAAGAACAACATGAATTCTTGTCCCAAAATCTGCACCTACAAAGAATTCATCGCTCCAAATCCCCTTATGCCAGTGGATTCTTCCTTATTTGAAAGAAAGATGGCAAGTTTCATCCAGTTCAAGATTACCACAATCTCAACAAATGGACAATCCCAAACAAATACCCGTTGCCACTAATTTCAGAACTCATTTACAACCTGGCAGAAAAGCATCTATTCTCCAAATTCAATATTTGATAGGGTTACAATAACATTTGCATTAAAGAAGGCAACAAATACAAAGCTGCCTTCAAAACCAGCAAAGGACTTTTTGAACCAACAGTTATGTTTTTTGGGCTTACCAATTCCCCAGCCACCTTTCAAACAATGATGGACAACATCTTTCAAGAAGAAGTTGCTCAAGGATGGCTCCATATCTACATGGACGACATGATCATTGCCACAGAAGATGATGAAGTACTCCATGAACTTCGCATCAACCACATCCTGGATAAACTTGAGAAGTTTGATCTATTCCTCAAACCAGAGAAATGGAAATTTCACCAACGTGAAGTTGAATACCTTGGAGTACTTATTGGCAATGGAACTGTCAAGATGGACCCTGTTAAAGTTCAAGGGATTGCTGACTGGCCGACTCCTCTAACCGTCAAAGATGTGCGAAGTTTTCTTGGGTTTTGCAATTTCTACAGAGTGTTCATCAAAAACTTCTCTGATATTGCATATCCTCTGAATAATCTCATGCGCAAAAATGAACAATTCATATGGACAGATAAGCGCAACAATGCCTTTCTAGAACTCAAAAGAATTTGCAGCAACTACCCCATACTCCACACCCCAGATTGGACCAAACAGTTTGTTATGGAAACTAATGCATCTGGCTACACTCTTGGAGTAGTCATTGCACAAGAATTTGAAGATGGTATTTACCCTATTGCTTTTCACTCCAGAAGTCTTCTTCCTGCAGAAATGAACTATGATGCACACAACAA